>Ga0180007_10002998_pt1 | contig 19360 bp, 18 predicted proteins | sample MM_PC_MetaG_FD_121122 | JGI IMG/M metagenome (GOLD analysis project Ga0180007, IMG submission 121122) | Groundwater microbial communities from the Aspo Hard Rock Laboratory (HRL) deep subsurface site, Sweden - MM_PC_MetaG | ecosystem: Environmental > Aquatic > Deep subsurface > Groundwater... | reverse complement strand
CTGGCAATCAGCCAGGTACTCAACATCAGTAATAAACCAAATGAATAAGCTACCAGTTTAGCTCCCACCTCGCCAGCCAAAGCTAAACCTCCGGTAAAGAAAAGATCAGAAAAAAGCGGATTTAATGTTTGATAAACCAAAGGATCATAAACAAGACCATGATTAATAATGACTTGTTGAGCTACCGGCAAGTGGTACCAGACTGCATCAAAACCAGTTTCCGGCACCAAGACTTGGAAAGAATGAACCAGCCAGATGACCAACAGCAAACCCAGTTTGAAGCGCCATAACTTTTGTCGCGAAATCCGCCAAAGTTTAGCCCAAGATAATACCGCGATCAAAAGAGTCAAGCTGATCAAACCAGCCATCATCACCGCCGTCCAACTGCCAAACCGGCCTGTTATCACCGCCAGTTCCAGCATCAGACCCACTACCAGCCAGACTACCAAGAGGCCTGGAGCAAAAAAAAGGCAAGATAATAAATTACTCCAGACTCTCCCGTTTAAACTTTTCTGCCAGTCTTTTCGCATCCAGTCTAGATTGTACAAGATTGACGCTGGCTTTGCGCCTTTTTCTCTAGACCATTATGGTTGTGTTTAATTGTGGGTTATAATATAAGCCTTGATGGGAGCGCCCATAGCTCAGTTGGATAGAGCAACTGCCTTCTAAGCAGTAGGTCGCAGGTTCGAATCCTGCTGGGCGTACACGGTGAGGAAATGGTGGTACTAGCTCAGTTGGTTAGAGCGCCGCTCTGTGAAAGCGGAGGCCGCCGGTTCGAGTCCGGTGTACCACCCCAAGTGTATCAATATAGATCATAGATCCGTGAATTATAATCTCTTTGCGGAACAAATTCGCAGATTCTTAACCTAAGACACTTCGTTTTCTCCTTCAATCTACCCAAAAACTGCTATAATGTACTCATGCAACATTGGTCTGTAAACTCCACAAAATTCGCCAAAAACGATCCGATAGGTCACGCCAAATGGCAACTTATTCATCTCATTAACAATGGACTTGGTATTGGAGAAAAATTAGATACGAAAAGTCTCATAAAATATTGGGTCGACATTAAATCGGAACTAGATCCATATAAAGTACGTGCTGTGGAGTATCTCTTATGGGGCAAACAATCCTCACTCCCCACCAATCTCAATTTTTGGAATTGGTCGGGCAAGAACCAGACCTAGTCAAAGATTATTATTTTACCGGCGGCACTGCTCTTGCAGAGTATTATCTTAAACATCGCATCTCCGAAGATATTGATTTATTTACCGAAAAATCCGAAGTCAAACAAAGTCTTATCGAAGCGTTTCTTAAAAAAATATCAGCCAAACTAGGAGTAAAAGAAATTTCCAAAAGCCAATATTTAGGTCTTTTCAATTACTATCTTCACTTCAAAGACGGTAGTAATCTCAAAGTCGATTTTAATTACTACCCATTTCCTCGCATAGAGCCAGGTAAAAAGGATAAAAATCTCCAAATAGATAGTCTCTATGATATTGCAGTCAACAAGATTCAGACTATTTTCACCAAACCCCGCTCACGTGATTTTATTGATCTCTATTTCATATATCAAAAACAACAATTCGATCTCAAAAAACTACTAATTGCCACGAAAACGAAATTTGACTGGCCAGTGGATCCACTCGGACTTGCTAGTCAGTTGCTACGTGCTGGAGAGTTTGGGGACGATCCTAGTATGATCCTCCCATATGACAAACAAGAAATGACTGTGTTTTTCCAGATACTAGCTAGCAAACTCAAAGACAACATCTTTCAAAAATAAGGTTCTAACAACCTCCCGTACTCGACCCAGAGGGTTGATATATCAAGCTAAAATAGCTATGTAATTTATGTGACAGAATAAATTTTTGTTTTGAATCAAAAGCTTGTTTTGTTATCAAAATTATGCTCTCTGTTTTCATAATGTGTATAGCCATCTAAATGGTGAGGTTCATATAATATTCTATTATCATCCGAGCGGTTGGATGCAAATTTTCAACTTTTAAGGCCTTATCAGGAGGCAAAAACACATAATCACTATATTCATTATTGATCTTAACTTGCTGGCCAGGCAACATCTGAACGACATAATTATGACAAGCAAACAACGTGCCGTCGCGTTTGTAATCAGCGGCAAACCACTCATGATACTTTAAAGGAATTGGACTTTTGGTTCTGACCCCAAGTTCTTCTTTAATTTCTCGAAGGATGGCTTCTTCGTTAGTTTCACCGGCTTCGATGTGTCCGCCTGGCGCAATCCAAGCGTTGTTGAATTTAGGTGATCTACCTAAAAATATCTCTCCGTGTTCGTTAACGACCACGGCGGCTACAACTAACTGAGGTTCTTTTTCCATGCTTTCCTTTGTGGGTAAATGCTCAACTCCAAATTCAGTAACTGATCTTGAAGCTAATGATACAGCAGTTTCCAGTGCTAGGGGAATAGGAACACCTTCAGCTAACTGAGCCAGAAAAGCTCCAGCTAACACATCTCCGGCACCAGTTGTCTCTAATACATTGACCCGAGGAGCTGGTACAACATAGGTCTCAGTTCGACTTTGATAAATGGCACCTCGCTCACCCAACTTTAATATAACTGGTTTTTCATTAAGAACTGGAGTACTACCATTTAAAGCCCGATATTCCTCTTCATTGAGAAAAATCAGACTAGCTTCGTCAAACATTTTCCTGGTTAATTCGGGAAACGCGATAACAAAGGTTTTGAAAGCATCAACAGTTAAGCCTGAATGACCCTTTAAATAACTGAGCCAGATCAACGCATGTTCCGGAAGCTGGCTTGGTAGATGGATAAACTTGGCGTCTCGGTAGTTTGAAGGGAAAATTGTCGTATCAATCTGCTCGGCCACTCCTCTTTTAGCTGAAAAATCTCGGGAATTATCAGGGTATTGAGTGACAACAAACCGACATGTATTTCCCGACTTGATTTTAACGCCTTGGAGATTGGCTTTACGTCTTGAGAGTGTTTGGTAATCAAAATCAGCTCCAATTGTGGCAACCACACCCACTGCTTCAGAAAAATGAGTAGCACCAACCATTGAGTAGTAAGCACCACCGCCAGGCGAAACTTTTGATCCAGCAGGAGTGATGTCTTCGTTAAAAGCAATGTCACCAATTAATATAACTTTATTTTCAGTGTAAGTCATAAGTTAAAGTTTTTGGGGTTGATTAAGATGAGTTCCATCTCGATAAACCGAAATGTTCTTTAGACCGTAAGCATAAGCTTTAATAAAGATGTCATACACATGTTCAATTGTGGCTTGGTGATTTAAATTAACAGTTTTGGATACTGTTTCATCACACACCCCGTTATGACCACAGACTGCGACCATCATTTTCAGGTGATCATGGGGATCTAATTCCTTAGCTGTTTTTAATACTTCGTCCTCAGGTAGACCTAAACCTAAGAAACTGTTTTGGTGTTCAGCGTTATGTAAGAACTCTTTAGTTCAGTTGAGGCCTACTCGTTTTTTAACAAAACTTTGTATGGCTAACTTGGTAGTTTCATTCCATTTCGAGGCCGAAAAGATCGGTTCTAAACTAGAAGTAACATCCATTAGAATAGAAGCCCGACCAGTTGGTGGCAAAGCTGTGGTCAGTATATTGCGTAATAAGCCAGTTTCTTTAATGGTGCGAGCTAGTTTTAACCATTGCTCAGAGCTGACAATCTCAGTACCTTTTCCATACCTAGTTTCAAGGTATGTATCATAATATTTGTTACCTTTTTTAGTTTGCATAGCATGACAACTACCCCGAACTTTGGCCAGCTCTACGGATGTTTCTTTGGAAATATAGTTAATAAAAGAAACGACGTTTCGCACTAAATCTCTGGCAGGATTTGAATCATAGGGAATTTCTAACATAATTAGGGCATCTGCTACGCCACAAAGGCCAAGGCCAATTTTCCGTTTATACTTAGCCAAGGCTTTAGATAAGATATCGGGGTAGTTTTCCAGGCTGACTTCGATGGCATTGTCAAGCGCTCTAGTTAGGACTCGGACAGCATCTTCAAGTTGTAACCAATCTATATTTTGATGGTCTGTTTTAATAAAACCAGCAATATTGATATAACCAAACTGACAAGTTTCTCCAATCGACAGGCCCATTTCAGAACAGGGTGGAGTGGATACGTACGGATAAATGTCAGCGACAGGATTATCTCGGTTCATTCGTTCTAAGGAAATAATTCCTGGATCACCATTAGTCCATGCGCACTCAGCCATTGACCACAATAAGTCATTGGCATTGATCTGAGTCCCATCATGTAAAGTGTATGGTCTTTTTTCAGTTGCGGCTGACATAAATTTATCGTCGACGTCAACCGAAATATTAAAATGAGGAATGTGTTTGTTTTTTTTAATTTCAATAAAATTGCGAATTTGGGAATGTGAAACATGTAAATTCCCCATGTTACCAATATAACGATCGTAGGTCCCAGTAGCAGTTTCTTCAACTGACAAAGAGTTGAGCCAGTCTAACAAGCTAACTGGGTCATCGTAAGGTGTCAGGTCAAACCCAGAACCCATATTTTGTCTATAATATGACGCGATCTTTGCTTTAGCGGTCTCTTTATTAGATAAATCCACTGGAATAACCACACAAGACGATAGGGCTGAGTGTTGGTGATCACGACGACCAGCATTAGTAAGTGTCGGAGTACCCGGTGAAAACTGTTTATGACTAAAATAATTGGCAAATTTCTTTTTGGCAGGCATGCGACTCCTTTTTGCCTTCGGTTAAACTAATCGGTTAATCTTGAGTTGATTGATTAATCAAGCACATATAGGGTTCTAACACCCTCCCGTACTCGACCCAGAGATATACTTTGATATACTATTTTCTACGCAAACTTTTACTCCGCATGCTACAATTCAGTTATGAAATCAAAGCTACAACAAAAATACGACAAGTATCGAAAAAGCAAATTTAACAAAAAAACTAGGCTATCTCTTTTGCGTAGTTTTTTGCCAGAGATGATCTTTCGCACTACCAAACTAGAAGGTGAATCTGTTACTCGTCGCGCGGTTAATGCCATTTTGCGATGAACAAATCCTCAACCAAACCCAAAGGTGCTACTTCATACAAACAAACTTCTTTTGGTATTATCCCTCGCACCAAATTCCTGCAACTAGAAATAGAGGGTACTATAAAGGGGATTGAATTTGTTGCTACTTGCTACCACCAAAAACTTACTCCTCAATTAATCCTCAAAGTCCATAAGATAGCCTTTGCTTGGATTTTTCCTGACTGGGCAGGCAAGTATCGTACAATTCGTGTCCAATATTCAGATAAAGAAGCTCCATTACCCCACCTTATTCCCGCCCTCACAACAAACCTTTGTGCAGATCTTGAAGAAAGACTCAAACACCTCGATAGGAGTAACATCGACGACGTCATTGAGCTTCTCGCTTGGTTTCAACATCGATTCGTCTGGATACATCCTTTTCAGGACTATAATGGCCGACTTGCTCGCATGCTCACCACATTTTTGCTTCTCCAACTGGGTTTACCTCCTATTGAAATCCAGGCAGACAGCAAACAAGATCGAGAAAACTACTTGCAAGCTATGTATTCAGCAGATGATGGTAATTACAAAAAACTCGAAAGTTTAATTAAACAGGCGCTTGATGAGTCGCTATGTAACGCTATAGGTAGTAAATAAAGTTCTCACAACTTCCCACACCCTACTCATACATATCAGATAATATCAAACTATCTCTTGACAAGATAGCCAAATTGGTATTAAATACGAACATATTCGCCTCGTCTATGCCTCTGGTTCGACGAGGTTTTTTGTGTTATAAAGCAAAATGGTACTAATTTTATTAAGGCTTAAAGTTGCATAACTCTTGTTATCACTGAAGCATTAGACTTGTTATGAAATTTAAACTAAGAAAAGTGGTTCGGTATGCTTACTCTCTACAAGATTTAGCTAAAAAAGCTGGAGATGAGTTTTTCGAGAACATCAATCTTCACGATTTCAATGAATCCGTGCAAGATGAGATAAATGCTTTTTTCAACGAATGGTTAATTTTTGAATTTAAATCTTCACAAAATCAATTAATCATTACGAAATACTTTTTTGAAAACCCGGACAACTTACCAGAATCTGAACTAAAAGAAATACAACAAATAATCGAATCTCAACGCTATGATTTTTTTGAAATAATTAAAGTTAAGAGAGGTGAGTGGATTGACACTTATGGACTAACTGCAGGCAAAAAATATAAAATTTACGACTTTAAAGGCTCTATTTCAATAGCTCCAAAAGGAGTCATCCCAGGTAGAGTTGCAAAGGTTGGTCAGAAGTGGATATTAGTTGGATGTGACACATTTTTATTACCAATATCATACACCAATAGAGCAAAAAAAATGCTGTTCCAAGATAATCAACAATCAAATATGTCATGTAAACATGCTCTTGAACTATATCTTGCCTTACAAAACAATCAATCTCAAGCGACAATCTATACCAAAAAGCAAATTAAAAATAAACGAAAAGAAATCAAAAGAAAATATCAAAAACTAACACAAAAATATAAATGTTCGGTTCCGTTTGCGGTGCTTGAGAAGTTTATTTATCAAGAAAATTATCAAAATAATTTTGCTGACTCGTTGACAGATATGATGGCATTAGGTTTGCCTTTGAACATGGTCAAACAAGAAACTGCGCTATTATCAGATTTGTGGAATTCTTTTCCTCACAAAATACTAGATGATAAGTGCCCAATCGAACTTTATCAAAATGCCTACTTAAATACATAAAATGAGGTAGACAAGCAAATAGAATATAAAACTTAATTTCTTTATGAACAAAACTACATCAGAACAAAATAAAATTAGAAGTGTTGGTCAGCTTCTTCGCGAGATTGTTTTTGGTGCCGAAGACGGCATGGTCAGTACGCTGGGAGCTATCACCGGTATTGCTATCGGCAGTGGCGATCAATACACAATCCTTCTGTCAGGATGTGTGATTATTGCTGTTGAATCAATCTCAATGGGCATTGGATCATATCTTTCAAACAGATCTTTTAATGAGGTAACACAAAAAGTTGTTGATGATGAAAAAGTCCAACTAAAAAAATTTCCCAGAGAGGAAGAAAAAGAATTATATTCAATGTTCCTAAGGGATGGATGGGAAAAAGACCTAGCATTCAAAATGGCCCAGTCAGCCAGTTTCAACAAAAAGTTAATGCTTAAAGAGCATGAATATCGCGAACTTGGTATTTTTCCCAATCAAAATCAACAACCAATTCAAAATGCCTTTTTTATGTTTATTTCATACATCATCGGCGGCACATTACCAATTATTTCATATCTGTTTTTCCCCATCTCAATGGCTATATATTTTTCAGTTGCGTTAACATTGATGGGATTGTTTTGCCTCGGAGCACTCACCACGTTGTTCACCAATGCCAAACCTATTAAAGTGGGCTTACGTCTGGTATTGATGGGAGGTTTCTCATTTATTGTGGGATTGTTAGTCGGTAATGTTTTTTCAATGATGAAGTAATCGTCGTCTTTCTTATTTATATTAGTTTGTATTTCGTTGTTTTTTCGTGTATACTGAAGACCTCCGAATTAAGTTTACTTATGGATGATGTAATTAATCTTGATGTCTTGGTAGTTTACTCTTCTAGCTTAGCAACTAGCGCTTCAGTTACCGACTCATACAGCAAACACCCTTTTTTATTGGACTCTGAACAAGCCAATTATAATCTTTCCTATGCTTATTTTCTCGAATATTGTCGGGAAAATAAACTAACGGCGGGCCTGACCACTTCTGCTGATGTGATTGGTCCCGGCAGTTGCGATAATTTTTGGCAGTTTCAATTTGGCCAATGGTCCAAGGTTGAAAAGAAAGCTCAATCTCATCAAATTTTTGATAAATTTTTTCCCAATTCTCCGGCTAGAGTCATTAAAAGAAAACTATTGTTATCAGGTAAACTCATCGAGCCATTTAATGATAAACAACTATTTGCCACATTTTTTGATAAATTATTGACTTATCAACAACTGCCCAGTTATACCATTCCCACAGTTGGTATAGTCTCAAGCAAAATTTCTGATATTAAAAAGTCCCTCTCAAAATTACGAAGCCTGATTAGACTACACTCAAACTGTCAAGATTTTCAAAAAGATATCGTGCTTAAAGACCGATTTGGTGCAGGTGGCAATTATGTCTATGAAATTAACAAAGATTTCTCCCACGAAATTCAAACCATCATGAAAGCCAATCCAGAAGTCCAGTTTGTAGTACAACCATTTTTGTCTTTTGACACCGGTTTTGCTTACCAAAAAAATCAAACTGCCACTGACATTCGTCTAATTTTCCAACACAACAAGCTAATTCAATGTTATTTTCGGATGGCAAAATTAGGTGATTTCCGATGCAATCTACATCAGGGTGGTCAATTAGTCTACGTTACGCCAGATGATATCCCCAAAATAATTCAAACCATTGCCAAAGAAATTGTCCAAAAAATTGACAAGCCTGAGTCTTTATATGCTCTGGATTTTGTAATTAGTAATTCTGGTCATGTTTATTTGATCGAAGGCAATATTGGACCAGGTATCGACTGGGATTCCAGTCAAATATCAGATGAACAGATGTCTAAAAAACTAATTCACAGAATTATTAAAGAATTTGCCTCACGAATTAAAAGAAGTCGCGTCAAATCATCATAAAGTATTTTTTGGGGTATTTATTCAATACTGATGTCTAATTTAAGCTGTTGGTAGTAACCATTCTTAGCTTTAATATTTGAATAAATACGCATTTTTTTAGGATCGCTTTTACTCATCTGTTCACCTGCAAATCCCAAGTACTTAAGACTGTTGTAATGACGTCCACTAGTCACTTTGCCTTTAAATTGAACATACTCTTCGCGTAAACCTGATGCGTGTTGTTCCGAATGTTCTAAATCTACTGTTGATCCTTCACCACCATGGCGGTTAACAGTCACTTTACAGTATGAACCTCTGGCAATATTCAATACAATCGTATTGCCGTTTTCTTTAATTTGAAAATCAGAAAGTTTATAGATAAGAGTTTTAACTCGACCATCATAAAATGACAACTCAACTCTGCCATTGTAAGAACTTTCTAATTTTTCTACACCTGACCAAACATAGTTGGCAAAAGCAATAGCGCAAGCTGAATGAGGTTGCATATTTTTCCTTAAGTTATAGCGCTTATTATATCAAGACAAGTCCAGTTTTGGGATATCTATTTGAGATGTAAGTATTTTTGCCTTTTTTTGTCTGCAAATCTTTCTATTGAGTCAAAAATGCTTGGCTATGTTCTGCCTTTTGTGGATTGGCACGCTGGCCAATATCTTGTTTAATAGAGGTAACTACTTTGTCTGCCATAATAGGAGCATATCATGAAAATTACATCGATCACCGGTCAAGAAGTTTTGGCTTCTGGCGGTTTTCCCACGCTTCAAGCTACAGTTATACTGGAAAACCAAGTGACTGGTCTGGCTTCGGTACCTTATGGAGCATCAACTGGCACACATGAGGCAGTCATGTTAATAGACAACAACCCTGATCGCTACCAAGGCAGAGGTGTGCTCAAGGCCATCAGCAATATTGATCAAACTCTGGCTCCGGCTTTGATAGGACAAGAGGCCGAAAATCAAATTAATCTTGACCAAATCATGATTGATCTGGACGGCACACCCAATAAAAGCCGTTTAGGTGGTAATGCAATTTTAGCTGTCTCACTAGCAATTGCTAAAGCAGTAGCCCTAAGTCAAAATATGCCTTTTTACCAATACATAATTGATACTTATCAAACCCAACCCAATTTTGCATCTTTACCCAAACCTATGATGGTGGCCATTGAAGGTGGCAAACATGCCACCAATAGTACAGATTTACAAGAATACTGTTTATCTGCCCTGGGGTCACAATCTGTTGAACAAAGTGTTGAGTCAGTTCTGGAGACATATCATGTTTTGGAAAAAGTCTTGGATAATCAGCAACTGTCAACCAATGTAGGTAATGAGGGCGCCTTTGCTCCAGAGGGGATTGCCAGTAATGAAGCTCCACTTCAATACTTAACTCAAGCCATCGAACAAGCCGGGTTTACTCCAGGTCAAGATATAGGTATTTCTATTGATGCCGCCGCCAGTGAATTTTACCAAGATGGCCAATATCACCTAAAACTTGAGCAAAAAGTTTTGTCGTCAGATCAACTGATTGACTATTTTACACCTTGGTTAAGCCACTACCCAATCATCTCGGTTGAAGATATGTTGGCCGAAGATGACTGGCCGGCTTGGACCAAGTTTAATCAAATCGCCGACCAGCACCACATTCTCAATCTAGGGGATGATTTAACTGTCACCAACATTCAAAGACTGCAAAAAGCTATCGATCAAAAAGCCATCAGCGCCATCTTGATTAAATTAAATCAAGTTGGGACCCTGACCGAAACTGTCCGATGTTGCCAATTAGCGGTCAAACATGGCTTAACCACAGTCCCATCCCATCGAGGTGGGGGAGAAACTAACGATACTAGCTTGGTTGATTTGGCTGTGGCTGTGGGTGCTCGATTTATTAAAGTCGGACCAACTCGAGGCGAAAGAATTAGTAAATATAATCGGCTGATTGAAATTGAGAAAGGTTTAAAGTGATAAGTTTTGCCATCGGCATAGCTATCTTGTTAGTGTCTTCATACGTTTTTCTGGAACTGATGCAGGAATTTTCTGCTAAATTTAAAATTTCACCACTATTAGTTTCTCTGGTGATTATAGGTTTGGGCACCAACATTCCAGAGCTAGTTGTGACTATATCTGCAATTTCTTATCATGATCCAGGCTTAGCATTTGGCAATATTATTGGCAGTTGTATAGTGAATTTGTCATTAGTTTTTGGTTTGGCGGTGGTAACTGGTCACATTAGAATCGGTAATAACAAAACTCAAAAAAACGCTTTAGTTTTGATGGGTATGACTGCTCTGTTTATTATTTTGAGACAATCAGCTATCAGTAACTTCTGGCAAGCAGTGCTACTGCTTTTAGCTATGATCGGGGCGCTGGCTTATGACTATTGGCTGGCAATACTGGGCAGAAAACATGAAGACAGGTCACTCATCAGCAGGCTGATTAAAACCGAAAAGAAAAAGCGACACTACCCAATTTGGCTACAGATAATCGCCCTTATTTTATGCATTGCTGGTTTGTTCTTTGGAGGTGACATAGTAGTCACGGCTATCGAACATTTGGCTCAAGTTTGGCAAATCAGCACTACAGTTTTAGGTTTGACTTTGACCGCCGTGTCCACATCAATGCCGGAACTGATGACCATTTTACTAGCCGAAAGACGCGAGGACAATAAAGTCGTTGTGGGAACTTTGATTGGCAGTAATATTTTTAACCTGACACTCTTTCCAGCTATTTTGCTTTTTAGTACCACCCAAAAAGGTATCTTGCCCATTAATGACTTGCTTTTCCTTCTAGCCACTACCTTAGCGTTTGTGTTTGTTTTGTTTAGATATCGTTTGAGAAATGTAACTCATCGGATGGGACTGGGTCTACTGATCATCTTTTTACTCTTTGCCTTCACCGCCACCTACTAAACTAAATGGAAAATTAGGCTCTGGAAACGTATTGTTTGGAGTCGGTATCAATAATGAGAACGTCACCCGTCTTGATAAATAAAGGAGCTTGAACTTTTAAACCAGTTTCCAGCGTGACTTCTTTTCTGGCTTGACCGACGGTATTGCCAGCCACCGCATCTCTAGCTTCGGTAACTTTTAATTTAACCTTAGGTGGTAAACTCACACCCAGAGTTTCCACCTCGCTCATTAAAATAAAAACATCAACATCAGCCGTTAATAAATCCAATTTGTCATCCAGTAATGCTAAGGGAACTTCTTGCTGTTCATAGGTCCGATCATTCATAAAAAAGACACTGGTGCTGTCTGCGTATAAAAATTGCATTTTGAGACTCTGAATTTCCAGTTCCTCAACCGTTTCATTAGATTTGTAGGTAAATTCTTGAGTCTGACCAGTTTTAACACTTTTCAACTTGCATCTCATGAAGGCCGAACCCTTACCTGGACTGGTAAAATCTGCCTTGGTCACCATGTAGGGTTGGTTTTTAAACTGAATGTAGCTACCTTTGGTAATATTACCAGCTTTGATATTTGGCATAACACTCGATTATATCACTGTTGTCATGCTCCTCCGCGTGTTGTCATGCTCCTCCGCGTGTTGTCATGCTCCTCCGCGTGTTGTCATGCTCCTCCGCGTGTTGTCATGCTCCTCCGCGTGTTGTCATGCTCCTCCGCCAGGAGGGGCATCCATCCTCGTTTTCATTCCCCCCGCCTTGGGCGGGGGGAATCCAAAGGTAACCACACGCCACTGGATTCTCGCGACTGGCTAAGGCTAGTCGCGAGAATGACTAAGGGGTTATTATCCAGTCGCAAACATCTGATCGATAGGAAAAGCCAGTACTTCCTGAATAGTGGCTGAATTTGTGAGTAACATAACCAGCCGATCCACACCCACCGCGATCCCACCAGTTTCTGGCAAACCTTTTTCCAGAGCCCTAATAAAGTCTTCATCCAACTCGTACTTGGTTTTGCCTAATTTTTCCCTAAGTTGTAATTCCGCCATCATTCTTTGTTTTTGCTCAACTGGATCAGTTAATTCAGAAAAAGCATTGCCCAACTCCAAACCAGCTAGATACACCTCAAATCTTTCAGCTAGTCTTGAATCAGTCACTTTTGTTTTGGAAAGTGCAGCTTGGGATAGGGGATATTCATAAATAATTGTGGGTTTGGTTTGACCTAAGTGAGGTTCAATTTTGTTTAAAAATAGCCAGTAAAAAGCATCATCATAGCTCAGAGGCTTTTGAGCGTTTAAACCAAAATCTCTGGCTTTCAAGTTGAGGGCATTAACATCATGCAATTCATCTGCCGACACACCCACATACCGCTCAAAAGCCTCTGGGATACTGATTCTTTCCCAAGGAGCTGATAGATCATACTGCTTGCCTTGATATTCAATTTGTAACTTTCGACCCAAACCTTCAAACACAAACATCATCATTTGCTCAAAATCCTGCATGATGTGAGTGTAATCCGCTTTAACCCGATACCATTCAAGAATTGTGAATTCATGGTTGTGATAATCGCTTATACCTTCGCCATTGCGAAAACTTTTGCAGATTTGGAACATATTACCCGCACCTTGGGCCAATAATTTCTTCATGGATAATTCTGGACTGGTGGTTAAAAATGCTGGGGTTGATTGACCAGTGTCAAACTTCAAGTTTGTGGCAAAAACTTCTAGATATGGTTCTGTGCCAGGCGACTTGACCAACAGAGGTGTTGCCACTTCCAGAAAATCTTGGTTAATAAAAAACTGACGAATCAATTGAATGATCCGAGCACGCTGTTTAAGTTTTTGAATCTTATCTGTGACTGAACTGGTATTTAAGTTATTCACAATTAGACTTTCAGCAAAATATGGAAAACGGTTACTTCTGATTGTATCATTCCCGCCTCCCATTTATCATCCCAGCGCCACACCTCGTCATCCCAGCGCCAGCGGGAATACAATGGATTCTCCTCCTGACGGAGGAGAATGACGATGTATGTACAATAACCGTGAGTGTACAATAATCGTGAGTAATTGTTCCGTTTATTTTACTACAGGCTGATTATACCTGGTCTCAAACATACTTAAGCCATTTTCATCAATCATCTTTTTCCTGATTTCGCTACAAGTTTATTATACCTGGTCTCAAACATTTTTAAGCCGTTTTCATCTATGATGCCGTACCGAGCCCAACCCCACCGAAAACTACCTAAGCTCTGAATGCGAAGTTCTGGATTACTCAATTGAAAATGACAATGACCGACCAGTAAGTGTTTTTGACCAATCAGCCAATCAGTATTGCCCTTCAATTGATCCAGCATAGTCTGCCATAATCGACGATGATTAAAATCAATATAGTATTTAATCAAAGGCCCAGGTATGCCTTCCCCCTGGCTGTGAAAGTCAATCCAAGGGTAAAATTTTCTAAAAATATTAGTCAAAGTTGGATGACGCTCCTCAAACTCTTTAGCCAAAGAATGGCCATGTTCAATCAAAAAGGCTTGGTTTTTTGTTTCCAAAATATACTTGTCCATTTGCTGGACCGAAAACAACTTAACTCTTTTATCACAAAAAGCCTCACGATCATGATTGCCATAAATATAGATGGTTTGTTTTTGCTTAAGTAAAGGAAAAAGTTGTTGCCAATCAGAAGTAACAAATTTGTCAAAAGTCGTTAAATAGTCGTCCCAAAAGTCACCATTGATAATGACTCGATCTACAGACCGAATCAGGCGTATAATAGCCTTGTAGCAAACCGACTCAAACTGGGCCGAAAAATGGGTATCAGCCAATATCAAAGTTTTCACTCCACATATGATAAATAGATTTAGCACCACAATCAAACTCCAAAAGGTTATGGCCCAAAGGATGGGTTTATCCCGTCGGTCGGCAGAAAAACTGATTGAGAAACAAATGGTAGTGGTCAACGGTCAACCCGCCCACATTGGTCAAAGGGTTAATCCGACTAAGGATAAGATTCAAGTAGTAGGCAAAGACTTAACTAAAATCAAACAACAGGAACACTTACTCGTCCATAAACCTGTGGGTTTGGTGACCACCAAAAGTGACGAGCTGGGCCGACCCACCATCATGTCTTTGATTCCTGAACAGTACCAGCATTTATTCCCTGTCGGCCGACTGGATTTAAATAGCGAAGGTTTAATCCTGATGACTAACGATGGTGAATTATCTCAAGTCTTAACTCATCCAAAATTTAAGATTGAGAAAACCTATCAAGTTTTACCCAACAGAAAAATCACCAGTCCGGCTTTTGCTCATCTCAAACGAGGCATGAAAATTGATGGCCGGATTGTCAAACCAGTTGATATTCATCGTATGCCAGAAGGCTGGATCACCATGACCATTACTAGTGGTCAAAAACACATTGTCCGCAAAATGTTGAAAAAGTCCGGTTACGAAACAGACAGACTGATTAGAACTCAGTTTGGCCCTCTGGAACTCGGAGATCTGGAATCAGGTAAGTGGCGAGAATTAACCAGAGAAGAAATAACTACGCTTAAAACTCTTACTCCCTGAGCGGGTGAAGGGATTCGAACCCTCGTCCTCTCCTTGGAAGGGAGAGATACTAACCACTGTACTACACCCGCAAGCAATCAAAATTGTATCACAAGACAGTAATCAAATACTCAGACAAACAATGATATAATTTAGCCTGCTATAGACTTAAGATGAGTCTAGTATAGCCGAAGTGGCGGAATGGTAGACGCGAGAGACTTAAAATCTCTTTCATGCAAATGAGTGTGGGTTCGATTCCCTCCTTCGGCACAGGAATCGGGGAGTAGCTAAGACGTTGCCCTCCGAAGCGTCAGCGTAGGAGGGTGGCTAGATTTCCCGCGTTAGCGGGAAAAGCGCGCTACCTGCAAGTTAAATCTAGAATAACTGTTAAAATAGGTAGGGTACGGGGAGTAGCTCAGATGGCTAGAGCGCGCGGTTTGGGACCGCGAGGTCGCAGGTTCAAGTCCTGTCTCCCCGACTGAACGAAGTCCGCCAGCTGGCGGACAAGCAAAGGAGGGAAGTTTGCACCCCACCCAAGGCGGGGTCTCCCCTGGGGCGAAGTCAAGTCGACCTTGACTGAGCCGAAGACAATAAAATAATTTAGAATACTTTTTGTGAATTCCAAAAAATACCAACTCTTAGCTCTCGGTGGCACCTTTGACCATTTGCATATTGGCCACGAGAAATTTATTTCATTTTCCGCCAATTTATCCAAACACTTAATCATTGGCTTAACTAATCAACAAATGGCCATGACTAAACTTTATCCTCAGGCTATTCAGACGTATGATCAAAGAGAACAAACCATAGTAAGTTATTTAACCAACAATCATATTGATCACCAAGTTATTACTTTGCAGGATGTCTTTGGTACCACTTTAACAGATAACCAAATTAAGGCCCTAGCTGTCACCACAGAAACTCAAGCCGGAGCCCAACTAATTAATCAACAGAGGCAAACTCTGGATTTGCCACCCCTACCAGTCCACGTCTGCCAATTAGTTAATGATGAACTTGGTCAGCCAATTCACTCTGAAAGAATTCGATCTGGAGAAATTAATCGACAAGGTAAAGTTTATAGTCAAATACTTAATCACGATTTAGTTTTATCAACTGATCAATTATCAGAACTCAAAAAGTTTAGAGCCGAGCTGGTTGAAAGCATTGAAACCAATCAGAATCAAGTTGTGACCGTGGTGGGCGACGCCACTTTGACCAGATTCTTACTGGAAAAGAAGCAATTTCATTTGGCGGTCTTTGACAGACAGACTATGAGGCGACCCGCTTCAACTTCAATCGCTTCCGACTATCATGTGACTAATCCTGCCGGCCACATCAGCACTCAACTGACGCTGACTTTACAAAAAGTGATTGACATCATGACTCAAAAAGATCAAAATCATGTTTGTCAAGCCAAATACCGCCAGACTGCTAATCAAGACTGTGACGATAAGATCAATTGCCAACCGCCCCAGTTGATCTGCATAGACGGTGAAGAAGATCTGGCTACCATTGCGCTCGCTCTCCTCCTGCCTCTAGGCTCTATTATCTATTATGGTCAACCGAATGAGGGTCTGATGAAGCTGACGGTGACCGAAAAGACGAAAGACTATTTTTACCAACTGCTAAATGAAAAAACTTGAAAAATAGTGTTTTGTCATCTGTTTTCTTTGCTTTGGGTATTGTTTGGTTCAATTCATCCATGATAGAGTAGATAGACTTGACTTGCGAAATAAAAAACGAGTTAATTAAGATTTTATTACATTTTAGTTATTTCACAGAAAGTCTATATAGATGTCACAACTTGCCCTAGATCTCAGACCCCTGCGTTTGGAAGATTTTGTTGGCCAAACTCACTTGGTCGGTCAAGGCAAACCTTTAACTGTTATGGCAGGTTTAGGTCAAATCTCGTCTATGATTTTTTGGGGACCTCCCGGAGTGGGTAAAACTACTTTAGCCAGAATTCTGGCCAACAGTTTGAGTAGAGAGTTTATTGAACTTTCGGCGGTGGCGGCGGGCAAAGCCGACATCAAAAAAATTATCGATACTACCCGCCAGCAAAAAAATCTCTCAGAATCTTATGAAGCCCCAGTCGTCTTCCTAGATGAAATTCACCGTTTTAATAAACTCCAACAAGATTATCTCTTGCCACATGTGGAAAATAAAACCATTATTTTAATAGGCGCCACCACCGAAAACCCCAGTTTTGAGGTCATCTCGGCTTTACTTTCGCGAACGAAAGTGTTTGTGTTGGAGAGACTGTCCGAAACAGACCTATCTCAAATTATCGATCAAGCCACTGGGTATCTGCAAAAAAAATTGAAGATTAAAATCACTGTGGTTAAATCGGCTAGAGATTGGTTAATCCAGTATGCCAACGGCGACGCCCGCAAAATTATCGGCTTAATTGAAACTACATTCGAACTCTACCAAAACCTCAAACTGGAGTCACTGCAAAAGACTCTAACAGCTCAAGCTTTAAAGTACGACAAAAGTGCCGATGAACACTACAACACTATCAGCGCTTTTATTAAATCAATGCGAGCCAGCAACACCAATGCGGCCCTATATTACTTGGCTCGGATGGTGGAGGGAGGAGAGGATCCCAAGTTTATCGCCCGACGGATGGTCATCTTTGCCAGCGAAGATATTGGGCTGGCCGTACCCACCGCTCTAGTTGTCGCCAACGCTGTCTTTGAAGCTGTACACAAGGTGGGCTATCCGGAAGCCGGCATCAACTTGGCCCACGGCGTGGCCTACCTTTGTAGTTGCAAAAAAGACCGGTCAGCTTACAATGCCTGGCGCTCGGCTCAAGCCGACGCACTTAAGTATGGCAACCTGCCCATTCCGCTGGAACTGCGTAATGCACCAACAAAGCTGATGGAAGACTTGCAGTACGGCCAAGGTTACACCATGTATTCCGGTAAAAAATCGCTCTTGCCCGACAAAATCAGAAGTCATCAGTATCTAAAAAAATAACACTTCTTGTCAGAACCTATTGATATAACGTGATGGCAATGAACCAATCAGATGACTCAAATAAATATCTCCTGTCTAAGCTTGAACAATTCTTTAACCTAACAACTTTTCGCCCCCTCCAACTTGAAATTATCCAATCCGTGTTATCTCACCAAGATACTTTAGCCATTCTACCCACCGGCAGTGGCAAATCGCTTTGTTATCAACTGCCCAGCTTACTGTTGGTGGGGACAACTTTGGTTATTTCTCCCTTAATCGCTTTGATGAAAGATCAAGTTGATAAACTCAATCAGCAAGGTATTAAGGCTGGATTTATCAATAGTTCCCAACCCCCAGATGAACAGACACATCAAGTGGAACTGTTTATTTTGGGTTACTACAAGTTGTTTTACGTTTCTCCAGAACGACTCCAATCTTACACATTTTTCAAAGCTTGTCGTTTGACTGATATTCCTCTGATAGCTATCGATGAAGCTCACTGTATTAGTCAATGGGGTCATGAGTTTAGACCTGAATTTAGACGGATTCATGAATTAATTGCCAAACTTAAACCTCGACCTCGTTTGCTGGCTTTGACTGCTACGGCTTCACCCAAAGTCGAGCAGGATATTAAACAAAGTTTGCATTTTCAAACCCCTCAAGTTTTTAGGTCTTCGGTTTTACGACCCAACATACAGATTCAAATTATCAATACTGCGACCATGTCCACAAAAGTTCTGATCTTGGGTCGCTTACTCAAATCAATTAAAAACCAAACTGGTTTAATCTACACCGCCACCAGAATGGATACCGAGTATCTCCATCAGTTCTTTAATCAATTTAGTTGTTTTAACTCTTTTCATCTTCATCACTACCACGCTGGCTTACCCAAAGACCAACGAGAGATAATTCAAAATCAATTTATCAACCAAACTTCAAGTGTTATTTTTGCCACCAATGCTTTTGGCATGGGTATTGATCGATCTGATATTAGATTGGTAGTCCATTTTCATTTGCCAGGCAGTCTCGAAGCATATACTCAAGAAATTGGCCGAGCCGGTAGGGATGGTCAACTCTGTCAGGCTATACTACTTCTGCACAAACATGATATAAAAATTCAATCCAGCTTTATCAAAAAAGTTGTTCAACTTGAAAATCAAACATATCAAATCTTAGAGCTTCAAGATTTAATTAAATTTTGCCAAGCAAAAACCTGCCGATCTCAACTCATTCAAAGTTACTTTGGTGAAACT
>Ga0180007_10002997_pt1 | contig 19362 bp, 14 predicted proteins | sample MM_PC_MetaG_FD_121122 | JGI IMG/M metagenome (GOLD analysis project Ga0180007, IMG submission 121122) | Groundwater microbial communities from the Aspo Hard Rock Laboratory (HRL) deep subsurface site, Sweden - MM_PC_MetaG | ecosystem: Environmental > Aquatic > Deep subsurface > Groundwater... | reverse complement strand
ATTTGTTATGGACTTAGTGGTATAAAAAATAACGAACACGGCTATAAAAGCGACCACCCCTATTATAAAAAATATTACTATATTTATGGTCGTTATTTGTTTTACAAGAGCACTCTTACTGTCTTCAATGCGGGATATCTCCGTCTCCACGGCGCCAGCCAAACGTTCTTTAAGTTCATCCTGCAGCTTTACGAGTATCCATCCCATATCTTTCATGAGCCTGTCATGCCGGTCAATAACACCCAGCACGTCGGTATTAAACCCGTCCAGCTCCTGCTCTATCTCCTTCGCGAACATGAGATCCTTGTCGTCGATAGAAAGATTGCGGTAATTATTCAGATGCTTCTTCATATTAAAATACAATTCCGAATACGCGTCCTTATGCTTCGCTTCCTGTCCGTTCAAATAATTCATAACAGCCCTGGATGCGTTAGAGATCCCGCCCTTTATTCTCATTAATATCCATCTCGCGGGAACTATGCTTTTCATGACTTCCGACTGATTTTTTGCCTCTTTTATAAGCGCGTCCTTATATTCGATGGCAGATTCTGTCTTTTTTCTTATTTTTGATTCCCTTAAGAACATGTCGGAGAATAAAGCCTTTTTTTCTTCAAGCATCTTTATGTCTAAATCCATGGAATTTGACACATTGTCGTCGGTATCAATAACACCATTAAAAAATTCTTCCACCCCCCTAAGCCTCGCATGCCGCCCATAGTCCTTCATCTCTTTATCTATATCCTGCCTCAAGGCGTAATAAAGACTCTTATATCTCGCGTCTCCGGTCAATATATATCTGCCGCCCGCCCACCATGACTCAGCGATGTCCTTCTCAAGCTTTGAGATATTATGTATCGCGGGTATGTCCTCCGTAAGCGCCGCCCCCACTCCGAGCTTGGAAGATATGTCGCTTTTTTTTATGGCTATCATATTGTCCAACGCGTCCATAAAACTTTTTTCTTTGGTTAAAAGCGCTATCGTGCCGACATCGATCTCTTTTTTTAAATCAACTACGGAAACAGCCATTGTCCTTATCTTTTCCGATAGCTCAATAAGTTCGGAAGTAAGATTTCTTTCAGCGTCAGAAAGAGAATAGCCGTAATAGTTTTTATAATCCCTGATAGAATCTTTAAGCGCTGAGATATTACCTATAATAATGCCTGGCTCAGCCTCTTTATCCCTTATCACATACCCGGCAAGCTCGTCTATCAGGCCAGAGAAAGTCGACCTTGCTTCCATTATAAGCCTTGACGCGGGAATATGCTGCGCCTGGATCAGCAAAAAATCCTTCTCACCGCGCATCTTTTCTTCTTCGTAATCAAAGAGTTTGTCCAGCTTTTTCGTATATTCGGCGCCGGCAATAGCTATGTCCCCAAACATTTTTCCCGCGGCGCTTTTTTTGTCGAAGATAACCGCGCTAAGCCCATATATCTCTCCGGCAAGGCCTTTTACTTTCTCGAAAAGATCGACTTCTTCTTCCTTGGATATAAATTTCCTGAGCAAAAGGATATTGTCCTGCATATTTTTATATGAATTCTCGTAACTGATCCTGAAATTCTCGTTCCCGGTTATAAGGAAACTATTTGATTCAGAAAGGACGCGTTCCATGGATATGGCTATCTCATAGATAAAACGTGACGCCGGAAGGTCTTTAGCGAAAACCTGGCTCAAGCCCTTGTATATATGCCTCAGGCTGTAAATAGAAACAGAACCCAAAAGTATAACCAGGAGAAATGTTACAAAAAAACTCAGGCCAATCTTTCTGCTTATGCGCATAAAAAGATTGTATCATAGAGGAATCTACTGTTCAAGATTAAGTATTTATTACTTTATTATATACATCCAATGTCATATTTGCTATTTTACCCCAATTATACTCTTTGGCAATCATAGATACCTGCGCCTTTTTGTCTTCATATTGAATAGGGTCTTCGATGAACTGTTTTATCTTTGCGGCCATTGCCTGAACATCGCCGGTCTTAAACAATCTGTCATCGTCCAGGCCAACATTTTTATTGGCGGATATATCACTGGTTATGCAGGATAAACCATAGCTCATCGCTTCAAGCAAAACCATAGAAAGTCCTTCATAATATGATGGCAACACAAATAGTCCGGCATGGCTATACAACTGACGCAATGGCTCTCCTGTTAATAATCCGGTTAAAACTATATTTTTATTTTTTTCCGCCTTTTCTCTTAAGCCAATGCTATATCTATCAGGATGATCTGCCCTGCCTACTATTACTAACTTCCGGTCATCTATATTATTGAACGCCTCTATTAAATCATGAAATCCTTTCTCCGGGACAATCCGCCCCACAGTCAGGATATATTTACCCTTGGTTAATCCATATTTTTTTATAATATCGCTGCCTTCGGAAAATCGGGCCATTGGCACGCCATTGGGAACAATCACCGCATGCCTACCATATTTTTCCCTGATACCATCTCCTATGGATTCAGAAATACATATTATGCCATTTGCAAATCTAGAACCCAGATATTCTCCTAAAACAAGGATAAGCTTTGCTAATTTTCCCCATTTTTTTCTTTTATAATCCGGCCCATGATTTGTCACTACTACCTTTAATCCCAAAAGCCTGGCTACAGGAACAGCCAATGAAGGGCCTATACCATGGATATGCAAGATATCAGGAGAGTTTTTTTTGGCAATAAATATCCCTAAAAACGTATGTAAAAAAGACTCGAGGAATTTATTCTTAAGGCAGGATAAAGGAACCAGTTTTACGCCTTGGTAATTATCGCGAGTTACGTCAACATAAGGTTTTCTGGTGTAAACCGTAACTTCACAACCTTTCCCGGATAAACAAGGATATAGATTCTCGCAATGGGATTCTATCCCACCCTGGACATCAGGAAAACCTCTTGTACCTAAAACAGCTACTTTCATAATAGGTGCCTTGCCTTATTTTTTAATACCCATAACGCGGGCCTTACAGGATGATGCCTCATAGCAGGGGCAACGCTCCCTATCATCCAGCAGTTTTTTTTGCAATCCGCGACCATTTGCCTGACCTCTTTTGCCCGTTTGCTATTCCAGATCTCATCCCAAGATTGTTCTTTTAGATTACCTAAAGGCTGTTTTTCATCCATGCCATTGCATACCAAAACATCCCCTGCGCTATCCAGAAAAAAACCATCCCGCCCCATTTCGCAGGGAAGAATGCGTTTATTGCCCCTTACATAATTCATCAGGCCGTAATTAAAATAAGCCCTGAACCATTCTTTTACATTTTTAGACTTAAGCATCAACCCGGCCAGTTTTTTTAATTCAGAATTTACTTTTTCCGGATCTTCTATTTTATTATCGGTTTTATGAAAATAATGTGAGTTATGGACAGCGGCTGTAGCAAACTCATACCCCATCTTTTTGGCTAAAAGATACAGTGGGACCAGGTCGCCGCAATTTAAATCCTGTACCGTCATAGCAAAACCAATATCCTTGATCCCCAGATCCCGTAGTTCCGATAACGTCTTCAAAGACCTCTCGAACCCGTTCGGTATCCCACGGATCTCATCATTCGTCTTTGCTAATCCTTCAATGCTGATCCTTATCCCGACATCAGGATATTCCCTGCATAAAGCTATTATCCTGTCGCTGAAATACCCGTTTGTGCTTATGACAATACGCTCTGTTTTTCTCCTTAAGGCATTGACTATCTCCGGCAAATCTTCGCGCATAAAAGGTTCGCCTCCGGTGATATTAGTAAAAAACATCCGGGGAAGTTTCTCTATCGTATCTATCCCTATCTCTTCCGAGCGGTTAGCCGGATATTTCCAGGCATTACACATATTGCATCTCGCGTTACATCTGTAAGTCACAATAATTGAAGCGTGTAATTTACTATTCATCCCTGTACCTCGTTATTTCTATGGCCGTGAGAGAATGCGGTTCGAATGTAAATTCGAAAGGATTGTCTTTGATTTTAAATTCCTTGCTCCTGAGCGTAACATTATCAGCGTTTGTTTCATTTGTCGAGTCAATGTCCGGCCCGTTTAAAACAAAGGCACTGCCTTTTGCGGAAGGATAAAAATCTTTTAAATCAATGGTTGCTGTAACACTGTTGCCAAGATTTTTGTTTATTACGATCAAATATACCTTATTTTTGTCCGCGTTAGTACTTGCGTTTACGGATAGGTAAGGTATGGCATACCCTTTTACCCTGTAGGAATCACATTCAACATCTGCGCCTATAAGTTCGGAGCCAAAATGCTTATTGTACAGTTCAAACGCATAATAGTTAGGGCGTTTAATATAATGAACAGGGTAGCGATAATCATGCGTAACATAGTCTTCCTTAGACTTGACCATCCCCCAATAACTGTTACAAAACTGCCAATAGGTCGCCAGGAGTATCTTGTGCTCCGGCTTCATAAAAATCCGTAATAATTCCGCGTTTATAAGAGCTGTCCCAAGGCAATGCCTATACGGAACAGGCTTTTCCTGGGTAAACCCGCCATTGTATTCCGTAACCACTAACGAGACGTCTTTTCCCGATCTTTCTTTCAAAAGTTTTAATATATTTTGGAACTCAGCTTCGTCTTTAAAAATAGGCACGCCCAAAGATATTTCAAAAATCTGCTTTGGCTTCATCGACTCTAAATCCCCTTCTTCGGGCGAAGGATACGTGTGGATAATGCCAAAATCCACCTTATCTTTTATTATATTCAAAACCCTTTTATTCCAATTTTTCCAATATATCGGACACAGGACAACCCCTATTTCAATACCAGGCTCAACGGTTTTCATTGATTCATAATATTTTAAATATCTGTTTCCATACTCATCAGGAGATACTTCTTTTATTTTCCTATGATCCCCGTGATAGACTTCATTACCTATTTCAAAATACTTCACATTGCTATAAGGTAATGGGTGGCCATTTTCTGCCCTCTTTTTTGCCCAATCTATACCGCCATTGGGATTAGCCCCGTCGCAGGGGGAAAGGAGATACTCTGTCAGGTCAGCCGCATCTTGTTCATTTCCGGTAAAATAACTGACTGTGATAATCGCCTCAGCGTTTATTTCTTCGCAGGTTCTTAAAAATTCGTCTATTCCGTATAAAAAATGCGCCCTGTCTTTTCCGATAGCGCTTCTCCAATCATAATGATGGGCTCCGCAGCCTCCGGGAAACCTCATAACAGACATCCCTGCTTCTTTGGCTAAATTCACTACCTCTTTAACGGATCTTTTGCGCTTAGGATCCCATATGCCTGCCCCATAGTCAGAATACCCGTAATATTCCCCGTTAAAGTTTTCATAAGTCGCCGGGTCATACGCTAGCTGATTATTTCCAAAGACTCTATTATTTACTTCTCCTATTTTCTTATCACAATAAACCATAATAACGCTATCTTTGGCAAAAAGTATCTCAATGCCGCTAAAATATAGTAATAAAGCGGCTAAAAATACCCGCATTACCCTATTATTGACAAATAGTTTCATAAGCGCGCCGCCATTCTGGCTTGATCGTAAATTTCCATTAATCTCTCGTAATGTCTCTCTGCATTGAACTCGCTTTCCGCGAACAATCTGGCGTTTTTTCCCATCTCAATAATTCTATCCGGATTGTTCACAAGATATTCTATCTTTGAACGTAAATCCCGTGAATTACCCGCTTCAAAAGTCAATCCCGTATGACCATCCTTAACCATCTCCGGAATCCCTCCGATATTCGAGCCTACAACCGGCTTCCCAAGAGCAAATGCTTCTATTACAGATCTTGGATTATTCTCAAAACACGTGGAGGGCAATATAACAAACATGGACTTCCTGATTTCATCCTTCAATTCTTTCTCTTTCTTATACCCTAATAACATTACATTATCAATGTTCTCAGCGACTATTTTATTCCTGATGTCTTCTTTAAGAGGGCCTTTGCCTATAATTTTAAGCGTTATCCCCTTAAAATTATTTACCGCGTCTATTAGATCAAAGAGCCCTTTCTCTCTAGATAATCTCCCGAAATAAACTATCGATTTTTCACTCCAGCGGAATTCAGGAACGACCTCTTCTGTTTTTATAAAATTCGGTAAATAAACTATTTTTCTTTTAAATCCCATTTCCTCCAATTTGTCCTTCAGGAACCTGCTAGGCGCAATAAAAATATCCACTAACTCATATATGCGCAACATGTTATGATGTAAATACATCTCCATAGTGACCAACAGGTTCTTTATTCCTGAATCCGCAGAACATCCTTTTAGCAGACACTTATAATACCTTCCTCCTTTGCAGTCCTCGCAAATTTTACCATTGCATAACATGGAGTATGAAGCGCAGGCCATTTTATAATCATGGAGCGTTAAAACAACGGGGATATTAAACTTCTTAAGGCTGTGCAATATGGATGGGGAAATCTGGTGATAAATATTATGTAAATGCGCGATATCGGGAGTTTCTCTCTTTATAAGTTCTTCTATTTTTTTCTTTGCCTCAAACGAATACAAGACATTTAAAGACGCTTTTATCTTGCTCCCTAATCCTCCGGAGCTGTAATCTACGTTAGAAACAAAATATCTATCGTATAACGAAGGCAGGTTTTGGGGATGTTTCATAGAAAAAAATACGACCTCATGCCCCTTGTCTTGTAAATATTTAGCGGTATCAAAAAAAACAAACTCAGATCCGCCTTTAAGATAAAAAAATTTATTAGCAAGAATGATCTTCACGACAGGGCTTCTCCTAATTTAAGCAAAACTGCCTCTGTAAAACTATATGTTGCTGGCAGGATCATCAAATCCGTCAGGAGGATCCGGAAAATCAAAAGGAGGAGAAGGCGGCGGTTCATAAGCTTCCGCGATGGGCTTTAACTTGCTCAAAACACATATAATATCATCCTCTGTAAACATGTTCACAGGGGCATATAATCTATATTTTACTTTTACCGGAGAGTTAGCTGTCGGAATTTTACCTTTTCTGTTATCCCCAAAATAAATGTCAGCGTAATTTCCTGAATCAAGCTTTACGAAATAGTCCTTACTTGAGAAAGAACTTTCCATAAAACTACCCTTCTTCTGCCATTCTTCATACGCCTGGCCTTCGTTGACATAAACATGCATATCATAGATCATAAAACCCGCGTTATTAAGATCAAAAGATTGCCTTGGTTGTCCGTTGCTGACGCCTACGACTTCTTCCACGGGTAAATCATATAAAACCTTCGCGAGCTCCTCGCGCGTCAACAGCTCTTCAGGATCAGAACCCATGAATATGTTGATACCGCTTTTCAAAAGTACTTTTGTCTGAATGGCATAGATCTCATCCTCGCTCAATTTAGAGTAATCTCTAGGAAAACTCCTGCTTAACTGCATTGTCTTGATAAGAAGGTCCGCGAAATTAGCCTTTGTAAGAGGTCTTGACGGATTATACCTGTCCTTTAAAGACCTCGCGACATCAGGATTTGACAAAAGCATGGCTATTTCGCATTTCGTAACTATTTCGTCATTCCTCCCGAAAAATTTATATTCTGCCTTTATCCTGGATCCTGTTTTGGGGATATTGCCTTTCTCTCCATCTCCAAAAGCCATCATTGCGTCACCGCATGAACTGAGCTTTGCCATATAATATCTGGAATCCGCGGAACTGTTTTCAAGGTTGCTCTTCCTTTCCCACAATTCAAATCCCCTGCCTTCATCAACATAGATTTCAACATCATACACGACAAACTTTTCGTTATTTAAATCAAACATCTGGTTAGGCAACCCGCTGGAAAGACCTATCTCCTGTTCCATGGTTACACCCTCTAACACCTCTGCCAATTCTTCTCTCGTAAGAGACGACAGCGGGTCTTTGCCGGCAAAAGTATCTATACCCTTATATTCCAACAATTTGGCTTCCATGATATATCTTTCCTCATTGGTCAAGGTATCCAATTTTCCTGAAAGTTCCCTGTCCAACCTGATTATCTGCGAAAGAATATCCACGAATAATAATTTTGTTACAGGTGTATACTTGGCTGTTTTATCTTCCCTGCATTCTTTTGCCGCATTCAATAAAAATTCATTTTCAGGTTCACAGGGGCCTCTTTCCAGGCATATAACTCCCTCATCAACCCTGCACTCTGCTTTACACGCGCCTCCTTCAGCATAAAGAGGCACCGTAAAACAAGTAACTATTCCTATCAACCCAGCTATATATAAAAACTTTTTCATATTGACCTCCTGAATCTTATATTTTAAAATTTTGTTGTTTAAATATAAAATTAAACACTTTTAAAATACTTATATAAGTATACCAAAAATACTAACATTTGGCAAGCGATTTCTTGCTTAATTTGTAATCGGTGAGTTATCAGGGGTACTGTAAATCTTTTGCCAGGCGCAAATATTCTTCGAGCGGAGCGAAGCGTAGTCGAGAAGTGCTCTCAGAGAGTTCTCGACTCGTTTCACTCGCTCGAACAATATTGATATATACTCCCCTGTTTATTCACCGATTACCTTAATTTTTCAAGTGTATATCCGCGTACACCGCTAACATCTCCTGTATTTTTCTTGGGGGTAAGATCACAAAATAATGGTCTATTATACAATGCGCCATTTCATGCGCGAGTATCCCTTCTGTCATTGCTTTCACTGTCGTATAAATAGTATTTGTCTTGTAGACATAAAAAGAAACAGCGGTATTGGGCTCATTAAATATCTCTTCGTAAGCCGCATCCAGTCCTTTCCTGTCTTTATAAATCATTATATTTACCCGGACCTTTGACGGATACATGTCCAGTATATCTTCCACCCTGGCGAATATCGCGTCAAATTTCTCTGATAAGATATGGTCCATAGGCAAGTCAGCTTTTTCCCTGTAAGCCCTGGGGCTGTAAAAATCAGAGAACCTTAGATTAACGCGCCTATTGACCTCTCTCAGGCTTACTCCTTCCTCATAAAAAACACTGCAAAACCTGCCGGACACATAGCGTCCTTCTTCCTGGGCATGTAAAATGCCGGCAGGAGCAAGCATCAAAGACATCATAAACAGAAAAAAGACTATCTTTCGTCCCATATGCCGCTCAATCGTTTATCTTAAAATATGAAAGCGCTTTTTTAAGGTCGCTCCTGTATTTTTTCAGTTCTGATACTACCTTTTTTATATCTTCTTTTAAAGGCTTTTCCCTGTCAGAGCTATCAGATAAGTCCTCTATCAGGACATCCAGCTTTTCCGAAACCCCTATTATCTCCGAAAGCCCGCCATTAAGGCTTTGAGTCATTGCGTTAAATGCCGGAACCATACTCTGAAACTGGTCCTTTTCCCTTATTTTCAGATTTGATGACAATTTACCGGAACCGATCTCTTGCGCGTATTTCTCAAATCTATACATAGGGCCTGCCAGCCTATGGCTCATGAGTATAACGACTATCGCTGCCATAAATGCCGTTATAAAAGCCACCACAACGCCCCCTAACAATAATCCCGGCAATATATAATCAGCTGTACTTTTCATCACCAACCTGGAGTTCTCAAATGAAGTAGTGAGGGTTCGGCTTGAGAAAACATATAAAAGAGCGCCGAATATAAGACAGCCAGCGGCGACCAACGCGCAAAACTTTACGACAAATTCCGTTTGAAATCCTTTATTTATGAAATAATTTCTGCGTTTACGTTTCACGGAGCCCTCCTTTTTTAAAAAACTACCTGTCCGAAAGGACCTGTTTTAAAATATCTTTATTGACCCTTATGCGTGAGTTTTTCTTTAATGCTTCTATCCACGCGTTCATAGCCTGTCCTTCTTTTTGTTGGCGGATATCCCTAATAATATCCGCTTTAACTCTGGCAAAAGGCAAAGTCTCTCCGGAATCCTTATAATATTTTCTTACCTCGTCGTCGTATACATGTATAAGGCCCGATATCTCATTACTTTTTCTCTCAAGTAAAAGCTTTAAAAGCGCCTGTTCCCAATAGCTCTCTATGCTCTTCATAAAATCTTTTTTTCTGTCCAATCCCTGACGCTGGGCTTCCTGCAGCAATATCTCTTTTTCTATCAATCTATCCAGGTACTCCATCCCGCCTTTTTCGGACCTCAAAAGATCCGCGTTATCATAAGGCACATTAGTTAATTCATACTTAAGGTCATCTGTGGTCATCTTATATTTATTTATCTGGGCCACTGTTTTTTTATCATCCGCCCCGGAATAACAAGAACATCCCGCGAAGATAAAACAAGACAACAAAATAAAAATAAAAACCCTCTTCATAGAATCCTCCCTTACCTCGCCCCTATCGAAAAAAGGACAGCGGGTATTGTTTTTAATAAGATCTTTATGTCAAGCCCTAACGACCAGCTATCTATGTACTTCAGGTCCAGATTCATCCACTTATCAAAATCCACGTTATTCCTGCCATTTACCTGCCATAAGCATGTAAGGCCCGGCTTCATGCTAAGCCGTCTTCTCTGCCATATTTTGTATTTTTTTACTTCTGAAGTGATCGGAGGCCGTGGGCCCACTACCGACATGTTCCCTTTTACGATATTGAAAAACTGCGGCAATTCGTCCATGCTTGTCCTGCGTAAAAAATTACCGAATCTTGTAACACGCGGATCATCGCGCATCTTAAAAGCAGGACCGTCCATTTCGTTAAGAGAACTTAATTCCTGTTTTTTGCCATCTGCGCCATTTACCATGGTCCTGAACTTATACATCACAAATTCCCTGCCGTGAAGTCCGCTCCTCACCTGCTTAAATATGACAGGATCTCCGTAAAACAACTTTATAAGGACAAATAACGCCATAAAAACAGGGAGCGCGACGACTATAATCACTGATGAAAATATTATATCAAACAATCTCTTCAATAACAACTGCCATTCTCCGCCTATAGTTGTCTTGAATTCCAAAAACGGTATGCCTTCTATATCACTGGATGCTGAATGCGCGATATTCATATTGAAAAAATCAGCGGCAATGCTTGTCTTTACTCCCTGTGTTTCGCAAGCGAGCAGGCTATCCTCTATTATGCAAAGCCAGCTTCTCGGCACTATGAACACTACTTCATCGATCACCTCTTTACTTAGTATGGCAGGCATATCTTCGAGGATGCCTATAACCTTTTTGCCGTAGATGACATTGCCGATCAGGCCTTTATCGACATCTATTAATCCTATAATCCTAAGGCCCCATTCATCGTGTTTATCCACAAGCTTTACAAACACTCCCGCACGCTGGCCTGTACCTACTACCAATATATTTCTATGGTTATGCCCTTTTTTCCTTAAAGACCTCATAAATACTACAGCCATCCATCTTTCTATGATCAAGAATACAGTGGATACGAAAAATGAAAATACTATAAGGCTCCTGCTTATAAAATGCAGTTTAAAAGCAAAAACAGCTATTGAGTAGATTACCATGGCAAAAAAAGCGCTCCTTATTATTCTCCATATCACTTCTATAAATCTCTTCTTTCTGAAAGATTTATATAACCCGGAATTTATAAGGGCGATCCACCATGCCAGTACCAGCAAAAACATGACATTAAAATAAGCCTCCAAAGAAAATAACTTGTCCATCACCACCTTATCAGGGAACAAGTCTAACGGATAAAAATTATGGATGTGTTTTCTGAGCGCGTAAGATACCAAAAACGAGGCACAAACTACAAAAATATCAAGCGCCATCAATAATTGCCTAAAAAGGTTTTCTTTTTCTCTTATCATGACTTTATTCTCTCGTAATTCTTACCGTTGCGGGAAATTTCTATGTTATTTTTCCATCCATAATGCGGCCTGAAGCCAAGGCACTTGCCTTTAATATCTTTTAAAGGTTTATCCCAATCGCCTACATTGGATACACAATCCGTTTCTTTGAAATCAGAATCACACAATTTATGCAGGCTGTCCTTTGATATCTTTTTGAATTTAGGTATCTTCATTGGGTCAAACCCCATAAGCCTGCTCGTAACCACGTCTACCAGAAAATCGTTAAAACCTGCTACCAGCACACCGCACTTTTTAATCCGCGGGTTAAGAGGTCCGTCTCCTTCACCGGCTATGATACCGTCCACAATAACAAACATCTTGCGCTGCTTCTCATCTCTCAGGACACCTTTCTTGTCGGCATAAGAAACTATATGCGCGATATCTATGATAGTCTTCCATATTACGTTATTGCCATGCCAATCCCCTCTCTTGATGCATAAATTAGTGATTCCGGTAAATTGCCTTAAATTATCAATGATCGGCATTATAAGCCAGCCCAGGCATTTTTTTAATAATGACACTGCTATTTTCTTGAACTTGGAACCTTCTTTGACTCCGGCTCCTGAAATAATACTACCGCGGCAAGCGCTTATATGAGGCAGCCAATCCCTGTCTCCTGTAATACCTATCATGTTTTTAAGGGCAAGTGTAACTCCTGATCTTTTATGGGTCTTCATCTTTGGAATATTCAATATCACATCCGCATTTAATAATGTATTTGAGATCAAATATTCATTCTTGTCTTTATTATGGTGCAAACTCAATATCTCAGGCTTAAAAGCAGGCCCGCTTAAAGATCCATAATCAGTATCATCTTTCTTGAACTCGCTTTTCAGGCTCATATCCACTATTGCATAGCCTGCGGGATCACCTTTAAGTTTGATCTTTCTGGTTATATCGTTGTTTTTCCTTATAACCATCTCTTGCCTTAAATCATATATCTCTACCCCAAAACCCGCTGTTTTTTTATAAAATTCCTTGACCTTGTCCAGGCCTGAAAGGCTGATTATTTTTTCAAAATCACCATCATCCATAGGCCCGTCCGCGATTATGATCCTGCCTTTGCCCTTTAAGGCAATGTAAGCATAGTCCATAACTGCCCTGATTAAAGAACCATGCGTGATCAAGGCTTTTACGCCTCCGGACCTCTCACTAAAATGCCTCATAAAATTAGGTTTTATCAGGATAGTTTGTCCCTGCAATATAAAAGAACCGAATGGATTCCAGCCTGCAGAGCCAAAATTATCCAGATCCAACTCCATAAGCCTAAACAACTCCCTCAAAGACGAATAGGCCTCATTTCCCTTATCGCTCATCCTATCTCCCTTAAAAGGATATTCCTCAAATATCAAAGGAGGATTATAAGGAGGTTTTTTAGAATAACCGGATTTTCTTTGTTTATAGATAGCGACTTTATGCCTCATTGATTTACTCCTTAACGCATTAACGAATAAAAAGAAAGCAAGCTTGTAAAAAGTGCTTTATCCAAAAGAAAGCTCACGTCTATTGACTTTAATGAAAATCTATCTATATTTTTATAATTAGATCCTTTTACGCATGTCCTGGCATAATTGAATCCGGCATCCTTAACGATACCCCTGACCCTGTCATCATATATGCCGAATGGATAGCAAAATCCGATTTCTTTGGTTCCAAGTTTCTCCTCCAGGCATAACTTAGACTCTATAAGTTCACTGCGCATTTTCGCGTCTTCCATAAGGCGCATATTCCCGTGGCTCTTCGTATGCGAACCAAAGCTGATACCCGATGCCGTCATTTCTTTGATCTCATTCCATCCGAGCATCAGGCTTGGGTTTATCTTTTTTCCTGCCGGAGCCTGTTTTCTTAAATTATCCACAAAATCTTCTATCTCTGATCCCTTTCTATCCATAAGAGAATCGTTTATTCGAATAGCCCTATACGCGTCCCTAAGGCTGTTTCCGGAACGATGTATTGTTTGGAAAACCTCGTCCCACCAGAAAAGATGCTCCTGGCCTATGAAATCCGTCGTAAGAAATATATTCGCCGGCGCGCCGTATTTTTTAAGGATAGGGAAGGCGTGCGTATAATTATCCATATAGCCATCATCAAAATTAATAGAAACATAAATACCTTTGCGCTTTTCCTTGCAAACTAAATCCAACCCCTCGGCAACAGTCACTATCTTAAAATTATCCTTTAGAACTTTTACATGAGACTCGAAAACATCAGCAGGCATGGCCATATATTCGTACGAATCCATGGACCGGCATATCCTATGATAAACTATGGTCAACAGGACAGGGCCTTTGCTGTTACGTAAAGTTCTGAACATGCATTTCCCCATGCCTGAATAATGATACATATACTTGGCTAAATTCTTGATCATAACTCTCATAGAAACCCCTGCTTCGCTTTTCTCAATATTCCATAAAGAGCCTTGTTCTTTTTTATACATTTAATGCAAGAGTAAAATAAATAAAGGTTTTTACCGTAAAAACTGTTATTGAAAACCTGTATCTTTTCATGCATCCTGAAGTCCTGCGTTAATCTCATTTTCCACTCTTCTTCTCCTCTGCCAAAATCTATTTCTTTTATACCTATTGAAGCCAACTTTTCTATGCTCCACAAAGTCAACATGGTCCCGGGAGAAATATACGCGTATTTAATATCAAAATCCATGCTGTAGCCATATAATCTGCCGTTATATAAAAAATTATACCTATAAGCGATAGGCGTATCATCCATCCTGAGAATAGAAATATCCATGTATCCAGACCTCGCGAAATCTAAAAACAGCTCTTTATGAAAACTTTTGGTTTCTTTTTTTAAAAATATACTTTTATCTCTTTGCGCTTTCCAACTGCGCTCCGCTATAAATCGTATATCAGAATATAAACTCTCTTTAACCTCATTGCGCGGATAATGTTCAAATTTCAGGCCTGTCTTGACAGTCTTGTTTAATTTCTTCATCTTTTTATCCAACTTTTTGGAGATCTTATTTAAAAAATAATCCATATTACAATTGAATTTGATGAAAAATGACCTATTCTCTGGATATAATACAAACTTAAGCTTCCGTAACTTAGCTACTTTTTTTATCATTTCAATAGTGCCGGAAGATCTTGTAATTTCCTGAAAATCCAGTAAATCCCAATCCTTCTCAATGCCCATAAGATAATCCATTATAGATAGAAGGCTCTCTTCTTTATCTGTGTCCGCGCTCAGGATAAAATCCATCCTGTCTGATTCTCTGGTGCCTATAAAACAAACAGATCTTACGGTAATTCCCATAAAACTATTTTTTCTGACTATAAGCGGAGCGATGCCTGTCAGGGTATCACCGTCCAAAACTGTTAATATCATAAGCCTGTCACTATCGCAGCAATGACTTATGTGAGCATTGATCCAATCATAAGTAAGATATATGTTGTCGACCTGGCTTCTTGATATCAGATCGCCCCATGCCTTTTTCATGTCTTTGAACTGCTCGTAGCTGGAAATCTCTTTTATTCTTAACATAAGCTTACAAAGCCCTTAATTGGATCCCGCCTATATAAAGGTTCCTGTCTTCCATGGTCTCTTCATCACCATAATCATTATCAAAAACTATTCCTAATCTATTGACGGCGCGATCCACGATTATAATACCTGTGTATTCTTTCCAATTTTCGCTGACATGCATATCCATTACGCGTTTATTATTAAACTTTACCTCCATGTGCGGCCATATGTTCAGGGCATCTTCCCCTTTAGCCTTGATTTTTAATTCATACACACCTGCCGGTAAATATATATCTATCTCAAACTCCCCTCTTTCGCACATATCCTTTTTGATGCCAAGATCAAGGCTAAACGAATCCGATATAAAATCAACCGATATAGGTATCCGATTAAAATCCAGTATCTTATGAATTTCATCGCGAAGAGACGCGCCCCTTCCGGCTGACTTTTTTAACACCTTATACTTTAATTGATAAGCCTCAGGGTTTTTAGGGTCTATGGCCAGGGATTTTCCTAAAAATCTATTTGCCGTCCCAATGTATCCTTTGTTTAAATAATATTCCCCCAGAGATATAAACAGCGCGAATTTGTTTTTTGCTGAGGGGCGCAATTCATTATACTTAAGGAACGCGCTTTTTATCATGGATAGCTTCAAACAGCTTCTGACCTGGCCCAATTTGGCATTTTCGTTATTTATCCCCAATGTATCTGCCATTTCGTAATATACCATGGCCCTGTTTATATCCTGATCAGCGAAAGCCAGGTCTGCCATTTCTTCGTAAGACTCCGCGTCTACAAGCCTCTTTGCTGCCAATGAACGCTCTTTTGATTTTGACATTGCATGCAGCGCCTTTTTGTACATGCGGCTTGACGGATTGGTTTTTCCTGAATTTAACAAAAACCCCGCATGCTTCTTTAAATAATACCAATTTAACGGGTCTAGATTTACTGCCTTCCTATATGAGCTATCTGCCAATGCGATAAACTTGCCGTTTATAAGCGAATACCTGGAAAGATAGTAATAACTGTCAGCTAGTCCGACCCATGACCACGCGTCTAAAGGATTTAAGCGTACCGCTTGCTTATAGCTCTCTATTGATTTATTGATATACCGCTCAGGATCAACCTCGCCCTGAGCCTTTTTACTATAGATGTTTGCCAGCTTATAGGGGTATAAATAATTTAATCCTGACAATTTTATCGCGGCGAGAGAGGAACGCTCTGCTTTATCCAGGTCATTCATGATAAAAGACCTGTCGGATGCGGTCGAATATATCTCCGCGGCTAAAGCAGCGCTTATAAAAAGAATCGCGATAGCCCCCATAAATACCGTAAGATATTTAAAAATTCCGCGCGAGACAGGATTTAAATTTAACACGAATTGAGGGTACGCTTTTTCTTTTTTAGAAGATATATTGAATATAAGCGCGGAAAAAACCACTAAAATGATAGCATTAGCGTGTATATAAAAATTAAAATCCCCCAAAGCATGGATAGCTATGCTTAAAATGGCTGTCGTCAATGAGAGAGATATCCAGGTTTTATAAGGCGTCCTTGCTATATTATGGGTCTTTACGCCTTTTTTGATTATAATACCTATAATAAAAGTTATCGGGAGCAAAATAAAAAAGCCCATCTCAGAAACCATATGCAGATAATCATTGTGCGCGTAATTTACCAGCATATTCAATCCGACAGGCCTGTATTTTGGGAAATTATAGATAAAAGTCCCGGGGCCGGTTCCTAAGGTCCAATTATGTTTTATAACGCCCAATGTCCCCTTCCAGATTTCGACCCTCCCTGAAAAATCCAATTCCCCATAGCTGGAAACCCTATCAAACAAAGAATGGATATAGTCTGTATTGGCTACAAAAATCGCGAAAGTTATGACGAAAAGGATAAATATAGAAACAATAAATCTGGCTTTGTTTTTCCTTAATATCATGGTAGTCATAAAAACCATGGCTATTGATAAGGAAAACCATCCTCCTCTTGACATAGAAAGTAAAAACGCTATGGACAATATCAATAAGGAATATATATAAAAAGACTTTTTACCTATTTCCTTTTCAGATAAGATCATCCCTATGGAAAGCGGTATCACAAATTCCATCAATCCGGCGAAATGATTGTGATTTACATATGTCGCTGAAAGAAATAACGGCTTATCCCACCATGATTTATCCGCCACTCCTAAATACTGCAATATACCGAACAAAGCAACGCCGGTGCCAGTCAGCAAAATGATATTTAATATCCTTCTTACCTGTCTCTCCGTATTTATAAAATTTATGACTAAATAAAAAATTAAGCCTAAGACCACAAGCCTAAAAATCTCCATAATGGAGGCATAGCTATAATCCGATCGACAAATTGCGAAAATGGAGAGGAGGAAAAATAAAGCTATAGGCGCATCTAAAGGCGTTCTTTTTATGGTTATTTCCCCGGAAGTAAATTTTTTATACATGAATATGGTAAAAGCCGTCAACACAAGGATATATATGGGGCCATAAGCCCATATCCTGACAGCCCCCCTCGCTATCGGCGCAAATATAAGAATTAAACTAAGTATAAAATCTATCATATGATTTTGGTAAAAACCTCTACTATTGTTCCGTCAAATTGTATATCCCTGCATCTCATAAGTTCGGATATGGCCGTTTCCTTCGAAACAGGTTTCTTATAAGACTGCGGAGAAACCATTGAATCATATGCCTCGGCTATAGCTATTATACGCGAAGCAATATTGATCTCTTCTCCTTTAAGTCCATGCGGATAACCTTTGCCATTGACCCATTCATGATGATGGATAATAATGCCTTTGATATCTTTCAGTTCTTTTACGGAAGCCAACATCCGCTCTCCTGCCGCAGGATGTTCCTTGATTAATTCGCGCTCCTCGCGCGTAAACATGCCTGATTTTAAAAGTACGCTCTTATCTATGGCTATATGGCCTATGTCATGTATGAGAGCCGCCATCTCTATGCGTTTCACATCCGATCCTTTTAAATCCATTGCCTTTGCGATAGCTTTAGCCAACGCTGACACATTTTTTGAATGAATTATAAGCGAATCTCCGACAGGTCCAATGGTTTTAAATACCGCCAATATAGATAAACATAGGTTGTGCATTAAAGGGAGGTTATTATTCCCCTCTTTTGCCGGGGGATCGCCTAAGGTAACCAAAAGCTCGCTTTTACGGATCCTGTGATGCCCGCCGGGAGTCCTGAGGGTCCTTAACTTATTTGCGTAAATATAGTTCTTTATGGTAGAAATATTTAAATTAAAATGCTTTGCCGCCTGCTTAGGCGTAAAATATATTTCTCCTTCAAATTCCTCTTTCATTTATTCCTCCGCTTGTTCGATATTAGTTAATTTTAAGTTTATTTAAGCATTTTATATTAAGACAGTTCCTATGTTTTTTAATCAAAAAACGAGATTAAACGCTGCTGTAATATTTTCCGTAAGAATACTGGGAGTAAGAATATGGATCGTTGGTGAGTGACGTATTATTGACGATAACCCCCAGGACATTAGCCCCTGCTTTTTCCAGCAAGTCCTTTGACCTGCTTAAAAGGGTTTTTGTCGCCTTGGAACCCTCGACTACGATCACTGTTCCTGTGCACATATTCGATAAGATCTGGGCATCCGTTATAATAGCTATGGGAGGGGTATCGAATATGATCTTTGAAAATTGCGAACTCGCATTGTCCAAAAAAACTTTCATATTTTGCGAATAAAGCAACTCCGCGGGCTTATGCGTGTTTTTCCCGGCAGTAACGAGATAGAGGTTATCGATGCCGGTAGATTTTACTATACTATTAAAATCCTTCTTATTCAAAAGAAAATCAGAAAGGCCTGTTTCATTTTTGTCATTAAATACAGCATGCACCCTGGGTTTGCGCATATCAGCGTCAACCAAAAGCACCCTCTCTCCGCCATTTGCTATCATCGTTGCCAGATTTACCGCTGTAAGAGTCTTTCCTTCGCGCGGCACTGAACTGGTAATAACGATACTTTTCGCGGAACCGGACTGGTTTATGGAAAATAACAGGTTCGTCCTTATGGAACGGTATGCTTCAGCCGCGAATGAATAGGCATCTTTCTCGACAATGCGATCGATATCTGTTTTTTTTCTTATCTTCTTACCGTCAGGTTTAACCCT
>Ga0180007_10002995_pt1 | contig 19367 bp, 14 predicted proteins | sample MM_PC_MetaG_FD_121122 | JGI IMG/M metagenome (GOLD analysis project Ga0180007, IMG submission 121122) | Groundwater microbial communities from the Aspo Hard Rock Laboratory (HRL) deep subsurface site, Sweden - MM_PC_MetaG | ecosystem: Environmental > Aquatic > Deep subsurface > Groundwater... | reverse complement strand
CGGGGTGATGCTTGTGCTTCCGTATTATCTGCACAATTATAAGGAATTTGGGAAAATTACCCTCCTTGGCGAATTTTTAGCAGTTGCATCACTTGTCATGTGCTTGCTCTATCTGCTGATTCACTTAGGTCAGCCCATGCGGGCGTTAAATGTCTTTTTGTATCCAACGCCCGGGTCCATGCTCTTTTGGGATGGCAATGTATTGTTTTGCTATCTGGTTTTAAACATGATTATCGGGTGGAATGTTCTTGAGGCCGAACGAAACGGATCACCTCCGCCGGTTTGGATCAAATCCTTGATTTATTTGTCTATTCCCATGGCCTTTTCCATCCATACGGTTACAGCGTTTATCTATTGCGGTCTGCCGGGTCGAGGCTTCTGGCTCACGGCTGTTCTGGCACCCAGATTTTTGGCATCTGCCTTTGCAGCAGGTCCGGCATTGCTCATTTTTTTGTGCATGTTCATCCGAAGGATGACCCAATTTGATCCAGGCAAAGAGGCCATCCAGACCCTTGCCCTGATTGCCGCCTATGCCCTGATCGCCAATGTTTTTTTCCTTTGTTGTGAAGTCTTTGTGGCCTTTTATTCGGGCATTCCCTCCCACATGGACCATATCAAATATCTTTACCTGGGCTTGCAGGGTCATGGTGTACTTGTGCCATGGATGTGGGCCTCGGTATTTTGTATGGGAATTGCAATCCTTTTTTTAATCATACCCAAAATGCGAAAGAACAATGTCGTCCTGGTTTTTTCCTGTGTCCTTGTTTTTATCGGTACCTGGATCGACAAAGGCCTTGGTATGATTGCCGGCGGATTTATTCCTTCTCCCCTTCACCATGTCACAGAATATGGACCCACAACACATGAACTTGTGATCTCAGCCGGTGTGACTGCCATCGGATTGTTTATTCTGACAATATTGTTTAAAATCACCATCCATGTCAAGGCGTATAATCAGTCGGGGACTGTATAGTCCAATCCGATTCCCTGGAGCAGTTTTACCTCGGACCGTAATAGAATTGCTGCCTGTCAGGAATAGGAATTGCCGTCCCTGACCCGGATGGTCCGGGAGGCAAATTTCTCCATATCCGTGTTGTGGGTCACCATGATGATGGTGTGTCCGTCACGGTTCAAGGATTTCAGCAAGCCCATAATCTCTTTGGCGGTTTCAGAATCCAGGTTGCCAGTGGGTTCATCTGCCAGAATAATGGGGGGTTTGTTCACAATGGCCCGGGCAATGGCCACCCGCTCCTGTTCCCCGCCGGACAACTGGTCGGGCAGTCGGTCGGATTTTGCTTCCAACCCCACCCGTTCAATCACTTCTACGGCCATCTGCTCTTGTTCCCGTTTGGTCTTGCCGGTAACGGCCATGGGCAGTTTGATATTTTCCAATACCGTCAGATAGGGGATCAGCTGAAAAGACTGAAAAATAAACCCCAGGTATTCACTTCTGAAATCTGCCCGCTGTTCATTGCTCAGGGCATACAGATCCAGGGAATCCACCAAAACTTTTCCCCGGCTGGGCCTGTTTAAGGCCCCCATGCTGGACAGAAGGGTGGATTTTCCAGAGCCGGATTGTCCCATGATGGTGACAAATTCGCCGTCATCAATGGAAAAGTCCATGTGGTCAATGGCGGTTACAAGGTTTTTGCCGCTGGTATAGGTCTTGCCAAGATCTCGTATTTCGATTAGATGTTGGGTCATGGGAAAGGCTCTCTTTTTTAAAATTATAACGCTCTCAGGGCATCGCTGGGGTCCATGCGGCCGGCTTTAAAGGCCGGATAAAGGCTGGCCAGAAGGCTTAAGGCTGCTGCCATGACAAGACAAAGCCCCCCCAGCTGATAATTGACCCCCACAAAGGCCCCGTCTTTTATGACCAGAGGAATGATCCCCCAGGCCGCCAGATTGCCCAGGGCAAATCCAAGGATTCCCCCACAAAGCCCCAGGATGAGGGCTTCCAGGAGAATAATCTGCATGACATGGGTCTGCCTGAAACCAATGGCCCTGAAGATGCCGATTTCCCGGGTCCGCTCATTGACAGACCCCATCATGGTTACCATGACCAGCAAGGCACCAATACCGATGACCAGGATGGAAACCCCCAGGGAAAAGGACTTGAACATCTCCATGGACTGCATTTTTGACATTACCGCCTGTTTCATGGCCGTGACCTTTGCATTGGGAAAGGCTTCTGCAATCTGCAGGGTCATTTCGCTGATGGGACACCCCCGGCAAAAGGCGGAAATTTCCACCAGGGTGATTTTCCCTTTTTTCCCAAGAACCGTCTGGGCAGCACCAAGCTCGGAAATCACGGCATTGTCTTCGGAAGCGCCCGTGGGATTGAGTACACCTGAAACCTTGAACACAGCGTCTCCCATGGATATCTTGTCTCCGGGGGAAAGACCGAGAACCGATGCCACTGAGGCGCCCACCAATACCTCATCAAGGCTTATCGGAAAGGCTCCCTGTTTTTGCCACCAGGTTTTTAATGCCAGCTCTTGGTCAAAGATAACGCCCATGAGCAAGATGCGTTTTCCATTGATAGTAACCTGGCCCAGCACCTTGGGCGCCACCACCCCTAAGTTTTTGGCATTTTTAATGGTATGTATCCGGGACAGGTTTTCCTGATTAAACTCCATCACTTCATAGCTGACACCGCCCACATCGATTCCCCCGTAATTTAACGAGAGGTTTTCCGTTTTGGGGACCATGACAATATTGGCGCCGAATTGGTTGAGGCGCTCTTCAATATCGGCGGTCATGGTTTCAGTGATGGCCAGCAGGGTCACGATGGTGGAAATACCGATGATAAGCCCCAGGGCCAGAAACAGCATCTTGCCCTTGCGGCGGCGGATGTTGCCCAGGGAAATATTATAAAGTTTCATGATGGGACGGTTCCTCCGATTTCAGGGTGGCCTGGCGCGCCCGGTGGCCGACCCGGTTGAGCAGGGCCGCCTCCAGGTTTTTTTTTCTGAACAGGGTGTCAAAGGTATCCGTATCCACAGACCTTCGGTCAAAGGTTACCAGAAGCCTTGTGCCGTGGGTATCCTGTTCAACGGTCCTGACGCCTTCCAGCTGCCGTATCTGATTGACCAGAGACGCTTCCCAGGGGGTGTTCCCGGCCAGTTTGTAAATGGCATCATCCAGGTGCCGGGTCTGGATATAGGAAACAGCTTTCGGCACGCTGACAACGGCAAACCCCAGAAGAAGAACCAGAGAGACAATGGCGGACAGACTGCCAAAGGAAAGTCCTCGCTTGCGAATACCCAGCACTTTTTCCCGCTTTTCCCTGTATTTTTCAGGATTCCAGGCCATGTGGTTTCTCTCCTTATTTCTTAAAGGCGCACAGCCAGGCATTGGCATTGATATCTGCCATGGGAATAATAAGATTGCCGCCGTCAATGACCCGGTTCAGGGGCGCCGGGTTGCACCCGCCCTTTACCTCATTGATTCTGTCTGTGGCAAAGCGCATTCCGCAATTGGTGCAGACCATGACATCCCCTTCCTGGACATAGCCTTTGCCGGCTCTGTAACAGACATCGCAGGCATCAACGGCTGCCCGGACGACACCATCCAGGCTTTTAACCACAAAAAATTCCACCATCACGTCTTTTTCGGATTTCACTGTAAAATAATGGGCCTGGCCATTGGAAACTTTCTCCAGGGGAATGGAAATCTGATCGTTTTCAGGGGTGAGGGGTGTGAATTTCCCTCCGAACCAGGCATGGGAGCTTGATCCGGCCAGGAAGAGGCTGGTCAGGACAAAGGCAGTCAGTGCTAAAGAAAATGTTTGTTTCATCTGTTTATTCCTTCTTGTGGGGTGGGTGGGGTCAGGGAGCAGCAGGAACCGTTCCCGGGCAATCCGCCGGGGGGTGTTGGGGACGGGTCTGCCACGGGGTCGCCTCCGCGGCAGCAGCCGCCGCCAGAACCCGGACCCTTCTGTCGGGTATTTAAATAGGCAAAGGATTCTTTTTCCATGATGGGGCCCACAGACTCCAGGGTGGCCGGATATCCTTTGGCCGTAATTGTTTTTTCTATCTTGTCTGCAGACAGAGGGCCTTCAAAATCCACGGCCACCCGTTTTCTGAACAGATTGGCCCCCATGCCGGAGTACCCATCCAGGGGGGCAAGCCCTGCTCTGATATTGGAAAAACAAGCACCGCAGGTCAGGTTTTCAACCTTGAAAACAGCACGCATGTTTGCCCCGTCCTTGGTGGCCCCGGCCGTAACGATGCCAATGGCCCAAAAGAGGACGGCACCTGCCATCACTAGTAAACTGAGTTTTTTTTTCATGATACCCTCCGTTTGGCATACAAAAAATCACAATAACCGGTAAACAATTCAAGTCCTGTGCCAGGAAAGGGGTAACAAGGTTTAAAATATCATAACAGTCTTAATTTGCGGGGTATTTGAATGTTCAACAAAAGGCACTTGGAACAAGGCCCGGGTATGGAGACGTCCGGAGAATGCAGACTATTCAACAGGGGTGTAGAATAGTCTACAAATTATATTTCTCAAGGCGGTACAGAAGAACATGCCGGGGGATTTTCAGAAGCCGGGCTGCTTCGGAGCGGTTCTGCCCGGCCTTTTCCAGGGCTTTGATCACATAGGCTTTTTCAATGGCTTCCAGGGAGATGCCTTCATCCGGGATCACGGGGTCCAGCACGGAGGTCTTTTGTTCCATGCCCGGCAGGTTCAGGTCCCCAGCATCGATGAGGGGGGTTTTTCTTAAAATGATACACCGCTCAACGATATTCTGCATTTCCCGGATATTGCCCGGCCAGTGATAGGTTTTCATCAGGTTCAGGGCTTGACGGGAAAAGCACACGTCTGCCGGGGCATCAAATTTTTTTAAGAAATGGGAAACCAGTGCCGGGATGTCTTCGGTTCGTTCCCGCAAGGGGGGAATGAACAAAGGGATTACACTGAGCCGATAATAGAGGTCTTCCCTGAAATCGCCCTTTGAAATCCGTTCCTGGAGGTCCAGGTTGGTGGCGGCAATGATCCGTATGTCCACTTTTGTTGTCTTTTCCGACCCCAGGGGCTGGATTTGTCTTTCCTGGATGGCCCGGAGCAGTTTTACCTGTACCTCCACAGCCAGTTCGCCTATTTCATCCAGAAAAAGGCTGCCCCGGGATGCGGTCATAAAATGGCCTTTCCGATCCTTGACTGCGCCGGTAAAGGCTCCCCGTACATGGCCGAAGAGTTCGGACTCAAGGAGGGTGGCCGGAATGGCCGCACAATTGACCGCCACCATGGGCCCCTTATGGCGGGGGCTGTTCTGGTGGATCAGCCGGGCCAGCACCTCCTTGCCTGTGCCCGATTCTCCGGATATCAATACCGTGGCCTCACTGTTGGCAGCTCTGGAGGCTGTCTCCAGCAATTCTTTCATGGCGGAGCTGGCCGATACGATCCCTTTGGTTCCGGTGAGCCTGTTCACCTCATGGGCAAGCAGCCGGGCCTGGGAGCGAAGCCCCGTAAGTTCCAATGCCTTTTCACAGGATAAAATTAAGGTATCCCTGTCAAAGGGTTTGGTGATGAAAGTGAATGCGCCCTTGTGCATGGCCTGGACCGCCATTTCAATGGAGCCGAATGCCGTTATGATAATAACGGGGGTGTCCGGCGACTCCTGCTTGATGTGTTCCAGAAGATCCAGGCCGTTCATGTCTCCTAATTTTACATCCGACACGACCAGATCCGGATGATGCGTCTTAAAAAATTCAAGCCCCTGGAATCCTGAATCCGCCGCCAATACGGTAAAGCCCCTGGCAGAAAGATTGTATTCGGTTACCCTGCGAAGACTTGGGTCATCATCAATGAGCAAGAGGGTCTGGTTCATTGTGTCTCTCTTTCTAGGTTGACAAAGCGGTTTTATCGGGCAGGAACACGGAAAACTGCGCGCCCCCCATGTTCGAGGGTGTCACCCTGATGGTGCCGCCCAGCCGTTCAATAATTTTTTTGGTAATGGAAAGTCCCAGACCTGTCCCGTTTTCCTTGAAGGTGATAAAGGGTTCAAAGATTTGTTCATCTTTTTCAGGTGCAACCCCAGGCCCGTTATCGGCCACATCAATTGTGTACCCCTCCGGTTCCCGGCTGTGATAAATGCAAATTTTCCCCTTGTGGGGCACCGCATCCACGGCATTGAGGAGTATATTCATCAGCACCTGGATCATGGCGGCTTCTTCAAACAGGATCTCTTCAGCATCGCCTGTTTTCTCGAGGATGAGATCAATGGATTTTTCCCGGATCCGGGGTGCCAGCAGCAGGATGACCTTGTCAAGGATGGCCGGAAAAGCTTGGAGGCGGTCCTTGTTGATGGTTTGCTGGCCCCGGCAATAGGCGAGCACCTCGTTTACGGAATTGTTGAGCCGTGAAATTTCAGACCGCATGATCACAATGAATTCATGCTTGGGATGGGTGACAGGCACCTCGTCGGCCAGTATTTCAGCCGCTCCCTTAATGGATGCCAAAGGGTTTTTGATCTCATGGGCCAGGGCGGCGGATACATGGCCCAGGCTGGACAATTTCTGGGCCTGGCCCAGTTGCTTTTCCGCCTGAACCAGCCGGGCGGCCTGGTTGTGGAGCCGGTGGTAGGAAGCGGCAAGCTTTTCAGAAAGCTGCTGGTATTTTTTCTTAAGCCTGTTTTCCCGGCTGGAGATCAATCCGATCACAATCCCGGCGGAAAGGTAGAAAACAATTTCAGACAGTTCGGAATAATACGCCTCCCGTCCCTGGAACCAGAACATGAACAAATGGGGCACAAATGAAATGCAGGAAAGAACGGCCATGAGCAACCCGCCCCAAAGCCCGTAAAAAATTGCGCCAATGGCAATGGGGAAATAGGAAAGCCTGCGATAGGTGTCATGGAAGAGGATCATATGGCCGGGCGTGACATAGTGCAATACCCCGATAAGTCCTACCATTGCGACCAGGAAAATAAAGCCGATTTTTTTCATCAAGGCGCCTTAATCATAGTGGATCTGCTGAAAAGCCAGGGCAAGACGGTCTCTGTTGACTGGTTTTTCCATGCAGGTTTCATATCCGGGTGTAAGTCCTTTGGTGACGGTTTCAGGAGGGGAACCTGCCGAAAGGAGGATGATTTTAACTCCCTGGGCCAGGGAAATCGCTTTGGACCTTTCCCATTGCCTGATCTTCCCCATCACCTGGAGACCGTCCAAGCCCTTCATCTCAATATCCAGGAAGATCAAATGGTAGGGGTCTGCTTCATTTTGAGCCCTGACAAATGCGTTCAGGGCCTCCAGGCCGTTGATGGCCACATCACACTCCCCGTATCCGGAAAGCAGTTTCTGGGATTGTCTTCTGGAATCAAATTCTGCATCCACAATCAGAAACTTCATAAAGAGATTTTTTACCGAATAGGTGACGATGAAATCCTGAAGCCGGTGACAGGCAGCGGACAGAAGGATAAATTGTTTTTCAATGGCAGCCTCATCCCTTTGGACAATTGCCCGCTCAAGACCGAAGGCTCCGTCCATAATGGGTTTGCACGAAAGGTTCTTGACAGAATCCCTGAATTCGGTAAGGGCCTTGACCATGGAAGAAAAATTGCGCCCATCCAGAAAAAGCTTCATCTGTGCCAGCATGTTCTCATGGGTGTCACAAAAGGTATCAAAGCATTCTTTGATCAAATTCTTATTGCCGCCCATAGTCTGGATGAGTTCATCCAGGTCAATGGGAAGGCCTTTTTCCGGAAGGATTTCAGCGGGTACATTCCGGGCCATGGAATGGGCGATGGCATCTTCCAGGGCCTTGCGCTTGATGGGTTTGGTGATATAATCGTCCATTCCTGATGCCAGAAACAGCTCCTTATCTCCCTTCATGGCATTGGCGGTCAGGGCCACAATGGGAATATGGTGCCTGGGGCCAGGATTTTTGTTTTCTATCCCCCGGATGGCCCGGGTGGCTTCAAGCCCGTCCATTACCGGCATTTGTCCGTCCATGAGGATCAGGTGGAATTGATTTTTTTGATACAGGTCAACGGCTTCTTTCCCGTTTTCGGCAATGGTGACATTATGACCCAGTTTTTTTAGCATATTGATGGCTACCTTCTGGTTCATTTTATTGTCTTCGGCCAGCAGAATGTTCAGAGCGGTAGCGGAAAGATCGGCCCCTGCCCTGGGTTCTTCCAGGCTGAACCGGGTGCCTGTCGTCTTTTGGACGGGCGCCATGGCATGGGCCTGGAGAAGAGAGTCCAGCACATGTTTTTTGTAGACCGGCTTTGCAATCTGGGCTTCAAACCCTTCATGTCTATAGTCTTCCGGTTCCAGGCGTTTTGCCGTATAGCTCATTAAAATCATCCGGGGAGGTGTGATATCCCTGTTTTCCAGGATTTTTTTTGCCATGGCAATGCCATCAATGCCCGGCATCTCAAGGTCAATGAAAATCGTATTAAAAGGGGATTTCTCCAACTGGGCATCCATGAGTTTCTCCATGGCCATGAACAAATTCTGGGCATTGTCTGCTGCGCAGCCAAAGGAAAGAAGATGCTGGGTCAGTGTCTTGCGGCAGGAATCCGTATCATCCACCACCAGGCATTTGAGTGTCTTGATCTTGTCCGGGATTTTCTCCGGGTTTTGCCGGGCACCGGACTGTTTGCGGAAAGAGGAGGTGAACCAGAAGTTAGAGCCTTCTCCCTGCTGGCTGTTTACCCCTATTTCACCGCCCATAAGCTCTGCCAGCTGTTTGGAAATGGTCAGGCCAAGGCCGGTTCCCCCGTATTTACGGGTGGTGGAAACATCCACCTGGGAAAAGGATTTAAACAGGCGTTTTGTCTCCTCCTGGGAAATCCCGATACCCGTATCAATGATTTCAAACCGCAGCATGACCTTTCTGGGGCTTTCCGATGCCAGGGATACTTTGAGCAGGACCTCTCCTTTTTCCACAAATTTAACGGCGTTGCCGGCCAAATTGATGATAATCTGGCGCAGCCGGGTGGGGTCACCCTTTAGGAAAATAGGGACATTCTCATCGATCATGCAGATAAATTCAATGTTTTTTTCCCGGGCCTTGGTTGCCATTATCTGTCCGATATCATGGAGCAATTTGCCCAGATCAATATCAACGGACTCTATTTCCATTTTTCCGGCTTCCACCTTGGAAAAATCAAGGATGTCGTTTATGATGGTCAGCAATGCTTCCGCACTGTGGCGGATGGCTTCTGCATATTCGGTCTGTTCTGGGGTGAGCTCTGTCTCGCATAGGATATCGGCCATGCCGATGACACCGTTCATGGGGGTTCTGATCTCATGGCTCATATTGGCAAGGAAAGCGCTTTTCGCAATATTGGCAGCTTCTGCCTCCTCCTTGGCCTGTTTTAAATAACCGGTCTGTTTTTCGATCTGGTTTTCAAGGTATTTCTGGGAGACCTGGCGGTGCAGATGAACCGATATCCTGGCAATGAGCAACTCTTTGATAAAGGGTTTGGCAATGAAATCACTGGCACCGGCCTTGAAAATAAGGGATTCTGTTTGCTGGTTGGCCTGGGATGTCAGGAAGATGACAGGGATGGATTTTAACCGTTCATCTGCAATGATTTTTCTGCAGAGGGTTTCGCCGTCCATATTGGGCATGTTCAGGTCGGTCAGCACAATATCTATTTCAGGGGCATCCTTGTGTTGCAGCAGTTCAAGGGCCTGGACCCCGTCATTGGCAGTGACCACCTTATATCCTTCCCCGGCCAGAGCCCTAAGCACCGTCATCCGGATAAATTCAGAGTCATCTACAACCAGGATTGACGGGGTATCTGATAGTTCCAAATTAATTGACCTCAAGTTTTCGTCATGGTGGCCTAAGGGATTAAAGCACTGTATGAAGATACATACCTTATGTTACCCTACCAAATCACAGCCAGGGCGTCAACTTTTCTCCGTGGGAATTAATTTTAAAGGATCTTTCCAGGGGTATTCAAGAGAATTGTCAGCGCTTCTTTGCTGGTTATAAAGGCCCCTGGAAGTCTTTTTCTCCAGATGTCCGTTGACAGCAAGAAAATTTATATATAAGAATCTTGAACAGGGAAAATTGACAGGGGAATGCTGGATGTGACCAGTCCCTTACTCCACAAGAGACCGCACCAAAAGACAAGAGTTGAAAAATAATATTAACCCGGCATTCGGCTCGTCCATGAGTTAATAAAAAGAGAAAAAATCTCTTTTTGTCCGACCGCCTGAACAAAAAGGAGAAAAGAAGATGAAAGAGACAATCTGGGAGACCCCTTTCTGGCCCAAAGATGTTGCACACAAGGTCGCGGACTACCATTTTCCCGTTTTTAAATTTCTGGACGATTCTGCCGCCAACTATCCCGATAATGTCTTTACCATTTTTAACGGGGCCACCAAAACCTTCTCCCGGGTGAAGGATACTGCCGATAGAATTGCCAATTTTCTGGCGGGAAAAGGCATCAAAAAGGGAGATAAGGTTGCCATTTTTCTTCCCAATTTACCCCAGTTTCCTGAGATTTTGTTTGGTATTTTAAAGGCAGGGGCTGTCTGCGTGAATTGCAATCCGGTGTACACGGCAACAGAGCTCAATTACCAGTTAAAGGATTCAGAGTCAAAAATGGTTTTTTGCATGGATCACCCGCTTTTCTATGCAAACACGGTAAATGCCGTCAAGGGCACACAGGTGAAAGACGTTGTCGTTTGCAATATCAAATCCTATCTGCCCAAATTCAAAGCGATATTGGGCTCCCTTCTGGGGAAAATACCCAAGGCAGATAAACATGAACCGGGCCATTTGATGTTTGATGACATTGTTGCCTCATCCAGACCCATTGCCCCTTCCGTTGAAATCGACCCGGAAACGGACACTGCGGTCATGCTCTATACCGGCGGCACCACCGGGGTGCCCAAGGGTGCGGAGCTCACCCACACCAATTTTACCTATGATGTATTGGGGTTGTATGAGAGTGGCCGCTTTCTTCAGGATAAAAGCAAGGGGCTGGAAAAAGTGTACAAGGGCGGCTACCATACCTTTCTGGGGGTTTTGCCCTGGTACCACAGTTTCGGTATCACCTGTGCCCTGCTTTTTGCGGCCATGTCCGGGAACAAGCTTATCTGCATTCCCGATCCCCGGGCCGGGAAACCCCCGTTCACCGAAGTGCTTAAAACCGTCCAGGAGCAAAAACCCACGATCATGCCGGCAGTGCCGACAATTTTTGTGGCCTTTGCAAACCATTCCCGTTTAAACGATTTTGATCTGTCCTCTTTGATGGCCTGTTTTTCAGGCGGGGCGCCGTTGCCCCCCGAAGTATGCCGGCAGTTTGAAGACAAAACAGGGGCCATTATATTTGAAGGATACGGCTTGACGGAGACGGCCCCGGTTGCCACCAGCAACCCCACCAACAGGGAAACAAGAAAAATAGGGTCCATTGGTTTTCCCTTGCCCGGAACCATGGTGAAAATTGTCTCCCTCGAAGACGACACCCATGAATTGCCCAAGGGAGAAGACGGAGAGATCGCGGTCTGTGGCCCCCAGGTCATGAAAGGTTATTGGAAAAGGCCGGATGCCAATGAAGAGGTCTTCAGGCAGATTGACGGGGACCGTTATTTCCTCACCGGCGATATCGGCCACATCGATAGCGATGGGTATATCACCATCACAGACCGCAAAAAAGACATGATTATTGTAGGGGGATTTAATGTCTATCCCCGGGATGTTGAGGATATTCTGTATACAAATCCCAAGGTGGAGCTTGTGGCGGTTGTGGGAGTCCCCGACGACAGAAGCGGAGAATCGGTAAAGGCCTTCATAAAATTAAAACAGGGCCAGAAGGCAACTGCCGAAGAAATCAAAGATTTTTGCAAGGAAAATATGGCAGGTTACAAAAGGCCCAAGCTTATCGAGTTCAGGGACGAAATTCCCATATCCAATGTGGGAAAGGTATTAAGAAGGGTGCTCAGGGATGAGGAACGCAGGGTAAAAAAATAATCATCCCCCCCGGAACCTCCTCAGGACCAAAGATCTTTTTTTCAGGGCCGGGACAGCCACATGTGCATGTGGCTGTCCCGGAATATTTTTTCCCTTAACGAATAAGGCAGGCGCATGGACCCGGCAATGGACCCGAATTTGATTGACAGCATATTTCCGAATCTGGATGCTTCTTTGTTAACCCTTCTCAAGAACCGACTGGAGTCTTTCCATGAGGGCATTGAAAAAAGTGGGTGTGATATGGGAGCCGATAAGGTTCGGACACCGGAACTTATGAAGGTCTTTCTTTTCAGTGAATTTATTGCTGTCAATTTATCCCGGGATCCAAAGATGTATCAAAAATTGTTGAACACCGGAGACCTTTCCTGTTCTTATTGGGATGATCCCTATTCTGCAAGGCTTGAAAAACGGATGTCCGGGAAATCCCTGGACACCGGTTCTGTCAAGGAGACCCTGCTTGCGTTCAGGCTGTATGAGGCCATCCGCATCGCATGGCGGGATCTTGTTGGCCTGGCGGGTCTTGAAGAGACCCTGAACGACTTGTCAAACCTGGCACAGGCCTGTGTGAGCTACGGGATGAAATATGTGTATGATGATCTTTGTCTCCGCCTTGGCATCCCGGTGGATCCCAAGGGGAATGCCCAGCAGATCATTGTCCTTGGCATGGGCAAGCTCGGGGCCAGGGAGTTGAATTTTTCATCGGATATTGATTTGATTTTTGTTTATCCCAAGGAAGGGGTTACCACAGGCAAAAATCCCATTTCCAATAATGAATTTTTTACAAAACTCTGCCGGGGGTTTTTAAAGCTGTTTACCATGGGAGGCGGCATCAACTTTTTCCGGGTGGATACCCGGCTGAGACCCTTTGGAGACAGCGGCCCCCTTGTCATGAGCGCCACAGCCTTTGAAGACTATTACCAGGCCCATGGCAGGGAATGGGAACGGTATGCCATGATAAAGGCCCGTCCCATTGCCGGCAGCATTGATGAGGGGCATGTCCTGTTGAAGGGGTTGAACCCCTTTATCTACCGGCGGTATTTTGATTACGGCTCCTTTGATTCCTTCCGGGAAATGAAACACCGGATAACCCTCCAGGTGAAGCACGGACGGTTTAAAGACAATATAAAACTTGGGGCCGGCGGTATCCGGGAAATTGAGTTTTTCGGGCAATTGTTCCAGCTCATCCGGGGCGGGGTTGAACCCGAACTTCAGGAGCAGCAGATTCTCAAGGTGCTGGATCTATTGCACCGCCACAGGTGTATCAATGAAAATACCCATCGGGATTTAAAGGCAGCCTATTTCTTTTTGCGGGCGGTGGAAAACAGGCTCCAGGAATACCAGGACCGCCAGACCCATGATATTCCCCTAAAGGAGGACCAGCGTATGATTCTGGCCCTGTCCATGGGCTTTGATTCCTTTGAGGCCTTTAATGAAAAACTTTCAAGCGTTCTGGGCCGGGTCCACGGCCATTTTTCACTATTGCTGGTGACAGACGAGGCCGAGAACACAGACACGGAAATCCGACATCTCGGGGAAGTGTGGACCAATATCAATGATCCCCAGCTTGCATCGGATGGGGTTGACGTTTTTGGATACCAGGACCCGGATCAGGTCCTGGCCATTTTAAGAACCCTTGCCAACCATCCCAATACCCAGCGCCTCACCCCCAATGGCCGGAAAAAACTGGCCCGGCTCATTCCGGTGCTGGTCAAAAAAGCGGGTCGGAAAAACCAGGCCCAGTCCGTGCTCAACAAGCTCATTGATCTTGTGATCACCATTGAACGCCGAACCTGTTATCTTTCCCTGCTCATCGAAAATAAGAGCGCCCTTGATACCCTGGTTGTTCTGGCCCGCAAAAGCCCCTGGATCATCACTTTTTTGAGCCAGCATCCGGTGCTGCTGGATGAACTCATGCATCCTGCCACCCTGTATGCCCCGCCCAAAAAAAAGGCGCTGGAAAAGGAAATGGCTGACCGGATGGCGAAAAATCCTTCCAGGGATGTGGAATACCTGCTGGAAGAGCTCTGCATTTTCCGCCAGGTCAATACCCTGCGGGTGGCGGCGGCAGACGTCAGCGGGGATTATCCCCTCATGAAAGTCAGCGACCATCTGACCTATATCGCGGAAACAGTGCTCAGGCAGGTTCTTGAGATTGCCTGGGAGATTGTGACCCAAAAATACGGATTCCCCTTTGGAATGGCGGACAAAACCAAAGGTCCCTGGGGATTTGCCATAGCGGCCTATGGGAAGGTGGGGGGGCTTGAGATGGGGTACAAATCCGACCTGGATCTTGTATTTCTCTTTCAGGCGGAACCCGGCATGACAAGCGGCGGGAAAAGATCTGTGGACAATATCCTGTTTTATTCAAACCTGGGCCAGCGGATCATTAATCTTTTGACCATGCACACCTCTGCCGGCACCCTTTACGGTGCGGACATGCGGCTGCGGCCCGGGGGAAGCTCGGGCATGATTGTTTCCCACATCGACGCCTTTGAGGAGTATCTGGAAAAGCAGGCGTGGACCTGGGAGCACCAGGCCCTGATACGGGCCCGGCCCATTACCGGAGATCCGGGACTTTTTCTGCGGTTTGACAGCATCCGGGAAAAAGTGCTGGGAATAAAAAGGGATCCGGCTGTTCTGAAAACAGAGGTCACTGACATGCGGGAGCGCATGAGAAAAGAGCGGCTGACCCATGAAGACGGGCTGTTTGATCTAAAGCAGTCCCAGGGGGGCATTGTGGATATCGAGTTTCTGGTCCAATACCTGATTCTGAAGAATGGTCACGATTTCCCCGATATCCTGGTGTGGACCGATAACATCCGCCTCATGGAAGGTTTGAGCGTAGAAGGACTTATTTCAGGGCATGAAAGCCAGATCCTCCAGGAGGCCTATGTGGCCATGCGCCAGGTGATTCACCGCCTGACCCTCCAGGAAAAGGTTCCCATCGTTTTGGAGGATCTGTTCAAAGAGACAGCTAAGGCTGTTGTCGGGATTTACAATACCTACCTTTCTGGCGGATCATCCGGGCAAGGGTGACAGGACGCGATTTTCAAGTGCAGATGTCCGGTTGCAGATCTGTTTTTCAATCCAGATATACAATTGCCGCAGAAGCGGGCAGGGCCTTCATGACCGGATTGTGCTTTTCCTGCAGATTAAAGCCGCAGTTAAAAGAAGGAGCCCCTCTTTTCAAGAAAAAACAAGTGTACACTGCCAAAAAACGGGTTCACATCCCGGGGTTAGTGACGGCGGTCAAGGCATCCCCGGCAAACCGGTTTCCCATTCATGGTTTCCATCTTTGTGGCCATGGCCGGCTCTCCGCAGCAACTGCACTGGATCGAGGGATGGATCTCGGCTTTTTCCGGAATGGGAGTCCTTACCAAAGTAATCAGGAACAATTCATCCGTCGGTTTTTCAAGCAGTTCAAAAGCTTTCTGGCGTTTGAGTCCTTCAAGCTGAGACAGCTCCTCTTTGGTGGCCGTATCCTTCCGCTGTTTTTCAAACAATTGTTTTTGGACATCCTCCATGCCGGTTCCAGGTCTGAATTTGGGTGAAATCCGAATGCCTTTTCCTGTTTTTCTGCAAAAAAAAGTAAAGGCGATCTTCCCATAGTCCTTATAGATAAAATTGCCCTTGCCAAAGGTGCAGCCGGTTAATACCTGGACAGCATCCACGCCGCAGGCATCGTTTTCAACTATGGCAACCAGCTCCTCGTCCTGGGCGCGGTTTTCCCGGAACCATTCAAGCGCGGCCTTGGAGGCTTTATAGCCCATGACCAGTCCGCCGCAGAGGTGTCCATGAAAATCCACACATTTTTTAAAATCCTCTGCCATCCATTGCTCTTTCTCCATGTTTGTTCCCTCTCTCGTATAACGGTTTTTATGAAAAAGCCCTATCTGATGAGAAACAGGCTCAGGGCCGGCCAGTAGGTGATGATGAGAACGGATAATAAAAGGACCAGCATAAAGGGGATGGTGGCCCGGTAGATTTCCACGATGGGTTTGTTGAACCGGTAGCTTGCGATGAACAGGTTCATGCCCACAGGGGGTGTGAAATATCCGATCTGCATGTTGGCCAGAAAAATGATCCCCAGATGCACCGGGTGAACCCCGTATTCAAGGGCCACCGGGAGCATGAGCGGCACCATGATAATGATGGCAGAAAAAATATCCAGCATGGCACCCAGGATGAGAAGGAAAATATTGAGCAGGATCAAAAAGACAAGCTTGCTGCTCACAAAGGCCTGGCATGCGGCAAATAATTTGGTGGGAACCTGGGCATCAATGAGAAAATTGGTCAAGGCCAGGGAAACCCCGAGAATCAGCAAGATCCCCCCCACCATGACCATGGATTCCCGGATAATATCGGCCAGCTGGGCCAATTTGATTTCTCTGTAAATAAAAACTTCCACCACCAGGACGTACATGGCTGTGACCGCCGCCGCCTCGGACACGGCAAAATATCCTGAATAGATCCCTGAAAATACAAAAATCGGCAGGGGGATTTCCCAGGCAGCAGCGCGGATGGCAGCAAAGGCATTGGCCCATGAAAATTTTATCAAAGGGATGGGGTTCTTTTTGTTGACCCAGATGCTCCATAAAGAGAGCATGAAAATCATGAGAATGGCCGGAAAAATACCGGCAATAAACAGCTCCTCAATGGAGATCTCAATCCCGGCACTCATCTGCTGGGCAATGATTCCATAGAGAATCAGGGGGAGGGATGGCGGCAAAAGCAACCCGAGGCTCCCCGAGGTGGTCACCAGCCCCAGGCTGAAATTGTCCTGGTATCCGGCCTGTTTCAGAGCCGGATACAGCAGGGCGCCCATGGCCACGATGGTGACACCCGATGCTCCGGTAAATGCGGTGAAAAGGGCGCAGACCACAAAGGCCACAATGGCCAGCCCTCCGGGCATCCATCCCAGAAAAGCCTGGGTCAGCCGGACCAGGCGATGGGAAGTTTTGCTTTCTCCCAGAAGATAACCGGCAAAGGTGAACAAAGGAAGGGCCAGAAGGATGGGGGTGTCGGCTATCCGGTACAATTCAATGGCCAGGACGGACAGATCGATTTCCGCCATATAGAATCCTGCCATGGCCGCCGCAATGATGATGGTAAAGAGCGGTGCCCCCAAAAGGGCAATGAGGATGAGGATGCCGACAAATAGATAAATCATGGTTTTTTTGTAAGATGAGGGATAAAAAATTTGATTGAAAAAAGGGTATACCGGAGACTGATCACCGCAAAGGCAACGGGAATGATGGATTCGCATACCCAGGCCGGTACAGTGGCAAAGGCAATGAGGTTGTCGGCCATTTCCATCCGTACAAAGCCCAGGCTGAACCAGGCCATGAGGGCCGTGACAACGGCTGCAAACACATGGACCAGAAAACCGGTGACCCGTTTAATCCGGGATGGCAGATACCGGGAAATGACGTCGATACTGATGTGGTTATCGGTTCTGCTGGCGACCATGGCGCCGATGAGCCCGATCCAGAGCACCAGGACCCTGACCAGGGAATCCCCCCAGACAATGCCCGAATCAAAAAAATTTCTCAGGAAGATCTGGAGAACAGCCACGGCAATCATGATCAGCAGGAGACTTACCAGGATGAAGTCTTCAAGTTTCCCAACCACCCGGGCAAGGGTGTTCCCCACCTGGGGCTTATTTTGCACCGGGTGCTCCCTTGGCACGAAAGTCTTTTAAGAGGCTGTCCAGTCGCTCCCCGGCATCCTTTGGCAGGATGCCGGAATTGATCATTTCCCGGGATGCATTCTCCGCTGTTTGAAGCCATTGGTCCTGAACAGGCTTGCCCGGTGTGATAAATTCAATCCCCTGGTTTTTTAATGCGGCAATTGCCTTGCCGTCATCTTCCCGGTTTTGAAGGTCAATTTGATGAAAGGCCCGGGTCATGATCCGGGTAACGATTTCCTGGTCCTGGAGGGGCAGTTTTAAAAACTGATCTTTGTCCATGGCCAGAACTGCGTAGAGATAAATCAAGGGGATATTGGTGACATATTTAATCTGGGTGTGCCACTGGAGAACAATAGCGCCGACCGGAGAGGTGGCCACCGTGTCAATGAGACCCGATTGCAGGCTGGTCCGTACGTCTGCGATGGGCAGAGGAATCGGGGAAACCCCGAAGGAGGCAATGGCGTCCTGGGAAAGTTTGTCATTGTCCGGAATCCAGACCTTTTGTTTCTGGAGCTCCTGGACCGTTGCAATGGGCTCCTTGGACATGATATAGGCAAATCCGCCGCCGCTGATACCGAAGGTGACAAACCCGGCCTTGTCCAATCCTTCGGCAATGAAGGAATCCATGTGCTGCCGGACATAATCCACCTCTTCCAGGCTTTTAAATTTCATGGGCTGGGCGTAGATCTGGTTTGCCGGAAAATAACTTGACAGGCTGCCTGCCACAATAGCGCCGCCCTGGAGCTGGCCGATGCGGATTTTGCGAAGAACAGCCTTGTCATTGCCCATGACCCCGCCGGGATAAAATTTGAAAAGGACCCGGTTTTGGGTTTGTATTGCAACCTCTGTGGCACCTTCCCGCATTTTTTCCATCCACATGGAGCCTTCAGGGGATATGGTGGCTATCTTAAAAGTGGCGGTATATCCTGGCACAGAACTTATACATAAAAATAAAGGGATCAGAATAAAGTATCTTATAAATGTCATTGGTTTCTCCACATCATCAATTCAACGGATCCGGCAGGAAATTAAAAATAATCATCTGCGCCATCCAGCAGCTGCTGGGCCTGCTTTTGGGCATAGGGGTTCACCAGGATGTAGCCGGGGACGGCAGGGTCTGTATTCAAGACCTCCTTGAGCAGCCTGTCATGCAGCTTCCGGTCAAATATCATCCGTGCATAGAGTTTTGCAAACATGACCTTGACCATGAGGTTTTTTCCGTGGGACAGGTCCATGGCGCGCTCAAAATAGGCTTTTCCCTGTTCCGGGTTTCCCCCCAAAGCCTGTGGCAGAAAGCAGGCCAGGGTTCCAAGGTATAAAAACGCGGCACCGTCTTTATAGGTTTCATCCACCAGGGTCACTCTGAGCATGATGGTTTCAATTCGTGAAATATCAGCCAGGGCATTGAAATCATGGGTATTGGCCATTATCCAGCTGGCCCAGGCATTTCCCAGGGCAAACAGATAGGGCAGATCCTTTTTGCCCATGGCGGCGACAAGGGCCTGAAATTTTTCATGGGATTTTTCTTTTAAACCGCAGGCATCCTTTCTGGAAATGCACATGGCCTGGTCTGCATAGGTTAAGGCCTTGGTTGCTATCCTGCGGGAGCGTTGGGCATCTGTGACAAAGACATCTGCATAGGCCGTATACAGCTGGGAGGCCGTGGACAGCATTTCCTTGGAATCGGGCGTTTCACTGATAAAACTGTCGATCATGAGAAGATAGGCCGGTG
>Ga0180007_10002994_pt1 | contig 19369 bp, 28 predicted proteins | sample MM_PC_MetaG_FD_121122 | JGI IMG/M metagenome (GOLD analysis project Ga0180007, IMG submission 121122) | Groundwater microbial communities from the Aspo Hard Rock Laboratory (HRL) deep subsurface site, Sweden - MM_PC_MetaG | ecosystem: Environmental > Aquatic > Deep subsurface > Groundwater... | reverse complement strand
TCCACTCCTACTATGCCGGGTTTGTGGGGGAAGATGGGTTGCTGACGTCAGAGCAAGTCCGTAATGCACTTATCTATAAGCAAGATATAAGCCGTGGAATATGCGACCAGTGTATTGAGCATCTGCTCAAAGCCCAGGCGGTTAAAAGCCGGTTAAATGAGAACCAAAAGGGGTATAAAGCTGGCGTTTTAACTAGGCAAATGCACCTTAATAAAGCCAAGAAAGATGAGAGGGAGAGGATACAAAAATGGGGTATTCGGCCATGTTTTGAGCATGGTAGTGGTAGTGGTGTATTTACCAGAAGAGAGTGCCCGGAGTGTTGGAAGTCTCTGGGAGAGAGCGTATGAAATTGCCAAGACGATACCAATTTAAGTCGGACAGACAGTATCGGTTGGCGCTTAGGAAGTGGCGAGTATGGAATCGTAAGCGGATAAAAGAGATGGGAAAGGTGGTGCCAAACTTCTAATGGGCTTTTCATTCGCCATGTGTTATAGACCAAGCCATCAGAGGCGTTATGGTAAATGCGCTTGCTGTAATCAGGGTATTGTGGCTGGCGAGAAGATTATGGTTGGAACTGGGTATTTTAACCATCGCATTATAAAGAACCATAACCATTTTGAGTGCTGGTTAAAAGAAATCCAGATTAAGGCTAAAGACTGGTTCTTTGCCAATGATTATAAACCCACTGGGATGGGGCGGGATAAAAAGATGGAGTTAAACAGATTGCGGGCTAAACGGTATTATATTAGTCAGAAAGGGGGTGAGCCGGATGAAGTGATAAAGAAGTTGGAGGAAGTGGAGAGGCGGATAGTCTTGGTAAAGCGCAGGTAGCGAAAAATATTATGTAAAGTAATGGAGGAAAAATGGTTTATCAACCAATAGTACAACAACCACAACAATACGGACAGCCTGGTCAACAACCACAGCAACCTTATGGAGTGCCAATACCACAACCTTATGGGGCACCGACAGGGATGCCTGGGCAGCCGTCTATGGCACAGCCTGCGGTGGTTAAATGGTCGGGGTTATCTACAGGTGGAGCCTTCAAGATTCCGGTAATAGCGTTTATCGGGAGGCTTACGGATATGGTCTATGACCCGCAGAGCCAATTTGGACTGCGGATTATAGAGAAGTATGACCAAGTACAGATTCTGGAAAGCCCGGTGCCTTGGCCATGGGCAACAGTGGACTTGTCGATTAAGTATTCGGACAGAGAGGAATCTGGATGGGGTCGCCATGTAGGTAGCGCAAAGAGTCTTGGTTTGGCTCAAAATGCGGCGAGTCTGGATGAGGCGAAAGCTGAATTAGTTGGCAAGATTTATGAGCTGCGCCAGAAGGATGAGAGTTATGGTGAAGACCAGAAAACTGGGCAGGCGTTTCACGGAGATGTGTGGAGATTTATGAGAGTGGTTGGAATCGGAGGGCAGGCACCACAAACATTTCAGCCGCAGCCTCAGTACGTACCACCAGCAGCAAATGCTACGCCCGGAGTACCGCCGGTTGCAGCAGCTTCTCAGCAACCGCCGGTAGCGCAAGCCATTCCGGTAGTGGCTCAACCAATACCAACTACTAGCTTCAATGCTGCTTTGAACCCATCTGATACGGCTCCGGTACGTGCCAAAAAGCTATTGCATACCAGAGCCTTAAACGAGTTTCTCGGAGTGGCTTTGGTTGACTCGGTAATTAAGGCCGACCCGGCGTTTGTCAATTCAATATATGACCAGAGCTTTATACTCGGCTTAAAGGCTAGCGGTCAGGCGGTGTTGGGGCAAGATGGTAAGTTTGCCATAGTGTCATGAGTTGCAGGTGGGATGCGCATACCAATCACGCATAAATTTAATTTGTGGAGATAATGTGATGGAAATAGTAGATTATCCGGAGTTAGCCAATGATATGTATAAGATGTTGATTCGGAAGGTTACGGAGTTGACACAGACGCCAAGAACTGCTGGGATACATTTGACAGAACTAATTTACTGTTTGACCAGTTCTTACTGGGACAAGATAATGCCGTTACCATTTGAAAAACAGCAGGCGATTACGATGGCGTTGGGTATTGGCTTTGAGCGGGTATTGATTCCAGAGGAAATGAGGGCGGCGCCTGGAACTTGTGAGGGAATTGAGTATAGTCCAGATTTTTGGTACAGTGGTAACTTACCATCTGAAATGAAAACAACTCGGATGAGTACCAAGAAAACGATAACTAGAGAATTTCCGGAAACTTGGCGGCAGCAAATTATGGGCTACTGCTATGCCGAGAAAAAGTTGGAGTATGGGTTGGGTGTGGTACATTTGATGGGTGGATATAAGCCGCCCTTCCCGGAGATACTGGCAGTAAAGTTTACGTTTAGCCAGAAAGAGTTGCAGGATAATTGGGATTTTTTGATGTGGCGAAAGGGTGTTTATATCCAGAGCTTTGCGGATCAGCAACCGCCTACGGTTACTAAGTGGTGCCAGGACTGGGAGTGTAATTATTGCCGGTATGCAAAATCGGCAATTCATTGTAATTTGAAGGTGGGGAAGTAGATATGGACAAATGTGTGGATTGCGTTTACTGGACAAATGTGGATGACCCAAAGGAATCTTGCAAGGATAGTTATATGGCTGAGCCAGATGATGAGACTTGTGAGGAATTTGAAAAGATGGAAGCCAAATAGGCGAAGGATGGTGAAATATGTCAACATGGATGAAGTTATTGCCATTGGAATTGGATAGTATAAGTGGTGACCAAATTATAAATCCAAACTATCTGGTGGAAAAAGACGACCATGTGGTTGGCACAGCTTCGGACATGGTACAAAAATTATTTACATTGGGCAAAATGATGCAAAAAGATGCGGCTCAAATGGAACTTGACGCCAAGTTTTGCAGTAATTTGGAGGAGCAGGTTGGATTGTTAGCCAAATACAACGAACTGCAAGCCAAGGCTGCGGTGCTTAAAGAGTTGTTTTGGATTGGAGTACGTGATGAGTTTGCACTATGGAATAAAAGCGTTGGAATAAGGATTGACTATACTGTGGTGTGGAATGATAAAGATGAGATGCCACCGATAGCGAGAATGTTTGGACTTGGAGGGTAGTGCCATGAGCTTGGTAATAAGTTATTTTGGAGCAGAAGCTACTGGTAAAACTACACTTGGATTCTCGGCCATTAAAAGTTTTCCGGATGGGATAATGATTCATTTCGACTTTGACTTGGGCAGAGAGAGGGCGATATGGAGATTTCCAGATAGTCTGGCGAATCGTATTAAGACGGTGAAGTTTCCGGAGGTGGCAAGTTGGACGCTTGGAAGCGGTGCTATTACTAAACGCTGGAGTGACTTTGAGCGTACATATGAAATGGCATTAAATGACCCACAAGTTCGTGTGCTGTTTATTGATACGGCTAGCCAAATGAACACGTTAAATGCGGATGAATATTTGGAAAACTATGTTAAGCGTAATAGACCAAACAGGCACCAGTTGAGCCAGATTGAATATCGGGTGCCGAATACTCGGACTAGGGCTAAGTATATGGCAGCACGGGAGGCTGAAAAGTTACTGATTATATCGCATAAAGAGGCGCCGGTATATGTGGAACAATTTGTGCAACAAGCGGATGGCTCTATGAAAAAAGAGTCGGTGAATACTGGGCAGAAAACATTTGGTGGGCTTGGAGAAACGCCTTATTTGGCTGACCAACATTTGCAGTTATATTTGAAGAATGGTAATGTGGATTTGGTCACTGGAAAAGAATTGCTGCCGATAAGTTTGGTTACTGTGGCCAAGTTCTTGAAGCCGAATCCGCCCATGATATATGGGATGGAGTTACCGCAGCCTAATTTTGAGAGGGTGATACAGATGGTGGATGGGGTTAAGAAGATGTGTATGGAGGTGGAGTAAGATGGGTAAACTGCTGAGTTTGAGGATAGCATGTCATTTATAGTCCAAGATGTTTATGAGCCAGAATATCTGGCCCAAATGTTATCTACTTTCATGCGGGTACAGCGGGATAATTTGGTGCAAAAAGGGTTGTTGGACTTCTTTTGGTTCGCTGGTGATGGTCATAGTATAACTATGGAGCGCAAAGAATGGTCGGATTTAATGGCCAACTTACCTAGATTGGAGAAGCAATTGAGAACGGCGACTAATAATGCGGATGAAGTTGGGTTAATTGTGGAAGGTGTGGCAATTCCATTGGCTGGAGGCGAAGTGTCTTTGTATCATGTTGGTAAGAATCCAAAGTATCTGCGGCAGGTAAAGATTAGTGGTATGCAGTATTCCAGTATTATGGCATATATATGGCAGCTTCGCAGAACGGCGAATATAACTACGTATTGGACTTCTACGATTCAGGCTACGGTTTGGACGTTGAAAACATTTGTGGAGAATAGCCAGAAGTTGGACTCGACTTTATTGCAACATTATGTACGGACAAGGCAGATTAAATGGCAAAGTAATCCTATGGTGGAGACTATAATGGCGCTGAAAGATGCGGATGGATATGTAATTGGAGAGAAAAAGGCGATTGAGTTGGTGGAAAAGATTGGTAATTTATGGGATATAATACATTTAGTGCCAGAGGAAATAGTATTTGCTTGTGATGGGATTGGAATAGCCACAGCACGGAGGTTGATAAATGCCATCAAAGGAATTAAATGAGCGGGAAGAAGAATGGGCAGGGTTGGATACTATAAGGGGACTAGTTGGAGAGCCACCGGATAAGATAAAAGTTCCATTCAAAGTAATGAAGAAACAACAAATGTTGTTGTATGAATGGAATCCATTACATATAGCGATTATACCATATTGTTATAAATGTAAAGAGGTTTTGGTATGGCATCGCTATCACACTGGTGGCATCTTGTTCCACTGCCCTAAATGCCGAAGAGAATGGATTGAAGATGAAGATTGGAATAAAACGGGAGGAAGCAAAAATGAGAAATAAATTGGAACCGATGAAACTAACTTTTACCAGTTTTCGTGATAGTATAGACTTGGACGGGCTTAAAGTTTCCATTGACAAGCACGCTCCAAGACTATGCTCATATCCAACATTAACTTACCTTGTAATGCCAATGACCAGAAGTTTGAGCCGAGATAATATGGAACGTATTTGCTGTTCAATATTGGACAATAACTGGGAGCTAATTAAGGATTTCATTGAGGAAATTTATGAGTTTGGAATAAGGCGGATAGTGTTATGTGACTGGGCTACCAGAGAGCAGATAACGCATGGGAAGTTTTGTGCAGCTGGAATTATTGGTAAGTATGTTATGGATAAAGCGGACAGGGATAACGAGTTTCAGTTTGCAATAGAGTTGGAATATAGGGATGGACGGGAAGTGTTATGAGGAAATTGGTGGTGGATATCGTCGAGCATAGTAGACCAAGTTGTGGATTGGATAAAGAGTGTGTTACTAAATGTGGAGAATGTGGTGCTGACCGTATTTATACTGTGCTATTGGACTGGATGGCAAAGCATTGTAGTAAGACACAACTGGAATTGTTTGAAAGCGAGTGGAAAGTACAATGACCATAACCTATGAAGAAGCGTTGGACGGCAAACAGTGGGAAGAAACTGTGATGGGAGAGAGAGTTACTGGAAATGGTATCTTGATTGACTTCCCATCAGACGTGCAGTTGCGGAAAGAGTATTTTGCTGGCGCTGATAAAGGCCATCCGGCAAAGGCGAATTTGATTATGATGGACTGGTTAATCCAAAGGTTGACTAAAGTTGGAGATACTATATTGGACCCAACAAGTGGAGTCGGCTCGTTGATTTATGCCACCTTGTCTGGACGTAATGTGGTTAACATTGAATTGGAAAAACATTTTTGTGAAATACAGCAATTAAGTTGGGCTTTTATGAACATGAACCATAAGCCAACTGGAAAGTTTTTGTTGCTGGAAGGTGATGCTCGGAGATACTTGCCAATTGTAAAATTAGGTGAACATTATACAACTCCATATTCTGAATCTGGTGGTATTGACCATTGTATATTCTCTCCACCATATTCAGTTAATATTAGTCGTGGTGGAGCTAAAGTTGCGGCTATGGCAGCGGAGTCTGGTACATTTGTTGGTGAATATGGTCAAGACCGTGCGCAGTTGGCCACATTAAGCTATTTCAATTTGTTGGTAGCCATGAAGGAAATTTATCGTGGAGTATATAATTCTTTGCCGGTTGGTGGGCTACTATGTACCATAACCAAAGACTCGGTGAATACTAAAGCGAGTAGTTATCGTGGACTTGGTGGCATTGAGCCATATTCGGCTGACACGGTAAAGATTTGTTATGAAGTTGGATTTGAATTGGTGGAACTTTGGCAGCGTGATGCGAAGCCTAGTTTGAGATTGCAGATTGCTTGGAGTCAGAATCCTGGAATACCACACGTGACTACCGAGGAAATTATTATATTGAGGAAAACAAAATGAATAAGATTCTAGATGTAAAATGTGTTTGTGGTAGAATCACAAAGGTTGAGAGTGGAGTAACTGCGGTTACTTGTAAGTGTGGAAAAACATACCGTCTGTTTAAGGATGGCAGGGGTATATTTGTTGGAGAGATTAAATGAACTGTGATATTTGTGGTAGAGAAAATCTTGCAAAGCATGAGTTGGAGATTCATAATAAATATTTCCATAAGATAGTGGTAAATCAACCGCCACAAAAGTTTGCCACTGGTGTTTGTCCTGAGTGCGGGTTAACATTGTGGTTCGAAGAAGGCTGCGCTAGTTGCCATGGTTGCGGATTTAGTAAATGTGGATAGGGGGTTGGAATAATGATTATACGTTGTGCTTGGTGCAAGAGTGTTACTGGAAATAAACCACCATTTGGAGGTAGATATGATAATGAAGTGACGGATGGAATATGCGATGATTGTTTGGAAAAATATTTTGGAGGCGAAGTTAAAAATGGCAAAGAAAAGAGTCCAGAAGAAGCACAAGATGGTGGCACCGGCGAATAAGTGTGCGCCAAAGGTCAAGAAAGTTAAAAAGGTTATGGCAGACCAAGAGACTGATGTTATTGGAAATGGTGCCGAACGTGTGGTTACTCCAGAGGAAATGAGTTATGTGGAAGATACACGGAAGCCGGAGATAGAGATAATTGGAACTCCAACTCCTGACGCTGCCACCGAGCAATACTTTACGCCACCTGAACCGTTTGATGCCAAAAAACTGATTGACGATATTTTGAAGAAGTATGGAGTGTAAAGATGGGTAAGTATAAAACAGCCAAATGCGTAATTTGCCATAAGCCGATATTTCGACACGATGAGCTGCGATTAAAAATAAAAGTTGGCGAAGGCGCAAATGGACAGGGTGTGTTTAAGCTGGTACATTTAAGCTGTTCACAAAAGGAAACAAATGTCATATAGTGTGGAGATATATGGAAATATTGGCTCCAAAGACCGCAATCAGATACTACAAGAATTGACTTCGGCGAGTGTGGTTGGAGTAGATACTGAAACGCATGATTTGGAAGATAAGACTATGATTGGGTTGGCCATTGCTCCAAGTCCAGACTACGCAGTTTGGTTCCGTGAGGATAGCCCATACTTACATATAGCTCTTGGGATATTGCGGAATCCAAATATAACTAAGCTATTGTTTAACTCCAAATTCGACTTCGATGTGTTGGAACCATTTGGAATTGACGAGGCAAACTTTGAAGACCCAATGATTCTGGCATACACCTTAAATTTGCCACAGAAACTTTATAATCTTGGAGCACATTTGGGTAGAGTTGTGGATGCCAAATTTCTGGATTTTACTATTCCGAAAAAAGGTTCTATGCTGGATGTTTGGAACTCTGACCAAGACTTTGTGCTCCAAAAGTGCTGTATTGATGCGGCATTGACGGTATATTGCTGGGAAAAATTGAAGCCGCACATTGTGGAAAGCTACTGGATTGACCGTGACGTGGTGCACACTTTGCGGCATATGGAAAAAGCTGGTGTTAAACTGAATCGTGGGTCTGTAGCTGAGTTTCATACAGAATTGTCCGAGCAAACTTCATATATGCGCCAGTTGATTCAAACCAAAGGTTGTGACCCAAATAGTAATCAGCAAGTTGGGATAGCCTTGGCGCAACGTGGATGGAAACTACCATACACTAAATCAAGACGGCAGTTGAAAGTGGATGAGCGGACTATTAGAGATATTCCGGATCCACTAGCTCAATCGGTGTTGTTATACCGTGAGAAAGCCAAGTTGTTATCCACCTACGCAAAGCCATTGCTTGGATTGGACAGAGCCTATACGCATTATAATAATACGAGAGTGGTTACTGGTAGATTATCCAGCTCTGACCCAATCAATATGCAGAATATACCACATTATTTCAGGATAGTGTTTATGGCTGACGATGGTAGCGTATTATGGAGCTACGATGCTACCCAAATTGAACTTCGTACTATAGCGTATCTGGCTCAAGATAAAGTTATGATGGCAGCATTTGCTAATGGGGCGGATATTCATAAGGAAACTATGGATAGAATGGGAATTACCGGCAATATTTCAGACCCGGTTGTAGCACGTAGATTAGCCAAAACACTGAATTTTGCCGTAACGTACTTGGCAGAAGAAGAAACCATAGTTGAAAACGCCAAAAAAGAGGGCATTGTTTTGACGCCACAGCAAGCTACGGATTTTAAGAATGGATACTTCCGTACTTATACTGGTATTAGAGATTATATTTATAGCCAGCGTGAACAGATTACCAGATATGGTTATGTGACCACGTTATTTGGACGGATACGTAAGGTGGATCCAATCAGAATGGCTAATCCTCATTCCAGAGAGGCTGTAATCCGAGAATTGTTTAATATGCCAATTCAAGGTACGGCTGCGGAGATTGTTAAAAAGATGATGGCGAAGGCGGCCAAGTATGATTTACGGATACAAGTGCATGATGAAATGGTTTATGATGGGGCTTGCCCACCGCCTAGTCTGTTTACAGGATTGGCGCCATTTGAAACGCCTTTGAAGTTATCGGTTGGTGATAGTTGGGGCGACCTTGTTGAAGTTAAGGTTTAGTGGACTTGGAGACTTAAATCGATGGGACATAAATATATCAGAATTGAACTGGATAACCCATTTATCAGTATGGCATATAAGTATTCTAATGGCGAATATAGGGTACCAGAACATAGATTAGTTATGGCAAAGCATCTTGGTAGATGTCTAACTACGGACGAGATAATCCATCATAAGAATGGTAACAAGAATAATAACTGGTTGTATAATTTGGAATTGGTTACCCGTAGCGAACACTCTAAAATCCATCGTGCTGAATACGCTGAAAAAATTAAACGCTGGAAAGCTCGTAGGTCTAGTTTGAGCCAAGAGAGCAAAAATACTGATGCGTAGAATCGACAATGACAGCCTTGTTTTCTTTGACTCAAGTAAAATTACCTATAGACTAAATGACGTGTTTAATTTTAGTTCTAGGAGTGTCTAATTTTACGAGCCAAATAAGTATGGTAATAACGATTAAGGTGGAGTCCAATTTAACTGTTGAGCTAAAATTGTGGCTCGATAGCTTGGTTGTTTGGAAGCCTCGTCAATAGCTTCCATTTCCATAGGCGAATTGGGCAGATATGTGATATACTTGGTAGTACCAAACCTCAAATCTTTCAGGGTTATTGGCGCAGTAGCAGTTCGTCCACCTTCTAAGAATGTTAAGTCACTGGAGGGTTTCCGTGAATCTGATTGGCCCAGAATAACAGTCAAGTTCAATGTTCTGGTTAGCTCTGGTTGTAATACGCCACGTAAAATATACTCGGATAAGATTGGAGTTATGGTACTATCATCGGTGTTCAATTCTATTTTAAGCCGAATCTTTTTGTTGGATAATGCGGTGAAGTCTACGGATTGGACGCCATCGGTTGTGATAGTTGCTAATGAAGTCCAACTTGTATCGGCATCATCTTCGTAATAGACTACTATGTATATGTGGTCTTCCACTAAATTGCTGGCAATAGTCCATAATTGGTAATACAGCTTTAGCCATGTTGCATAATCGCAATCGAAATAAGTGGTGATTAAATAACCTTGGGTGCAGAAGCGGTAATTGGAATCTCCAAGTGGATAATTGGGGCTGCGTGATAAGATGATGTTGGCGACATTGGTACCATATACAAACCATAGTTTTGGATTCTCTCCATCACGCTGCATAACTTTGATAGCGCCACTGGCATTGGTAGATAGGAAGGAATATGGTACCCATTCCCAACGAAGTCCATATTTATCATCACGCCGTTCACGGCCGGTATAGATAATATAATCGGTACCAACTAACAATACCGCATATAAGTTTTTATCGTCTCTGGTAATGCCTTTGACCGAACCTATAGTTGCCAATTCTGGAGAGCGTTCTAGTGGTCCCATGTAGTCAATGGCAAATACTGAATTGTAGTTGCCCACGATTTCCATTATGTCGCCAGCTACGGAAACATAAAAAATTCCCTGCCAGTTGGTATGGAACTTGAAGTTATCCGGATTTCTTTTTTGTTTGAACTCTGGAGTAAGAGCTATTGGACGACCGTCTGATGGCAAAGCATATAGTCCGTCTGTTTTACCAACACATAGGATTCCATTTAGAACGGTTAGACTGGTAATATCGGATTCTTCATCGCCTATGTAGTATGGTGGGTCAGACCAACCAGCTCCAACTACTTCTGCGCTATACTCGTAGAACATCAAGTCGGTACCGGCTGTAGTTGACCAAGTGGCACCACTATCGGCAGAAGTTTCTAAGTTACCATCGGCGTATGGGTTGGCGGAATCGGCTCGGCAAGTGATTTTGTCACTGCCAGTAGCAGACAACGCTCGAACTACAATGGCATATTTAACGGCGGCAGTTAGTTCGGCTCCAGATTCTATGTAGATAGTATATAAGGTTGGGGTAACAGCGGATATTGTATCACCATCCATAGTACCTGAGCATAAGTCGGGACCGGTCGGATGGCCGCTACCATCCGTAGCTCTGATACTAACAGTTAATGTTCCTGGAGTATCCACTCTCAGCATCTTTAATTTGACGCTACCAATTATATGCGTAGTATCTGGAGTAAATGTTTGCGCTATCCAAGCTGCTGCCGCTGTATCTACTCCAGAATCCTCACTAGCAGAACTTTCACGTAAGACTGGAACGCTGGCATATGGACTAAGACTAGTTCTTACTATATTTGGTCTTTGTGCGGAAACCAACAGGTCTTTGGTACCAGAAAATGGCGGTGCTACACAAAGGATATTGGCAATGGCATTATCCAATGCTGTTTGTGTCCAACTTGCAGCTTCACCAGATGTGCTGTAGTAATATTTACCAGAAGTTAAGCAGCAAAATATATAGTCGTCATAAACTGCCATGGACTCGATGGCACCATAACGCACATCATCAACGTGTATGGTGCAGGCACCAAGGTCAGTTACATATTTTAGGCCAATGCTTACGGTGTTGCCATGAGCTAAATCAACTGGTAATGTTATTTGAGTCCAAGTATTAGCAAGTAAGGCTGGAATATCCACAATTTCATTTGGTGATGCACATTCGGCGTGTGCATCAAATAGTAATTGTAGGTCACCAGCGGCAGTAGTTACACTGGACTTTATCCACAATGTCACTTGATTATACGCACCCAAGTTTATTGCTGATATGGCTTCTGCGGCTATTGTGGTACCAGCAGCTACGGCATCAGTTAATACAAACTTGGCGCTGGCTGCACCAACTTGCTTATCGGTAGTATCTGCTGTGGCAGTAACTCCAGCTACCGTAATTTCGTTCCACGCATCATCGCAATTGTCAATAATTAAGTCCAGCTCTAATACTGGAACCCATGTGGTACCAGCCAAATCCAATTTATAAACATTGTCAATACTGAAAGCAAATTCACGGTTCTTGAAAAACTCGAAGTCAATTATCGTATCTGCTATGGCACCGATTGTGTTTATTAGTGGACCCAGAAATATCATGTTTGGCTCACGGGTATCTATATTTCGCCCGTCAGCGTACATATCCATTATATTAAAATGGTTTTTCTGGCCCATACCACCACGCCAATTGTTCTGCACAAAAGCTAGAATTTTGTCGGGTGGTAAATCACCATAACTTGGTATATCAGACAAAGCTCGAATTGGAATTATTGGTTCTTCGCTAATGGAGAGTAGTTTTCGTCCATCCTCAATGGCAAGGTCGAAAAGTTTGGTCGTGTTACCTATGGTCAGACTAATATCAGCCATTATTTATGTCCATTCTTGGTTTTTAGCCAAATAATCAGCTCTGTCAATATTGCGGTATGTTTGACCATAGTCTCATTCCGCTCTTTGATTGCGGCGTTATAATCTTTGGTAACATTGGTTAGCCTATCCTCCATGAACTTTCTATCCTCACGCATTTGGTTAACCAGATACCGATATGATAAAAAGATAAATGTGGCTAATACACCGGCTACTCCACCTATGCTGCCAACATACTCTATGATGTCCATTTATCACCACCTATAATAAAGTCCAAATTCCAGCAGTATAGCAAACGTAAGTTTGGCTGGTATCAGTTGCCACCCAGATATTGCCAACAGCTGGATTTGTTGGCTTATTAGCATTAAGACCAAATAATACCTTAGATTCAAATGTGACCGGTAACATGGAAGCCATGGCAAAATCTCCAGTTTCGGCTCCAGTAAATTTCCGCTTTGGCACGGTTATTATATTTGGCATATTACACCGCAAATCCCGGACCACTGATTATTGTTCCTGTTGGTGGAACCATATGATACTGCATTTTGCGCTGAGCCAATTCCTGAGTCCAAGATTGGACTAGTTGCTGCCATCGCTCTACATTTTGGGTTCCAGCACTCAAAACTTTTTGCTTGCATAAATATAAAGCGGCTTGGGCAGAAAGGACTAAATCAAATGGGCTATCCAATGCTATGGTTTCAGCGGCGCCTGAACTGGTAAATGTTAATGGTTTGATTCCCACTACCATTATTTTATAGCCAGCCGAGAAACTGTAATCGAAAAATAGTTTGCCATCGGGAGTTATATCCCAATCGTGAAATGGAAGCATGGGATAATTAGAATAGTCCAATGTGTCTTGTCTGGTCCAAACTGCTGTACCATCTGCCACTGTTCCATCCTCAGTTGTGGGCCAAGTTGGTTCAGTGGTATCGGAAGTACCAGCGGTTGTGCAGATATAGGTATAGCCAGTGAAAGATGATAGGGAAGTTGGACGCACCACATCATCTTCTTCGTAGGCGGTTTCGGCTACCCAAATATCCTCAATAGTTTGCTGGGCCAACAAGACTTGGTGTGGGCGATTCTGGAATAACGCCAATGAACTAATGTCAAATTCATATTGGTAGTCTACGGTTTCCAATAAATCCATATCACGAACTACAGCGTGGACTTCTGGGCAGATTAAACGAGCCGAATTGCGTAAGGCTACCAGCTTTTGGTTTCTGGTAAATAATCTGTGCAGTTCATAGGTCACACCACTAACTATCTTTGCCGAAGCGACTGATTTTATGGTGAGAGTGGAGCCGCTTAAAGAATCTACGACCCTGGTTTCGGCTGCTCCGGGAGTTAATGTTGGGCCAGTTGGTAGATACAGTATCATACCGTCACTGACCCAATCAGCCACCTTTTCGTAGAGAGCGGTATCTTCCAAAGTTAACTTGCTAACGTTACCATCAGCGGTAGTCGTGCTACTCCAACTATCATCCAAGTCTTGATTAAGCAGCGTTAGCATGGCGGACATTAAAGTTGCCATAACGTACTCCTAACTGATTCTGGCCAACTCGACCAACCTCTTTTCAAGTAGTTTATTTATCTGCTGGTCTATGTTTTCCAATGTATCAATATTCTTAATATTCTCTTTAGCCTCGGTTAAGGAATTTATCTTGGCATCAAGAATGGCGACTTGCTTGTCCACCCGTTCTTTAAGAGTGGTAACTTCCCAACCGACAGGCAAAGTGCCTACACAACCCAAATTTGCCGCTATCTTTTCGGCGTCATGGTACTGGATTTCATGGACAACAAATGTCTTTCCGTCAGGATATACTTCAACAAACTGGATAATTCCAGGGTGAGGTTTTAACATCTTCCGTACCACAGTTGCACCAGAAGGTTGTGTGAATATTGGGCTATCAAGTGGAGTGGACTCCTGCGCAAATATGTCCACCGTACCATCTTGGAAGACGGCAGCTAAATCTGTCAAAGTATCACCACCAACTACTGCATATATTCTAGCTGTATTGGCAGCACCCACCCCAGGAGCAGCTATCTCAGTGTGCTCTATGTATCCTGTGGGCAATTTAAGATTGGTAACTAATTGCAGCGATTTATCATTGTTTATCCTCATTGCCTCAGTGGGAGATAATGCCCCATCCGCAGTTACCTGAAAGAGTAACCTTGTCGGCATATCGTTTGTGCCAGGAGTACCATCAACTTCGGCTGTTATTGCAGCAGCCTGTAAGTAAGCAGTTCCATCATGCCCATAACAAACCAGACCGCCCATGGAATCATTAACTGCAACCACAGCTTCTGACCCCACAGTTCCTCTGGCTCTCCTGCACACAAACGTCATGCTATTATACCATTCCGCATCGTTGACCCTCGTCGCTCTAAGCGTATAGTAAATTAGTTGGAGATTGTCTGCCCCCGATACCTTAAAGTCTATCTGGTCGTCAATGTCTGCCGTTATTGAGGTGTCTCCATCGGCATCAAGGATTAGTTCCAAGCCATTCATATCTATCGCTCCACCAGCAACAAAAGCGGGCAGAGTCCACGTTCCTATCTTTGTCCAAGTCCCAGACACTACCCTATCAGCTAAGACTTGTCTGCCGTTTATCCAGAGTTCTGTTGACTTCCCATTTATCGTTAAATCATTCATTTTTCCGCCTCCGGTTCGGGTAAGCGATTAAAAGTCCATGTCGGAGTATCCAGATTCCACTTACCCTCCAAACCTAAAGTATCCATAACAGCCTGGAGATAAATACCAAGTTTTCCCTCAGCAATTTGCTTCTCACCAAACAACACTTTGAGTTTTTCTATTGACTTTTCGGGTAACTTAATAGCGTTTTTATCTTCTTCCATTTTACACTCCTATATAAGTTGGTGCTTAAACTTTAGTCCGTATGTCTTACCATCCGTGTTAGTCCATGCAGCCGTAATAACATCAGCCGCTTTGCAGGCTTTGTTAGGCTTTACCACCAAGTCAGTTACAGCATTTGCCACAAGGTCTAACATCAGGATAACCAGGTCGTAGGTGCCACCCACACCATCATCTAACGTTATGACTAGGTTTTGGGTGCCCGTGGTTGGTGCTGCGTTCAAATGGAGTTCTATTTCAGTTAGCTTGAAGGCAGCTCCAGGAGCTATTTTGCTAGTTCCCACTGCCAAATTACCTGAACCTGTAAATGGAGTTTCTACTACCGCTGGCTCCGACACTTTACCAATAAGGTTGCTTCCAGCAGATATTGAAGTAACATCCACATCGCCAATATCAACACCACTATTGGCAATCAATTTGGTTGGTATGTATGGAAAAAGACCACCATGGGATGAACCGACAACGCCGCAGGTTATGGTACCAGCAGACCTAGTCATAACTATTTGAAGTCGGCGCCAGTAGCCAAGTACCAAATAACGGTAGACACCAGTATCAGTAGTATGGCTAATTTGGGTTACCGCTGGAGTTTGAATTGATGCTTGGTCTTGACGAATATATGGAATATTGGAAAATGCTGACAGTTCATGCAGCTTTCCTTGGATATCCAATGTACCAGAAAAAGCTGCCGTGGTAATTTCAATGATAGCCACTTGGCAGCGTTCAAATTCGGATTGGAGTTCTATGGTTTCGGATACGGCTTTTGCAGACCAAACTGCTTGGGATGCTACATATGGTAATGACATTTTGCTACTCTCCTTTATTTATTCTGGAATAGCCATTATTATATTACGCCACTACTCCTATGGCGCTTGAAATCCAGTTAATAAACCTTTTTTGAAAGTCAATGTGTAACCTTGGATAGTACGCTGTCCAGTTAGACCTTGGTCACCATCCGCACTTACTGTACCAATAAAGTCAGTATTTCCAAGTTTGGATGGAACAGCTATTAGTGGAGCAGATATTACATCCCAACCGCTCCCATTCCAACTATGCCACTTACCAGTTGTTGGTTGCAACCAAGTGAAATATGGTTCCCAATTATCAGGCATAATTGGAATATCATCCGATATAACAACAAACTTAGTATCCACAACTTCGACCATCATTACTTTCCTTTGGAGAGGGCGGACAATGTACTCACCCACCCTCTCCAGTTACCCTACTTTACCGTTCTACTTCGGCTTCTCTGGTTTTGGTGCGGGCACATTTCGTGGATGCCATGCCGGAAATCTTGGGTCTTTCAAAACAGTTGTCTTTTCCACCATTACATCACCTTTACTGGTCCAACTGGAGCATGATGAAGTTATCGCCATAATCAGACGCCGTGCGGGCTAAGAGGTAACCAACTCTTTGGTAGCCTGCTGTGTACCCAATCAACGACCCATCGGTATTGCAGTACACATCACGGTAATATTGAGTCTGGCCGGGCCAGGTTGACGCACCAGTAATACCACTTATCCGACCAGCTGTTTGCATCCAGAAATGGTATGCGCTGGTAATGCCCATCTTGGCATAGCCAAGGGCGGACATATAACCACCTGTCATGGTACGTATACCTCGGTACTCGTTCAGGTAAATGGTAACGCCCATAGCGGTGGTCAAATCGACCTTGAAACCTGGGTCGGCGATGTAGCAAGTGGTATATACTCCGGTGCTAACGTCATTACCAATAACCTCATGCGCTTCGTATATTGAATCGGTGTCGTTGTATACCACGAAGTAGGCGCCAGCATAGAGATTCTTGGTGGCTGCGGTATCGGCAATGGTGAATGATGTGTCACCGGCACTTACCGGCGCATACAACGCACCCTCGAAGCCGGATCCAACACTATTGCCAGCCTTGCCTGGGCATTGGACATAGTTCCCTTTCAGGAAGCCAACTGCACTCATGGCTGCCCCGGCTTTACAGTACCGCCAAATCCCATCACGTTTCCTTAACTTCGAGCCTATTGGATATAGCGGTAAAAGCGACTCATCGAGCAAGGTCGAGTCGTTTGGTATTGACGTATTAAGCTCGTCTGGCATGACGTATTCTGGTAGCTCCAGCACGCCATCCCTGCCCTTGAAGATACAATCACCCAATCTTACCAATTCTGTTGCTACTGTCATTATGCCGCCTCCCATGCCGCATCGGTTATGCCATCATAACGTGCCAATGCAAGCGTTCTGAATAGAGCCATTGAGACATACCACTTAATACGGGTTCTGGTGGCATCTTTGGTCTCTAAGTCACCGAGGTCTTTCACGTTAATCCCATCATTCTGGCAACCAGCCAACTCACCCTCTCCGAATCGGACGGCGAAGATGGAAGTAGCTGTACCACCCGTGGACGCCGAAAATTTACTGCTGGAGATGGACTCGGTCTGGAGAATCCAGTCGGTGGTAATTATTGGGATACCGCCAAACATGCCAATCCTCTTGCCAAAATCGTCTTTGACGAACTGGATTGGTGAGTAATTTCTCTCGGCGTAATCGGACAAGTTATCCAGTGTGGTTCTGGACATGATGAGGAATTGTGGGCCACCAGGCTTTACCATCCGTATAAGCTGTTTAAGTTCTTTGATAGCACCGGCTGCTGGTGTGGCAGTTGTTCCGGCATGGACTTGCTGGGTTGTGGGAACCAATGTGTGCAGTCCATTAAAAGCCTTGGCGTTGGTGGTTGTACTGCCATAAATGAAATATTCCTCAAAAGTTCTGGATATAGCTTTACTTTTGAGGTCAGTCACTATGGCTTTTAGATTCTGGATATTACTACGGGTCTTGCGCAAAAATTCGTCAACATCGGCATCGCCACCAAGAATCTTTAGCGTGGCGGTCTGCTCTGTAAATGTCGGTGTTGATTCAGCCCACGGGTCACCAACACCATAAAAGTCTGCGCTAGGTAACGTGTTCTCCTGATTATAGGTCAAGCCATTACCAACTATATCTATAAATGGTAAATACTTTAGAACCTCTGATTCCGTGATTATGGTCTCAATCACGCCTTTCAGGAGAACATCATTGGAAAGTTTTGCGGCTTCGGCTAAAGTCATAGCCATAATTTATCGTTCTCCTTTTAAGTTTTATTGGCAATTTCTTGCTGGGCAAAAGCGTATTCCAGCTTTTGGAATGGGGTCAGTTTGTCAATATCCGGAAGCCCTTGACCACTGGGACCAGTTACGGACACTTTGTCCACACCGGTTTTCTTACGGATTTTTTGGATTTCTCTATCACCATTATTCTTTAGTTCTTGGATTGCTTTAGTCTGGTCTTCCACTAGAGCCTTTTTGATAGAGCCTAGAAAACGGTTAAAGCCGACTTGTGGGTCATTGGTATCCTTAGCCCAATCAATTCTATTATCGTCAATTCTAAGACCAGTGGCGTCTACAAAATTGGCGAGATATTGGTAGAATGGGGCTGGTTGTTGCTCAATCGGCTGTTGGATTTCTATTCGTGGTTTGGCACCACCTTTCTCCAACCGCTCTAAACGTCTTGTAATCTGCTCATTTTCTGGAAGTCCGGCTAAACTCGAATCTTCTTGAGCTTGGAAGAATTGGTTAAGAGCGTTTACTGTTCCTTGCATCTGGGCTTGGAGGCGGTTAATCTTGGTATCCATAATGCTTTGGAACTTTGAGCTGGCTTGGTTAATCAAGCCATCAATTTCAGCTTTGGATAATTGCTGTGGCTCCGGTTCTTTTCCAGACTCGGCTTTGGAAGGTTCTGGTTCGGATACAGCAGTTTCTTCCGGTTCCTGTTCCTCTCCCATCACCTGTCCTTTTGGCAGACCATCAAGGCTCGGTAGTTGGTTAGTCTTACTTGTTGGTTCTACTTTAGCCACTTCTGGTGTAAGCTCAATGTTCCGTGGAGGAACACCGGCTTTTTGCAGAGCTTCGGCTATTATACTATTGGCTGAACTATTGGCTTCATTACCCATCTTACTTACTCTCCTTTTTTACATGGCGAACTTCGCCGTGGACTGGACTGCCTCCACCAGGTGGATAGCATATTGGAATTACAATATCCGGTCTAGGCTTGATTGTTCGTACACGCCCTTTCCGGCGTACACATCTAGTGAATGATTCTGGCATTGGTTCACCCCTCTACATTCTTATTGTAGACCGTCTCAGATACGCTTGTCAATAGCTTATAGCATTACATTTGTAACTAGCTAATTGCTACCTACCATTAAGGCGGTCAGATTTATTACTATGGCACCAATTATCGCAAATCCTAGAGTG
>Ga0180007_10002993_pt1 | contig 19374 bp, 13 predicted proteins | sample MM_PC_MetaG_FD_121122 | JGI IMG/M metagenome (GOLD analysis project Ga0180007, IMG submission 121122) | Groundwater microbial communities from the Aspo Hard Rock Laboratory (HRL) deep subsurface site, Sweden - MM_PC_MetaG | ecosystem: Environmental > Aquatic > Deep subsurface > Groundwater... | reverse complement strand
GAGACGCCTCAACCGGCAATTGCGGCGCCGCCGCTGGCCGCGGCTGCCCCGTAGCTGTCCATTTCCTCCAGGTCGGTATGGCAGTTGATGCAGGCGCTGCTTGAATCTGCCTCCTCGACTGCATCACTGATTCCTGTTCCGAATGTGACTGCAATACCCATCAGGGTTATTGCCGTCAATGCTAATTTTTTCTTTCTCATTTCCTCTGGTCCTCCTTTTAATTTTTCATTTGTGTCAACCATTTTCCCGATAGCTGACACCCGGATGATGAAGAGCTTGTCTTTGGGTAAAACAATTAATGTAATTATAGAGATTGCTAGGGATAAATAAAAATGAAATATAATTTTCAACGAAAAAATATGCACTCAGCATGGGATATCTCTGTCCCTGCCGCTGTATCTCTCAATTGGTGAGAAGAATCTCCCACAGGTATGGAAGTATTTAATAAAGTTCTTATGGGTTATGATGGGGTGGTTTGCTATGCAATAAACGTATTTTTTAAGTGCCTGATTGAGAATGAAGCGTACCAAATTTTATTCCCCGTGATGGATAAGTCATCCAGGTAGAAAAACATCCGGCAATGGGACTGTGCCGGCAACTAGAAAATCTGCAAAGAAATTGTACCCAAACCTTCGGATTATTTCGCAGGAAGGTTGTTATGATTTTATGTATCACAAAGTGGTCGTTTTGCAAAGACTAAATGAAAATATTCCTGCTTATTATGTTGAGTAAGTAAAATTTCAAATGTCACTAACCATGGGGTTTAAGCGGAGAGATGGTGGGTGTATTTCCTAGCATATCTTTGGGGATTGTGTCGAATGCCAGCAAGGTCGTGGAGTTACCTGGGATGAGTAAAAGGAGCGGTTTGCATGGAGCGGAAAAGCATTGCGGGTGGAATTTGATGCGCGGGTATTTATGCCCCTTGGGGTAAAAAGTGTTTTTCACCACAGAGCGTTCAGAGATCACAGAGAAATGTTTGTTATTGCACCCAGTTAGCTCTGTGGTAAATTTTCAGTTCTTTATTTTGGACGGGACAATGGCCCGATGAGGTTGATCTGTGGTCTGACGAGGCCGGAGTGCCGCAGATGCCGTGTTCTCAAATCGGCTGCTTTCTACCAGTGCGGCTGGTTGCCGATACTGTAGTTCATCACCTCCAGGGTGTCGCTGATGACCACAAAGGCGTCTTCATCGATCTGTTGGATCAGTCGCTTGAGTTGGCCGATTTCCCGGAAGTTGACCACCGTGTAGAGGATCTGCTCTTTTTTGTGAGTGTAGCCGCCTTCTCCTTCAAGAATCGTCACCCCGCGCCTGATGTCCTTCAGGATCTCTTTCGATATATGCTCCCAGTGGCTGGAGATGATGAAAACCGCCTTGCGCTGGCTGAGACCGGTAACAACCAGGCTGACAATCTTGGAGCTGACAAAAAGCACGATCAGGGTATAGAGGACGGAATCCAGGGAGTAGAGGAAGGTCACCATGAGCAGGAGGGTAATATTGACGCATAGCACGGTATTGCCGATGCTGATGGAAAATCTCTTGAGCAGCATGATCGACAGGATATCCACGCCGCCCTGGGAGCCAGACGATTTCAAGGTTATGCCCGCGCCGGCCCCGACCAGCAGACCGGCAAGCAGGGCATCAAGTATTTTGTCCTCCAGGACGATGGGAATATGGATATAGGCCATGGAAAGGGTCAGGCAGACCGCGCCGATAATGCTGTAGAAAAAGAAGCGGCGTCCCACCGCCATCCAGGCCAGGGAGAAAAGCGGCAGATTGATGAAAAAATAGATCCAGCCTGCATTGACAGAGGGGATGAATTTGTGGATCAGCATGGCTAGGCCGGTAATGCCGCCGGTGACGAACTGGTGGGGAATCAGGATGCCGTTAATGGCAACCGCGCAGAGAATGCAGCCCACCGAGATGTAGAGGAGATCAAGAAAGAGTCGCTTAGGTGTGGTAAAAAGCGGTTGGGGCCTTTTATTCGGGTTCATGATGTGTCTGCCTGGGCTGCTGGTTGCTGGAAATGGCATCCTGCGCGGGAGCCGTCATTCGGAGGCCAGTATATCCCGTTGTTTATCGCAGTTCCCTCAATACCAAGGGTCGCGGGCATGGCCCGTTCCTACATCTCCTTTCTTGGCATTATCGAAGGCTTACCTCCCATAGTGGCAGAAAAAGCCGCGGATGGCAAGCTGCCGGAGGAGATTATGGGGCGACAAGGGCCGGGTTTTTTTTCAGGACAAAGAGGTTGCCGGCAATCCATTGCTGTTTTTCCTTGCGGATGCCATGGTCGCGACTGGATTCCATGCTGAAATCATGCTGATCGGCAAGCCGTTTGATATACCCTGGGGACTGGGCATAACGGCCGGAACCGCGCAGTCGGTAATCATCCTGGTCCTCCTCCCGTTCGATGGAAAAGACGAAAAAGGCGCCCGGGGCGGCAGCGCGGCTGACGGCGGCGAAGATCCTGTCAAGTTTCCCCACATAGATAAAGACATCAGTGGCAATGAAGAGGTCGAATTGCTCCGGGCAATCCTCCAGGAAGGCGGTGATGTCCTGGCGGATGAGCTGGTCGTAGATATTTTTTTCTTTTGCCCTGGCCAGCATGTTGGTGGACAGGTCAATGCCAATGAGCTTTGCGGCCAGATCCCGGAACGGCAGGCCGGACAGGCCGGTGCCGCAGCCGAGGTCGATGGCCCGGGCAAAGCGGCGTTTGCTGCCAGAGGTTTCCTGCAGCAGAGTGCCCAGGGCTGCGGGGACAGTGTACTGCAGTTTACCCTCCAGATGGGAATCAAAGTTTGCCGCATAGAGATCAAAGGTGTTTTCAACATACTGCGGGGGCGCGGTTTCCGTGGTTGCGCCGGAGCAGGCGGCCAGCATGTGCCGGGCTGCGGCATGGGTCGGATCAAGGGTCAGGAGTTGTTGCAGGCACTCAGCCGCCTGGGCGTTTTTCTCCTCGCTGCCGTAAGCGCCGGCCAGGTTGTACAGGGTGTTGACGTCCGCCGGCTGCAGGGCCAGGGATTTTTTCATGCAGTCGATGGCTGCCTCGTTTTTTCCCTGCTTGCTGTAAATGACCCCCAGGTTGTTCAGCGCCAGAGGGTAATGTGGTTCAAGTCGCAGGGCCTTTTGAACGGCTGCCTCGGCCTCGGCCAGCAGCCCCTGCAGACAGAGGACCTTGCCCAGGTTGTTCAGGGCCTTGGGGTTGGCGGGTTGGAGTTCGAGAGCCCGGCGGAAGCAGGAGACGGCCTTGTCTAGTTCTCCCCCGGCCTCATACACCGCCCCCAGATTGAGGTGCAGGGAGGGGTCATCCGGGTCGTGTTCCAGGGCCTGCCGGTAGCACTGCTCCGCCTCCTGGTATCGCTCCTGGTCCCTGTAGAGGAGGCCCAGATTCCCCAGCACATTGCCGTTACCGGGCAAGGCCTGAAGAATAAGGAGATATTTTCCTTCAGCCTGCGCCAGTTGATTGCTCTGGTGCAGCTGAACCGCTTCCATGAACAGGGTCTGCGGGTCGGTGGCGCCTGAAGATCCCTCTTCGCCGTTATGATCATTGTTTGCCATTGTTTTGCGCTATCATTGTGTTGGCAGGGCAGGGTGCAGCCTCCGCCCCTTTCCGTCTGACCATGGCATTGGGCGGCCATGGTCGGTGGTCCGGGAAAATAACCCGGGATGTCTGCTGTTTATTTAACAAATTCTCGCAGTTATAAAAACTATTTCCATAGTCTTTTGGTCATTTTAATGGTAAATATATAGTTCACACTCAGAAGTTTGACAAATTGTATTTCGGTAGAAATTGTAAATAATGCAGGCTTGCGGTCATTGAAAAACGGACTGTGTTTTTTTAACTTGAGTGTTTCCCGGCAAAGTCCGGGGAAATGCTCTTTAAAGCCATTGGTGGATTGCCCATGTTAGATTCCTTGCTCTCTCCGAAAAGTGTGGCGGTTATCGGTGCTTCCCGGACCCCGGGAAAGGTCGGCCACGATATCCTGGCAAATTTGATAAGTGGCGGTTTTGCAGGCCCGATTGTTCCGGTCAACCCCTCGGCTGACGAGGTGCTTGGTCTGAAATGCTACCCTACGCTGCAGCAGTACGGCAAAGAGGTGGAGCTCAGTGTCATTGTCGTGCCCCGTAACCATGTGGAAAACGCCGTGCGGGATTCGCTCGATGCAGGCTGCGGCGCTATCATCGTCATTTCCGCAGGCTTCAAGGAGACCGGTGAAGAGGGCGCGGCCCTGGAGAGAAAAATCGCCTCCCTGTGTAAGAGCCGCAACGTGCGCATGCTGGGTCCCAACTGTCTGGGGCTCATCAATACGGAAACCAAGCTCAATGCCTCCTTTGCCGGCCTTATGCCCGGCAGCGGCGGGGTGGCGGTGATTTCCCAGTCAGGGGCGCTCTGTACCGCCATTCTCGACCAGGCTGGGGCGCGGCGCATGGGACTCTCCAAAGTGATCAGCATCGGCAACAAGGCTGACCTGTCCGAAGTGGATCTGCTGCGCACCCTGGCCCACGATGACCAGACCAAGGTCATTGCCGGTTATCTCGAAGATATCAGCTCAGGCGATAATTTCGTCAAGGCCGCCGAGGAGGCCTCATCCTTCAAGCCGGTGGTTATCCTGAAATCAGGCACTACCGTTGCCGGCCTCAAGGCCGCAGCTTCCCATACCGGCGTGCTGGCCGGGGTGGATACGGCCTACGGCGCCGCCTTCAAGCGGTCCGGCGTTATCCGGGCCGATACCTTCCAGGAGCTGTTTGATTTTGTCACCGCCTTTTCCATGCAGCCCCTGCCCAAGGGTAAGCGGGTGCTGATCATCACTAATGCCGGCGGTCCCGGCACCATGGTGGCCGATGCCGTGGAAAAGGCGGGGCTTGAGGTGACCAGCTTAAATCGCGCCATCGCCGCTACCCTGCGGGAGAAGCTGCCCAGCGCCGCCAGCACCGGCAATCCCATCGATGTGCTGGGCGATGCCGATCCGGAGCGATATGTGGCGGCGATTGAGGCGGCCTTAAATGATGATGAGGTTGACGCCATTATTGTCATCCTCACCCCCCAGGCCATGACCCGGCCGGCGGAAACGGCCCGGGCCATCGCCTCCAAATTGAATCGCCAGAAGCCGGTGCTTGCCTCGTTCATGGGCGGCAAGGGCGTCATGCCCGGCCGGGCGGAGCTGGGCGAGGCGGGCCTGCCGGAATATGATTCGCCGGAGCGGGCCGTTGAGGCGCTCAAGGCCATGTATGAATATGCCTCCTGGAAACAGCGGCCGCCCCGGGTGGTGACCCGGTTTCCGGTGAACAGACGGCGGGCGGAGCGCATCATCACCCGCCATCAGCGCACCGGACGTCTGCATCTGGGCGAGGTGAAGGCCAAGAGTATTCTCGATGCCTACGGCTTCCGCATTCCTGAAGGCAAGCTCGCCTCAAGTTCCGATGAGGCCATCGAGATCGCTAAAAGGGTGGGCTTTCCGGCCGCCATGAAGATTGTTTCCCCGGACATCGTGCACAAGACCGACCTGGGAGGGGTGCAGCTCAATCTCGCTTCAGCCGGAAAGGTGCGGGATGCCTATGATCTGATGATGCTCCGTATCAGGGAAAAGGCGCCGGATGCCCGGATTGAGGGCGTTTATGTGGAGAAGATGGTGGACACCGGCCTGGAGGTCATCATCGGCATGAGCCGCGATCCCCAGTTCGGCCCCATGCTGATGTTCGGTCTGGGCGGTATTTTTGTCGAGGTCATGAAGGATGTCACCTTTCATCTGGCCCCCATCACCTCCGAAGAGGCGGTGCAGATGCTGCTTACCACCCGTTCCTATGAAATTCTCAAGGGCAAGAGGGGACAGAAGGGTGTTGATCTGGAGGCCATTGCCAACGGCCTGCAGCGGATCAGCCAGCTGACCACTGATTTCCCCGAGATTCAGGAACTTGATATCAATCCCTTTATTGTCGGAGAAATCGGGGGGGCGGCGGTGGTCGCCGATGCCCGCATGACCCTCAGGCCTCTTTCGGCATAGCATTGCGTAGCAGAACCCCAGACCAGCGAGTTTCTATTTTAGTCGCCCCATTGTGAAATCGAGGTTGAATATATGAAGCAGCCAGTAAAAGTAGAGTATGACCCGCATTGGCAGGAAAAATATGAGGACATGATCTCCACTCCCAGGAAGGCCTTGTCCCATGTCAAAAACGGGCACAGGGTTTTCATCGGCACCGGCTGCGGCGAGCCCCAGTTGCTGGTGGAGGCGCTGACAAAACGGGCCGGGGAACTGGCGGATGTGGAGATCGTCCATCTGCTGACCAAGGGCGATGCCCCCTATGCCAGTCCCAAGCTGGCCGACAGTTTTTCGGTGAACAGTTTTTTCATCGGCCAGAATGTGCGCGGCCTGATTCAGGAGGGGCTGGGCAGTTACACCCCCATGCTGCTTTCCGATATTCCGCTGCTGTTCAAGGCCGGTCAGCTGCCCCTTGATGTGGTGTTGATTCAGGTGACTGAGCCGGATATCCTGGGCAAGGTGAGTCTGGGCATTTCAGTGGACATCGTCAAAAGCGCGGCGGAAAACGGCTCCCTGGTTATTGCCCAGGTGAACAAGCAGATGCCCTGGACCTTCGGCGATTCCCTGTTTGATATCAATGACCTGGACATTCTGGTGCCGGCCGATATCCCACTCATCGAGCGGGTCTCAAAGCCCATGCATGAGGTGTCGAAAAAGATTGCCAAGCACGTCGCCTCGCTGGTGGAAGACGGGTCAACCGTCCAGTTCGGGCTGGGCCGCGTACCGGGCATCGGCCGTATTCCCGCCGCCTGCATGCACTACCTCACCGACAAGAAGGATCTGGGCATCCATACGGAGATGATCACCGATGCCACCATCGAACTCATCGAGTCCGGTGCGGTGACCGGGGCCAGAAAAACCATGGACCAGGGCAAGATCGTTACCAGTTTCTGCATGGGCACCAAGAAACTGTATGATCTGATCAATCAGAACCCTCTCTTTTCATTCAAACCCACGGAATATGTCAATGACAGCTATATCATCAGCTGCCAGCGCAAGATGGTTTCCATCAACATGGCCCTGGAAATTGATCTGACCGGCCAGGTCTGCGCCGACTCCGAGGGAGAAAAATTTTATTCCGGCATCGGCGGACAGGTTGACTTTAACCGCGGCGCGGCCCGTTCCAAGAACGGCAAGGCCATCATCGTTCTTCCCGCCACCGATGAGAAGGCGGGAAAATCCCGTATTGTCTGCCAGTTGAGCCGGGGGGCCGGGGTGGTCACCACCAGGGGCGAGGTGCACTATGTGGTCACCGAATTCGGTATCGCCTATCTGCACGGCAAGAATATCGAGGAAAGGACCCTGGCCCTGATCAGCATCGCCCATCCGGATTTCCGGGAAAAGCTGCTCAACGATGCCATTGAGGCCAGGTATATCCGCCAGGAATTCGCCTCTTTCGGCGACAAGATGGTGGTTGCCTCGGACGAGATGAAAACTTCTCTGCTGCTTGATGATGGAACCTTTATCACTTTCCGGCCGATCCATCCCACGGATGAGCAGAGCATCCGGGATCTTCTCTACGCCCTGTCCCAGGAGACCCTCTATTATCGTTTCATGAGCAAAAGCAGCCGGTTCGGCCATACCCAGATCAAGAATTTTGTTTATATCGATCACCGTAAGGATGTGGCCATTGTCGCCACCCTGCCGGCCGCCCATGGTGAAGAGATGATCGCTGTGGGACGTTATTATCTTGATGAGCGGACCAACCGGGCCGAGGCGGCCTTTATCGTGCGCGATGAGTGGCAGAACCGGGGGATCGGCTCAGCTCTTTTCCGCCATCTGATCACCATTGCCAAACGAAGCGGTATCTCAGGCTTTACCGCGGAGGTGCTGGGGGAAAATAAGAAGATGCAGTCGATTTTCAATAAATCCGGCTTCAAGGTGCAGAGTCATCTGGAGGAGGGGGTTTTCAGCTTCAGGATTGATTTTTGATTAAAGAAAGGCAAAAGGCAACAGATAAGGCATAAGGCAAAAGGCATAAGAAAAGGCATAAGGCAAAAGAAAAGGCAAAAGGCCGGGGCAATGAGTCTTTCACTCTTGCCTTATGCCTTTTGCCTCCAATTCCAACGGCCTGACCGGCCGCAGTCATCATGCTCAGGAAAAGCCCCCCTTGGACACGCATCCACCCAGGGGCTTGCCGATGGGGGTGGAACTGCTCGAGGCCAGTCGGTAGCTTGACGCCGAAATGGTTTTCACCACATTCTTGCTGCCGCACTTGGGGCATTTGACCTCATCCAGCGCGGCTGTCGAACTGGATGTCAACAGGGCTTCAAAGGCTTTGTTGCACTGCTGGCAACGGAAATCATAAAGTGGCATGTTTTTTCTCCTTCATTATTGTGAATTCACTTTCCGTGTCATAATGTAAATAAGGTTATGGTGACGGTCTTGGCAAAAGCAGTTACACTCCCGTCGATTTGTCACAGTATCCAGACACCCTTCAGTTATAAGCAAATCAGATTTTTGCTGCCCGGTTGTTCGTAAGGTGTTTAAGTATGTTCTTAAATATATGACAGCATGGGGCAGTTGTCCAGAAAAATTTTAAGGAACCTCTTATGAATTTCCAGGCCCACTTAAAGAATATGCTTGAAATGATGCAGGAAGAGTTTGTCGTCCTCTTTATCGGCGGATGCCTAGTTCAGCTGCTCATATCTCTTTCTCTGGGCATTCTGACCGGCCCGCTCATGGGCGGTTATCTGCTGGCCATGATCCGCTGGCTGGAGACGGGAAGGCGGTGCGAGTTTAATGACATATTTGCCGGCATGAAGCGCTTTGGCGAGCTATTTTCCGTGTTCTTCATGATGCTGCTTATTCTGTTTGGTTATTTTCTGGTAATAGCGCCTGGTATTCTCATGACCGTCTGGTGGCTTTATGTGCTGCCGCTCATGGCCCATCGCGGATTGACTCTGGGGGCGGCCATGAAGGCCAGTAAAAACAAGGTGAGTGAAAATGGTTTTTTCATGCATCTGGTTTTTCTGCTGATGATTTCCATGGTGCCGGTGTTCATTATTTACATTGCGGCGGCCATCCTGCCACCCCTGGCTGTCCTGCAGTATTTTCTTTTTCCTCTGCAGTGCGCCTGTCTGGCAAGTCTCTATCTTGAACAGTTTACCGGTTTTGATCCGGAAAAACGGGGTAAGGCGTCAGCAGCTGCCCATGGTTTTTCGCAGCCGCCTGCTGATGAACCCCCTTGCCCGCCACCCGTGCCAGACCAGAACAGTCAGGGCCGCACCGGTTGCGTCGGCGGCAATGTCCAGCCAGCTTGGTGAGCGTCCGGGAATAAAGGATTGATGGAATTCATCCGTCATTCCGTAAAAAAAACAGAAAAAAACCACCGCAATTCCTGTCCGCAGGGAACTTTTATCCCGTGCAGCCGGATGGATACCATAGAGGCAGCTTGCGGCAAGGGTACCGTAAGCAATGGCGTGCAATATCTTATCCAGTCCGTTGATTGCCGAGGGCAGGTCCTTGCCCGGGGTGTTGGAAAGAAAGAATATGATGGCCATGACAAGCGTCATGGGCAGAAGTCTGATGATCATGGTAACAGAGTAAATTATTTCAGTATGTTTCGAGTAATTTTTCTTGGCCGTTTTTTCTCTTTGTGCATGGTAGGGAAATAAACCTTGATAGTCGTTCCCTGACCAAGTTCGCTGCTGATGGTGATAAATCCCCGATGCCCTCTGACAATGCCCATCACCGCTGACATACCCAGGCCGCGGCCGGGAAATTTCGTGGTGAAAAAGGGATCGAAAAGTGTTGCTTTTGTTTCCTCATCCATGCCGCAACCGGTGTCGCTTATGGCAAAGAAGGTGTAGAGCCCGGGGGGGAGATGCTCCGGCAGGGAGTTTCTGTCAAGAAAATTCCGATCACATTGGGCAGAGCCAGTGGCAATGGTGATGTCGCCTGTCATGGCGCCGATTGCCTCGGAGGCGTTAATAAGCAGATTGATCATGACCTGCTGTAGTTGGTTTTCATCTGCTTGAACAGGCGGCACTTTTTTTTCGAAATTATAGCTGAGCCGAATTTTTTTCGAGACCGAGATCTGCAGCAGATGGTCCATGTCCCTGATCAGTTCATTGATGTCAACTTTGCTAAGGCTGAACTGGCCCTTGCCCGCGTAAGTAAGCATCTGTTTACACAGATCGGCGGCCCGGCGGGATGCCTTCATGATGGCCTGGATATTGGTGTGCACCGGTGAAGAGCCAGGCACCCCGATCAGGGCAAGGTCGGCATTGCCCATGATGGCCATGAGCAGATTGTTGAAGTCATGGGCGATGCCCCCGGCCAGTACCCCGAGACTCTCGAGTTTCTGTACATGCTGTATCTGCTGGGCAAGCTTCTTTTTCTCTTCCTCGGCCTTTTTCTCCCTGGTCAGGTCGTCGAAAATGACAACAATCTCATCGGTGTCGAGCTTGTATACATAATACTGTTTCCAGCAGGAGGCGTTGTCGTCCGCACGGATTTCGGCAGGGAGGTGCTGGGCAATGCCTGTTTCGCAGACGCGGCGCATGATGGTAAAAAGACCGGAAGGAGCCATTGCGGGAAAGAGTTCCAGTACACTACGGCCGATAACCTCTTTCTTTTTAACCCTTTCATACCTTTCTGCCGCCTGATTGATGTCAACCAGCACAAAATCATCCCCGGAGTTGCCTGTCCTGCAGACGATGACCCCGCTATTCATGTGAGAGAAAAGTTCCCGGTAACGTTTTTCCTGCTGAAAGAGTTTTTCCCCCGCCTCCTTGCGGGCGGTTATATCACGGACGATCTCAATGCCGGCCTTGATCTTGCCGGACTTATCCTTCAGAGGTGATGCGGTGATTTCAAAGTAACGGACTAAGTCGCCAAAAGCGACTTCCCGTTCAGAGGTGTGTATTTTCCCGTCGACAAAAGAAAGGGCAAGTGGGCAGCCGGGGCAGACAGCGTCTTTTTTTTCGTAGGCCTGGTAACACTGCTTGCCGCAGTGTCTTCCCATTAGGTTGATATGGGCTCGGTTCTGATAAAGAATGATGAAGTTGTTATCCTGGATGCTGATGCCGTCCCCGACTGCGGCAAGCAGTGCCTCGGCATGTTCGGAGGCAGCATTAACCGCCAGCAGGTCATTTGTCAGCTCAGACTTTTCCGTATCCAGCGTGGCAGCCATTAAATGATCTCAAAAATATCTTTATCTCGCCTCAAAGCGCCCCCGATTGCTCTGTACAGTCGTAAGTTAACCCCTTTTCTTGGTAATGGCTATGAAAACATTACTGTTGTTCGGGATTTGTGAGGGATGGGGGCAATGCTGATACAAGCAGGGAAACAGTGGAAAACAATGGGAGCCACAGGACCTCATTTAGGTTTTTTTCGCAGGAGGCTCAGCTGCCGGCCGACAACAACAATGGTTGCTCCCAGCAGATCAGCCATGACGTCCCTGCTGTCCGTCACCCGGCGCGGAATAAGCGATTGATAGGCCTCTTCCGCAAAACCGTAACCGAGGCAAATACTTATTACCAGCAGACTGGCGAGAAAGGGATGTTTTCTGGACAGGGGGTGGAAGGCAAACAGGCAACTGGCGGCCAGGGCAGCATAAGCCAGGGCGTGGCAGATCTTGTCAAGGTTATGATAGCGGAGAAAGGGCAATAATCTGCCCGGCAGGCTGGCGGCAACAAAAATTGCCGCCATCATGCCGATCATTGGTAAAAAACGAAGAATTTTGCCGGATCCCAGCCATTTTTCCACGGGTTTATCCGTGCTGAACTGTCGGCTTAAGCCTGGCCAACGGAGACATCTTCTTCGTTTAAGTGGATACTGCCCAGCAGCTCTTTGGGAAATTTTTTGCGGATACGCTTGATGGAGGAAAAGATAGAGTGGGCCGGGTAAGCAGGCCATACGGTTTCCTGTTCATCGGCATAGGCGGTGGTGACAAACTGCTTTTTCCTGATGGAGAAATGATGGGTCCAGTTGATCTCTATGGTTTCAGGGTTCTCATTGAGATCCACCTCGATTCTGCTGCCCTTGTCAGCCACACGCACGGCATCCATCTCGGTTATCTCAAGCAACCAGGCATCTCCTTCCTCGGTGGAGAAGAGGACGAAAACGCCCAGGGGTTTTACCAGTTTTTCCTTTTTTTCAGCAACTTCCTGCAGCTTTTCGATTTCGCTTTTCAGGGTCACCTGCGGGGCGGGTTGGCCTGTAACCGGTTTGAAGTCTACCTTGCCGTGGCAACATTTTTTATACTTCTGTCCGCTGCCGCAGGGACAGGGATCATTGCGTCCTATTTTCATGAGTCAGTCCTTTGTGTAGTAATGGGCAAAAGCCATCTGGCCATGGGGATTTTTGCAATTTTCCTTCCTGTTTTGTGCAAGTGATGACAATGCTTCAGAAAGAAAAAGAAAGGATTCCGGATGTTGGCAGACAGGTTGTTAATAATTCTGTTTAACAATTAACCATTTTCCCGGCTGGATTGTCAATTGCCATCAATTTATTTTCACAATTTTTTCCTGGTTGATGTAATAGCGCAGCAGTTCTTCGAAGAGACCATCCTTGCCGGTATAGATCTGATTGCTGCTGTTTAAGATCTACTGGAGCGCCTCCTGGTAAGAGTCAACGCCGATGATGCTTTCATAGATATAATCCTTGCCGGCCTTTTCCTCAAGCAATCGGTTCATGTAGCGGTTCACGTTGGCCCAGTAGACATGATTGTTGCGGAAGTTGGGGTCATTGCGTTTTGCCTTTTCTATTTCCGCATCCATCATTTCCTGCAGCTCTTTCTGGAAAAGGTAGTTATAGATCCGTCCGCCGATTTTTGTCGGCCCTTCGGTGGAGAAGCCCACACTGTTTGTGCCGCCGCTGGTCAATGTCACGGAAACGATCATGGTCAAGGTTTTGTCCGGATGGGCAAGTCTGTCCCGGTAAGGATTGAAATGGCTGACAAAGAGGGCGGAGCGTCCTTTGGGCGCCGTGCCTGTCTTGCCGGATACCAGGTTGCGGTGGTATTTGAATTCCGATTTCATGGTTGCCCCGGTGCCCCGGTTGCAGACCTCGTACATGGCCTGCATTTCGTCCTCACGCTCTTTTTTCGAGTCAAACAGGGCAATGGTTTCTTTCGCCCTGTCCCGGCGTCCCTCAAAAATGACCTTGCCGTCAATAAGAATGCGTTTAACAAAGAAGGGTTCACGGTAAGTGCCGTCAAGAAAAGCGTTGTACACTCCCAGCCACTGCTGCACCGGGACATCGGAGGCGCCGATGCCGAATGGCCAGAAACGGGCGTCCTCCCTGTTGTAACGAAGGCCGATGCGATCAAAGGAGAGCAGCAGAGAACTGCTGATCTGTTTGTTGGAATAGAGTCTGGCAAAAATGGTGTTCACCGACAGAACCTGGGCCTCCAGCAGAGAATACTGGCGGCCTAGAAAATGGTTGGCGCCCTGGCCTTCCTTGTCATAGTTATACCAGTTGCGCGGCAGCCAGGCCTGTCGGCCTTCACTTTCCACATATTTGTATTCCAGTGGTTTGTCGGCGAGCAGGGTCTGCAGGGTCGCATTGCTGGTGGTCATGGCAAAATAGGCGATGACCGGTTTAATGGTTGAGGAGGGGGTGATGGTGGCCTGTTTGTTCATCAGGTCGATGATGATCGGTTCTCCCCCGTCATCGGTGGAAACGGTATCGCTTCCTCCTGTGATGAACTCCTTGCCGCCCACATAGGAAACGATTTCACCCTGCTGGTTGATGATGATGACGCCGGCATTGATATTTTTGTAAAGATCTTCCATGTAGCCGTCAAAATTTACATAAGGGGGGGCCATATTTCTGCCCAGGTAATACTGCTGGTCCTTTTGCCAGGAATTTCTGTTTCTGGCCTGCAGAATTTTGCGGTACTCGGGGCTGTTGAGAAAGCTTGCCACGCTGTTTTTGCTCTCGTCCACCAGGGAGAGATCCACGGCGGTTTCCACCACCACATCGCCGCGCACATCAAGCATGAGCTGGGCGCCGGTAACAGTCTGGTCGTTGATGGTATAGGTGCGGGAACAGATTTCCCTGATAACGTTCCAGGAGGCCCATTCTTCCTCGCCATAAAGGGGAGACCGGTAATCCCTGAAGCCGATGGCCCGGATCGATTCTTCATCGGTGAGGCGCCACTGCTGGTATTGCTGCGGGGTGATTTCCTCGAGATCCCGCAGATGCACCAGGGCCAGATTGATTTTGTTGATCGCCTCCCTGGCGTGGCGGAGTTGCTCCTTGTCCAGTTCGGCGAAATCCTTTCCCCTGACGATCTGGTAAAAGGCCAGCTGGCGGTTATGATTGGGAATAAATGAGGCGATGGCCACCAGTTGCTGCAGGTTGAGTTCCTGCAGTTCCTTTTTGAAATAATTCTGGGCCGCCACGCTGAAGCCGTACATGTTGCTGCCCACCGGTACGGTATTGATATAAAAATCCAGGTTGGCATCCTTGCCGAATTTGGCAACCATCATGTAGGAAATGATGATCTCTTCCAGTTTGTTGGTGATGGTCCGGTCTGAGTTGCCGAGAAGTTTTTTGGCGTTCTGCATGACAATGGTGCTCGCTCCCCGGGGATGACCGAACAGGGTATCCTTGACCGCACCTGCAAGGTTGGGCCAGCTCACCCCGGCGTGGATGAGAAACATGTTGACATACCACGGGTTTTTTTCATGGGGCATGAAATAATGGTCTTCACAGGCCAGCAGGGCAAGTTTGACCTTGAGCGGAATCTCCTTGGTGATATTGCGCTGACCATATGACTTGATCAGCGCGCCGCCGGTATCGATGATTTTGGCGGAATGGGCGTAGCTTGCCAGACTTTCGGGCAGCCGCTGGATGGGCGCCGTGTCATAAATTGTTCTGGCTGCGAGAAATTCGATGATATGCTGGGTGGGACCGGGCACAAAATTGATGAAAAAGAGCAGCGCCAGACAGATCGACGTCCATTTGAGTATGCGGGGCATCCAGTAGGTAATGAGAAAGACCATTCGTCTCAGCGGATTTTCCCACGGGAAGACAACCTTTTTATTTGGATTTTTTTCCAGCTCTTTGAGGTATTTATAGTAGCTCTCTTCGAGATGTTTGCTTTCCCGTAGCCCCTTCAGGATTTTCTTTTCCGGGATCCCTCTGTTGATGTCACTTTTGGAAAAGGTATGCTGAAAGGCCTTATATTTGATGGCCTGTTGTTTGAGGGTCTGCTGTTCGTTGTTTTCAGTGGCACCGTCTTTGGCGGTGTGCTGATTTTTTTTTTCGTGGGGATCGTGACCAGCCATTTTTTTTGGAGATTTCCTGTTCAGAGAAGTTTACGGACCAGCTCTTTTTTTCTGTTCGTCTTCTGCAAATGTTCCGTGCTAAAATATAAACTACCTGTCTGCGCCAGGATGCCGCTGGTAGGGTTTGACAAACCATACCCTCAGGTGAAGAGTTTACAGGGTAACTTGTCGGACTTCAAATGAAAGTTATTGAAAGATTTTTTTCAGTCCTGACAGCAACAGACCGATAAAAAAAGATATTGATCAGGCGCAATGCCATGAGTCTGTTGTTTTCGTAAAAAAAAATTCGTTTCGGCTGGTATTTTTTTCGCTTCAGCCTGCAGGAGAATGATGAAATCCCGGGATATTTTATCAACATGATCGTTCGCTGCACATGTGGATTCACTAAAGAGATAAGCCCCTCCCCCCGGGACAGGGATGTCCGCTGCCCGAAATGCCGTTCTCTGGTAAGGATTCCCGGCCAGGTGGCGGACGGAGATCTGACCGCTCTTTTTGTCTGCCGGCAGTGTGGTTTTACCAGGAAACTGCCCGCCAGATATGCGGGCAGGACCTCGGCCTGCCCGCAATGTAAAACCAAAACAACAGTCATCCTACCGGCGGTCGTCAAAAAAGAGGCCGCCCAAAAAGGTTCAGTATCTCTGGCTTTTTCTGCCTTGGCCCACAGGCAATGGCAATTGCTGCAACGCAGATCCCGGGTGCAGAAAATGGTGCTGACCATATTTTCGCTGTTGCTCCTGTCCGCCTCCGCGCTCTATTATTTCAATGATCGATTGCCCGCCCTTTTCGCCACAGCCCTGCCGCCGGAGCTTGATTACCGGCCGCTGCCTCTCAGCAAGCTGCCGGTTCAGTCCCCCGAATATATCCGTCTGGTTGAGATTGCCCGTATCCTCCAGTCATCCAGGGACCTGCACGGCAAGGACCTGAGCGGTATCAACCTGTCCGCCATGGACCTGCGGGATGTGGATCTGCGGGACGCCAATCTGGAGAAGGCGGATCTCTCCAAGGCCGATCTGTTCAGGGCCGATCTGCGCCGGGCAAATCTCAAAGGGGCGAATCTGCAGTATGCTGATCTGAGTGAAAGCAAGCTGAAGGAAGCCGTGCTGGTTGAGGCGTCCATCGACAAAGCTGATCTGACCGCAGCCAATCTGGCCCGGGCTGATCTGAGCAACGCCAATCTGTCCAGGACCAATCTGCGCAGCGCCGTGCTGGAGGATGCCAATCTGACCGGGGCCATCCTGGTTGAGGCTGATTGCAGTAAGGCCGATGCCTCGGGAGCTGATTTCACCGGTGCCGACCTGACCAGAACCAGTGTGCGGGAGACCAATTTCCACAAAGCGCGGCTGGACCGGAGCAATCTGACCACCACTGATCTGCAGGGTGCCAATCTGTCCGGCACCAGCCTCAAGGGCGCTGATTTAACCAAGGCGAAACTGGCCGGGGTGCAGCTGGTGGGGGCGGATATCACCGGCGGCAAACTGTACGGCTGTGATCTGCGGGGGGCGGATCTGACCGCGGCCAATCTTGCCGAAGCCGATCTGAGCACTGCCTTGCTGCAGGGGGCGGTGCTGGATAAGGCTCGTCTTTCCCGGGCCAATCTGCATCAGACCCAGCTGGCCGATGCCAGACTCGCGCGCACAGAACTGCGCCAAGCCAATCTGACCAGTGCGGTGTTGGACAGATGTGATATGACCGGGGCCTTGCTGACAGAAGCAAATCTGACCAATGCCAGCCTGGTGGGGGCAAAACTTGCGAAAGCGGTGCTGGATGATGCCAATCTTACCGGGGCAAATCTGCAGGGGGCAAGTATCATTGATGGGGCAAGTCTGGTCAGGACCAACCTGACAGGCAGCAACCTGGGCAAGGCGGACTTGAGTCAGGCCAATCTGAGCCAGGCCAATTTGACCGATGCCTCCCTGCAGGAGGCACTGCTGAACCAGACGAATCTGCAGAATGCCTATCTGAACAATGCCGATCTCACCAACAGTGATCTGACCAGTGCCGACCTGACCAATGCCGACCTGAAAGGGGCCAATCTCACCGGTATCAATCTTTCCAGCAGTTTCAGCATGAATATCAGAACCTTCAGTTCCGTGCTGCTCAACGATATCCGCTTTACCCGTTTTGATTTGAGCAACGCCAATCTGACCAATGCCAAGATGTCCTATGCGGATCTGCGTTATGTGGATTTTTCCAATGCGGATCTGACCAAGGCGGATCTGACCAAGTCCAATCTGGGCAAGGCTGATTTCCGTTGGGCCAATCTCACCGATGCCAACCTGACCGAAGCTGAGGTAAAAGATGCCATATTCACCGATGCCGACCTCAATCGAGCCAATCTCGACAAGGTTGTGCTGTCCAATGCTGACATGCATAACGCCAAGAATCTGGACAGGGCCAGAAATGCCGATAGCGGTGAGCTGCGGAAAGTCGCGGAGCAGGGGGGGGGAGAGCAGCCGTTTGCCGGTGGAGGGGCGGCGGTGGCGGTAACAGATGCGGCTGACGACCTGCCGGCCGCTGAGAAGGGCAGGGCGGTCAAGATCTGGGGACTTAAAATGGAACATTCCGGCGTGATCCGGCAACCATTTAAAGATAAGCAGGATTTGAACGCCGCCTTTGTGGGCTTAAGTGAAATTGAGGCAAATCTGGTGAAGCATCGCATGTTTGCCTCAGGAGAGGCAGGGGTGCCGGCGCTGAAAGGGACTGTCATGGGAGTGCTGTACTCGGTCAATTTCATGCCGGGCAACCAGGAGATCCCGGTCACCATCAAATGGCTGAATCCGCAGAAAAAGGTGGTTGGCGTCGAATCAGTCAGCGCCGGTTATTGCCGGCGCCAGGTGGCATCATACAGTTTCACCGATGACAGCGAGCCCCCGCAGGGTTCCTGGATAGTGGAGTTTTATTATCAAAACCGCAAGATCGGCAGCCAGGAAATAGCCGTGGTCTCTGCCGAGCGTTTTGATGACCGGCGCAAGCGTTTGGAGTCGGCCCGGGAGTGATGGGAACAACCCCCATGAGCCATGAGCTAACCGCTAAACAACCCCTAAATAGCCTCTGACAGGGCCATTACCATGGCACCCTTGGCTGTGGTGTTCAGAGGGTCTTCCGCAATCCGGATCTCGGAAACAGCAATGGGAAGATTCACTTTTCCCAGGCTTCTCTCAAACAGATCCTGAAATCCCTTGGGCAGCACGGTGCCGCCGCTCAGCACAATGGGTACGGGTTTGGCGATTTTCGGGATCTTGTCGCTCTTCTTCATAACCTTTTCCAGGGTGTCGAGCAGGCTGGAAACCAGATCAACATAGTAAATGTCAAGGGCGGTTTCAATGCGGTCCTTGGGCGGCCTGGAGAGGTTCAGAGAGTTTTCCTTGATGGTTTTTATTTTTGTCGCCGGCTCTCCCAGGGAAACGCCGACCATGGAATCAATGTAATCGCCGCCCTTCTGGATGCTGAAGCTGATGACCGGCACGGAGAGGTAGGAAAGGCAGATGTTACACATGCCGCCGCCCATGCTGATGCCGAGGCCGGTGAAGTTGTCGTTTGACAGCTCAGCCATGATGGTGGCCAGTCCTTCATTGATGGAAATGGGTCTGTAGCCCAGGGCGGTCAGATACATTTTCAGGATCGATTCGTGGTAGACCACCGAGTTGAGTCCGTCCACCGGTTCGCCGGGGAGGCTGAAACAGACGATTTCGCCGGTCTTGTCAGGTCGGGTGATCAGGGTGTCGATAATGGCCTGCAGGACATTGATGCTCTCATCCTCCTTGGCGCTGAGCAGCCCTTTTTCCATGGTCCGCCGGGTGTTGGTGTTGAACATGTTGGCGAAATTTTCCGCCGAATAGCCCAGAATATAGAACTGGTTGTGTTTTTCCAGAAAGGTTACGTCGTTTTCAACGAGAATCTTCTTGGTGAATTTAGAGTAGGGAACGGTAAAAAAGGCGTTGAGCTGTTTAACCGTGTAAATGTTCCTGCCCTTATTCTGCGACATGACGATATGGCTGGTACCGATATCAAGGCCGATGGGGCCGGTCGGCTTTTCAGCTTCTTCGCCGATCTCTTTTTCCCTGGAAACAACCATCTTCTGTGATGCTTCAATAGCG
>Ga0180007_10002992_pt1 | contig 19383 bp, 17 predicted proteins | sample MM_PC_MetaG_FD_121122 | JGI IMG/M metagenome (GOLD analysis project Ga0180007, IMG submission 121122) | Groundwater microbial communities from the Aspo Hard Rock Laboratory (HRL) deep subsurface site, Sweden - MM_PC_MetaG | ecosystem: Environmental > Aquatic > Deep subsurface > Groundwater... | reverse complement strand
GGTCTCCTAGTTGTCGGATCTGCTGATCTCGATGTAATCGTTGTCTGCCTGGACGTAGAGCGTGATGCAATCGTCAATGCCGGGATTCCATGCGGCGCTCAGGTTGAAGTTTCCCGCGTCCGCGATGGTGCTCGGGTTGGTCGCGCTGCCGATGCAGATCGTGACGATCTGCCCAGCGGTCGGATCGTCGAGGTCGGTGATCACGGTCGGCGCGGTGTTGGCCGGAGTAGTCCACACCGATCCAGCGGCAACGCTTGGCGTTGCGTCGCCGTCCGCGAGCGCCGTGTTCTTGATCGCGATCCGGTCGTCGAAAAATGCATCCCCATCCACCTCCAACGCCCCCGCAATCCCCACCGTCCCCGTCCCGAGCGAATGGGTCGAGGCCATGGCGGCGCCGAACTGGAGGATACCTAGGGAGTCGTAGGTGTACTTACCGTAGGCATTGAGCGTAACTCCCAGCCGGGCGAACGAGGAAAACAAGCGCAGCGACTCGACCCCCCCGCTAATGAAGACAATCGAGTTGGCGGCACTATGAGTCACATACGTATCGGCATCACCCGGCCAGGATAGATCGCCGGCCAAAAGGATCTGCCCATCCGTCCCCGTCGCCACCGTCGCAAACGCCGGAGCTGTATCGGTCAGCGTGACCCCCGCCGTAACCGCCGAGGCGAACAGCGGAAAGAACGCCAACCGCTCATCGCTGCACGTCGCGTCGGTGCGGTAAACGGCGTACTCGCCGGTCGTGGCGTTGCGGACTGCGGCGTCGTAGATGAGGCACACGCAGGCGATGTCGCTGGCGGCCGCTGAGCAGTTGAAGTTTGCCCCGAGGTTGTCGGCGCCCTCGACCAGCGTGGTCGTGGTGACCACGCCCTCCATCGACACCGAGGTGATAACCACCGCCTCGCCCTCGGCGATGTTGGCCCGCGTGAACGCCGAGAGGTTGTCCCCGCCAGAGGCCGGAGCGAGGACCAGGTTCGCGCCCGCCGTGTTGGTGGCGTTGACTCCTTGAAACGGCCCCGTGGTCGTGATCACGGTCGTCGGCGCGGCGGCTGCGTCGGTGGACATCGGGTTGCTGTAGATGTCGTCTAGGTTCTTGATGTCTTTGCCGTCCATGTCGATGTCGGCCGTGGCCGTGCCGCCTGGGCCAGTGGACATCAGCCCGTAGTCGCCCGGGATCTCATCTCCCCCATAGGCCCGTGCGGCGAGCAGCAGCACCGCCGCAATGGCACCGAGCATGGTGATTGTCTTGCGCATCGTCATCGCCTCACTTCCCCACCACGGCCACGCCCTGGACTGTGATCAGGTCACCGGCCGCCGGCGTACCGGTGGCCGCCGCGACAAACCGGTATTTGTAGCACCCGCGCACGTCGACGACGATGAGCGGCGAGGCGCTGGCCGCGGCTGCGACGGTGTCGACATAGAGGCTCGCGACCCCCTCTCCTGCCGAGATCGCCCGGCTCGTGATCTGCGAATAATTCGTCCCGTCGAGCGAGCAATAGTATGTCAGCGTGACGGTAGTAGCGGCGCTGTGGGTATGCTGTACCGCGAGCTTGATTTGACTGTACTGCGCCAGGCCGCTGGCGTCCCCGAGGGTCAGGGTCACGGTCAGCGTTGCCGCCGCGCCATTCAGCGGCGCTGCTTCGAGGAGATTGGTCGCCACGGTCCGCGACGACCCCGGGGCGGTAACCCCCTCACTGTGGTACGAGAACAGACGGGCGATTGCCGTCCCCTGCTCGGCGGCCAATGCAGCCGCCGGCGATAGTAGTATCGCAGCAGCGAACAGAACCAAGAAGAAACGTCGTTGCATGGTGTACTCCTCGCTATCCTAGATAGCGTATTATAAGCCAAGTGCTAAGCGGATCTCCGCTGATTGTCGTGGCGGCTCCGTCGTTCCATGCCGTGATCTGGATCTTCTGACCAGCCAGCATGTAGATCCCAGGGTGCTGGACGGCACATGTCGTGTCCCGTGCCGCCGTCGAATCGTTATACTCCCGCGCGCCGTTGGCGACGGCTACCACGGTCGTATCGACCAAGATTTTGGAGATTCCCGCCTGGCAATACGCGCCGGCCGCCAGACCCAAGACCAAAACCTGGGCACTGACCATGTATGCCCCGGTCCGCCCCACGGTGATGGTATTGGTCGCGAGATCATAGGCGAGCTCGACCTCCCATTCCGTGGAGTCGTATGCCACCACCGTCCAAATCTTCGATCCGATGGCCTGGGGCGCCGCGAGGCTGACAGAGATATTTGGCGCCCCTGTGCTATCGGGCGCGTATGCTGGGTCGATCGGGACATCGGCCACGGTGGCGGACCAGGGGGGGGCGTGGATAGAGGCGAAGGCCAGGCCCCACCGGATGATGCCGCGCAGCAGATCGGCCTCCTTCGACACGGCCTCCCACTTGACGAGGTTCGCGCTGGTGAGCCCGTCGACCGACCACATCATCGGCACCGAGTCGGCAACCGCCACCAGATCGCCCAGCTCAATTGCGTACTGTGCAAATGTGGTCTCGATCGTGAGCCGCGGGATACCGTTTGCGGCCCGCGCCACGATGGCCGCCGCCACATGTCGGGCCACCGTCACGTCATAGAACGGGCTCGCGTGGTCTCTGTACGGGGTATGTTCCTCTGCCGCGCCCCCGACCGCCCGCGTTACGGTCCCGCCCAGCGCAAGGCGCGTCGGGTGGAATGTATGCGTCGTCAGCACCTCGCCGTTGCCGTCGACGTCCAAGAGGTCCCAGTAGGTGTCCACGGGGAACGTCAGCGAGCTCGCCTTGAGCACCTCGCCATCCATCTTGAGATAGAGATCACGCAGACCGACGGTGAGGCTGGCGGCGGGGACCCTGGTGAACGGCTTGACGGCGTCCCATGTGGTCGCTGCGGCGGCATGGCGGAACGCATCCACCACCCGCGTCCCGCACATCCCGCTCAGTCGCAGATGAGACAAGACAAACGCCGGCCCGGAGGTCTCCGCCGCTGAGACCTTGGCGCCCGCGAGCCAAAACTCCTGACACGCCATCGGTAGATCGAGGACATACGGCGCTGCATAGGTCGCTGCCCCGGGAATATTGTGCTGCGCCTGGCTGGCGGTATCCCGGTAGACATATGTCTCCTGTACCCTCCCGCTCGTCAACGGCACCCGTACCTCGTTGATCATGTCGTCATAGATCGAAGTCTGCTCGAGGCTGACGATATCATCCGCCGTCCAAGTGGCCACAACGGTCGCGGTCGGGTCGAACCGCTTGAATCCTACGGCACCAGCAGTGTCGGGCGCGATGGTGCCGTAAAGCATTTTTGCAATCTCGGCTATCGTTTTGCCGATGTTCCATGCGGGCGCCGTTTGGGAGTTGGGCTCATCGTCGACGGCGCCGCCGTAGTCCAGAGCCTCCGTCATCGCGATGATCGCGGCCGCAACCGTCGCGGCAGGAGAGCTTGCATCCTCGGTCCCGACCACGGTCCCGGCTACATCTACCGCGCCAATGGCATTGCGCGCGGTCGGGGTCCAATGGGTGTTGACCACGAAATGCGATACCGCCGTGTCGGTGTCGGGCTCCAGCGACGTGCTATCAATCAGCGCAGCCGGCACCCCGCGGGCCGCCAGCATGTCCGATACATATTCCAGCGGATGGCGGTTCATCAGAAGGCCGTAGTAGTAGTAGTCGAAAACGACCGCCAGTGCGTCGAGGCAGACGATGTCGATGAGGCCGCCGCGCGGCACAATGTCCGCCACCAGCCCGCCCCAGTAGCCCGCGGCGGAGCTGGTCACGAATCGGCCGCAGGTCAGCTTGACCACGACCGTCGCGTTCTTGAGCGGCTGCGTCTCCATGATCTGGCGGATCGCCCCGTCATCCACCATTGTAATCGTGATAGTCGACCCTTGAGCCTTCCGCGTGATCGGGTCAATCTCCACCGCCACGGGGGTAATGCTGGCGATATTCTGGATATAGTCCCGGTTGTCCGCGGTAGCGATATGCTCCGCCCCGCCCATGAACAAGTGCACATTGGCATCCTGGTCCGTGATCTCCACCAGCGGGATTATTTGTGGCGACTGCGAGGCTAGGGCCTTGGCGATATTACCCGTGATCGTCAGCATCAGGGCTCCATCACCAAAAACGGGTTTTGCTCGCGCATCTCGACGGTAATTTCACAGACCCCATTGCCGATATTGACCGGGTAGAACGAGGGGCCCTGGGGGCACCGCATCAGGTACGCATGGGGTTTACTCTCTGGGTTTTCGATCAGATAAAACGGCCTGGTCCCACGTAACGAATCCGACCACCAACCCGTGAGCGGGGCGAGCTGAACCGCCGTTGTTGTGAACGCGTACAGTCGCGCCGCTCCTCTGCGCTCTGTAACCCAATTCGTCCTCACCCCGCTCTTCGACGTAATCGGGGCCGCGACCGTTTCCTCTCGCCTATCCGATAGCGGGCGCTCTGGCAAACAGACAAGCTGCCGGCGGCGGCCCAGCCACAGCTCGCGCACCCGGGGCGCGAAGGCGATCGTCCGATCTACCTCGAGCCGCAGGAATGACACCCCGCTATATCGCAGCAACTCGGTGCCACCATACTTGAGATTGGTCACCACCGCGCGTGCGCCCGTGGCGGCGCCGGTGGCCTGCCAAATTACCCGCATGTTGGTCGTGAATTCGGCATTGTCCGCGATATCGATCTGGACGACATCTGCAAGATCGAGATTCGAGCCATGTAGTACGAGGGTGTCGAACTCCTGGGGGGTAGTGAGGGCGAAACACAGAAACCAGGTCGCGGCGTTGTTATCCGGGTAGGTGTGGAGCCCGGCATGAGCGAACCCATCCCATGCGCGCTTTGTCGGAGCGAATGCCGCGGCGTGGTTGGTGTCGCCGGTGGCGCCTGTCTGCGTCCACGGATACGCGGTGGGGATGCCGTCTCGGAGCACGTGCGACGCCAGCAGGATCGGGTAATCCGCTGCGAATGCTGCGGACTCGGCCGCGTCGAGCGCTGCGCTTGACCACGCCATCAGTCCTGACTCCTGAGCGGGCTGCACTCGATCATGGGCGCGATCAGTACGCGGCGGTTCGGACCCTCGACCACCGGATCAAAAACCGCGGCGTCGGCGTCACACGCCATCAGCGCCCCCGTGGCGCCGCTGCCGGGTGTCTCGATCACGACAAAATCATGCGCCTGGCCTGCGGTGTCGTCCCACCAGTAATCGGCGGCGGTGGAGCCGGTTACTGGAGTCAGCGAGAGCTCAATAGACCGGCGCAGGGCCCCGCGGTAGCGGTCGACCGGCACCGATAGACCGCAGGCGGCGCGGTCATAACCATCCTGCTCGCTCACCTCGGCGAGGCCGTCGTAGGGCAGATCCGGCCATGCTACCATCTGGCGGCCATACCCGAGCCATAATTCTGACACCGACGGTTGGAGCGTGCCGGCCGCGGCCTCGACCTTGAGCCGGAGATAGCTGACATTCTCAAACAGCGATGGTCCGGTGGCAGTGGTGCACAGCTCGGCGTGTGCCATCCGGTCTGCTACCCTCCCCGTCTGCGGTCCGTAGGTGGCGGTGTCGTCAAAACCGACCACATCGGCCAGGCGCGTCGTGAATCCGGCATTGTCCGCGATCTGGATCGCCAGGTTCCCGCTGCCGTATACTCCAGGCATGCACAGAAACAAAGAGCTGAACGTTGCCGGCGCGGCGGACAGGTCAAAACACAGATACCATGTCACCTGTGCGCTGGCCGGTTTGGTCACCAGCGACGAATGGGCGAACCCGTCATATGCTCTCGTGATCGGGTATCCTGTGGCCGTGTCATCGGCGTCGGCCAGGGATCCGGTCTGCGTCCACTTCCCGCCGGACGATGCATTGTGATAGGTGTCACGGAGTGCGTGGTGACCGAGCAACAGCGGTTTATCCGCGTTGTGGGCCGCCAGTGGGATCCCCGTGATCTCTGTTTCTGCCCAGGCCATTATCCTCTGATTCCCCGTCTGGCCATCCGCCGGGCTGACGGCTGATAGCGATCTCGCACCACACGATCCACCTCCGGCAGTGTCAGTGGGTCGGTCCGCAGGACGAACGTGTCACCTCCGGACCTCTGCATCTGCTGGATGCGCCCGCCGGACTGGTACTGTCCAGGTGCGACACCGCCCCCCTGGCCCTTCGCGAGTCTCTCCATGGCCTGCACCATCTGCACAGGCCAGACAACCTCACCAGGAGTCAGCCACGCCGGCACCGAGTCTCGGCCCGGCACCCCGCCCTTGACGAGGCCGCCCTCGGCCATCTGGATTGAGCCCAGGAGACCCATGACGGCGGCGCCGGCGGCAGCAGCAGCGGCGGCGCCTACGATCAAACCGACGAACGGGATCCCGGCGTTGGCGGCGTAGGCCGCGGCAGCGGCCTTGGCCGCCTCCACCAGGATCCACTGGGTCCCGGCCTCGACTGCTTTCTGCGCGATACCGACGAGGGCCTTGCCGACGGCCTGCTCTGCTGTCGCCTGGCCGGCTGCAATCGAGCTGAACATCTGGCCGAAGATCTGGCCAACGTCTCCTGCCGTCGTCATGTAGCTATCGGAGGTGGCCTTGTTGGCTGCCGCGATGTCGGCTGCAGCCCTGGCTGCAGCATTGGCTGCAGCCTTGGCCGCGGCCTCCTCGCCGCGGATCTTCTCCGCCGCCACCTGGGCAAAGTCGCGCTGGGCATCTTTCGTTTCGGCGGCGCGCTTGCGCGCGTACTCGTCGATCTCGCGTTCACGCTCGCGCTCCTCGGCCTCGCGCTTACGCCCGTACTCCTCGATCATTCGCTTTTGCTCTTCGGCGGCGTCCCGTTCCTCCTTCTTCCTCTCCTTCACCAACTCGATGAGCCGCTTTTTTCTTTTCTCCTCCTCCTCCTCGGCCTTCGCGAGATCGGCGTCGGCTATGGCCCTCCCCTGGGCAACAAGGCGGTGAATCTCTAGGGCTTCCTCGTCTGCGTCCCCGAGGTTGCGATATGCGGCGACGAGCAGGCCGACGGGCCCGCCGAACCCGGTCATGGCTATCAGGGCATTTTTGACGTAGGCCAGACCTCCCTCGGAGCTGGCGAGCCCTGTGGTGATTTCGGTACCAGTCCTGGCCAAATCCGCCAGGGCGGGGAGGAAATCTTTGGCGAGGGTCATCTTGAGGCCCTTGGCCGCAATGTCGAAGTCCGAAATCGCCTGGGCGGCCATCCGGGCGTCTCTCGCCGTCTGCCCGGACATCGCCACGCCAAGGCGGACCGCGTCTTGCTGGAGCGAATCAAAACTGACACCAAGACGGTCCGCCATGTCGGCCAGTTCTGCACCGGCCGCAACCTGCTCCATGAGGAAGCCACCGAGTTGCCCCACTATCCTGGGCACGGCGGCGAGGCTCAGATATCCGGCCGTCAAAGTCCCGAGGACAGGGATGAGCTTACCGAGCTGGCTGGGGGCGGCCTTAACGGCGGGGGGGGGCACCATCGCCCGCATGGCCCGTTTCGCTGCATCGGCAGCAGCCAGCATCGACGGGGGGATCTCCCTCCCGGCCTTGGCCGCAGCGTGCATCCGCAGGGTGAGCTCAGCGTAGGTGCGCTCGAGCGCCACGAGCTTGAGCTTGAGCGGGTCGGTGCCGGCCGCCTCCGCCTTCTGCGCGAGGGCGACCTGCTTGGAGGCGGAGAGCTGCAGGAGCTTGCCCTTGCCGGCGGCGGCGGAGGCTGCCTCCATTTTGCGGGCGGCGTCGAGCTCGACGTTAGCGAGCTTGAGCGCCTCGTCCGCCATCTGACGGAGGCCGGCGCTACTCCTATCCCGGACGCCTACGTTGACGGTGAGGCTCTGGTCGCGGGCCATCGTGCTCCCGCGCCTTACGCGCGGCCCCCGCCTCTGCGGCTACAATCTCGACCGCCTCTACAAACCGCGGATCCTGATCCAGCCACCCGCCAGCCGAGGGCAGGATGGACCGGGACAAATAGCGCCGGGCGTCGCCATACAACTCCGCCTCCTCGCTCGCCTCGTCCGCCATCCACGCCTTTGGGCATCGGCTCCACCTCGTCCCGTCATCCGTGATCACTACCGTCTCGTCGCGTTCCCCCCAGTGCCCGCGGCCCTCTCGGCGTCCGAGCCGGGTGCACTCGGCGCAGTCCCAGGCGAGGGGCCGGGCGTCTCGCTCGACGAGCCAGGCGACGGTGCGGAGGTTTTTTTTTGCCCCTCCGTCATCGCCTCTGCCCGGAGCAGTTCGGCGAAGACCTCAGAGATGAAATCATCCTCGCCGTGCTCCAGGAAATCCTGAGCCGTCGCGATGGGGATCACTGTCCCGCCCGAGCCCCTGCGCTGATAGCCGGAGACCGACACAACCCCGAGACGGAGCATCTCGCGCTGCCACTCGCCGGCGCTCTCTGCCGTGGCCGTCGAGGCCGGCTCCCCTTTGTCGCCGAGGGCGCGCACGCCGGAGGCATCGAGGAGTGGGGTGGTTTTGAGCTTGCCTCGGCACCGGCGCTTGTCGCCCTCGGTGAGGTCGCGGAGCAGCACCACCACCTGATCGGCCGTGGGTGCATTGCGGTTACCGTAGGCGGCCGGCACGAACTCGCGCTCGATACCGGTCGGGGGTCCTGATGCGATGCGGGCCACGGGTCCTCCTCCTAGTCGAAGATGCTGGTCATCTCATCGGCTGCCGCGGCCGACATCTCGGCGGTGAAAGACAGGGTCAGCTTCTTCGCGTCGCCGTCCGCCCAGCCGGCCTTGGGGACCATCACCAGCGCCGCGGGGACCGTGAATGTCCAGTGGGCAGCCGCGGTCGCGGCGCCGAAGCGGATGATGATCGCCTGCCTGGTGTTGTCCCATGCCGCGGCCGTCTTCGCCGTGGTCGTGTTGATCTCGACGATCTCGATCTCGCCGGTGACGACCCGGGCGTCCTGCATCAGCCGGGTCGGCACCGCGGCAGTCCCGGACCAGATCGGCTTGATGCCGGTGGCGAGGTTGATCTTGGCCTTGAGGAACTCGAAGCTGGCCCCGCCAAGAGAGAAGCTCCCCGCCACGCCAGTACACGGGGTCCCGGTCCTCGTCCCGGCGATGGCGTAGGGGATCACGGCGGTCCCGTCCGCCACCGTGGCCACGAGCCCCGGGCTGATGGTGATCTCGTCTGCGCTGATGGCGGTGACCGCATATCCGGCGTCGGAGTTGTCCTCGGCGCCGAACGCCACAAGGCACGGGACCCGAAGGCGCTTTCCGCCACCGGCCGCGAGAGTGATGGTCGTTTGCCCTATCGCCTCGATCCCGGAGGTGACCGCCCCCTGGAAGGCGAATCCGTAACCGCCGAACCCCCCCGATGCAGTGATCTTCGGCTCCTCCCCGCTCGCACACTCGATCGAGAGCTGCTCGCACCAGGCGCCGTTGGCGTACTCCAGGGACTCGGGGCCGTAGCCGGCCACAAGCCCCAGCTGGAGACCGGTGGTGGGGACCGCATCGGCGAGGTTGTAGGCCACCGATGTTGACGCGACTACGGTCCCCGCCTTGCCGAAGGCGTGCTCGATCAGGGGACCGATGTCGGGGGCGACTCCCGCTGCCCCCGGGGCGATGTAGGACTCAAGGCTCCACTTGTTTTCGTGGTTCTCGGCGATGTGGCCCTGCACGGAAGAGGTCCCGACGTGGCTCTGCTGCTGATTGAATTTGATGTCCGGCTCGATCTTGAGATCTATCAGATCGACGGCGTCGCCGGCAGCGAACGCCGCGAGCGTGTTGTAGGTCGCCTCGGCCTTGAGCATCATCTGGCGGGTGAGTCCGCCCACGGGTCCGGTCATGGTCTGCTCCTATGACAGCGCGCTGTGCACGGTGACGATCCACTCGAAACGCCAGGCGTGGCGCCCGGCCGATTTGTCCCCCACGGTGCCGCGGTCTGCCCCTGTCAGGATGCAGCCGACGACACCGCCGGAGAGAGTCGGGTTTTTGAGCACACAACGGGCGATGGCAGTGAAGTACCGCCGCATCGTGGTGAACGTGTCGCCTGCGTCGGCGCTGGCGAAGTTGTGGGTGAAGTCCACCTGTGCCGACACGGCCCATAGTGCGTTACGCTGGTCGATGGCGTCGACCTTGGTCTCATAGATCTCGACCAGCGGGGACCGGTTGTCACCCGGCTCCTCGTAGCCGAGGTAGGCCACTGGAGCGGTGAGCGCGCCGGCCGCGAGACTGTCCTCGGTCTCGACGATGGTGAGCTCGGCCTGGAGGTTCGCCTCGAGGTATGCCCGCAGCGTCTCCACTGCCTTGGCCGCATAGGCGCTCACCTGGCCCACGCCTTGAGTTTGGGGGCGCGCTCCAGCTCGATGCCGGCTGTCTCGAGCACGCGGTCGATGTGGCCGCGGAGCGCGTCGGTGAATGCCTTTTGCATCGTCAGGGACACACGAAAGAATTTACGGCCCTCGAGCAGGTTCTCCTTGCCGCCCTGCACGCGCATCGCCCCGTAGTTGACCGCGTGCTCGTACTCGACGGCGCCCAGGCCGGTGCGCAGGAAGGTCTTGCCCGAGCTCACGATCTCGCCGCCCTGGACCTTTCTGAGCATGGCTCCGGTGCGGATGAGCGGGGCCCTGGGGAATCCCCCTCTGGCCTTGCGCTTGGCGTAGGGCTTCGACAGGACCTTGAATTTCCCACCGGTGAGGTTGGCGGCAAGGCCCTTGCCCATCTCCGCCGCGACCCCGGCCCAGATCTCGGTTAGGTCAAGCAATTCATCGGCGATCTGGGTGTAGGTCTCGGCGAGCGTCGCCAGGGACGGCTCGATCGAAAACACGAAATCGAAATTCCCGCGGGCCATCAGAAGACCTCGTCACGGGTAAATGTTGGGTCGAAGTCACCCGCCGCGATGGTCTTGCTGTCGGCGTTGTCGATGGCGTAGCCACGCATCAGGCGGTTTGACGAGCTCGAGGAGCCGCCATTGAGCTCCGCCTCGGTGCCCGCCGGGTCCTGCGAAATGGTGTCGAGCCATTCCTGGTAGCCCCTCACTAGAGCGACGCCGGCGGTATAGCTCGGGTCCTCGTCGCTCCCCCCGCCGATAGCCATGAGGGCGCGGCCCTGGGCGTAGTCGCAGATCCACTCCCTGAGGATGAGGATCCCGTCGGCGTTGGTGACCGGGACCGCGATCCCGGCGGCGGAGAGGCGGCCTGCCAGCTTCGCCTCGGCTCCGGCGATCCACGCGTCGATGTTTGTGGTCGACGGGGCGGACGAGGTCCCGACTGGTCGCGTCGGGATCCTCGCCGTCACGTCGGAGCTGGAGGCATAGGTGCCCATAGTGGCTTACCGGCGGCGCCCCTTGCGGGTGTCGGCCGACGGCTCAGGCTCCGGCTGGGCCGGGGGTGGCTCGGGCCCCTGGCTCTCGGGCCCCTGGCTCTCGGTCTCTGGCTGGGCCGGAATCGGCTTGATGCCCTCGACCTGCGCCAAGCTCAGCCTTCCTGCGCGCGCCGACGGGGGCGGGGCCGGGGGCTGGTCGATCCCCTTGCGGATGCGCTCGGCCGCCCTGTTGGCCTCGTGGGTCTTGGCGATCTTGGCGCGGGCCGCTGCCTTTTTGTCGGACTGCGCACCGAAGGCGGCCCGGAGCGTGGCGTCGCGCGCGGAGGCGATTGTGGCGGCCTCGGCCTCATCGGCCGCGGCGTGCACCTCGATTTTGGTGTTGCCCTCGGGGGGCACACCGCCGGGGAGGTGATCGAAGAGCGTGAACTTGTGGCCCTCGACGAGCTTGACCGGGTCGGCCCTGGTGTGACCGTCGCGCATCTTCGCGTGTGAGCCGTCCTTCATTCGGATCAGAAACATCGTTCGCTCCTTGTGGGCGCGTAGCCCTTTGACAACTCTGCCCGGCTCATGCCCGGGCAGAGCACCGCCGCGAGCAGCAGCGGCTTATCCCATCGGCTGCGCCTAGGTGTTGACCACCTTGCACGCGCTCTGCGGGTAGAGGTAATCATAGCCGAAACAGCCCGATACCCCGACCTGGACCTGGCGCTCGTTCACATAGAGCTCCGAGTCCGCGCCGATGTAATCCTCCTCCCAGTCGCTCTCGATCTGGAAGATGAACGGACGCGCCGTGGGATCGTCGACGAAGCAGTACCAGTCATTGACGTCGGTCGCGTCCAGCCGGCCGTCAGCGTAGACCTCGGCGATCCCGAGGTAGACGTTGGTCGAGCTCGACACGAGCGGCGACTCGACGGCGTCCCTCATGGCCATCTCGAGCGCCCGGGGGCACACGATGATCAGCCTGAGGTTGCCGGTATGGAACAACTCCCCGGCCCCGTCCTTGACGGAACCGAAGTACGGGAGGACATCGGCAGCCAGATCGGATTGGATGTTGGCCACCGAGGTCCCGGCCCCGGCCAAGAGGTTGTCGTACGTCGCCCCGAGCCCGTGGACCGCGTGGGTGTCGTCGAAGAAATAGTCATCGGTTGCCGCGTCATCGTTGTAGACGCCCGACTCGCCACCGGTGATCAGCGACGCGATCTGTGTGTCGTGAAACGCCGCGGTCCGCGCCATCAACTGCCGCATCTTGCGGATATACGACCCGCTCCGATTCCAGCGCAGGTGATCGCGCTGGATCCGGAAGGACCCGTCGCGAACTTCATTGGTCACGGTCTGCTTGCGCCCGGTCAGCGCCCGCACCTTGCGGGAGCCGGTCCATGTTTCGGGCGACGGGACCTCGTCCAGCTGCTCGTGGACTTCGGTCTGCCCATCGCTCACCACGATCTCACAGAGGCGCGGGACGTAGAACAGTGGGCGAGCTGCCTGCTCGCGCACCAGGGTCGGCATGACACCCTTCTGGAGGGCCGCCGAGGAAAAGCTGATTCCCATGATGATTCTCCTCTCGGCCTACGCGCCGAAGAATTGGTCCAGGATGAGGTTGATCGTCACCTCGCCCTCAACGAAGGCGGTGGTCGACGCGGCGAGCACCGACAGGGTGTCGGCGGCGCCGAAGACCGAGCCGGCGGTGATCGCCGTCGAGGCCGTGACCTCGCCCATCGCGTTGCAGCCGGCGGTGGTCAGGGTGAGCACACCGCCCGTGGTGGCGGTGGCGCCGATCTCGGCGTGGATCGCCGTGGTCTTAGATGCGGTTGACGCGACTTTGTTGGTGATCGCCATCAGACCTACGATCTCCCCGAGAAATCCGGCGGTCCAGTCGGTCATCAGGTCCCCGTCGGCGATCTCGGACAGGAGGTGGGACCAGATCGTGAGGGGGAACCGGGTCTTCTTCTGGACCAGCGCCGGGAGGTGCTTCCACGAGGAGTAGAACCACCCCGAGGCCGCCCCGATGTACTCGACCATGGGGCCGACGGCCAGGCTGTTGAGGCCCGGGACGTCGTCGAAGGTCAGGTCGTCGGTCATGTAGTGCATGAGCCCGACATCTGCCTGCCCGAGGGTGGTGCCGACTCCGAGGATCTCGCCCTCCTGGACGTTGATCCAGTAGGACCCCGAGGCAGCGCTGGTGACGGTCTCGGTCGCGATGCCGACGACGGCGCGCGCGGTGGAGCCGTCCGCCGCTGGCTCGGCGGTGCCCGACGTGTTGATCATCACGAGGGCGCCCGCGTAGATTGTGGTGCTCGCCTTCATGAGGAACCGCTTGACTCCGCCCAGGTTGCGGGTGGTGGCGGCTTGGGCAACGGTTGCGGCGGTCATGAGAGCACCTCGCCTTCCGCACTCAGTGCCTTGCCGTCCCAGGTCACGCGCTTGATGCGCTGGCCGGCAACGTACTGCTCCGGCGTCAGGCCGAGGCCGCGGGCGACGGCGAGCTCATCCCGGGTGAGCTTGACGCCTGCGGCGTCCGGGTGACTGATGCTGGCCTCGGCGCCGACGGGCTCCGGGTTGGTCTGCCGGGGCAGGCCGGTGAGGAGCGCCTCGAGGGCCTCCGGCCCGACGGTCTCGGCATAAGCCCGGACCCCGGCCAGCGCCGACGGGGGAACCCGATCGCGGTGCTTGGCGATCAGCGCGTCCTTGGCCGCGGCCTCCGCCACGGTGGCCATGATCTCCGCTTGGGCGACCTCGGCCCGGAGGTCTCCGTTTTCCTTTTCGACCGACTCGAGCCGCGCGTTGAGCCTCGCCAACTCCGCGGCCATGGCGTCGATCTGAGCTTGCTCTGCCATGGTGTTTTTCCCTTGTGCGCCGAGCGGCGCGGTTGTGGTTTGCTCGGTTGTTGCAAGCACGTGCATGATCTCGTCCACGAGACCGAGGGCCTTCGCCTCGGAGCCGATCCACATCTGCCCCGTAGCCAACTCCTGGATCTTGGCGACATCAGCGCCGCGACCATCGGCGACACCCCGCACGAAGACCGCGGTCAGCGAGTCCACGACCCGCTGCACGTCGGCGCGCTGCGCCTCGGTGAGAGGGGCGCCGGGAACCCCGATCCCCTTGAGCTCGTGGCTCGACACGACGTGCACCTTGATGCCCTCGGCCTCGGCCCTCTTGCTCAAGTCCAAGATCGTGACGTAGGTCCCAATCGAGCCGATGAGCGCTGAGCCGCCGGCCGTGAGCGTCGATCCTTGGGCCCCGACCCAGTAGGCGGCACTAGCCGCGAAGTCTGGCACGTGGACCGCGATCGGCTTCTTTTCACGGGCCGCCCGGATGTCGTCGGCGAGGGCGAGCGTGCCGGCGACGGTTCCGCCCGGCGAGTCAATCTCGATCGCTATGCTCTTGACCATCGGGTCCGCCACCGCATCGGCGAGCTGCCCGCGAATGTCGTCAGTGCCCGTTGCGTCGATCCCGAACACGGCCAGGAACCACGGGACGGTTCGCATCATCACGCCATGGATCTTGATCTCGGCCACACCGCCGCGCACAGATAGCGGCGCGTGATCAACGACCGTCAGCGCGAGCGGCCGGGCGCCTTCGATATCGGCGGATCCAATGCGCGACACCAGCGACACGAGGGCCCCACGCTCCATCGCCCATGCCTGATTCGCCAGTAAGTCATTCAGCACAAGTGGTCCCTTTCAACCGCTGCGGCAGCGGGCTCCGCATCCGCGTCTTCGGCATTTTCCTCTTCCGGCCCCTCCGGCCCGGCGGGCTCCTCCGGCTCGGCCGAGGGCTGGCTGCCCAGGCTCGCCGGCTTCTCCCTGGCGGTCTCCGGATCATGGGGCCCGAGGCTCATCCCGAGACGTAGCTCCTCCTCTAGCGGCCCGTCGGCAGTGATGGTGCCGGCGGCGACGCACAGGTTCACCGTCTTGGCGATTTCCGGCCAGTTGTGCGTCGGGAGGTTCTTGGCCGCGAGCCGGGGGAGACCGGCGGTCTCGCCGTAGTTGGCGCGGACGTAGCGCTCGACGAACGAGTGACCGTCCATCCCGAGGTTGATGGCCTCGGCGATAAGGGCAGCGTGGCTCGAGATCGAGAGATGGTATGCGCCGATCTGCGTCCCGCCCACAGCGTAGGACCCGGCCCCCTTGTTCGTGAGGCCCAGGTGTTGGAATCCGGCGGCGACGTTCCATGCGATGTCGAGGTTGCAGCGGCCGATCGCGAGGTCGATATTCGAAACGTTGGATTCCCCGGCCCCGGACCATGAGAATTTGTAGCCGTTGGGAAGGATCATGTAGTCCTTCTCCTGGGCCCGCATCGCCGACAGGATCTGCTCGGCCGCCGCGACATCCGCGGGGTCCGGCTCCTCGGGGAGCTCCATCATCGGGACACCAACGCCGGTCCGCTCATGCTTGATGGCATCGATCGCAAGGAAGGCGATTTTGAGCTTCCAGGGCTGGTACGCGGCCCGGAGTACGGACATGCCGGGGAAGTACGCGCCTTCCTGGTCGTGGGTGATGCGGAGCAGTCGGTTCGCCGGGATGATGATTCTGCCGATCTCCTCGGTATCAGACCCCAGCAACGTCTGCTCGACGGCAGAGAGCTGCTCGGGGTCTCGCTTTGACTGGAACCATCGGGTGATCGTGTGGGCCGGACGGTCGTGGAGTTTCGTCGGGGCGATACCGACACCGGCCCCGGGGTGGAGCGGGAATCGATCCTGGGGCACCGTGCACACGTCGTCCGTGACCTCGTCGAAATGAAACCCGGCCGCAGCGTACCCGAGCACCAGGCGGCGCAGGTAGCGGGTCCACGGGAGCCGCTCGACGATGGCCCAGGTGCAGAAGTCGGCCACCTCCCGGTCGATGGCGCTCTTGCTCGCCGGCAGGAATCGCCAGGTCGCGGCGCACAGTGGGTCGGAGATGAAGGCGACGGACCGCTTGACGTGCGGATCCCGGATCATTTTCTGGACAATACCGGTCTTGTGGGGCGCCCCGTACCAGTCGGGCCCCCGGATCTCGGTGTTGGGGTCGGTGTCCCTCAGCCAGCCCGAGAATGCGGACGTCCCGGATCCGCCCCGTGCCCGGCGGCGCACAGAGAAGGGCGATGCGCCGCCGGGTCTTTGGGTGGGGGTGGCAGGGGCTTGGACCGCGGACCTGATCCGGCGGAGGGCGTCCGCGCCGTCAGCAATGGCCGATAAGAGACCCACCCCGATCGTATGCGACCCCGCGGCGGCTTCTGTCTATGGCTTTTGCTAATCCGGGTGTTGACGATTGTGGACAGTTGTTGACGATTGTGGACGAAATCGACCGCGGCGCGTACTTTCAGAAGTAGAACGGCTCGGCCTCGATGGCGGCTTTCCGGATCCAGCAGCGCCCGCTGGCGTCTCGGCGGGCATTACCGGCCACAGGGGATCTCTCCCCGCGCTCGGCTTTCCGGATCCATCGATACACCGTCTCGAGATGGACAGAGGATCGGACGGCGACCTCCCGCGGGCTCAGCTCCCCTTTGCGCCTGGGCATCCCTTGGCCTTGGACCATCATGACCAGAACTTACCACGCTGCGACTGCATCCCGCCACCCTTGCGCAGCCTCTGGAGCCTCGACCCGGCCGCCCCACCCCCACCGGCCTCCACGTCCGCCAGGCTCTGCCTGCGTGGTTTCTGGGCCAGCTCGTGCACCATCAGGCAGCATGACGCGAGGCCCTCGGCGATGTCGAGGTGCCGCACCCGGCGGCGCGCTTCGCGGATGTCCACCCCACCGTCGTCGGCATTGAACCGGCGCGCCCCTCTCAGCTCGGCGCGTTGCCTGGTATGGTAGATCAAACGTATTGTGCGGCCCAGGATCCGTTCATCGAGCTTCTCCCATGCCACGCGCCGATCGTGCCGCTGCCAGGAGTCGGCCCCCGTGCTGCACCCGCGCACGATGCCGCGGAACGGTGCCTCGCGTTTCAATCGCGTCACGAGCGCCTTCGCCCACGGCCTTAGACGGTCGTCGATGCGCAGCGCGACCAGCGCGAACTGCGGCACGATGAGATACAGGTGGTCTTCGATCTCCTTCTCGTTGATGACGTGGCCGGCGAGCTTGGCCGGCTCCCAGACATCGATCCGCACTTCTACCAGCCGATGCCATGGCCGCTCTTCGGGCGCTGAATCATCCTCGCAGATCACGAGCGAGGTCAGCTCCTGCGTCTCGCTTGTGTCGAGGAATGCCACGGCCGGGCGCGCTCCCCCCTCGGCGTTCTTCAGCCGTCGATCCTCGACGGCCGCGAGCTGCGGCTCGGTCAGGAATGGGTCACCCTTGCGGCGCGAGACGCCGCCCGCTTCGATCGCCATGGCCTCACCTAATCCCTGGACGCGTCCGAGCAATGACTCGGAGCGGGAAACAATCTGCCGCGCGACCTTCGGGTTGATCACCTCGGCGGTTCGGAAGCAATGCGCGTCCGGCGCCGGCGCACGCTCGATCTCGACGCACAGATCGTGGAACCAGTCCGCGGCGCCGCCGTCGAGCTCCTGTGCTGATGACATCGCAACCGCTCGGCCGGCCCACGGCTCTAGGCGCGCACCGCACACCGTACACGGCGCGCCGTATTGCGGCTGTCCCGGGTCGACGGCGGCGCCCTCACGATCCTCGAAGAGCCCGAGGTCACCGATCGACCACGAGTGACCGTCGCCGCCGGTCGGGCACCGCCAGCCATTGCGCGCGTATATCTGCGGCACGTAGGCGGCGAAGATGTCGTGCGGCACGTCGCGCGCCTCGTCGACGACAACCAGGGTCAGCGCGCCGCCGGTAGTCCCTGCGAGCGAGCACGGGAAGACCTCGAGGGTTGAGCCGGTTTCTTTGGACACGAGCGCCGTGCGCCGGAGAGTGAAGCGGGCTGCGAGGTCGGCCGATCTCGTCACCGACCCCGCAAAGTTTTTCTTGAAGAGGCTCTCGGCCTGGTCCTCGGAGCCCGCGAGGTATGCGACGGCCTCGTGGGTGTGGCACAGGATCTGCGGGATCGCATAGCCCGCAACGGCCGTGGTCTTGCCCTGCTGGCGCTTGAGCTGCAAGAGCACAAGCCAAACGATATGAGCGTAGAGACCCTTGCACCCGGCGGCCGCGTGCTCTGTGGCGCGCGTGGCGTCTGCGGCGTAGATGGTCGGTACGATCTCGCCGCTCCGCGCAGCGCACGCCGGGCACAGCAGATCGCGGTCGACAGGCCACAGCTTGTAACCGTCGAGCGGATCCCAGAGGTGGCGCTTCTGCCACTCGCGGCCGACGAGCGAGAAGGGCGACCCGTCCGCGACGGTCAGGTAGTCGAGGCAGAAAGTGGCGCGATCGGTGACGGGGAGGGGCTTGAGGGCGGCGGCTTGACGCTGGTCTGCGCCCGTCACCTCGCGGTCCATCTGCGCCAGCTCGGCTTCGGTTCGGCGGAGCTCGGCGCGGTCGGCGGCGGATGCCGTGCCGGACACCACGAGCCGCGTCAGTTGTGCACGCACCATGAGGCGGGATAGCCAGCGCCGCTCAAACTCGGCGTGGCGACCGGGAAGGACTGTCGTGCTTGTAGTGAGCTTCTCCCTGATCTCAGCGATGGCGCGGGGGACCTGGGCTGCCTCGGCAGCGAGGGGGGCAAGGGCTGCCTTCGCCGCGTGCTTGGAGCCGGGCTTCGGGCCTGGGCGCAGTGCGCCCGGTTCCCTCGGTCCGCGCGGGGCCCGCTTTTTTTTGTCCGGGCCGTGCATGCCGCGGCCCCGGGGCCCCGCCGGCTTGCTCCCGGTCCTCGATGGCGTGGGCACGATTCAGCTTGCCACATAGGGGGAGGGATGTCACCTTCGCATCCACCGCCATCACCGGCTCCAACTCCCCCAACCGCAACGCCTCGAACAACGCCGCGTCAGCCGCCTTCAACGCGTCGAGGATCCCCGCCACGTCGTCGGTGAACTCCCCCGCGATGGCCGGGTTGTTGGCCGCTAGGTTGGCGGTCTTCTCGTCCTCTGGCGACCAGTCCACGATGCGGACATATGGCAACGTATGGCAACGTATGGTTTTAGCGCAAGCCCCCCGGGGTTTTAGCGCAAGCCCCCGGGGGTTTTAGCGCAAGCCCCCGGGGGTTTTAGCGCAAGCCCCCCTGGGAAGTACCTGTAAACGTTCAATGACGCACTGCGATTGGTTAACGATACGACACGATAGTGTGTTAGCGGCGGCCG
>Ga0180007_10002991_pt1 | contig 19391 bp, 7 predicted proteins | sample MM_PC_MetaG_FD_121122 | JGI IMG/M metagenome (GOLD analysis project Ga0180007, IMG submission 121122) | Groundwater microbial communities from the Aspo Hard Rock Laboratory (HRL) deep subsurface site, Sweden - MM_PC_MetaG | ecosystem: Environmental > Aquatic > Deep subsurface > Groundwater... | reverse complement strand
CTGGCGATGAGTGTGGCGGTGAATTCTTTCGGCGCTTTTTGGGCGGGCAGTATTATTTCCGGCCCTATCTGTTCCGGCAGACCATCCTGATTAAAGTCCCAGTAATACTGATACGCGCCGGACAAATCCATAAAAATATCGTTCGCGTGGATCGTACCCTCTTTGTAAATCGGGAAGAGGAATTTTTTATTAAAACGCACATCTATCGGTGGAGGAGCCGGCACGTAGACTTGCGGAGAAAGGAGTTCACTGCGGTTGTAATTAGCGGTTCGCCCAAACTCATCGAACCACGTCATCTTGATGTGATAGAAGCCGTTATCCATATTCATGCGGAAACTGGGACCCGTATATTGATCGAAGTAAACGGCACGAGTAGGCTTCAGGGTAATGGCAGCATTGCCAACGGTTTTGAAAACGACCATGTCTCCGCCGGTAACAATATTACGGGCCTGAATACCAAATCGCTCACGGGCTTCCTCGGGGTCGGTGAATGACGTTGCAAGCGTGCCGTACTGAATGGGCTGACCCCCCACTGTTACCTCGGGGAGAAGACCGTCTTCGGTTGGTGGTAAAAGGACGATGGTAACATCCGCGAGTCCGTTTTGTTGTTTGTCGGCATCATAACCCAAAATGGACCGTTCCAGCTCAATGCCATACCCGTACACATCCGGATGAGTGCTTTCCAGCCACTCAAAGCTGGCCGCGCTGTTTTCGGTAAGGGTGATGGACATCATGTTGGCAGATTCCTCCAGAGGCATGACGGTATTGCCGAAAGATATGAAGTGATTAAGATCAAAGGCGGTATTCGGAACGGAAGGGGCGATGTTTTCGGTAATGTTCAACGGCACTTCCAGGTCGCGTTTGAGGTAGAGGTTTGGCCCGTCGCTATACACCACATGTGAATGACCATTGATGCCCGAATGCACAAAGGCGGTTTTCGAAGTGTTGGGATTGTCGAAATACGGGATGAACTGAACCAGATAACCGGTGTCTGGATCGACAAGACAAGTACCTGAACATAAGCTGGATGATGTATCGGAGCCCGCGGTGGGCAGGGTGGGTGGGGTGGGAGCGCTAGGCGCGGAGTTGCCGGAGGATGGAGCCACGCTGGAGAAAGCGGGTTCAATCGCCGGCGCTGCAAGATCCGCCACTTCAAATGGGGAAGGAATACTGGCTTGATTTTGGATATAGGCCAGCATGTCATTCGCGTTTTCCATTTCAATCGCTTCCCCATCTAACTGATCGCTGTATGCCAGTAAATCGTGACGGATGGTTTTGATCTTAGCAATGGCGGATAGCTGAGGCGGTAAGGTGAAATCCGGCACATTGAGCGCCTCTTTAACCACCGTGTAATCCACCTCGGTCTCGTTGATAGTGTTGATGATGTCGGCTAACTGAGCGAATTGACCGGCTAAAAGTTTCTGCAGATTCCCGGGAATCTGTGGCACAGCTGTCAGATCATCATACGCGCCTTCCGCTTCGCCCATGCCCTCATCCAGACTTTCTAAAAATTCCAATACCCAATCAGGAGTGTCCGCACCAAACCATTCGTTCAGCTTCTTTCGGAATTCTTCGACTTGTTCCTGCGTCCACAGTACTCCTTCGGCAACCAGCTTTCCGAGTTCTTTTCCGACGGTGTTGAGTGCATCCTGCATTTCATCACCAATGTCGATGTCGGCCTCATCCAACGCCTTCATGAGCTGTTGAATGCCCTCAAAAGGATCCCAATGGAACGCCAGGAATGCTTCGTGCAGTTCATCGGCCCACTCCCTACCAGCCTCATCCATGGCCTTATTGGCTTCATTCATCGCGTTGACCCACGCCTGATTGGCGTCGTCCATCCCTTCCTGCATGTTGTCTTCCAGCCAATCGGAATAACCCTGCATTCTTTCTTCGATGTCGCGGTATTTTTGGTCGATGGCCTCAAATTCCCTTTGGGCAGTCTCATATACTACCCGGCTGACATGATCTTCGTACCAATCTTCCAGTTTTTGGGGGTCTGCGTTGTCTTCGAACCATTGGGTGCCCTGATTGATATCCTCCGCCATCTTCTGGAGCTCCGCGGAAATTTTTTCGTCTAGATATCCTGCCCAGTCCGTCGCCATATTATTCCACACGTCTGCTCCTTCCTGCAGTTTTTCCAGCGCACCTTTAAGGCGCACACCTAAGTAGATGGTTGTTTCGATACGAAGTTCATTGAAGCCCAGATCAATCGGCGCGATGTCTCCGATTTTCGGTTTTAAGAAATCCAGCGGGATCATGTAGCTTGGCCGGTTGGTAAGCAAAACGACATGGTCGGCCATGTAGGCTTCGGGGATAGGAGAAAAAGATTTTTTGATCAGGCACCAGATCTCAAGGATTTTCTCGACCAGCGGGATGATGAATTTAAAATCTTTACCGATATCCGGCAGTTTTGGCGGGGGTGGAAGCGTTGGTAAATCGATTGTGGGGATGGCGGGGAGCGGTGGAAGTTCCGGAAGTTCCGGCAGACCCGGTAAGATTGGAAGTGGTGGCAATTGAGTAAGCAGGCTTAAGTCGGTCGGGATATCCGGAAAAGGAATTTTTGGAATTGAAGGCAGGGTAATTGGCTCAAGGACGAAATGGATCATCGGCATCTCGATGTCGATGGAACCTTTGAGGTCGGAGAAGTCGATAACCAGATCCGGCCACTTGGGGAATTTGATGATCGGAATGTCTGGCAAAATAAGGCCTAACAAGGTGAAATAACCAAAATTGCCGAACCGTTCATTGGTGCAGATATCACAGTTGTCCTCAAAATTCGTGAAGACATCGATCATTTTTTCTATCTGATCGATGATTTCCAGAATCGTGTACCAAAGTTCCGCGTAACCGATGACCTGCTGCTGGATCGTGGTCAGCCAACCGCCCAGCATATCGCTGTAGGTATCGAGATAGCAGGCAATCTGGCGAAGGTAATCGGCTAGTTCTTTTTTCATTAAAATGAAATCCCGCGGGAAGCGCAGATAGGACTGTACGACTTCGATATTCTGAGTGATGCTGTTGATGAACGCGTCTAAGTCGACAATAAATATTTCTAAAATCTTTTTTCCCGCACATGTGTCTTCGTTATCAGGACACTGGAATTTTTCAAGTTGGTCTTCCCAGGTATCGAGGCGTTTTTCATAAAAATGGCGCACCTGTTCCAGATCCCGGATGAAATCCTGGATCTGCCCGAAGGACAGCCATGGAATTTTTAAGTCGATATTGTGCTGATTGATATTCACGAAAGGAATGGCATTGGCGATTTGGAACACCTGTTCGAACGGGCTGGTGCTGGTGTTGCGAATTTCCCGCTCAATTGCCTCATAGTTTTTCAGAAAATTGCTTTCAAGTGCCCCCTTTTCCAGATTCTGTATCAAATCCTTGATCTGCGCGGCGGACAACCAAGGAATCTCGGAGCCGATATCACCTTCAATTTCCGCCTTTTCTTCATCCACATTCCCTTCTGTTTTCTCTTCCTTGATATTGCTCTTATCCAGATTATTGCCGAATGCTTCGACCAGTTTATTAAATTCATCCCAATCACTGCCAAACAATGCGCCGACATCCGGTAAAATGACGCGGATGGTCGGCATGGTAAGGAGTTTGTTGAGGATTTCGAGTGTCTGACGATCCACCCAGCTGGCAATGGCGCCGCCAATGGAATCAAAACTGCCGATGTGGAGATTGGAAAAGCCTTTGACGGGCGGTTCGAATTTCATCTGATCTCCCAGATTGATGGCTAAACTGATTTCAAGACCGCCGGAGCCCTGATCCTGAGCGGACTGGATTTCGCCAGGCAGCCCTGAGCTATTGACCGCGGACACACCGGAGTTAATATCGCTGACAATGTTGTTCAGCGTTGCCATGATCTTATCCATCAGCTGGGCGAGCAGCTTGCAGGGCGGTGCCTCGCTCATGGGAAGTGCGAAAGTCATACAGTTGCCGATAGGCGGAGGATAAGGAATGGGAATAAGGGGTGGCGGAACGGTTGAATCCCCCATGTAATTCAGCCAGCAAAGCGACAGACCGATACCTCCGGTAAGCGTGGGCACCATATAAAAACGGATCATGGAATTGTAGGTGCCAGGGATGCTGGTGGCTCCCAGAGCCGTAGGCGCCAACGCGAAGAAGGACGGAAAAGGAATCGGACCGACAGGCGTGGGTAAAGTGGCCGGGAAAGAGATAAGCGGCATGGCCATAGGAATGGATTGCGGTGCCATGAAAGCCATATTGAACGGCATCGGAAAGCACCCGCCGCCCATGCAGGAGAGGTTGGCGATGGAGCTCATCAGATCATCCAGCGCATTGCCCGCGCAGGCCGTTGGATTGGCCGCGCATTCTTCCGGTGTGAGGACATCATCACCGGCAAAACTTTTTCCGGGATCGTTTAAGGCGTTACTGATCTCATCCATTCCGCACGCTTCCATAATGCCATCCATAAAGTTCTCCGGAGGGGGATTGTCTTCATCAAACGTCATATTTTGGAGCCCTTCCAGCGCCGCGATACAGTCTGAATGACCATCCAAAGCGTCTCCTAGTGCTTCATCCATTTCTGCCGGCTGAGTAGCGGCCAGGCGGTAAGCACGAGGAGCAACGGAATAATGAGCGGCCAGCTGACCGGACGTGTTGTAGGTGGGGGAGACCATGATGTCTGTGTACGCATCGAGCGGCGCCTGAAAAGGAATCGGATTGCCCGCCTGGTCCTGACCGATGAGCGTGGTGGGTTCGCTGATCAGGCGTAAAGAGATTCCCGGCTTTGGCGTGTGTTTTACATTGGCCTCGTATGTGATTTCAATGGGCTGATTCGCCTTTAAATCAAGCTGGCTGACAAAGAGGTAAATGTCTTTTTTATCGTCCTTAAATCGCTCGCAACCCACCCCTTCGCACTTCACACTTTTATCATCGGCTACCAGCGCATCAGGAACCGTATCGGCCAGCACAAAATCATTCACATTCTTACTGGCCTGCAGAACGATGGTGTAGAGCAGTTTTTCGCCTAAATCAAGATTCTTTTCGGCGGGACGGTCACGGTTCTCCACGGTTTTAGTAACCGAAAGGTACAGACCGTTGTGAAAAGCGGAATTATTGATCTCAAAATCTTCCAGCTGGGCAAAATAGACCTCGTTTTCATCCCCCTCTTTCCACGGAAGCGTGTTGCTATCCGCCGGCTGACCGCTTTCCTGCATGGCTTCTGTTTCCTGGCGCAAATCGCTGATATGGCTTTTAATCTCATCTTCATTCAAATCATTGGAGGTGTCGCGACCAGCGAAATTTTCCAGCGCGTCGGTAGAAGGCGTTTCGGGGATAATAATGGTGGGTAAGCCATACGGATTGTCGGACGGTGGTGTGGGTTCGGGGGGCGGTGGCGGATCGGCGGTGGAACCATCGGGTTGCGGCATTCCCGGGAAGCGGATCTGCAGACCGTTTTTTAAATTTTGACCTAACTGAAGACTAAAACCGTAATTGCCGATAAAGACGCCGTTTTCCGGAATCTGATCTTCAGCCGGGATGGGTAATACAGCACCCTGGCGCAGAAGTTCGGAGCTTTGATTGTAAAAAATACGGATGTCACCACGACTGTCGACAGTGACTAAATCCGGATAGCTGTCCGCGTCCATGTCGGCCTTCAGGATCTGATACAGTTTTTTGCCGACTTTGATTTTTATATCACTGCGGGTGATGGTTTCCTGGTTGTTGTGAAGAATGGCTAAGCGGCCTTCATCAGTGGCGACCAGCAGGTCATCGTACCCATCGTTTTTAAAGTCAAATGGGATAATACTCAGCGCTCCGTCTCCCATAAACGCGATGTCTCCGCGGTCCTGAATGATGGGATCGGTGGCGCCTTGTTTGAATAAACGAATACGTCCATCTTTCATCACCGCGGCCACATCTTCCATATCATCATTGTCGAAATCAAAATTGGTGAGCGAAGCAATGTCTGACTCTTCTGAGTCCTGATAAATCTGCCGACCGAGCGTGTTGTCGTAATTCAGGCTGGAGGCAATAGGATTGTCGAGCTGGATGGTTGGGTCACCGAGCAGAACGGCATTGGGCGGGAGGTTGAACATCGTGGCCTCGCCTGCCGGACTACCACCGGCAAAGCGGAGGATATATTTGTTATCGCCTTCGAAACCAAAGTTTTCGGAGGGCATCGCGTCTTCATCCTTCTCTTCGGGGGGAATGAAGAGCATAAGACCGGATGCATCTTGAGTGCTTTTGCCCGCGAATTGCTTCGTGGCTTTTAATTCGGGATGTATTTCAACATAATTTGAATTGATGGTGCGAGGGTTGAATAACAATCGCAAACGGCCGATTTCGCCCAGCACACCTACCAATACCAATTCCATCCAATCTTCATCTGGCTCTGTTTCGTATACAAGACGGTAATCATAATTTTTGAAATCCAGATAATCCTTTTTTATTGTGAGAACAGGATTTCCATCGGGATCGGTCAGATAAATGGCATTCTGAGTAGGGTCAACGGCGTAATTCGGATTTGTTCGTTCGAAATAAATCGTGCCGGGGATGGGTATTTCGTCTTCGTCCCATAGGGCGATATTTTCAAAATCCAGCGGAGCTGTGGTGGCAGCCAGCGTGCGGAGATTTTTTTGGTCGACGATCTGAACTGCTAGCTCATCACCCAGCGCGTCGATGGTTACTGTATGGCGTGGGCGGAAGGTCTCGATGTAGTAATTTGGATGAATAATAGCCTCCGGTTCAACGGGCGCATCCGACATAAAAGCAAACGCGGCTTCTGTTTTTCCATTAAACAGATGAGCGCCGGCAAAATAATCGTCCTCGAGGAAGTTTCCTGCAGGGAAGCCGACAAAGGAGGCAAACAGATTTTGTGGATAGGTCTTGGCCCATTCTTCGCTGGTGACCTTGGCGACAATGGATAATTCGGCGATACCCGGTGCCAGAGCCTCGTGGGAAGCGACAAGATTGAGCGGAGCGGTTTCGGTACCAACGTTCACTGTAGCGATACCCACCCCTTCTGTGATGACGACTGTGCCGGAAGCTAAAGTACCGTATTTTTGTGTCACATCGGTGATTTTGATCTGAACCGGCTCATTGAAAATGGGAGTGGTGTTTCCGAAGACATCCGTAACGCGGATGGGGAGGTTTACTTTTTTACCGATAGGCAACTCTTTGGGGGCATTGATCATAATGCGGGCAGGCTGACCCGGCGGTTGGCTGATGTGCAGGAGATCATTTTGATACACAGGATGCTGAGCTTTAAGGTCCATCTCTAGGCTTGTGGGGTTTGGATAAAAAACGGTTTCTCCCCGGCCATTCTCGATCTGCACCAACCCCCCTCGTTCAAAAAGTCCGTCGCTGGGTTTTACGGTGCGAACCCGGAGCTTTGTGTTGATGTTGCTGATCGGATTTCCCTCCGGATCAACCAGTGTGGCGGTGATTTTGTAGGTGGGACGAGTGTCGGTTTGGCGCACCGCGCTTAAGTTAACGCTGATATATTCGACTACGCGAATGGGTATTGGCGGAGCAATCAAATTGCCCAACCGGACCGTGAGCTGAGTGGAGCCGGGAACGTCTTCCGCAATAAGATTCACTTTGCCAAACCCTGTGAACACTTCCAGCTCGTCCTGATCGAAATGACCAATGCCATCATCCGCTAAACCAAAAGCGAGAGGGTTTTCTAAATAACCCACAATGGCTTCCTCCTCGCTATTCAGGACTTTCGCTTTTACCTCTACGCTTTCTCCACGGACCAATGTGCCGCGTTCTACGGTGACATCCAGTTTAACAGGTACGCTGTTAGGGTCTTCCATGGCCTTACTGGTGTCTTCGAGGATGATTTCTTCCGGTTCCGGCAGATCACCGCCTCCGCAAACGTTGTCGAGGCTCAGCATTTCGCCCAGCTGACTGATTTCTTCTTCGATCCAGCAGTACACCGCGTCAAACCATTCCCATATTTCTACTCCATCCGGCGGACCGCAGGAATAGACCAAGCCACTGTCCAGTCCTCCATCCCCGTCATCTCCTTCATCATCTCCTCCGTCCGTCGCGTCTTCGATTTCTTTTTTGGCCGCTTCCATTTCGGCATCATACAATTCTGCCTCGGTTAAACGGGAGGCATTGATAGCAAATTGGAAACCTTGTGCATCCCCTTCGGCGAGTACGTGGAGGACTTCGTAACCGCCGTCCGGTTTGGTGGCCGGAACTGGTAAGTTGGAATCCGGTACGGGCAGAAAACTGTCGCGGTTCACATATTTTTCTAAAATCAGCTGATGCTTTTGATCAATGCCCATCTTGCGCCACAGGATTGGTTCGGTGAGGTCGGGATTCTGACCGAAAAACTGAAGGATGATGTTGGCATCATAGCCGAGCAGTTGATTGAGCTCTGAGTCTTTTGCCTGGATCATCTGGAGCAGGCTGCCGGCAATATCTTCCGGATTGTTACCGGGTAGACGGAATAAATTTGGATATTCGAATAGCTGACGCTGACCATTGCGATAAAATTCCACAGAACGAATGCCGTCTGCGGGCGTATTCGGTGTCATGAATTTTTTGACATTTCGTAGTGTCTGCGTGGTCGGTTCAGTGTGGCGGATCAGGCTGTATTTATTCGCGGTCGTGGCGGTGATCTGAAAAGCAACATAGCTGTTGTTCCCGTCATAAAACGGACGCATAGCTGTATTTCCGTTAGCCAGCATCGCATGGACCACTAACTGCAGACGACGGTGGGGAGAAAGATAGTCGACAAAATAAGTGGGATCATATAAAACTTCTTCCGGCATGGGATCAATGATCTCACCCGCATCCACCATCGACTGATAAACACTGTTGATGGCGATTCGCAGAGTTGTTTCACGATTGTCAGTAACATTCTGACGGTCGTACCATTCATCGAGTTCTCCGGACGGGCGCGGCAGAGGGAGAAAACTCATATTTTCCACCGAACAGCGCCAGGGGATTTCGCCCGTTGCCTCATCCGGTTCGGGCACCGCCGGCGTGTAGAATTCCAGTTCTTTTTCTTTAGAACCCGCCAGGTCAACAATCGACCAGTATGCTTCCTCCGGCTTGCAGAAACGCGGACCCCGTTCCATACGGTCACCATCCACGTCGATATCGAGTTCGTATAAATTATTGGCCACACAACCGCCGTAATTGATGTATTCCTCCATCTCTTCCAAGGGTGGCGGATCGTCGTCTTCGGGGTCGGGGATGAGAGCGGAATCCGGATTATAAAGATGGTTGGCCTCGACGAGTACGGAATTATTTTTGGCTGGCGGAACACCTGCTGGTGCCTTTTGACCACGCGTTAAACCGCATTGTTCCGCGGAAGCCATAGTGCTGACCATCTGGCCACCGGTGAACGCGACGAAATCGAACGTTTCAATCTCATCAATCACATGGCAGGCTTCGGTTTCACATTCGGTGGTTTTGATTTCGATTCCGGTAATGACCGGTGCTTGCTGCTGAACATTTCGAATGACCGCATTGATCTGGTTTTCCAGCTCAATACCCTTCGCCATTAACGTGTTCTGCATGTACGAATCGCGAAGCGCAATAAGAGAAGCAAGGCTGTCGTATTCCTGCTCACTCCACCGGCCTGTGCGGGCGATGATAGGGTTTAGGCGACCGATATAGCTTTTGAGCGCCTGCACAAAATTCGGCGTGGGATTGGCCATATTTTCCTGATTCGTAAACTTTTTAATGATTTCGGCCGTTGTGGAATCGCTCATGCTGGCGATGGAAACGTCATCGATGAGCGGCGTGCGCTGATCGGGATCTTTATCGGGTTCCATTTCGGCCGCGACCTCCTGCACCATTTCACGGAGAAGGTGGCGGTTAAGACGCTTAAAGGCGATTTCTTCCGAATACGCAACGCTGCGTTTGTAGTTGTTGTAATCGAACGTGTTTAGCTTTTCATCGATAGCCGGAAAGTTGTAATACAGCAACCGCTGGTTGAACGTGTTATACTCGGCTGCCCCTTTGGAATATTGATTGTTTTTGTAAAAATAATCCGCCAATTCCTGACGACCTTTTGCTTTGTTTTTGGAGGGAGGAACAATAACGCCATGCCAGATCTCCGGCGTGGGATTCAGAGCCGCATCGTTGTACTCAAAACGGTCGGTGTCGTGATTGTAGAGGTAGCGCTTGCGATAAAAATCCGTGTACGGATACAGGCTTGGGGCTGTGTCGCCCTCTTCTTCGTGGATCACGGGAATGGGGACATCGCCCACCAGCACTATACCGACCAGCTGGTTGTCATCTTCGCGTTTAAAGTCATCATTTAGCGGATTGGTATCGAGCAAATCGTTATCCGCTCCCTCGTAATACAGCTTTTCCAGTACCGTGGCGATTTTGTAAGTGGATTCATTTGAATTCACGCCGATGACAATGGCGCGGGTGTGCGGAAGACGGTTTTGTATGTTTTCAGCGTACGTAAAAATATGCTCTTCCAGTGCTGAATCCTCCCCATCGGTTTCGTAAGACTCTGAATCCTCCAGTAAATCATTTTCGACTAAAATAGCCACGATCCCTAGCTCCGCTTTGGGTGGAGTGGGAGTAAGAAATCGGGTGAGCGCCCCCCCTGTCTGAGCGTGAGCTTCCGGGATTTTAAAAACAGCTAAATCCAAACTGCTCAGCTGATTTCCCAGCATGATGGCGACAAGCAATCCGGCAATGAAGCGTTTGAATGAAAACGAAATGACAAAACGACGAAATGACGAAATAACAATTTTATTAAAAAAATCCGTTATGTCGTTGCCTCGTTGCCTCGTTGTGTCGTTTGTTTTGATTATTTTTTGTATTTTTTAGGGTATAATCAGGGCATATTACACCATTTTTCAGTTTACCAAAATTCACCCCGTTCACCAAAGGGAAAATGAGATTTTTGCTATATATCAAATAAGGTTGCGCACGTAAGCGTCTAATTCGTTTTGGCCAACTGCTTTTCATGCCGTTGAACCATCTTACGGATGGTTGGGTAGTCGTGAATGGTATTTTTGATATCGGACACATCGGCTTCCACATTTTTCATCCGCCGGTTTATATCGGAAACTCCCTCCGCCACACCACAAAGGGCGGTATCAAGATTCTCAATCAACACTCCATTGGCACGAATGTCGCCGCGCATTCCATTCATTTCACCCTTGAGTTCAGTGCGCATTCCATTCATTTCACCCTTGAGTTCAGTGCGCATTCCATTCATTTCGCCCCTGAGTTCAGTGCGCATTCCATTCATTTCACCCCTGAGTTCATCACGAAAAGTGCCCATGTCTTCTCTGAACTCGGTACGGAGACTGCTTATGTCTTTTTTTAATTCTACACGGAGGTCACCGATCAGGCCTCTAAAAAATTGCTTATCATCTTTGGTCATAATATTTAAGCTAGATACTAAAAAAAATTAAATACTTTGAAAAGGGCTCTTTATTGTAATAATCGATAAAGACATTGTAAAGAAAAACTTTAAATTAAAGACTTGCCTGTCATCTCCTTTGGCGGTTCTAAATCAATAAGTTTTAGTATGGTAGGTGCAACATCAGCCAGGCCGCCGTCTTTGACTTCTTTGATTTGACCTTCCGGATCGGCAGCTAAAAATATGACGGGGTTCATCGAATGAGCGGGCTTTTCGGAGCCGTCGGAATATGCCATATCATCGCAATTTCCGTGGTCGGCGGTGAGAAGCAGTGTGTAACCGGATCGCATGGCCTGATCATAGATTTTGGCGATACACTCATCCAACGTTTCAATCGCTTTTATGGTGGCCTCCAAGCTTCCGGAATGACCCACCAAATCACCGTTCGCGAAATTCATGATGATAACCTGATGGTTGGAATCTTTGAGTGCCGAAAGAACTTTTTCAGTGATTTCGTAAGCGGACATTTCCGGCTTTTCCGCGTAGCTGGGCACTTTGGGTGAAGGCACAAGGATGCGGTCCTCCAGCGGGAAATGGTGTTCGATCTGAGAATTGAAGAAAAAGGTGACGTGCGCGTATTTTTCGGTTTCCGCGATACGAAGCTGACGGATGGCGTTTTTTGAAAGCCATTCAGCGAGGTTGTTTTTTATTTCCGGCATCTTGAATGCCACAGGGGCGATTTCGGAATACGGCCCCATGCAGACAAAATGCACATCTCCGATGGTTTTATCAAAGGCTTTGAAATCCGGATCGGTGAAGGCGTCAGTAAGCTGCTTAGTGCGATCGGTGCGGTAGTTGAAAAAAATGACAGTGTCACCAGTTTCCACCAAGCCATTTTTATTGAGGAGAATCGGGGGGAGATAGTAATCCGTTAAGTTGTGATCTTCCTGGTAACAAGCGTCGATGGCTGTATCCCAATCGTTAAAATTCTGCCCCTTTCCCTGTGTCATCAGGCGATAGCCTCCTGCTGTACGATCCCAATTTTTATCGCGATCCATGGAATAATACCGGCCGATAATGGTGGCGATTTTACCCACTCCCAGCTCGTCGATTTTTGCCTGCAGTTTACTAAGAAATTTTTTAACGCTCCGCTCTTCAACATCCCGCCCATCACCGATGCAATGGATATAAACATCTTTCAATCCTTCTTTTTTTGCCCATTCCAAAAGTGCAAACAAGTGACTGATGTCGGAGTGAACTCCTTCATCGGAGATCATGCCAAGCAGATGCAGTTTTTGGCCGGATTTTTTTGCAGTGTGAAACCCATCGGATAACGCCGGATTTTTGAAAAAAGACCCGTCCTTGATTGCCCGGTTGATCGCGAGAAGGAATTGAGGGACCACCCGACCGGCACCCATTGTAAAATGACCGACTTCAGATCCGCCCATCGCCCCTTCGGTCAATCCAACCGCTTCGCCAGTACACTGAAGTAAGCCAAATGGATACTGACTGCGGAGTTTATCGATTGTGGATGTTTTGGCTAGCCTGACCGCATTCCCCGGTCCTTCCGGTCCTTCTCCAAAACCATCCAATATTATCAAGAGTACTTTTTTGTCCATTGAGCTTTTTATTTAATGCTGTTATCACTATATCAATGTCCAATGACCGATGTCCAATGACCAATCCGCCGATAAATGCGGAATTTTAATAATTATTTGCCCAATTAATAAAAAGGTGCTAAGGTATAAAAATCCTCCTTTTACTATTTTTGCCCGCTTTTTATGACCAAAAAAGCGACCATCGACGGGATCATCAAAAAGGCAAAAACCTATTTGCCTAAATTAAATGAGGCGCGGGTAAGAAAAGCCTACGAAGTCGCTGCTGAAGCCCATAAAGAACAGAAGCGATTTTCCGGCGAACCCTATATCCATCATCCACTTGAGGTAGTGGATATTTTGCTTTCCATGCATCCGGATGAAGACTCCATTATTGCCGGATTATTGCATGACGTTTTGGAGGACACGGAGATAGGAATCGATGATTTAAGAAAAGAATTTGGGGATAGTGTGGTTCCACTGCTGAAGGGATTGGAAAAATTGCGCAAAATTTATTACAGGGGGCGTGAGCGCCAGATTGAGAACCTTCGTAAGATGTTCCTGGCTATGGCTAAAGATATCCGCGTCATTCTGATCAAACTGGCAGACCGGCTGCATAATATGCGGACACTGGAGTATCTGGATAAAGAAGATAAACAAAAGCGAATCGCCGAAGAAACATTGACCATTTATTCCCCTATTGCTTCCCGTCTGGGTATCTACCGAATCAAAAATGAACTGGACACTCTGGCCTTCAAATATCTTTACCCGAAGGATTTTCAGCAAGTCCAGGAAGAACTGGATAAACTGACCGGCCTTCAGAGCGATATTATCAAAAATAGTAAAGCGGTTCTCTCTAAGGCGCTGAGGGAGGCGAATCTGATCGTAGAAATAGAGGGGCGCGTCAAAAATCCCTATAGTATTTATAAAAAACTAAAGAAAAAAGGGAAGAATTATGTGGCGGAACTGTATGATATCTTCGCCCTGCGTATTATTGTGGAAACGGAAGCCCAATGTTATCAGGTGCTGGGGGTCATCCATAAGCACTGGACGCCTCTCTCAAGACGCTTTAAGGATTATATCGCGGTGCCTAAATCCAATGACTATCAAAGTCTCCACACCACACTGATCGGCCTGTGCCCCAAGCTCCATAATCAACCACTGGAAGTCCAGATCCGCACACGTGAGATGAATCAGGTGGCTAAATACGGTATTGCGGCTCATTGGAACTATAAGGATGAGGGTTCCAACAAAATCAATGAACAAAAACTGAACTGGGTGCAAAGTTTGGTGGATCTTCATGAGAATCTAAAGAGTAATTCTGAATTTATTGAAACGTTGAGTGTCGATATTTTCCATGACCGCATTTTCGTGCTTACACCGAAGGGGGATGTTTTGGATCTGCCCTATGACGCCACGCCGGTTGATTTCGCGTATGGAATTCATAGTGGCATCGGCCATTCCTGCAAGGGCGCGAAAGTGAACGGGCGGATTGTACCCCTAGACTGTAAGCTAAAAAATGGACAGGTCATCGAAATCATCACGAGTAATGTGGAACAACCCAACCGCTATTGGCTTTCATTCGTGGTCACTTCCCAGGCAAAGTCCAGAATCAAACAATGGTTTAATACCCAAGATCATGAAAAAATCTTCCGGATGGGAAAAGAAATGATCAACAAAAAACTTAGACAATTCAACAAGCCCCTCCTGGATCCGAATCTAAGTTTTTTTAAGACGTATGAAGGAGGTCGTTTATCGGTTCGCGAGCGTGAAAATGTTATCGAACGTGTTGGAAATGGCTCTTTAAACGCTTTAGATGTGATTAAAAAGGTCATTCCTTTGGATCAGGTTATGAAGCGGTCTACTGATAAGGAATTGGCGCATGAAGTGCTTTCCGAAAATATTAGTTTTGAAGAAAGGCCTGAAGTGCTGATTACGGGTGAAAAAGGACACAAGACTCAAATGGCCTCATGTTGTACCCCTAAACCGAATGATCCGATTGTTGGATATATCACGCGGGGGCGCGGAGTGACTATTCACAAACAGAGCTGTAAAGTTTTACGTGGTTTGGAATCCGCTCGTTTCATCAAAACATCCTGGAGCAGTCAAACCATGCCGGAGTACACGGCAAAATTGCGCTTGGACCGCCGGTCCCGCATCGGATTACTTCGGGATGTGGCTGATGTCTTTGCCCGCAACGAACTGCCGATTCTGGACATTCAGAATATCCGCGAGGAGGGTACGGATATGGGCTATATGATTATTGAGGCCAGCCTGGACAGCCTGGAAACCCTGAACACGATCATCCATCAACTGGAGGAACTGGAGGGGATTTTCTCTGTTAAGGAAATAGATTAACCTGAAAAACTTTCAAAAAGTTTTTCAGCCTTTTCAAACAAGTGTTCTCACTCATCGCTTTTTCGCCTAGCTTCGCGAGCTTTTCATGGGGCCCACTCTTCGAGCCTGAGCCTCAGAGCCGAAGGCAAGACCCATTTCAACTCCTCGCTACGCATAGCTCACAACCTCTTCGTTCGCTTTGAAATTTATATGGCGGACTATTTAGATAACATATCTATTAACTTATCGGCGGCCATGTTGTGACGGATATTTTGGCGGGCATTTTCATCTTTTTCAAAATGCTCATGAACCATTTTTTGCTGTTCCTCCGGGTATTGGCTGATTATTTCCTGGATTTTTTTATCCACTGCTTCCTTCTCAACTTTTAGGTCGGCGTCTTTGATGATATGCTGAATGCCCAGGCGAGCTAATACGCGTTCTTCGGCGCCTTTGCGGTGATCTTTTTTAAAATCCTCTTCGGTTTTTTTAATGTGGCCTAAATATTGCTCCCAGGAAAGCCCCTGTTGCTGTATGCGACGCTTCTGCTCGTCAAGCATAACACTAAGTTCTTGTTCAATGATTGCTTCTGGTAAGTCCGCTTTAGTGATCTTAATCACCTCGGACACGACAGCGTTGTCATGATCCTGGCGATTGCGATGCTCCATTTCTTTTTTCAGGTCTTCTTCAACGAGTTTTTTGAACTCTTCGACGCTTTGTTTCTTGCCTGTGATCTTTTCTATCATCGCCTCATCCAACGACTGTTCTTTTTTCTCCTCCAGGCGATTCAAAGTGGTTTTAAATTTGACCTTTTTGCCCTGCATGGGCTTGGCATGATAGTCCTTCGGAAATTTCACTTCAAATTCTTTGGTCTCCCCTTTCCCCATGCTGATTACCGCTTCCTCAAAGCCCGGTACCATGGTTTTAGAGCCGAGTATAAGCGGATGGTTTTTGCTGGCGGTGTTGGGGATAGCTTCGCCTTTTTCATCAAACCCCTCAAAAGCCAATTCAGCCCGATCTCCTTCTTTTGCTTTCCGTTCCACGTCTTTCCATTCCGCGTAACGATCCATGATCATCTGGATGGTGTCATCGATACTTTTCGCTTCGACTTCCACGGGCTTGCGGGCGACTTTTATTTTTTTGTAGTCTCCTATTTTTACTTCCGGCATTACTGCGACCGTGGCCACATACACAAACTCATCCCCCTCTTTCTCTACGGTTGATTTGATATCTACTTTTGGCTGAGTCACGACCTGTAAATCATTTTTCTGGACAGCTTCTGCGTAGGTTTGGGGGAGTACGTGATCAAGCGTGGTGGCTTTAATGACTTCTGGCTCAACATTCTGGCGAACAACCTCTTCGGGCATATTCCCTGGGCGGAAACCGTCGATTTTGATGTTTTTGCTAATATCTTCGAGAGCCTTTTTTTCCCACTTCTGATACGTTTCGTAGGGAACCGTGATGGTGAGTTCCACCTCGGATTTAGGGAGTTTTTTAATATTGACTTTCATGATTCAAATAATGGATTACAAATTAAAGAGTAGCGTTCGCCAATAAACGAACAGTATGGTTACTGTACAACACTAAACGCAAAACGCACAATATTAATTGGCTTTTTCTTCCTCTCTCAGGTCTTTGATGGCCCGCTGGGTCTGACCATCAGTTTTTTGGGTAGCTAATTGCCAGATATTGAAATATTTTTCCGCGTTTTTACGATCCTTGGCCTTAAGATAGACCCATGTAATGTCGTAATAATACTTTGGCTCCTGGAATTCTTCGGCAACATAAAGATATTGTTCGACCGCTTTTTCATATTTTTCCGCCTTTTCATACAATCGGCCGATATTGTTTTCAATGGCCTGAGACCGTGGATAATATGTTTTGGCTTTTTCGTAGGTGTCCAGAGCATCGCCCAGCTGGCCTAAACTTTCGTAGGCGCGAGCCAGCTCCACCCAAAAAGGGATAGGGGGGTCGAGAGTGAAAAAGACGTCATCGGGTTCATAATTTTTAATCTTGTCTTTATAGTCCGCTATCGTTGCCTGAGTTTCCTGTTTTTCTTCATCGGTTAAATCGACTTTCACCGTCCAGTCAGTCTGGAGACAGCCCGATAGAAACAGTACCGCCAAGAGCAAGGAAATAGTCTTTTTAAACATTTGAACAAGCTTAACAATTAAAAGAGTTTAGACTGTAACAAATCTATTCGCTTCTTTCAAGGAAATAATGGGCGCGGGTTAATGACTTCCCCAAGGCCGTACACGTTTTATCCGGCGTATCAGCCTCCACGCATTTTTCCTGGAACCGTTGTTCCGGCCATTTAATTCGGATGCCTATTAGATACACATCGCGATCGGAAAGGCTGACATCGACCTCGGACAGGCCCAATACCTCCTGCGTATATACCAAGTTGATTTTGGCCCACAGGCACTGGCTGTCATCTCTTATGCATTTAATGGCCTGACGGACTTTGTAATAGGTATAAAAGTAGTGCAGGGAGTCGATTTCAGCCGGAGTGAGGTCGTGTTCATCAATTGATGGTTCTTCAGCAGGCTCTTCTTCAGCAGGCTCTTCGGGCGCTGGCGTTTCGACGACCACTTCGTAAACCACCGGCTCACTTCTGTTGCGCTTGTCGTGAGTGAATATTTTGTAGGTCAGATGATCGCCTTCCTGAATGTCGGTGTCGGTATATTCAGTAAAAGTCCGTTTTTCGAACACAGCGATGTCTTGTGTTTGAGTGCCTCGTATCCGCACACGTTCCATGGTCGTGCCCACAAAATCCCAATCTGGCGGATTCTTCCACGTAAAAGTAATAGATTTGAGGTTTTCGGCCAATGTGGTGGTTAGATGCTGTACCTGGTAAGGAGGGGTTTGATCGGTGACAGTATCCGTATCGGTGACTTTATAAGCGTTTAAATCAGTGGTTTCGTAGGCCAGGTCCCCATTTAAATCTAAATTTAAAAAGCGGGAACCAAACGCACGGTCATAAGCTCGCATTTTCGCCCCCACTAAACGGACATTTTCGCCTGCTGCGAAATCCGCTAAAACAGGAATAGTCAGCACCCGATAGCTGTCATCGTAAATGGGAACAATTTCGGCCGCTATTTTGCCGTTGTCGACGGCGGTACCGGTAGCCGTCATCAAACTGACCGCATCCCACAGCACGCGGTTGTTTTCGTCGATGATGATGTTCATGCCGTGTTCCGCAGTGATCTCGCCATCTGCCTCGGCCGTGATGTTCATGGGGGCCAGAGTCCGGACTTGGTTCAATGCCAACTGATTCATGGTTTCTGAAAGCATAGTGGCGGCAAAGGCATTGGCCGGCAAAAAGAAGATAATTCCAAGAGAAATAAGTGTTTTTTTCATAATGTGATTATTTAAATGCTCGTTTATTTTACCATGGTTCGAGTCCGGACTCCAACAGCCCCTCAAAGCTTTTAAAACTATCATAATAATTATCGACAGTGATTAGATCTGAGTCCGGACTCGCATACAAATAAGAGCCTAAAGATGTATAAGGCCATGTGGTATCAGATGAAATATTGTGATGACTCGGCTGACGATGAATATAATGAAGCAGCTGAATTAAATATTCGTCATCGTAGACTGGTTTCGCATTAAAACGCCCCTGGAAAACAGGGCCTATTTTGTCATATTTGTATTTAAAATACAACGCATGTGATTGCTGTAATTTAAGCAAAAAGGATGAAACAGCATTCAGTGAAGTCCGGACTTGATCACCAGCTGCCTTAATAAGCATGTGGAAATGATTCGGCAACAAAGACCAAGCAAATATTCTTATATTATATTTCTTTTTATATTCCTCCGTTTTAAATAAGAACCGTTCATAATCCTTGCCCTGCAAAAAGATACTTTCTTTGTTAATTCCCCTGTTGTAAACGTGATAAAATTGCTCACTTACAAGCTCTAATTTTCTCGATGGCATGCTATTAATTCGTTTAAATGCTAAGAAAGTAGCTTAGGTGAACATTTGTTTACTGTCAATATCAATGTATTCTGTCCAAGTCCGGACTCCCATCGGAGTCCGGACTTTACTTACACACCAAAAACCCCGCACCCGGCGTGAGCCGTGGTGCGGGGTTAAAACGGTTAGATAACCAGTTTTAGACTATCAAGCT
>Ga0180007_10002990_pt1 | contig 19392 bp, 14 predicted proteins | sample MM_PC_MetaG_FD_121122 | JGI IMG/M metagenome (GOLD analysis project Ga0180007, IMG submission 121122) | Groundwater microbial communities from the Aspo Hard Rock Laboratory (HRL) deep subsurface site, Sweden - MM_PC_MetaG | ecosystem: Environmental > Aquatic > Deep subsurface > Groundwater... | reverse complement strand
TGCCGCTTGCTTCCATTTTTTCCCCCGGTCCGTTGGGTTTCGCCCGACGGATTCTTGAGCCAAGGGAGCCTTGACCATTGAGCCGTCGATGCTTTGCCACTTCCAGGCGACGCCTTCCATGTCGTCGTACTCTGCTAGCCCAGCCCGCCAGAGATGCAAGAAAAATCCGGCTTTGAGCCACTCGCGGAAGTACTTGTGCACCGAACTTGCGCTGCCAAACCGTTCCTTTGGAAGAGCTTTCCACTGGCAGCCTGTGCGAAGCACGAATACGATGCCTTCAAATGTTTTGCGGGGGTCCATCGGCTTTCTTCCCCCGCCTGGCTTGCGCTTATAACTCCCTTCATTCGGGCGCTTCCGCGCTGGTATCAGTGGCTCAACCCGGCCCCAGAACTCATCAGACACCTCCCATGAACGGACTTTCCCCATGGTGCACCTCCGTGCAAAACCATAAGAAAAGCAGATGGAAATGTCGATTAATTACGGATAAGTTCTAAGTCCTACATCTCTTCTTCGACTTTTCTCTTCTCAAACCAGCTGTACACCGACGGAATAATCAACAGTGTCAGCAGGGTAGAGGTAACCAGGCCACCAACGACAACGGTTGCCAGAGGCTTTTGAATTTCTGACCCTGTACCGTCGGCTAGCAGCATCGGCATCAAGCTGAATATGGCGATGGACGCGGTCATCAGTACCGGCCGCAAGCGGTCAACGGTTCCTTTCCTGATTGCCTCATCCTGTTCAAGCCCTTCATCACGCAACTGCGAGATGCGCGACACCAGAACAAGGCCGTTCAGCACGGCAACGCCAAACAGTACGACAAACCCGACCGATGCCGGTACCGAGAGGTACTGACCTGATATGAACAATGAAAAAACGCCTCCGATCAGGGCGAATGGCAGATTGGAGATGACCAACAGAGCCAGCCGGATCGAACGAAACGTGACATACAACAGCAGAAGGATCAGGCCGATTGCCACAGGCCCGACGATCATGAGCTTGTTCATGGCCCGCTGCTGGTTCTCGAACTGCCCGCCCCAGGTGAGATAGTAACCGGACGGCAATTTGACCTGCTCCTTGATTTTCTGCTTGGCCTCGGCCACGAAACTGCCGATGTCCCTGCCGGTAATGTTCATCTCAATGCCGATCCGGCGCATACCGTCCTGCCGGCTGATCTGAACAGGCCCTTCAATCATCTTCACTTCGGCCAGCTGTTCCAGCGGGACATTAATGCCGGTTTTCGTGGTAATCATCAGGTTCTTGATCGCGTCAAGAGAATTGCGCTTTTCCTCCGGCAAACGCACAGTGATATCGAAGCTGCGGTTTTCTTCATAAAGCTTGGAGGCGGACTTACCGGCTACGGCAATTTCGATAACCTTTTGCACATCACTGATGTTCAGGCCATAGCGGGCAATTTTCGACCGATCGATGTTGACGGTCAGGTATGGCTGCCCCGAAACCTTTTCAGCAGCCAGATCGGTTCCGCCCCGGACAGAGGAGAGTATCCGCGTAATTTCTGCCGATTTTTTACTGAGCACGTTGATATCTTCACCAAACAGTTTGAGAATAAGTTGGGCACGGGTACCGGCCACCAATTCGTCGATGCGGCATTGAATCGGCTGACTGAAACCGACCTGTATTCCCACTATCGACTCCAGCGCTTTTCGCATCTCGTTGGTGACTTCTTCTTTGGATATGTCCCGTTTCCATTCGCTCTTCGGCTTGAAAATCCCCACATATCCGGTCTTGTCCGAGCCCCGGGTATCGAGGGCAATCCCGGTCTGCCCGGTGCGCCCGATAACCGTATCCAACTCCTGAAATTCCTTCAATTTGGCGGCGGCTCGCTGGTTCACTTCCATGGCTTTGGCCAAGGAAACACCAGGCAACAGGGAAACATCCATGTCAAACGAACCTTCATCCATGACTGGGATGAATTCCGTCCCTAGGCGGGGCACCAGAAAGAGCGCGACAACCAGGAGCACACCAGCTACACCTAGCACCACACGTTTGGTGTTCATGGCGTAATTGAGCAGCGGCAGATACAGCTTGGTGGCATGTTTCATGATGAAGCTTTCTTTTTCAAGGTGCGGCTTCAAAAAGATGACACACAGCACCGGGATGACAAATATGGAGAGGAATAGAGAGGACAGCAGCGCAATGGCAACCGTGACGGCAAGGGGACTGAACATTTTCCCTTCGATCCCCTCCAGCGAAAGAATCGGGATGAAGGTGAGCGCGATGATCAACTCGCCGAAGATGCTCGGTTTCCGGACTTCCATGATCGCCTTCAAAACAGTCAATGGTTTTGATGAGTTCCCGCCATCTTCGCTTAAAAGGCGCTGAGCATTCTCCACCTGAATAATGGTGGTGTCAATGATCATACCGATGGAAATGGCAAGACCGCCGAGTGACATCAGGTTGGCGGTGATCCCGGTAAGTTTCATCATGATAAACGTTGCCAGGAGCGACAGCGGCAACGCGATAAGCACGACGATGCTGCCACGAAGACTGTTCAGCAGCAGATACAGCACGATCAAAACAAGAATTGAACCTTCAACCAGCGCCTTGTTGACGGTGCCGACGCTTGCTTTCACAATGTCACTACGGTCATAATAAGGTACCAGCTTGATTCCTTCCGGAAGCACATTGTTTTCGTTCAATTCCTTGACTTTTGCGACAACGCGACTCACTACGTCGCCGCTGTTTGCACCACGCAGCATCATGACAATACCACCGATGCATTCCTCCTTGCCGTCCTTCATGGCGGCACCCATGCGCACCGCTTCGCCGACCTTGACCTGGGCCACATCCCGGATGTAGGTCGGTGTACCTCCTGTAGATTTCAGAACGATATTTTCGATATCGTTGACATCCTTGATCAAGCCGACGCCACGAACAATGTACTGGTCCGTACCCCGTTCGAGGAGGTTGCCGCCAACATTTTCATTGTTATCACCTATGGCCGAATAGACATCGTCCACGGTGATGCCGTACTTTATCAGTTTCTCCGGTGCAACGAGCACCTGATACTGCTTGAAATAGCCACCGAATGAGTTGATTTCGTTAACTCCGGCAACGCTCTTCAGTTGAGGAGTGACAATCCACTCCTGAATGGTGCGCAGGTTAGTCAGGTAGGCCAACTTCTGTTGAGGGTCATCCGGCATCTTCCCTTCGAGGGTGTACTGGTAGATTTCTCCCATGGCGGTTCCGATCGGCCCCATGGCAACCTCAACCCCTTTTGGCACCTTCTCCCGCGCCTCGGCCAGCCGCTCAAACACCAGTTGCCGGGCAAAGTAGATGTCCACATTATCCTTGAAAACAATGGTGACTATCGACAGGCCAAATTTCGTGACCGAACGCATCTGTTCGATATCGGGCAGGCCACGCATAGACATTTCAACAGGATAGGTTACGTTTCGTTCAATCTCGATTGCCGAGAGGCCATCGGCATGGCTGACGACTTCGACCTGAATGTTGGTGACATCAGGGAAGGCATCAACCGGCAGTTTGAGATATGAGTATGATCCGAAGGCAATAATCAGCAGCGCCAGGAATATAGTCATCCCTTTCTGCCGCAATGTATAGGCTATTAATTTCTCCAGCACCGGAGCCTCGCTTTCGTTATTTTAGATGGCATCACTGCCTCGTTCATTTGTTCGTATCTTCACAACATCATCAACCGTAGACACAAAGATCTTGCCGTCGCCAGTATTACCGGTATGGGCATATTTCTGAATCACGTTAACAACCTCAGCGGCCATGTCGTCAGAAACAACAACTTCCATTTGGATGCGGGGGATGAATTCAATTAGCCAATGTACAACCTTGTCCTTGGCGTTCTTAGCCTTCCCTTTACCGAACCCCTTGATCTCCGAAACGGTCACTCCCGGAAGGCCGTCGATTGCATGGAGCTCCTCGATGACTTGCAGTAATTTTGATGGTCGTATGATTGCTTTAATCTCTTTCATATATTTCTCCTTGATGTGTCTTTACGGACAGTATCCAGGCGGGGGGGGAAGGGCATTGGGGAATGCCATTGCTCAGTGCTCATCCTTCATTTCTCTCTTTTTCACTTCCGACTTGAGAATGAACGATCCTTTGATAGCATAACTTTCACCCTCTTTGAGCCCTGATACGATCTCAACCAGACCATTGGCGGAACGTCCCGGTTGTACCAAGCGTACGGCGAATTCGTCTTTCCCCTCCACAACAAAAACCACCTTATTCCCGTCCAGTTCCTGAATGGCATCTTCGGGAACCGCCAGCACCGACGTGGCATCGGCAGGCAGCGCCAGTTTAATGGTGGCAAACATCTCCGGCTTAAGCTTGCGTTCTGGATTGGCAACCTCGACTCGCGCCTTGACTGTGCGCGTCGCCGGGTCTACACTGTCTGCGATATAGGTGATCCTGCCAGCCAGCTTCAAGCCGGGGAAAGCGTCGACGGTAACGGCCGCTGACTGTCCACTGTGAATCTTGGCCAAGTCCTTTTCATTGATATCAACTATAATCCAGACTGAAGAAAGATCGGCAATGGTGTAGAGGCTTTTGGAGGGGTCGGCCAACTCACCGACGATGGCATGTTTCTCGGTAATAATCCCGCCAATGGGTGAACGTACCGGCAAGAGCTGCTTTTTGTGGTCATCCTTTTTAAGGTCGGATGGGGCAACTCCGTAGAGCGACAAACGTTCTTTATCGGTGTGCACTTCAGTCTGGGCGATCTTGTATTCGGTTTCAGACTGGAGGATATCCTTGCGAGCTGCAATCTTCTTCTCTACCAGAGCGTTGATCCGTTCCATGTTGGACTGGGCCAGAGCGAGTTTAGTCTTTGATTGATGATAGCGGCTGAGAGCTTCGCCCATTTCGACGCTGTCCAGGGTTGCCAATAGCTGTCCGGCGGAGACGCTGTCTCCCAGTGATGCTCGTACATCGACAATCTTGCCTGAGATTCGTGGAGACACATGGGCAGTCTTGTCGACGTTGGCATCGACTTTGCCGATAGCGCTGATCATCCCGACCAGCAGCTGTTTCTTCAGCAGAGCCACCACCACGCCATTTTGCTTCTGTATCTCGGCGGTTATCTTGACTTTGCTTTCACCGCCATGCTCGTCGGGTCCTTCAGGGCCTTCCTTCTTGTCTTTATGTTCATCATGTTCACCCGGCTTTTCATCCTTGTGGTCGGCTTCTTTCTTTTCGGTTCGCTCCGCACCACCGCCTTTACTGTGCAGGCGAAGAGAATAGATGCCGCCTCCTAAAGCGGTTGCCAGGATAAGCCCGACAATAATTATCTTCTTCTTCACTGCACACCTCCGACAAGTTCTGCTGCCACTGCTGATTCGAGTTTGGAGAAGGCTGTCTGACGGCCATGGAGAGCAGTCAAATAGCCGTCGTTGACCTCGAAAAATTTTTTCTGTTCCTGAATGACGGCAAGAATACCTACCTCGCCCAGACGATAGGCCTCTTGGGTCAGCATCAGGTTCTCTTCAAGCTGGGGGATGATGTCGGCTTTATAGAGGGAAAGTATTGCCGTCGCACTCTGGTAATTGACATAGGCGGTCTCGACTTCCCGCTCCACCCTTCTGGTGATAGCGACCAGGCGGCTTTCGCTGCTGCTTCGCTTTGCCCTGGCTTCCTGGATGCTGGCCTGATTTCTGTCAAAGATGGGAATAGGCATCGATAGCCTTACGCCGATGGCATAAGCAGTATCTTTTCCTTCCACCCCACCGATCTCCTTGGATGTGGTATCACGCCTGAACACCAGACCTGTCGTGAGGTTGGGGACGCCTTCTGCTTGAGCAAGGATAATATCGGCCTCGCCTCGCTCTTTTTCAGCTTCCAATCCTTTGATATCGGGACGATTGCTTATGGCAAGCTGCTTCAGATCGGTCAACTGTCTTGGTATATAGGCAATAGACTCCAGTCTTCCGGAGATTGCGGTTTGACTACCGATGGGGAGCCCTATCAGGGTCCAGAGCCTTGCCTGGGTCTGTAGCATAGCTTTCTCCGCGTCGATCCGGGCACCTTCACTCCGTGCCAGTTCTACCTTCACCAGCCCCATCTCCAACTCAGGGATGTCACCGGCTGCCAGACGCTCTTTGGTTACATCGAGAAGTTGCTTATTGAGCACGGTTGAACGATCAGCCAGGGCTACCCGCTCTTTTGCCAGTAAAGCGTCGTAGAAAGACGTCTTCACTTCATCACGAAGCAGACGCTCTTGTTCGGACAGTTGCCAGCGATACAGATCAAGTTCACGCTCAGCTACAGTTAGCCTCTTGGCACGCTTTCCGGTCAGAAAAAACTCCTGTGACAGACCAATGGCCTGGCTGTTTTCTTTTTTGCTGCCTGTTAAAGCACCAGTGCCAGCCTCAAGATCGAGCGTCGGGTTCGGCAGGAGACCTGCCCTAACCTTACCGGCGTCACGGATGCCTTTCTCTTCGCGGAGCGCCTTGAGATCGCCATTATTGTGCAGTGCAAACTCGATCACCTGAGGCAGCGATATTACTTGTTCCTCGGCACGCACCAGGCTTGATGAAAAGACAGACACGATAACGGGCACCAAGAGCAAGGCTCCCCGTGCAAAAACAGTCGTTCCCATGGAACCTCCATATTCAGTTGTGATGGCAAGATGCACCAATATTGCGGGGACTTTACACCTTTGACGGAGGATGGAGGATACATTTGTCCCTGAATCAGGGCAAACCAATCTCGTTGTGGTGTGTTAGGCTAGGTTTTGCGGGGGGATAAACTTGGAAAAATATATTTCCTGAGGATATACGGCAGGATCAAATGCTTGCAATACCATAGGTTCAAAATAGCAATTGATAACGAGTTGCTGGGCGGTCAAGGATGTGTGGCATGCGCAGTTGACACATGCATCACAGCCATAATAGGCCTTGTGTTGTTCAGACGGAGAACATGGGCACTGATGAGGCGAAGATGGTCCCGCAAGGTGAGTTGCTGAATCATTAGATGATGACACAGAATACTGCATGCCGCGACTTTCATGCACGCCATGCACAGCCGCCATCGTCACGATGATGAGCAACAGCTTGGCAACAAATCCTATGCAGATAGATCTTTTCATACTTTTTTTTAGGGGCTGTCCTAGCTAACTAGCTTTCTGCCCTTTGTTTAACCCACGTTTTCAGCTGGTTGAGTAGTTCTTTGTGGTCTCCGGCATTGAACCGCCATTCACACTCCTTAAGGAACAGGAAGAAGCTATCTTTGGGGATGCCGTTGAACCTTCTCATGTGGCGCTTGGCCTGGTTCCAAAAGTTCTCAATCCCATTGATGTGGTTCTGCCTGTCAGCAAAACGCTCCGAGTGATTTATGCGGACATGGTGAAAATCCGAAACGTCCAGGGCGTCATAACTCGTGAAGCCGTCAGTGTAGACGATGCTGTCTGGGAGAATCATCCGCTCCATAATCGGCAGCAAGGTCGCTGTGCGGGCATTTGGAATCATGACCGTAAAGACCCTGCCTCCTCGCTTCAACAGACCGAAAACAGGGACTTTCCCTGCCGCTCCACGCCCACGCTTTCCTTTCCTGACTCCCCCGAAGTAGCTCTCGTCGACCTCAACTTCGCCAGCGAATGGAGAGGCCTTCTCCATTTCATCGGCAATGACTTTCCGCAGCCGAGTGAAAAATGCCGCTGCGGTATTGCGGTGTACGCCAACTAGTTGTGCTGTCGCGCGGGCCGTTGTTCCGGCGACAAAGTGCTCAATGAGCCGTGCCCGTTTCTGGGCGCTGAGTCTGCTCCTTCGAGTATACACGGAACCACCTTAGCACTAAGCCGTGTGCTTAGCTAGGACAGCCCCTTTTTTTAAGAATTGGCTAATCTGGCCGACAATGTCAAGCCATAATTAGGGCTTATTTCTAGAAAAATAGGCCTAACCTGAGCGATTCGCCCAGCTAGAACTGCCCTTTTTGTTGCACATCGCACTGTATTTGCTTATAATTCAATCCAGCTAAGCACTCGCTTCCACACACCCAATTGGTGGAGGGCTGGATGTCCATGAACAAATCCCACAAGCCATGTTTCATCGATGATGTCCAGGTCACCAGCGACTGCTTGACCGGTCGAGTTGGGCTCAACCTCTTCGTCCGTTACCTTCGTGGCATCGACCTCGCTCCCCACACCGACCGGCTCTTCGGCTCGATACGCAAGCACTCAAAAGGCCTTGCCATCCCCGAGCTCTTCAAGCAGGTCCTGTGTTTCCTCTTTGACGGCACCAGCCGCCACCTGAGCCACTTCGATGTGCTGGCCAAGGACACAGGATACGCGGCCGCCATCGAGACCCACCCCCAAAGCATGGCCTCGTCGCACACGGTCAAACGGTTCTTCACCGCTTTTTCCTGGCCGAGAATATTCCTGTTCCGCAGGCTGCTGCTTCAGCTCTTTCTCTGGCGACTGAAGCTGATGAAGCCGTCAGTCATCATTCTCGGGCTGGACACCATGGTCATGGACAACGACGACGCGCCCAAACGCCACGGGGTCAAGCCCACTTACAAGAAGGTGCTGGGGTTCGCGCCGCTCCAGATGACCTGGGGCCGATTCATCGTCGACGCCGTCTTTCGGGGCGGCGACAAGCACTCCAACCACGGAGACACCGCCAGCCAGATGCTCCGGCATGTGGTGCGCATGATTCGCACCAAGTACAGCCAGACCGTGCCCATCATCCTTCGCATGGACTCCGGCTTCTTCGACCAAAAGCTCTTCTCCGATACGGATGAACTCGGCATCGGCTACGTCAGCGGCGGGCGGTTCCTTTCTGACATCAAGAGCCTGGTGGGGGCCATTCCCGAATCCGCCTACCAGCATCACTTTGGAAAAACCGACGAGGACGTCTGGGAGTTCTTCGAATTTGGAGATCGGCGCGGTGACTGGAAGCACTTTCGCCGGGCCATCTTTTGGCGTCCACTCCTGAAAGAGAAGCAGTTTCTCCTGCCGGGAAGTAGGCCCGGCACCCTCGTCTACACCAACCTTGGCATGGGTTGCGTTGTGGACAAGCACTTGCACGATGCCAATCTGGACTTCATGACCCGGCCCGAAGCGGTCATCCGTTCCTACCATGAACGCGGCGCTGACGAACTTGTCCACCGCGCCTTCAAAGACTTCGGTTTCGAGGAACTCCCGTTCAAGCGCTTCGCTCCGAATGCCGCCTTCTACTACGCCATGCTCACGGCGTTCTTTCTGTTCGAGGCATTCAAGGAAGACGTGAGTGCCCCAGTGATTCCTGTGACAGCCTTTCCGACAACGCTTCGCCGCAAACTCGTGGACGTGGCCGCCAAGGTCGTTTCCCACGCAGGCAAGCTGGTGCTCAAGCTCACCGCCGCCGCCATGGAGTCACTTCATTTCAAAGAGCTCTGGGAACGCAGCCTGAGCGTCCAACTTTTCGCCTGGGCCTGACGCACCCCCTGTCCCGTGAATATCGATGGGAGTGGTGCGCCCGAAACCCTGGGAAACATGCCCGGAGGCCTCACAGCGAGGTCAACTCAGGTGCTTCCAACCAACCTGGGCATTCAAAATGCACACAGACCCACTTCCTGCCCCGGTCATCACGCTGCTTTCACAGCAAGACGACTACTGCAGGAGCCCCAACGCTCAATTTAGGATAGGGTGTACAGAGATAGTATTCACCTGACACTGCCGTCCCTGGCGGGGTGCTGATTACGTGGAATTCGCAGCTCGGAGGGCAGGGGGTACCCCCCGCCCTCCGAGCTACCCCAAAACCTCCAACCCAGAGTCTTTACTCCAAGAGGACTTTACACACTTAAAACGAGTAGGCCAGACCAAGGCGGGCGCTGTAGGCGTCCTTGCTGCCGTAGTTCTGGTAGTCGGCGGCATTGGTCTTGCTGGAGGCGCCCCAGACGTCCTTGTCAAAGTTGGCATTGATGTAACCGAGGTCCAGGTTCACGGCGAGTTCGTCGTAGATGATGTACTTAGTGTTGAAGTCCACTTCCCACAGGGAGTCCTTGGTGGTCAGGAAGCCACCGTAGTTGGCAAGGTCAGCGACTGTGTTCAGGTTGCCACCACCGTTTTCAGTGAGGAACCGCTTGTCGTTGGTGCCCTTCACGTACAGCACGTGGGCGGTGTGGGAGAACTTGTCGATGAGCTTGATGTCCTTCAAGGACACGCCAATGGTCCAGAAGCCAATCACATTTCGGATGAAACCGGTGGAGCCGGGGAGGAAATTGGGGTCGCCGAAGAAGAAGGAGCCAACGGCCCAGTTCTCCGGGTTGCCGACAACGGGCATGCGGTTGGAGCCGGACTGGCCACCGTCGGTGGAATTGCCCTTCTCACCAGAGGAGTACACGAAGAAGGCGGACGGGGTCAACATCTGCAGACCGGTGTAGTCCACGGCCACATCTGCCAACCAGCCGGAGCGGCCTTTGTTGGCGGTCTGGACGTTGTTGTAGGTGGCCTTGCCGTAGTTGAAGTCAGCCATGAACTTGAAGTTGTCCAGAGTTGTGACAGTGGCGGCCACGCCACCCCAGTAAGCGCGCATGGACTGGTTCACGGAGTTGTTGCCGGAAGCGAAGCCAGGCAGGGGGGGGGCGCCGATGCCAGAGGCATAGGTGTCCTTGCCAGCGTAGGCATAGGCGGCAAACGGGGTGATGTTCACGCCCTTGAAGTCGATGGGCACTGCGGCAAAGGCCACGTCAGTGGAGGTGCCGGAGCCGGTGAGGCTCCCGGCGGTGGCAGTGGAGCTGAGGTTGGAGTCGAACAGGCGGGAATAGCCAGCCAGGACCGTTACGTTGTCGGTGACCGGGGTGGTCACGATGGCTGCGGCAGCCGGGTCGTCAAAGATGGCGCTGCCGCCGCCAAAGGCGACCGGGAGGGCTACGGTCTGGAAGCCGACCAGAAAGTTGGCCTTGGTGCCGGGCCACTTGAAGTCAAGGTAGGCTTTGCGCAGCATGATGTTGCCATTGCCGGCGGCGTTGGAGGCGCCCACGCCGGAGCCGGCAGGAGCCTGGTTGGCAGTGACTGTGCCAGCGGCGCGGCCGGCGCCCAGGGAGTAGAGGCCGTTGCCCCAGTTGCTGGTGCCGATCTGTAGATCAAGGACGCCCTTCAGGTTCTCGTTGGCGATGAACTGGAAGGCGGTGCGCATGCGCTGTTCAATGTTGAAGGTCTTGTCTTCGCTGACGGCACCCTTGCTTAGGAAGTCGGCGTTCTGCAGGCTGGCTTCAATATTCCACGTGCCGGTAGCTTTGATGTCGGCTGCGGAAGCCGTGGCCGTCATGCCCAGGACCATGAGCCCAAGCAGGGCAATCGCGTAAAATTTTTTCATTGTTTCCTTCCTTCTTTTGCGGTTGCGGTGCCCCCTGACCTGCCTGCCCCTTTGGACCACTCAATTGTTGAGGGGAGCCTCCCGGTTGGTGTTGGTCTGGGCAATGCGGCTGTATGCCGCTGGCGTTATGTTGCCCAGGCTTGAATGGGGCCGTACCGAGTTGTAATGCTGCCGCCACTCTTCGATAACCACTTTTGCTTCCGGCCTGTTTCGAAACCACTCCATGGACAGGCACACGGCGGTAGCCAAATCGACCGTATTCACTCGCGAAGTGGATGATGGCTGAGGTCAGAGGCTCTTCATCACTCGTGGTGATTTCTTCGTACCTATGCGTGGAGCGAGGCTGTTCCAAAACTTGGCAAGCTCGACGCTCAGATACCTTGAGAGCTACGCTGACATAGCCACGCACTTCCGGCGCCTGGAAGGGCTTAGAAGTTTCCCCTTACCGCCTCCTGCAGGATGAGCTTGTCTAGGGTCAACTCGGCCACAGCCTTCTTCAGCCGACCATTCTCTTTCTCCAGCGCCTTGAGTTTCCTGGCCTGGTCGACCTTGAGCTGCGGCCAAATGAAGCAAGGCCTCGTAACTGTCTGCTAACTTCTCGTATCGAACCAGCTGTACAGAGATAGTATTCACCTGACACTGCCGCCCCTGGCGGGGTGCTGATTACGCTGCCTTATTCTCCTGTTCCTTCTTCGGCAATCCGTCCAGGAACGCCTGGTGCGGTGCCCTGCCGTTCATGTTGCGGCCCTGATGGGGGCGGTCATGGTTGTAGGTATGCAGGTAAGCCTCAAGATCCTTTTGCATTTCCGCAACCGATTCGTACCATTTCTCCCGGCCCTTGATGCGGAAGTGCTCGTCCAGGAGCGTGCGGTGCAGGCGCTCCACAAAGCCGTTGCTCTGCGGTCTGCGGACCCTGGTGGTGTGGTGCTCGATGCCCTCCAGTTGCAGGAACAGCTCGTAGGGATGCCGGTCCGGCCTGCCGCAGAACTCCCGGCCATTGTCCGAGAGGATGGTGCTGATGCCCGCGCCAGCAGTCTCAAAATACGGCAGTACGTCCTGGTTCAGCACATGCACCGCCGTCACCGGCAGCTTGCTGGTGTACAGCCGACCCCAGGCGTAGCGGCTGTGGCAGTCGATGACCGATTGCAGATACACCCGGCCCACGCCCTTGAGAGCGCCCACGAAAAAGGTGTCCACGGCCACAAGATCGCCAGTGTGCCGCGTCTCGATGCGCCGTTCCCGGAATTCCGGGCTGAAGCGCTCCAGCATCCGCACCTGCTCGTCGGAAAGCTCCAGGGTCTGCTCGCGCACCGAGCGCTCAATACGCAAGAGCCGTGAAGGACGGGTGAGCAGGTCGTGCCTGCTCCAGACGCCGCGCACGCCGCCGGAGCTCACCTGCACACCTTGCAGGACAAGCTGCTGCGCCACCCGCAATGGCCCGTGCGTCGGGAACTTCAGGCAATAGTCCATGATGGCCTGCTCCACAGCCTCGTCCACGCGGTTAGGGTGCGGCCCCTTGGCGCCAGGCAGGCGGTCCAGCAACCCGTCGGCCCCAAAGGTCTGGAAATTACGCCTGATCTCGTAGAACTGTTGCCTGGAATATCCCGTGATCTTGCAGGCTTTGCTCATATTGCCCAACTCCGTGGCCAGCTCTAGCAAACTCAACTTCCTTCGTGCTACCTTCTTTCTTGTGGTCATGGCGTTCTCCTTGTTGAGGGTTGATGATGTCTCGCAACTCCATCGCTACCCCAACCAGGGACGGCATGCCCACCTCCTCTTTCGAGGGCCAACGGTCAGGTCATAACCATCTCAGCACACCCAAACATTTTTCTCAGCTGCCGGGTCGTTGACATGGACGAGCCACACCAACAGCAAAGCGGTCTCAATCCCTTGGCGTGCATAGCAATTTGTGTGCCTAAATTATATACACTGTTGCCGTATGTGTATACATTGTATAATTGCAAAATGTTAGATAGTGTCGACTAGGGGCATGCGCACGCCCGTGTGATTACGAAATTGACATTTTTTGAACACAAATGTCAATTCATTCGCATTGCTGTGTATGTATATTTACACAAAAGGCAAATTTGTAAAAATGGATCATCGCGCCCGCGTTGCGCTCACTTCCGCCATGCTGGACCGACTGTTGCATCATAGCCACGTCATCCAAATCCAAGACAGCTATCGGCTCAAGGAGAAACGCAAGGCCGGGGTCATCGCCTTAGCTAAGCAGAAATAGCGGCGACCGCCGGGGTAGGGCGAGCCCTCCCCGGCGGTCACTGGGTGGGTCAATACTCAGCCGGTGGGTGGGTCAGAATTCAACCGGCGTTGACCCCCTCGGGCTACCCCTAAACCGGCAACCCAGAGCCCAATTATGTCGGCTGACCCACTACTGGAGTGGACCCATGATGCTTTTTTTCGCCGCCGACTATCCCGACATCCCCGGCGTCTACCTTATGAAGGACGCTTCCGGGCGCATCCTCTATGTGGGCAAGGCCAAGAGCCTGCGCAAGCGCCTGTCCTCCTATTTCCGCGCCGGCGCGGACCACGCGCCCAAGACCCTGGCCCTGCTGGCCAAGGTCATTCATATTGATGTCCTGCTCGTCTCCACCGAGAAGGAGGCCCTGCTCCTGGAGGAGAGCCTGATCAAGAAGCACCGGCCGCGCTACAACATCGTCCTGCGCGACGACAAGCGCTCGCTGCTCTTCCGGCTGGACAAGCGCTCCGAGTTTCCGCGCTTGACCATGACCCGCCAGGTGCTGCGCGACGGCTCGGCCTATTTCGGGCCCTTTTCCTCGGCCTCGGCCGCGCGGGCCACGCTGAAACTCGTGGGCGGCATCTTTCCGCTGCGCAAGTGCTCGGACAGGGCGTTCAAGAACCGCGTGCGGCCCTGCCTGTTCCACCAGCTCGGCCAGTGCCTCGGCCCCTGCTGCCTGCCTGTGGACAGGAATCGCTACCAGGAGATGGTGACCCAGGTGGAGCAGTTTTTGGCCGGGCGGTCGCGCTCGCTCGTGCGCGAGCTTGGCCGGCGCATGCGCGAGGCCTCGGAGGCCCAGCGCTACGAGGAGGCCGCCCTGCTGCGCGACCAGGTCAAGGCCATCGAGAAGACGCTGGAAGGCCAGGCCTCGGTGCTGCGCGATGCCCTGGACCGCGACGTGCTTGCGGTTGTCACCGCTGGCGATGGCCTGGGGCTGGGCCTGCTTTTTGTGCGCGCCGGGCAGCTCCTGGAGCAGAAGACGTACCACTGGCGCGGCCTGGGCCAGGCCGACATCGCCGAGGCCCTGGAGAGCTTTCTGCCGCAGTTCTACGGGCCCAGGCGCTACATTCCGGGCCGCATCGTGCTCTCCCACGACCTCTCCGGCCAGGATATGGCGCGGGAGCTGGCCGAGGTGCTGGCCGAGCGCCGGGGCGGGCCGGTGCGCCTGGCCCTGCCGCGCGGCGCCGACGAGCGCCGGCTGCTGGACATGGCCGCCAACCTGGCCCTGTCTGCCCACCGCAGCGACCGCGTGCAGGACATTCCGGGCCAGCTGGAGCACGCGCTCGGCCTGCCGCGCGCGCCGCGGCGCATCGAGTGCGTGGACATCTCGCACCTGGCCGGCGGCGACGTGCGCGCCGGGGTGGTGGTGTTCGAGGACGGCGTGGAGGCCAAGGCGGACTACCGCGCCTACGCCTTGCCCGGCGCGGAAGGCACGGGCGACGACTACGCGGCCCTGGCCCAGTGGGCGCTCCGGCGCGTGGAGTCCGGCCCGCCCTGGCCGGACCTGCTGCTTGTCGACGGCGGGCGCGGCCAGCTGGCCGCAGTGCTGCGGGCGCTTGCCGAGGCCGGTGCGGCGGAGGCGTTCGAGTGCGCGTCCATTGCCAAGGGGCCCAGCCGCCGCGCCGGGGAGCTCACGGACCGGGTGTTCCGGCCCGGCCGCAGGAACCCGGTGGCGCTCCGGGCCGGCAGCCCGGCGCTGCTCTTTTTGCAGCGCGTGCGCGACACGGCCCACCGCTTCGTCATCAGCAAGAGCCGCAGGGCTGGCCGGAAGACCCGCCTGGACAGCGCGCTCTTGAATATTCCCGGCCTGGGCCCGGCCCTGGCCCGGCGCCTCTGGGACGCCTTCGGGTCGCTCTCCGCCATGCGCCAGGCCGCGCCGGAGCAGCTGGCCCAGGTGCGCGGCGTGGGTTTGGCCCTGGCCGGGCGCATCGCCCAGGCCCTGGCCCTGCCCCAGCCGGACCAGCAGGGCCAATCCGTAGATTCTGAGAGGTCGGGCTAATCTGACCGTCGGGTCAATCTGAGAGGCCGGGCCAGCCCGATCCGTCGGGCCAGTCGGGCCAGGTAGACCAGTCAGGCCAGTCGGGCCAGTCAGGCCAGCCCGGCGGCTAGACCACTTCCAGCGGAACGCCGGGCGTGAGGCCCAGCAGGCGCGTGGCCGGGGCATGCTCCCTGAGGGCCACGGCAAAGGCGTCGGTGTCCTGGGCCAGGATGGGGAAGGTGCCCCAGTGCATGGGCGCAACATTCCGGCAGCCCAAGAACGAGCAGGCCACCGCGGCCTCCACGGCGTCCATGGTGAACCAGCCGCCCATGGGCAGCATGGCCAGGTCGATGTCGAAGAAGCGGCGGAAGAGCTTCATGTCCGAGAACAGGGCCGTGTCGCCGGAGTGGTAGGCGCAGAAGCCGCCGGGGAAGGTCAGGATATACCCGGCGGGCGCGCCCGTGGCCGAGGAATGCACGGCCTGGACCATCTTCACGCGCAGCCCGGCCACCTCCACGGTCCCGCCGATGTTCATGCCCAGGACCTGCTCCCCGGGCACGCCCAGCCCTTTCATCTTGGGCACGGTGTCGAACAGGCAGACCAGCTGCGCGCCCGTGGCCCGGCAGATCTCCATTGCCTGGCCCACATGGTCGCCGTGGTCGTGGGTCACGAGCACCGCGTCCACCGTGTCCAGGGCCTGCCAGCCGCAGGGCGCTTTGCAGTTGCCTTCGAAGAACGGGTCGATGAGCACACTGAGCCCGTCGTCCTGAATCCGGAAATTGGAATGCCCGAACCAGGTCAGCTGCATGGCCTGCCCTCCTTCTTGCCGTCCAGCGGGGGGCTATTCGCCCCAGCGCTTGAACAGCGCGTTGTCGATGCCCAGCTGGTCCAGAATGCGCCCGGCCAGGTGGTTCACCATGTCGTCGATGGTCTTGGGCCTGTGGTAGAAGCCGGGGCTGGCGGGCACGATGTCGGCCCCGGCCTCCTTGGCCGCCAGCATGTTCTTGATGTGGATGAGGCTGAGCGGGGTCTCGCGCGTCACGAGCACGAGCTTGCGCCCTTCCTTGAGCGTAACATCCGCCGCGCGGTGGATGAGGTTGGTGCCCAGGCCGTGGGCAATGGCCCCGAGCGAGGCCATGGAGCAGGGGCAGACGATCATGCCCGCGTGCTGCCAGGAACCGCTGGCCGGGCCTGCGGCGATGTTCTTCTCATCATGGCTGGCGTGGGCCAGGGCGGTCAGCTCCTCGGGCCGGAAGTCGGCCTCCAGGGCGATGACCTTTTTCGCCGCCTCGGACACGATGAGGTGCAGCTCGATGTCCGCACGGCCGCTGAGCGCGCGGGCCAGGGCCAGGGCGTACTGCGGGCCGCTGGCGCCGGTCACGGCAAGGAGAATGCGTTTCGGCATGGTGCTCCGTTTTGTTTATACCCTCCGGGGGCCAGGGGCTCCGCCCCTTGACCCCGCCGGGGGGATGACCCCGGCCCCCTCATTTGTCTGCTGCGAATTCTGCGGCGGTTCCCGCCGTGGAATTCGCAGCCCAAGGGGGATTCCAAAGGGCCTCAGGCCCTTTGGCCGCCGGAGGCTATTGCTTTACAGTCCCAGCTGTGCCCACAGGGCGTCGACCTTGGCCTTGACGTTCTCGTCCATGCGCAGGGTGCTCGGCCACTCGCGGTGGTGCCCGTCCTCCGGGCCCTTCTTGGTGGCGTCGATGCCCATCTTGCCGCCGTAGAACGCGAGCGGCGAGGCGTGGTCCAGCGCGTCCAGCGGACCTTCGAGGATGGCCACGTCGCGCCGGGGATCGACATTGTTGCCGATGCGCCAGAGCACCTCGGAGACGTTCTGCACGTTGATGTTCTTGTCCACCACCACGATGATCTTGGTGAACATCATCTGGCCCATGCCCCACAGGGCGTACATGACCTTGCGGGCCTGGCCGGGGTAGCGCTTGTCGATGGAGACGAAGCAGAGGTTGTGGAACACGCCCTCCAGGGGCAGGTTCATGTCGATGACCTCGGGCAGCTGCTTCTTGATGAGTGGCAGAAACAGGCGTTCCGTGGCCTTGCCCATGAAGCAGTCTTCCATCGGAGGAGGGCCCACGAGGGTGGCCGGGTAGATGGCGTCGTTTCTGTGGGTGATGGCCGTGACGTGGAACACGGGATAGTCGTCGGCCAGGGAGTAGTAGCCGGTATGGTCGCCAAAGGGCCCCTCGCGGCGGCGCTCCTTGGGGTCCACGTAGCCTTCCAGCACGAACTGGCTGGTGGCCGGCACCTCCAGATCCACGGTCTTGCACTTGACCAGCTCCACCGGCTGGTTGCGCAGGAATCCGGCGAAGAGCATCTCGTCGATCTCGTCAGGGATGGGCGCGGTGGCGGCGTAGGTCACGGCCGGGTCCGGGCCGATGGCCACGGCGACTTCGAGCCGTTTGCCCAGCTTCTCGGCCAGGTGGTAGTGGTAGGCCCCGCCCTTGTGCCGGTGCCAGTGCATGCCCGTGGTGTTCTTGTCGTACACCTGCATGCGGTACATGCCCGCGTTGCGCACGCCGGTCTCGGGGTTCTTGGTGAAGACAACGGGCAGCGTGATGAACGGGCCCGCGTCTTCCGGCCAGGTGGTCAGCACGGGCAGGATGGACAGGTCCACGTCGTCGCCGGTGAGCACGACATCCTGGCAGCAGCCGCGCTTCACGTGGTCCGGGAAGATGTTGGTGAGTTTGGAGAGCTTGGGGATCATCTGCAGCTTCTTGATGATGCCGTCGGGCCGCTCGATCTCCAGGTACTCGTGGATGCGCTCGCCCAGCGCGTCCAGGTTCTCGCTGTCGAGCGCCATGTTCATGCGCTTGTATGATCCGTACATGTTGGTCAAGACCGGGAACCTGGAGCCCTTGACCTGTCCGAAGAGCAGGGCCGGGCCGAACTTTTTGCACACGCGGTCCGTGACCTCGGCGATCTCCAGGTAGGGGTCGAGCTCGGCGTCGATGCGCTTGATCTCGCCGTTCTTGTCCAGATGCTTCAGAAAATCCTGCAAGTCCTTGTAGGGCATGGAATCCTCGCGTGGGTCGTTTTTTTCATCCTACCTCAGCCCCCGGCACTCTGACAAGCCGACAACCCGTGCGCGCTTGTTTTGTGATGGTTGGGGCTGCCGTTCCTTGACAGCCACAAAACAAAGTATTAAACACTGTTTCATTAATCGTATGTAATTATGTTTTGGAGGGACCATGCTGGACCAGGGCGATGCCGGAACCAAGGACAGATTGCTCAAGGCCGCGCGGGAAGTCTTCGCCGAACGCGGCGTCAGCGACGCCAGGGTGCGCGACATCTGCGCACGGGCCGGGGCCAACGTCGCGGCGGTGAATTATTATTTCGGCAGCAAGGAAAAGCTGTTCATCGCCGTGCTGGCCGAGCACCTGCACACCGCCCATGAACGGTTCCCTGTGGACATGGGCCTGGGGCCGGACGCCCCAGCGCGCGACAGGCTCAAGGCCTACATCCGCTCCATGCTGTTCAAGCTGGCGGGCGACGGCGACCCCCTGTACGAGCGACTGAGCCAGCTCTTCACCGCGGAGATGATCGAGCCCTCGGAACATTTCGGCGCCATCGCGGAACGTTTCATCATCCCTCCGCACGAAGTGTTGGTGGGCATCGTCGCGGAGCTCATGCCCGGAGCCGATGAACGCACCGTGCACCTGAGCGCCGCCGGGGTGGTGGGCCACTGCCTGCTCTTCGACAACGCCAAGCAGATCATCCGCCGCATGTGCCCGGAGATGGCCCTGGAGAAGCTCGGCGTTGAGCTGGTGGCGAATTTCGTGTTCGAGTTCGCTTGGGCGGGCATCGAGCGCATGAAGAACTTCAAGGAGTAGCGTGGTGAACCTGAATCTGTT
>Ga0180007_10002989_pt1 | contig 19392 bp, 14 predicted proteins | sample MM_PC_MetaG_FD_121122 | JGI IMG/M metagenome (GOLD analysis project Ga0180007, IMG submission 121122) | Groundwater microbial communities from the Aspo Hard Rock Laboratory (HRL) deep subsurface site, Sweden - MM_PC_MetaG | ecosystem: Environmental > Aquatic > Deep subsurface > Groundwater... | reverse complement strand
TTCATTTGACCTCCTTTTTTTTCTTCATTTCTTCCCTGGATGGTTAATAGCTTCCCCATCCTGCACTTAACAAAGCCCTGCTCTGCTCCCCGGGAAATCCTTGGGTCTTCTTGGACTCATATTCATGAACCAGAAAGACAAAAAAGTCTTATCCAAACTTAATATAAGGGCAGCAGAACTGATGAGCTGTTTACTTGCGCAATATGACAGGTGAAATATTACATGCAGCTTACAGAAATAATTTTTTTAAAAAATTTTGGGAGCGACCTTAAAAAGAGTCCCTTTATCAATCCATCCACCAGCGTTAAGGGAAACGAAAGGGCTTTTCTGTGGCCATAACAGATGACAAATCAGGGGGAAGGTGAGGGCGGAATCTCGGGTCCTTCTGTTGTGTCTTGGCAAGTTTTTCGATGAAAAACTCCCGTGCTCTTTTCCGGAAAACAGGATAAGGTTGCCTGCCTAAAACAGGGGAGGGGTGAATGGAAATTGGTGTGCTGCAGAGCTATGCGCCCATATTGGGCACGATTTTGCTGGGCTTTGTGCTCAGGCGGATCGGTTTTCCGGGGGAGCGTTTCTGGCCCGCTGCCGAGCAGATCACCTATTACCTGCTCTTTCCCGCCCTGCTGGTCCTGAAAATCGGCACGACCCGGACAGGCGGTGTGCAGACGGCATCGCTCATTGCCGCGCTGGTCTTTGCTTTCCTGACGATTGCCATGCTGCTGGTTGCCGCCAGAAAGAGGCTTGCCGGCGAGGGGCCGGCCTTCACCTCCCTTTTCCAGGGAACGTTGCGCTTCAACACCTATATCGGCTTGACCATCATCCTGTTTTCCTTTGGCGAACCGGGGATGCAGATTGCCGCGATCATCATGGCGACCCTGATCCCGCTGGTCAATATCTTATGCGTTGTGGTGCTGCTCTGTTACGGCAGCCGGACATCCGGCCGCAAGCGGCTGGCAATTTTGCTCTCCCTGCTCAAGAATCCCGTGCTGCTGGCCTGTCTTGCCGGGATTTTCATCAATGTCGCGGGGATACATATTGTCACGCCTGTGGCGGGCGCCATGGCCATTCTCGGCAAGGCCGCCTTGCCCATGGGCCTTCTCACCGCAGGCGCCGGCCTTGATTTTAAAATTTTTCAGGCATCACCGAGGACAATCGTTGCCGCCTGCCTGGGCAAGCTCATTGTCCTGCCGGCGCTCATGTGGCTTTTCTGTCTGTTTTTTCAGGTGGAGCATACGCGTGCTACAATCGCCGTTCTGTTCGCCGCATTGCCCTGCTCAGCCCTTTCCTTTGTTCTGGCCCGCCAGCTGGGCGGCGATACCCGGCTCATGTCCGGCATTGTCACGGTGCAGACCTGTCTGGCCCTGGGCACCATGCCGTTCATGCTCTCGCTGACCTCGTTGTTGTAAATCAACCTGCAGCAGGGGCCGGAACCCTCTGTCGGGTAGTCCATAGTCTCCCGAATCAACTTCAGAAAATCAGATCTCGACAGATTTTTAGGTAGATACCCTAATCGTGGTCAGAGAAGAGTGTCTAAAGTATTTTAGGCACTTTAAATGCTGCGGTTAATTGCCGCGTTAGGGGTTTATATGTGATTTTCGTTTGACAGGTATCGCGCACTATGTTGAGATAAAAGGATAAAAACGCCTTGGCGCACAATGAAAAAAACGTAAACCGTTGTAAAAAAATAATATCGTCGTCTGATACCAGAGACGGCTCCTAACGTTGACCGGGTATTGAAATGAAAATCGTCATAGTCGGAGCAGGTGCCTTAGGGAGGCTGTTCGGGGCATTACTTGCCCAGGGTGGTGAAGATGTCTATTTTGTGGATCTGGATCAGGAGGTCGTAGCCGCCATCAACGACAAGGGTGTCGGGGTCACCAGCCATGATGTGGAACCGGCGGAGATCAATTATTCTCCGGCCCGGGCGACGACGAGCGGCGGTGACATCAAGGAGTGCGATCTGGTGGTCATGGCCGTCAAATCCTATCATCTTTATGAGGCTGTGCTGGGCGTTTCCCACCTGATCACCGATAACTCGCCGGTGGTCTGTCTGCTCAATGGTCTTGGTCATATTGAAGTCATGGAAAGGGTGGTGGCGCGGAGCAATATCATCACCGGTTTCACCAATATGGCGGCAACGGCTCTTGGACCCGGGTTGGTGGTGAACGACGGCATCGGCAAGACCAAGATAGGCGAACACGACGGCAGCTTGAGCCCGCGTCTGCTGAAAATCAGCGACATGCTGAACAAATGCTCCATCGAAACGGAACCGGTGCACGACATCATGAGCCGGCTGTGGTGCAAGGTGATTGTCCATGCTGCCATAAATTCCGTATCCGCGGTGGTGCGCGAACGCAACGGCCATCTCATTGAATGCATGGAGTCTGTTTCCCTGTTGAAACGGCTCATTGACGAGGGTGAGGAAATCGCCGATGCCTGCGGGGTGGTGCTTGGCTCAACCGATCTCTATGAGAAACTGATGACAACCTGCCGCCGGACCTTCAACCACATTTCCCCCATGCTGCAGGATATCATAAACAGAAGAAAAACCGAGGTTGATGCCCTGAACGGCATCCTGTACCGCTATGGCAGAAAAAACGGGGTCGATGCGTGTACCCACCTGACCATGTTTGAACTGATAAAAAGTGTGGAAAAGAGCTACAGCATGCTTGAAGAGCAGGAAGAGAGATTCTGACAGCTTCTCTTTTTTAAAGGGTGAACCAATGGCAGACTGGCATAAGATTCTGGTGGCAGTGGATGACAGCAGCCTTTCCGAGCAGGTCCTGAACTATGTGGGCGAGGTTGTCGGGGGTATTGATAAGGTGGAGATCTGCCTGCTGCATGTTTACCCCGAACCCCCGCCTTATTATTTCGCCGAGAAGCACACCCTGCAGGAATACCGGGAGGAAAAAGAGACCGCTTCCCTGAAGATTTTCAGCCGGGCCGGCAAGGTCCTGGAAAGTCACGCCATTGCCGGGACAAGAATCACCACTTCCTGTCTGATGGCCACCGGCAAAACCTTCAGCAAAACCATCCTGCAGGTGCAGAAAGACGGAGGATTCGGCACGGTGGTGCTGGGTAAACGGGGCATTTCCAAGGCGGAAGAGTTTCTGTTCGGCAGTGTTTCCAATGCGGTGATCAGGGAAAGCCATGATTTTACCGTGTGGGTTGTTTCTTGATTGCAGCCCTTGGTGGAGAATAAATGCCTAAAACCCTCAAGGATATCCCGGAACATATTGTTTCCCTGTACAAGGCGCATCCTGTCTCCAGTTCCATCCGGCGCAAGCCCAGGGTCTATGAGGATACCTCAAACTTCAGCTCCATTGACTACGGGGATGTCATCTTGGCCGACAACCGTTATTTCCTGGTAACAGGTTATACGGTTGAGGGACGCTTCGGGGTGGATGACCAGCCCAAGCAGTGGGTGCCGAAGGTTGTTGACCTGGAAAGCGGGGTCTCGCACATCCTCAAGCTTGTCTTTCATGAGGTGTTTTCCGTTTCCGTGGGCAGTTTCACCATCCCCTGTTACCGCAGCCCGGAAAAAGAGGCGAGAATCCTGGAATTGACCGCGGACCATGCGCGGTTCATGAAGGGGAAGGCGGTGGAGGATGAGGCGGGCAACCTGGTGCGGATCCTTGATATCATCAGCGGCCGCCGGCTTGACAAACATATCTATCGCCATGAATGTTCCCACGAGGAGTATTTTGCCTCCTATCTGCCCGGCATCCTCAAGGAATATATCGAGTGCGCCAAGGCCATCAGCTTTCTGCATCAGGCCGGCTTCCGCCACGGAGATATCCGTCGGGATCATATTCTGGTGGAGTACGGGACAGACACTTTCCGCTGGATTGATTTTGACTATGAATTCTATCTGCCGGAGCGGCCCTTTGCCCTGGATCTGTTGGAGCTGGGCAACCTGTTGATGTATCTGGTTGGCAGGGGGAATTTTCCTCCCAAAAAAATTTTTGACGATCCCAGGTTCGGCCAGAAGGTGCTGGATACAATTACCCCTGATGACCAGTCCCTGCTGTCCAGAAACCGGGTGGTCAATCTCAAAAAGCTTTTCCCCTATATCCCGGACGGGATGAACAATGTCTTTATGCATTTTTCCCAGGGAGCAAGCGTCTGGTACGATACGGTTGATGAACTTGTTGAGGATGTCGAGCAGGTGGTCGCTTCTCTGTGAAGGACTTTCTGCAACAAAATCCAAAAAGTCAGCATCCCGCAGTTTTTTTCTTTTCCACGGTCATAACCATTTGTTGGGCAAGTCCCTATTGTCCCTTCCCTTCTGCTGTTAAAATTTGCGGCAACATTCTGCCAATGCCATTTAAATATTGCCCGATCATGACAGATGAGCTATCAAATATGAAAGGGGAGTGGATTGATTTGGCAATTTGCTGTAACTGCCTGACATAAAGATAAATTCCGTTATTTTTTCACGCTGCGGTGAGATGATTAAAGATAAAAGAGTATCCCGGTTTTTTTTCGACGAGAATGACTATGTCCTGTTGAATATTGTTAATGATGTTCTCAACAGGGATGAAGCCCACAAGCACGTCAAAAATCTGCTGATTCCCTATCTCCACCCGCATGGCATCAAGGAAATGACAGCCTCCATGGGCCTGCGCATCGCCTATGCGGTCATTCATCTGCTGGGTTCTCTTGAGGCGGGCAAGGCCGCTGACCGGCAGAATGCGCTTCGTTGTCTGCGTGATGAGGTGCTCTGCAGCTCCCAGAGTATGCTGCGCAGGAATACCGCCCGGATCCTGCTGGAGATCATGAAGGAGCTGGTCCGCTCCCAGGGGGACTATCTGCGGCAGCTCAAGCTGGCCAGGGATTTCCGTACAGCCACCTTCGGCAAGCCTCGTTTTATCCGCAGCCAGCTGAAGAAGTACCATCTGATCGAGATGCCGGAGGAATGGAATCAGATCGCCTTCGACGACCATGTGCACGACGCCAACACCAAGGGCCGCAAGTCGCCGACCCACCTTATCATGGACGCCTGGATCAAGGGTATCCGCCGCCTGACGGTGATCTACTACAACTTCATCAACGTGGAGGTGGCGGCTGAACTGCTGGAATCGGCGGAAGTCATGGGAATCGCCGTCAGGATCGGCATAGAATTTTCCGCCAGATTCCGCGGCCGCTATGTTAAACTCATCTGGGCGCCCCGCGGCTTTGCCGACAAGAAGGACTTTCTCAATTTTTTCAAGGATGGCCCGTCAAAGGCCGTTATGGACGAAGGCCGCAAGGTTTCGGAATACCAGCAGCGTTACGTGCTTGCCGTGTTCAGGGAGTTCAACGCCAGGCATCGGCCGCTGATCAACGAGGCCTACGGCATCAACCTCGCCCCCTTTGACCGGGAGGATTTCTTCGCCTTTGTCGGCTCTGGCCAGCCCTCGCTGCTGCATCTGGCCAAGTATATTTACAATCATATGCTGCCGGCCATGCGCGAGCAGGTGGCAGGGTTCCGGGAAAGCTGGGCAGGGGCGGACCAGGAAGAGCGCCTGCGCATCACCCACGCCGTTGAGATCATGAACACCCTGGATCCGGATGCCATCATCGAGAGTTTTCTGCAGCCGGAGAAAAATCCCGGCATCCACAATCCGTTTGCCCCCCATGATGATGCCGAGGTGCCTGGCATGCTCCGGCTTTCCCCGGAGGAGCTGCTCACCCGGCTGGAAAGCCTCCACTCCGGCTCTCGCATCACCCTGAATCTGAGCGAACTCAGCCCGGCCGATGTGCTGGAGCTTCTTTATGACTGCCGGGGCAAGATCACCCACCTGGAGATATTCAACCTCAAGGATTATACCACCGGCAAGGCGGTCCATTACGCTGAGATCAACAGTCTGCAGTTGGCGATCAATCAGGGCAACGTCATTCACCTCAAACGGGTTATCCAGAAGATTCTCCGTGACGTGAGTGAGGCTGTGCCCCTGGTCCGCGATGCGGAACAGCGTAGGAAAAAACTGACCACCATTTTACACAACATGCCGACATTGCAGGAATTTTACAAGAATTCCCTGATCAAGTCCCGTATCGGCAGCGACTCCACCGGCAGCTCCCGGCACCGTTACGGCATGGGGTTGGTCATGAAGGACACCCTGCCGCGCGCTGCGCGGCGTGACCTTGACCGCAAACAGCAACCCGGGCGCTGGAACATTCCCGTGCGCATTACCGCCCATCTGCGGGTGACTTTCATCCCCAGGAGAAACCACCACGGACTCCTGGACCAGAGTGTCCCCTGGGAGCATAAGACCAGCGTTTCAACCCCGTCATGCGCCCTGGGGCCGGTCTTTTCCGGGCTGAACTTCGGCTACGAGCGGCAGAAAGATTGGGAGGTGCAAGCCTACTCCACCCATATGGAACCCAACGGCAATGTGGCCACCCTGGGGTGGATGCAGACGGGACAGGATAACGGCCTGTCCCTTGAGGCACGGGACGATGCCGAGGAGCAGCGGAGAATTCCCCTGGGCTATCTGAACAACTACCTGAAAAACGGGCTCAAGATACTTATCGGTTTCATCCCCGCCTTTGCCACCTTCGCCCTGACCAAGGACTGGTGGTTTCTCGCCTATTTCGGCGCGTTCATCTGGTTCGGCATCACGGGGCTGCGCAATATCATCCAGTCAGTGCTCGGCGCCGGCGGCATCACCCGCTCGCCCCTGCTGAAATGGAAGGAGTATGTAAGCTGGGACAGATTGTCCTATTCGCTTCTTTTCACCGGTTTCTCCGTGCCCCTGCTCGATCTGCTGGTAAAGACCCTGATTCTCGACCAGATGTTCGGTATCACCGCCGGAAGCAATCCGGTTGCCCTTTATTCGGTCATGGCCCTGGCCAACGGGGTCTACATCTCGGGCCATAATATTTTCCGGGGGCTGCCCAAGGCCGCGGTGTACGGGAATTTTTTCCGCAGCATCCTCTCCATTCCGCTGGCCGTCCTGTTCAACGGGGTGATCGGCTGGATGCTCGGCGGCACCGGTGTGGCCGTTGTCAACGACATCCTGCAGAAGTGGGCTGCGGTGATTTCCAAGCTGGCCTCGGACTGCGTGGCCGGCTTCATCGAGGGGCTGGCTGACCGGTTCAACAATATCCGCTTCCGCTCCATGGATTATGCGGCCAAGATCGCCCAGGTGTTTGAGACCTATGCCCTGCTGGAAACCCTGTTCCCGGAGGCCGATGTGCTTGAGATGCTTGAGTCTCCCAAGGAATTCATGGAGGCCGTGGCGGAGAAGAATCCCGATCTGGGCAAGATCGTCATCATCAACGCCCTGGATCTGCTGTATATCTGGATGTATCAACCCCGGGCAGCCATGACACTTTACTCGATCATGAAATCCATGTCTGCCGAGGAACGGCGGATCATGGTCGCCTCCCAACTCATTCTCGAACAGCAGCGGCAGATCAGCCAGCTGTTCGTCGACGGCGTGCTGGGTAAAAAATTCTCACGGGCCCTGTCCTTTTATCTGGACCGCTCGGAGGGGTATCTCAAGTCCCTGCAGGATTTTTCACTCCGCTGCGCGGCCCAGGAGTGAGCGGCGTACTCCGGGCTTACTGCGAAAATTTCTATAATTTTTTTTCTCCTTTTCCTTCTCCGCTCTTCCTATGTTATGCTGAAGTTGGTAACAATTCGATAGAGGAGCTGTGCGTTTTATGAGGCATGGCCAGGGGAGCCGTTCCAAAAAAAAATCACTGCAACATCACAATAGTGTGAACGGCTAAATTTCTGAGACACGGGGTTGATTGCCCATCTCCGGATGATTCTGCTATGGAACTGAATGAAAATAAGCAAGCAAAGCCGAAAATATCGGTCCAGCTCAGGATCACCCTGCTCTATTTTTTTTTCGGAGCCCTGTGGATACTCTTTTCCGACAGAATACTCTTTGCCTTTGTTTCAGACCTGGGACTTTGCGCCCGCATTGCCATCTATAAAGGCTGGACCTTTGTTGCCATCACCGCCATGCTTCTTTACTGGCTGATTGATCGCTCCATGCAGCAGCAGGCGCGCATAGCCGAGACGCTGCGCCTGAGTGAAAAAAAATTTCGCACCCTGCTCAACCAGGCAACAGACGCCATCTTTGTCAGCGATATGGAAAGCCATCTGATTGATGTCAATAAAGAGGCCTGTATGTCGCTGGGTTATTCCCGCGAGGAACTGCTGCAGATGAGTGTCGCGGATGTTGATCCGGAATTCTCCTTGGCCATCGACAGTAAGAACCTGTGGGGCAAGCTGTCTTCCAAGCATACCCTCCTGAGGCAAAGCATGCATCGGCGTAAGGACGGGTCGCTTTTTCCGGTGGAGATTCATATCGGCAAGCTGATACTTGACGACCGCCCGGTTATCCTCGGCATCGCCCGCAACATCTCCGAACGCAGGCAGGCTGAACAGGCCATGGAGCAGTCCGTCAGGGAATGGGCGGCTGCCATGGATGCCTCGGATGACGCCATCTACCTGCTTGACCCCAAACGCTGTCTGGTGCGCGCCAACAAAACTTTTTACGGGCTGACCGGCAGCACGCCGGAGACAGCCGTGGGCCGACATATCAGCGCAATTGTCCATCCCGCAGGTGAGGCTGAGCCTTGTCCGGTCTGTGTTGCCCAGGAGCAAATGCGTGATGCGATTATCACCATGGAGGCTGACCATCCTGATAATCCTGCCGGCCGGCCCCTTGAGATAACGCTGAAGGTGATCCGTGATAAGGATGGCCGGCCCTTAAGTATTCTGATGAGCCTGCATGATCTGACCAATGCCCGCAAAGACCTGGAGGAGCGTGACAGGCTTGAGGCGCAGCTCCGGCAGGCCCAGAAGATGGAGGCCATCGGTACCCTGGCTGGTGGTATTGCTCATGATTTCAATAACATCCTGACAGCAGTCCTTGGCTATGCCGAGCTGGTGCGGGAGGGCATTAAAATGGGCGTTACCTCCCTGGCCGATATCGAACAGGTGATTAAGGGAGCGTTGCGGGCAAGGGATCTGGTGAAACATATTCTCACCTTCAGCCGGAAAGGGGACTATAAGATTGTGCCGTTGGCGCCGCATCTCATCATCAATGAATCTCTCAAACTGCTGCGGGCTTCCATTCCGACGACAATAGAGATCCGGCAGCATATCAACAAGGATTGCGGCGCTATCCTGGCCGACCCTTCCCAGCTGCAGCAGGTGATGATCAATCTGTGCACCAATTCCCAGCAGGCCATGGATAAAGAGCAGGGTGTACTGACGGTAAGCCTGAAGCGAAGAGAGTTGAACGCTGCTGATGTGGAGAGCGAACTCAACGTCTCCCCCGGTCCTTTTGTCGAGCTCTCTGTCAGCGACACCGGGCAGGGGATGGATCAAACAACCATGGCCAGGATTTTCGAGCCCTATTACACCACCAAGGAGTTCGGCAAGGGGACAGGGCTCGGGCTGGCCGTGGTCCATGGGATTGTCCATGACTGTGGCGGCATGATCAAGGTTGAAAGTGAAGTCGGCAAGGGCACGGCCTTTCATGTTTACTTTCCTGTTGCCTCGGAAGAGGTGTGCAGGGCGTCATGTGAGACCCAGAGCGACATTCCCGCAGGCCATGAGAGGATTCTTGCGGTTGATGACGAAACAGCCATTGTTAAATATGAGAAATCAGTCTTGGAGGGTTTGGGATATCAGGTGACGGCAATGACCAGCAGTATGGAAGCCTGGGAGATATTGCGCTCCAGTCCGTACAGTTTTGATCTGCTGCTAACCGACCAAACCATGCCCGCCATGCCGGGTACGGTGCTTGCCGGCAAAATTCTGGCAATCCGGCCGGATATGCCCGTCATTCTCTGCACCGGCTACAGCTCTGTGGTCAATCCGGAAAAAGTGAAGGAGATGGGGATAAGGCAGCTTGCCATGAAACCATTTGACCAGAACGAGCTGGCCCGGTTGGTCAGAAAGGCGCTGGACGAAAAGTAAAAATTCTTACGCTCATCTTTTGTGCTTTCCTGAGAAAAGGAGTAAGTCATGCAATCAGATGTGATCATCAGGCAGACAGCCATCGGCTCATACAAGGTGAACACCTATCTGCTGGCCTGTGCGCAAACCAAAAAAACGGTGCTGATCGACCCCGGTGGAGAAGCGGAGAGGATCGTCAAGATGGTGCGGGACGAAGGGATGGAGCCTGTTTATATTCTCAATACCCACGGTCATGCCGACCATGTGCTGGCCAACAAGCAACTGCAGGCGGTTTTCTCGGTGCCGGTCTGCATGCATGAGACGGATGACATCTTTTTTGCCGCCGCTGATATACGGGAAAAATCAGAAAAGGAGCTCGGTCTGCCGGCGCCTGCCCCTGCCGATATCAGACTGCAGGACGGCCAGGTACTGGAGGTGGGCAAGCTGCGGATCAAGGTGATTCACACCCCGGGCCATACCCCCGGCTCCGTCTGTTTTCTGGCCGCGGGTAATCTTTTTACCGGCGACACCCTGTTTGTCGGGGACGTGGGCCGTACCGATCTCACCGGCGGCTCCCTTGACACACTCATCAATTCCTTGAAGGAAAAGGTGATCGTGCTGCCGGCAGAAACCATCATCTGGCCCGGGCATGATTACGGCGAGACGCCGACCTCCACGGTGGGCCGGGAAATCAAGGAAAATCTTTATATCACGGATTTTATTCTCGCCGATTAACGGCATTTTTGCATAGGCGGCAGTTGTGCGTAAAACAAAAATCATATGTACCATCGGCCCCACTACGGCGTCGTTTGACAAGCTGAAAAAACTGGCGGAAAAGGGCATGAACGTGGCGCGTCTCAACATGTCCCATGGATCGCTTGAGTGGCACCAGCATGTCATTCACAGTATCAAGCGGCTCAACCGCAAGTTCGCCACCACCATTGCCATTCTGCTGGACACCAAGGGGCCGGAGGTGCGCACCGGGGATGTGAAGCGGGACCTGGTGCTCAAGAAGGGGGCTGTCCTTACCCTGACCATCAGGCGCCAGGCTGAGCTGGAAGAAAACTGTGTCGAGGTGAGCTATGACGGCTTTGTCAGCGAGGTGGAATTCGGCGATACGGTTCTGATTGACGGCGGCATGATCAGCCTGCTGGTTAAGGAGGTCACCGCCAGGGATGTCCGCTGCATCTGTCTTGACAACGGGGTGCTGACCTCAAGGCGCCATATCAATATTCGCGGCAAGAGCGCCGATCTGCCGTCCATTACCGACAAGGACTGGCAGGATATCAATTTCGGCATTGAAAACCACGTTGATTTCATTGCTCTTTCCTTTGTGCGCAGTGCTGCGGCCATTGAGGAGCTGCAGCTGTATCTGCAGGAAAAGAAAGCGCCCATTGATATTCTGGCCAAGATTGAAAGTGCGGAGGCCATTCCCCATCTGGATGAGATCATCAATGTGACGGACGGTATCATGATCGCCCGGGGTGATCTGGGAGCCGAATTGCCCTATGAAGAGGTGCCGCTGCTGGAGGATGAGATCATTCGTAAGTGCAGGGCGGCCGGCAAGCCGGTGGTGGTGGCCACCCATATGCTTGAATCCATGATTGTCAATCCCACCCCGACCCGGGCGGAGGTGACGGACATCTACCATGCAGTGCTGCAGGGGACTGACGCGGTCATGCTTTCCGGCGAGACAGCGACCGGGAAACACCCGTGCAAGGCGGTGGAGGTCATGGACGCGGTGGCGCGGCGGATTGAAAAACAGATGGGGCTGGACACCAGGGTGCGGGTGAAGGCCACCAATAATCCCAAAGAGGAGATTGCCAGAAGCGCCGCCATCCTCAGCAACAATCTCCAGGCAGTGGGGATTCTGGTTTATACCCGGCGTGGCCTGATGGCGGTGCTGCTATCCAAATGCCGACCGGTGGCCCCGATTCTCGCCTTCACCAATACCACCCATGTGCGGCGCAGGCTGGGACTGTACTGGGGGATTCACGCCTTCAGAATCGATTTTTCCAAGGACCCGGAGGTTTCCATCCAGCGCTCGGTTGAACAGCTGCAGGGCAGGGGAATGATCAAGGAGGGCGACCGGGTTATCGTGCTTTCCGATATCCTGGTGGGCGGCAAATTCATCGAAACCGTGCAGGTGCGGACCATTTAAGGGCAGCTTGTTGGTCGATTTGAAAAACTGAAAGTTACCACAGAGAGCACAAAGCCCACAGAGTGAATTGGCTGTAATAAAACAATCTTCGTGATCTCTGTGTGCTCTGTGGTGTAATAATGATTTTTGCCTGCCCGCCTCTTAATACAGCAGGGCGAATCGCTCCCAAAAATCGGGAAATGATTTGGCCACGCAGTGCTCATTGGTGATTTTGATACCCGGCACAACCAGGCCGGCCACGCCGAAACACATGGCGATGCGGTGATCATTGTAAGTCTCGATCTCGGCGCCCTGCATGGGAACATCGGGATCCAGGCCTTCGATAATGAGCGCGTCCTCTTCTTCCACAACCCTGGCCCCGAGTTTACTCAGCTCTGTGGCCATGGCGTTGATACGGTCGCACTCCTTGATGCGCAGGTGGGCGATGTTTTTAATCACCGTGCGGCCCCTGGCCCGTGACGCCACCACCGCCAGGGTGGGGGCTACATCCGGGCAGTCGCCCATATCCACCTCGATGCCGCGCAGCTCTTTCGGGCCGGTGACCGTGATGCCGTTGCCGTAGGTCACCGTGCAGCCCATCTTTTCCAGCATTTGCACCAGGGCCGTGTCGCCCTGCAGGGAAACCTCGGGCACATTGGTGACCGTGACGGTGCCGCCGGTGATCGCCGCGGCGGCGAAAAAATAGGAGGCGCTGGAGGCATCCCCCTCAACCTGATAGGTCTGCGGTTGGTAGCTGCCCTGGCTGATCTCAAAGTGGTTCAGGCTGTCGTTGGCTGCCACATTGATGCCAAACGAACGCATCACCGCAAGCGTCATGGTGACATAGGGCTTGGAGGGCACATCACCCTCGACTGTCAGGATGGCCTTGTCTCGGGCATATGGGGCGACAAGCAGCAAGGAGGAGAGGTACTGGCTGCTCTTGCCTGCCGGCAGGGTTGTTTTGCCGCCCTTGATGCCGTCCGCCGCAATTCTCAAAGGCGGGCACCCTGTGCCCTTGATGCTGACAATGTCGACTCCCCAGCCGCTAAGTGCCTGCAGCAACGGGGCAATGGGTCGTTCCTCCATTCTCTTTTCCCCGGCAATGGTGAATACCCCGTGGCCAAGGGCAGCAACCGAGGTGAGAAAACGGGTGGCCGTGCCGTTGTTGCCTAAGAAAATCTCCTGGTCCGGGGTATTGATGCGGCCGCCGGTGCCGTTAACCGTCCACTTGTCGCCCGCTGGGGTGATGACGATGCCCATGGCCTTCAGGGCGGCGGAGGTATAGGCAGTGTCCTCACTGGCCAGCGGGGTCAGCAGGGTGGAGTTGCCGTCGGCCAGGGCCGCGGCGATCAGCGCCCGCTGGGTGATGCTTTTGGAGCCGGGCACCGTGATTATGGCGTCGATATGTTGAACAGGTTTTATTTCTATCATAGGAAAGAGTGGAGTCGTTAAGTTTTATTTTGTCGCCAGGGCGGCCAACAGGCTGTCCCGCATGATATCCACCGGGGCCGTTTTGCCGGTCCACAGCTCAAACTGGGCCACGCCCTGGTAAAGCAGCATGGCCAGGCCGTTTACCACCTGGCAGCCTGCCTCTCTGGCCTCGCGGAGCAGTTTTGTTTCCTGTGGGGCATAGACGATATCCATCACCACGGTATAGCGGGCAAGACATGCTTGCGGCACCAGGCTGGACTCGGTATGGGGCGCCATGCCCACCGAGGTGGCGTTCACCAGACAATCTGCGGCGAGATCGGCAATTTCCTCCAAAGCATGCCAGGGGCAGCCCAGGGTCTCGGCCAACTCAATACCCTTGGCGGCCGTCCGGCTGGCCAGCATGATGTGCGCGCCCGCCTCCAGCAGGCCGAAACCGATGGCCCGGGCCGAGCCCCCCGCCCCCATGATCAGCATCTTTTTGCCGGTTAGTTCGGTTTTTTCCGCCAGAGCCCGGTTGGCGCCCAACCAATCGGTATTATGGCCAATGATCCTGCCGTGTTGGATGTCCAGGGTGTTCACCGCCCCGATTTTTGCCGCCACCGGGTCAATGTCGTCGAGCAGGGCGATCACAGCCTGCTTATGGGGGATGGTGACGCTCACCCCTCTGATGCCCAGGGCCCTGAAACCGGTCATGGCCGCAGCCACATCGCTGACCGGAAAGGGCACATAGGCGGCGTTCAGGTCCAGGGCGGCAAAGGCGCTGTTATGCATGGCCGGGCTGAGGCTGTGGCTCACCGGATTACCCATGATGCCGTGGAGGATGGTTCTGCCGTTAATCTGCATGGGAGAAGCTCTTCAGGCAATTGAACAGATCGGCTGCGGCAAGCTGGCCCGGGGCCGTGGCCTCCTCTTCGTTGAGGGCGGCATAGGTCATGAATCCTCCCAGCTCCAAGGTGGCCAGCCGGCTGATCATGCCGGCCCTTCCCATGCAGAAGGCGATAAGCGGGAACCCTTGTTGGTGGGCCTGCTCCTGCAGCTGCAGGACCCGGAGCACATCACTGAAATCATGGGCCATGGTGACGATTTTACCGATCTGGGCGCCGGAGTTTCGTTGCCGGACAAAAATATCATTGAGCGCGGCGACACCTGGTGTTTCGCTGAAATTGTGCCAGGAGATGATCACCCGGGTTTGCATTGTCTTTCTGGCCGCATCACAGAGGAGTTGCACCGCGGCCTGATCGCTGTTGAGTTCGATATCCACATAGGCTGCCCCTCCTCGCACGGCCTGCAGCAGCAGGTCAAGCCGTTTTTCTTCCGGCTCACCGCACTGGCCGCCTTCCCAAAGGGGTCGGTTGGTGAAGAGCAGGGGGGTGTCAATCGCCTGGGTAAAGGGCTCGATGGCTGGCGCAGTCAGGCTGTCCAGCCGGATTTCAATGACATCGGCCAGGGGCTGCGCCTGTTTTGCCGCCTGGATGGCCGTGTCGATATCCGGCCGGGCAATGGCAACACAGACCAGGCCAGCAGCTGAACCTTTTATTTCATGGGGCATTGTTGTCTCCGAAGGAAATAGAAAAAAGCAAGCTGCAAAATTATTCTATCGCCTGACACTTGTCAACCTGCTTGATTCCTGCAGGGTTTTTTTGCGCAAAGTTGAAGGGATTTCAGTTTTGGGTCATTTGACCAAATCCGGAGATTCAGTGCAGTGATTTGCCCAATAATGGCCAGTTAATTTCCCATTCGCCTTCCTGGTGCAGTGAGGAATATTGTCTTAAAATGTAGTAATTACAGCTTGTTATAGAAAAAAATATTAAATAGCACAGAGTGGTATGCGAATTGCTTTTTAATAAGAACAAGAGCCGCAAGCGGCTTAACACCTCTCTCCTTTGGTGTTTGACTCTCCTCCTAAGAGTCAGTGATTCCTCCAAAGTCCTAGATGCTGGGGTCGACCATCAGGTATCGGCAAATAGGCAAAATGTTCTCAACCCTCAGGCCCCGGGAGTTCTCCCTCCCGGGGCCGCCTCCTTTTTAACCCCCGGTTTTTCACCGCTTCCTTGTCCGTCAGCCCATGATATCATTTGCATTACTCCCCTCTGGTTTGTTAGTATTTCGGTACGCAAGAGGCTCGTAAGCAACCAAATTGTCTGAGTAGTACCTATCCTTAATAAAGATGAACCAAAGTCAGGTGAGGGTATGATAAGGCTCTTTGTGGCTGTTGATTTGCCTGAAAATATTAAAGATGAACTCGGCCGCATCTGTTTCGGCCTGCCCGGGGCCAAATGGGTCCCCCCGGACCAACTGCATCTCACCCTGCGCTTTATCGGCGAGGTGGATGGCGGCCTTTTCCGGGAAATTCGCGAGGATCTGGAAAATGTGGAAGCCAAGGGGTTCCCCATGCGTTTGCAGGGGCTCGGCTATTTCCCGCCCAGGAAGGAGCCGCGGGTTCTCTGGGTGGGAATGGAAAAATCAGAGCTGCTGCTGCAGTTGCGAAAAAGGGTTGACAGGCAGCTTACCCAACTGGGTATCCCGGCGGAAAAACGGAATTTCTCACCCCATATCACCATCGCCCGGCTCAGGGAAACCCCACTGGTCAGGCTGACCAATTTTCTCTCCGGCAACGCCCTTTTTTCCCTGCCGGAGTTTCAGGTTGACAGCTTTTATCTCTACTCAAGCGTTCTCACGCCAAAAGGGGCGATCCACCAGCAGGAAGGGGCCTATTCATTGGCTGAAACGTAATTTTCTTTTGCCCGTGGAAATTTCATCCGACGCAAAAAGCCGCGCGGCTGATTGCCTGGTTCTCCCTCCGCTTCGCTCCGGGAGAACCAGGGGCACGAACCGGCCGCTTCGCGGCGGCTCCGCCCGGGTATTGGGTAGCGTAGAAAACAGCACTTATGACCTCGTCACAACCAAGTAACCCTGAATCGATAGCTTCCACCAAGGGCTTTTATCGTAAATTGCCGAGAGGCATTTGGGTGCTTGGATTTGTCTCGATGTTCATGGACATCTCATCCGAGCTTGTTCACAGCCTCTTGCCGATATTCATGACTACGGTGCTCGGTGCATCCATGGTCACGATTGGAATTGTCGAAGGAGTTGCTGAAGGAGCCGCTGCGATTACGAAGGTGTTTTCGGGCGCGATCAGCGATTACTTCGGGAAACGCAAGTTACTCGCGGTTGTTGGGTACGCACTGGGTGCCATGACCAAGCCTATATTCCCACTTGCGACAACGATTGGGTGGGTGTTCGGCGCACGCTTTGTCGATCGCATCGGTAAAGGCATTCGCGGTGCGCCACGTGACGCTTTGGTCGCCGATTTCGCACCACCGCACCTTTGGGGCGCGGCCTACGGTCTGCGCCAGTCGCTCGATTCGGTTGGAGCCTTTGTTGGGCCGCTCCTCGCGTTCACATTCATGATTTGGCTCGCGAACGACATCAAAGCCGTGTTGTGGGTAGCGGTCGTGCCGGCGTTTGTCGCAGTGTTTCTGCTGATCGTTGCGGTGCACGAACCAGAGTCCTCGGACCATGCCGCCGATCCTAGGAATCACCTGACATTGGCTGATGCCAAGCGCCTGCCCCTGCGGTATTGGCTAGTCGTCGCGCTCGGAGCAATCTTTACACTCGCTCGTTTCAGTGAGGCATTTCTGCTTCTCCGTGCCCAGGACGTCGGGCTTGCCGTCGGCTACGTGCCCACGATCATGATTGTGATGAATATTGTCTATTCAATATTCGCCTATCCAGCAGGCTCGGCAGCTGACCGGTTTTCGGCGCGAACGCTTCTACTGTTCGGACTTGGGGTGCTCATCGCCGCTGATGTCATGTTGGCGATAGCTGCGTCGCCTGGGATCGCATTCCTTGGATCGGCATTCTGGGGCCTGCACATGGCGTTCACCCAGGGATTGCTCACGAAACTGGTTGCAGATAATGCACCTGCTGAGCTTCGCGGTACGGCCTTCGGGATTTTTTATCTAGCAAGTGGTGGGGCGCTATTGCTGGCAAGCGTCATTGCCGGGTCATTATGGAGCGTATTCGGCGCCTCGGCCACCTTTATTGCTGGAGCATCGTTCGCGGCTCTCGCGGCAATGGGGTTGCTCATTTACCATCCAAATACGCGAACTACAGGGCACAAGGCAGGCACCTGATCAAGGCTGCTCAACAAGGCGCTCCAACCGCCGTCATAAAGCGGTGCGGCTGAGCTTGTTCGATATCCCCTCACTGTGACCTTACCAGCAAGCAATTTTTCTCTAGGTGTTTCTTATTCTTACTCCTCACCCCGTTACTATTGTCTTTTCTTTCCCTGTTGAACCGTTCTGCGAAGGAATCAGCTCGAACACCCTATGAGATTTCAGCCCCGGCTCCTGCCGGTGCGAAACATAGATAATCGCTGTTTCACTCTCCTCGGCCATTTTGTTGATCAAGCCTGTCAGCATTGCCGCTGCGTTATCATCGAGCCCATTGGCCGGTTCGTCCAGAATGAGAACCGGCGGATGCTTTACCATGGCCCGTGCAACGAGCACCATCCGTTGGTGTACCTGCGAAAGGCTGGTAAAAGAGGCATGGCGTTCATTTTCAAGATCCAGCAGTCGAATCCATTTGCCCGCCAGCTTGGTCTGCAGACCGGTGGCTTGCCGGTAAAGCCCGATGGAGTCGACCATGCCGGAAATGATCATCTGTTCCACCGTGGTTCGTCTGTGAAACAGATCCAGCATGGAAGGGGTTAAGTAGCCGATCTTCTCCTTAATCTGCCAGACCGATTCTCCTGTTCCTTTTTTGCGGCCAAAGAGAAAGAGTTCTTGGCCGAAGGCCTTGGGGTTGTCGCCGGTGATCATGGTAAGCATGGTTGTCTTGCCCGCACCATTGGGGCCAACCAGTTCCCAGAATTCTCCTTTCCTGACTTCCCAGTTTATGTCCTTCAGAATCGGCCTGTCCTCATAACTGACAGACACATTTTCGAATTTAATGAGTGATTCGCTAATGTCGGAGTAGTGGGGGGATGAAGGAGCGGGCAGTTTGCCGTTCAGTTTGAAGCGTGGCCTTCTATCATATCTCTCCAAATACTCCCCGATGGTTCCTGAAAAGAGAACCCGATCGTCTTCGCAGTATAAGGCGTGGCTGATAAAGGGTAATAGGTCCGTTCTGCGTTTTACTATCTGGATGATCATGAGTTGCCGGCTCAAATGCCGCAGTTCCTCTTGCAGGGCGTAGCGGGAGGCCGTATCCAGGGCATCAAAAGGATTGTCCAATACCAGGAAGTCGGGATTTCGGGCAAGCAGATAGTTCAGAAGCGCTTTTTTCTGTTCTCCGCTTGAGAGAGAGCGGATGCTTCGTTGGTGCTGTTCGGTAAGGTCAAACCTGTCGTGTTTCCTCTCCTCTTCCATGAACCAGGCCAGGGTGATATTGGAAAACAGCATTCCCTTTTTTTGCTGAATTTCCGGGAAATATGCCGGCGTATTGCCGTTAAGCAGATCCTGCATGAAGGGAGATGACAGGGATGGATCCGTCCCGAAAACAGCAACATGTCGCATGTGGTGAGCCCAGGAGAAGGTGATAGCCTGCTGAAAATAGCCGGTGAGGTGCTGATAAGAATTTGTTTCGAGCCCCTGCCTTTGCCTGCCAAACTTTAGATATCGTTAAAAATAGCTGATGGGATGGATTGGACTTATGGGGCTGTGTATATAATGATGCGCGCTATTTTTTCTGCAGATACTCGTCGATATTAAACCCGCTTTCCTCGTATTTTTTTAATTTGCGCCACAGGGACACCCTGTCGATATTCATGATTTTGGCCGCCTGACTTTTGTTGCCCTCCACGCTCTTCAGAACCGACATGATATAGTCACGCTCGTGGTTCTCCAGGGTCTGCACCGGCTTATCCTCCTTGGCCGACGTGGTGAAATGGAGCTGCTGGGTGCCGAAT
>Ga0180007_10002988_pt1 | contig 19394 bp, 10 predicted proteins | sample MM_PC_MetaG_FD_121122 | JGI IMG/M metagenome (GOLD analysis project Ga0180007, IMG submission 121122) | Groundwater microbial communities from the Aspo Hard Rock Laboratory (HRL) deep subsurface site, Sweden - MM_PC_MetaG | ecosystem: Environmental > Aquatic > Deep subsurface > Groundwater... | reverse complement strand
CGGGACGAGCGTCAATGCATATACCATCTTTATCCAGACCATACCCTACCGGTTCTATAATATCCTTATCCTTCTCTTTGTCTTTCTCAACGTGATCATGGCAAAAGAGTTCGGGTCCATGCTTAAAGCTGAAAGAAGAGCAAAAAATGAAGGTAAACTCATGGATGATAATGCCAAACCGCTCTCTTCAGAAAGCTCCGAAAGCAGTGCCGATGAAAAAAAGATCAAATTGAATATCTGGAATGCCCTGATCCCTATTGCCGTTCTTATCCTTTCAGCTCTCTCCTTTTTCTACTTGAGCGGATACAGGACCATTATGGCAGGAAAAGATCATGTCCTGATCACCCTCATTACAGAGCATCCTTTTTCCCTGGTGGGCCTTCAGAAAGCATTCAGCAATTCCAATGCCAGCATCGTCCTGTTCCAGGCAGCAGCACTCGCCTGCCTCACGGGTATTATTATGGGAATGAGCCAGAAGGTCTTCTCCCTGAAGCAGGCCATTGAGATCTGGCTGAAAGGTGCCAGGGCCCTTCTTATCACTGTCTTTATTTTAATACTGGCCTGGACCCTAACCGGAATAATTAAAGAGCTGGGCACGGCCAAATATATCGTATCCGTTCTGTCCGACTCCATTCCAAAAATGATCCTGCCGGGTTCGATCTTTCTGCTGGCTGCCCTGATCTCCTTTGCCACGGGAACCTCATACGGCACTATGGGGATTTTAATGCCTCTGGCCATCCCCCTGGCTCACGCTGTCTCTCCTACCCATGAATTTCTTGTCATGAGCATCGGAGCTGTGCTGACCGGCTCGATCTTTGGCGATCACTCCTCTCCCATTTCAGACACAACGGTCCTTTCCTCCATGGGAGCCGCATCGGACCATATCGACCATGTCAAGACCCAGCTGGTGTATGCGGTTTTTGTTGCCATTATTTCACTCTTTCTCTGTTATTTACCGGTAAGTATGGGGATTCCTGTATACTTTGTTCTCCCTGCAGCGGTCCTGGTCATGGGTATCATGCTCTTTTTCATTGGTAAGCCGGTGATATCCTAAAAGATAACCGATTACAGTTCTCTGATGTATCCCCACGTATGGAGCCGGTCACTGTCCTCAAACCATCGTTCCCCAATATCCCGCCGGAAGTACATATTGGGAATAAGGATATTCTTTATCTTGTTATAAACCGAGCTGATAGCCTGTTTCATGGTCTGCCCTGATGCTGTGACAAGAAGCACACCGCCCGAGGTTCCTGTAATGACCCATTCGTCATTTACCAGCTTAACATCCTCAATATGTACACCCTCAACGGGTTTTTTAAATAAAATAATGGAATCCTTTGATTTCACTTCAAAGGTCTGCTTGTCCTTAAAAGGAAAGGGAGGAACAACGATCTTGACACCGATCTGGAATCCGTTTTTAACCTTAAAGCTGGGAGTCTGGCCCTGAGCGATCTGATAAAAGAACTCGCTGATAGGTGTGGTTATCCCTTCCTGTTGTATCAAGATGGTAGGATACCCGAACCTTGCTGTCCATTCCAGCGGATAGATACCATTACTGTTGACAATACAGTTTATATCTATATAGCCGACATACTTCTCTTCTGCCAGTTTGGATTCAAATTTTTTAAGGGTCGCATCGAATATTTTATTCGGCCTGCTCCAGAACATGGTCGTGCCCATCTCATTAGTGGATGGCCCAAGCTCTCCCGGGAAGAGTTTCTTATGCTCAAAATTTATATTGATCGGGTAGATGAAAGAATTACCGTTAAAAAATGCCCCTACAGCCACTTCCACTCCTGTTACTCTTTTCTGCAGCTGGAAACTGGAGATCTTATTCGCCCATGCTTTCTTATAATCTTCCAGGACCTGTAGAAGGTCCTTTCCGTCATCCTCTTCGCCGACAAATAAAAGCCCTTTTATGCTCTGGGCCCTGCCGCTGGGTTTCAGGACATATTTTCCGGGATTATCCTTTACGAACTGAATAGCGTCATCAAATGAAGTAAAATTCTGGTAAGGGATAATGTGAATTCCGGCGCTTTTCAGCTCCTCCTGTCCGAATGCCCTGTCATCTTCCAGACGATCTGTATAGGGTGTTCCTCCTATTACGAATTTTCCCTTTTCCCTTAAAGCTTTAGCTTTGGTTCCGAATCCGAGGATATTGTCAAAGACAATAAGGTCTGCCCAATCGACTTCCTTTTCCCAGTCATCTGTCTTGGGGACAAAACCGTCCCCGACTTCTTTCTCTTCCGGATCCTTAATATAGTATTTCACATCATGACCTTCTTTAACCGTACACCATGCGATATCCGTGATCAGTCCGTCCATCGAAACAAAAAGAATATGTATTGGATCCATTAACCACTCCCTGAATAAGATTAAAAAAATATAATAAAGGATTTTCTAAAGTAAACTAAATTTTTTTTTAAGAAGTAAATAAAATTTCTTTTCTTTATACAAGGCAGGCAGATCAACAGCTGAAGGTTTTATCTATTTGACTGGTCCGGCTATTCTGCTATCTTCTCGAATTGAATATTTATAGACATTTCCCTTCATGGTAGCAATATACAGGAACCCGCTCTCTACAACCGGCTTGCTGATGATCTCTTCTTCGATATTGATTATCCGCTTAATAGCTCCTCTTGCTTTATCTATAATATACACATTACCCTTCTTGCCGGGAATGATGATTTCGTTTCCTGCTATTTCAAAAGAAGTCTCAATATTCTCGTTAAGATCCAGCTTCCATTTGATTTTTCCATTCAGGGTCATTGAATATACCGTACCTGCTGAAGTAGCCACAAAGAGAGAATCATTTTGAATAAGCGGACGCGAGAGGATCTTTCCTGATAATTTTTTTCTCCATAATAGACTGCCTTTACTCAGGTCCAGTGCATGGATAAATCCCTTATTATTTCCAAAATAAAGTGCTTTTTGATAAATGCTTGGGGATGAAACTGCGATTCTTCCGTCAGTCTTTTTCTTCCACTCAATAGCTGCATTAAAATAATTTATACAGAAGACCGTTCCGTCCTCACTTCCGAAATATATCTTCCCTCTTTCTGTTATTGGTTCACAGAAGATACCATTCCACAATTTCTTTTGCCAGATCACTTTTCCTGTATCCGGCTGAAGCGCTTTTATTTCTCCTGAAGCTGTTGCCACGAAAAGACTTCCGTATGTTCTTAAAGGCCTGGAATACATGACTTCACCTACCTGTTTCTTCCATATAACACGTGCTCCATCTGTATCAACACAATATAATGCCCCCTTAGAATCAACAATATAGAACCTCTTTTCATGGATCGATCCGTTATTAAAAAATGCGGACCCGGTTTTTATCTCCCAGTTTAATTTACCTTTTTTTGAAAGCGAAACGATGTTACCGCTCTCTGTGCCGATAAGTATTTCACCTCCCAGGACCGCAGGAGAAACCCATATGGGGCTTCCTGTATCGTACTTCCAGAGTGCTGATGCACCTGCCTTCTTTTCAATATAAAACTCTCTTTTTAATGCAGAGAGGTCCCTGTTTGCAACGGACCTCTTTTCCTGTACGATCTTCTGGATCATTCTGTCTATTTTATTATTTGTATCCTTTCGTACATAAACAGACTCTCCCATTTTAATAATGTTCTTTTTTTGAAAAATCGTTTCAAGCTGATCCCTGTCTGAATCATTTGAAAACCGGAGTGTCTTGATCTTGGGAATGTTTTTAATATTGCGCCTGAGTGAAACCTTCCCTTTCAATACTTTAATATAAGTCCCCCTCTCATCGGAAACGAGTTCAAATATAGTCCCCAGGTTTTGCAGCCTGATATGCTCCGTTGATAAATTCAGGTTTGCTCCTTTTGTAATTACATAAGTCTGCCTGCCTTTTTCAACATGAATTCCATATCCCTCATATCCGGCGAATTTCTTCATCTTTGTGATCTGTAGGATATTATCATCCATTAGTTTAAAAGATAATTTTTCTCCCAACCTGATCTTTATATCACTCCCCTTTTCTGTGACCAGGTAGCTCCCTATGGATATCTTCTTTTCTGTTTTATCCGGTTTATTCTTCCGGGCGATAATTGCTGCAGTCCCCTTTCTGCTGACTATCTCCATTGATATTCGAGTAGAAGAGAAGATATAGATACCGATGAAAAATAGCACAATAAAAGTTAATGCATATTTAAAAGCCGGCCTTCTCCGGTAAAACCATTCAGCTCTTTTATTTCTCTGTTCATGCATTCTCCTGACACCTTCCGAAATATTCTCATACAGCCGGTCAGGTAATCGGATATCGCTCTTGTTCAATTTCTTCAATAAATTGTCGATATTACCCATTTAATATTCTCCCTCTTTTACTCTGTTATTCATATTATACACCTCATCCCGGAAATAAGGAATTCTTTTTACATTTCATCACCGGTCATTGTCCGGGATCTTCAGATCTTTTTTCAGCATCTCTTTTGCCTTCATAATTCTCTTTCGCACTCCGCTCTGAGTGATCTTCAGGATACCGGCAATCTCCTTTGTTTTCAATTCGCCAATTGCAGATAAAAGCAGAGGCATCCCGAATTTTTCAGGTAATTTCCGCAAAGATCTGTTTAGATCATTCAGGGCATCTTCTTTGTATATCATATCAGCATAATCCGGATAATAGGTGCCGGTGGTGACGGACTTCAGCTCCTTCAGGAACCTGAACGACCGCACTTTATGCCGTTTATAATTCAGTATATTATTCGTGGTGATCTTGTAGATCCAGGTGGTAAACTGATATTTACTATTATACCGGTTCAGATATTTAAAAACATTCAGAAAAGTCTGCTGCAGCAGGTCCATACAATCATCAATATTATCTACTGAGTTATGGATCATTTTAAAGATACGCTTATAATATCTGTTGTAGATCTCTTTAAAAGCCTGTTCATACAGGTCTTCATCTGTCAGTGTTATCTGAACTAATTGAGCATCGTTCTTATCTTCAAACATATCAATACATGAAATAATTATTTAACTTTATATAATTATAATTCAGCGCTAAGCCATAATTGAATATGGTTATTTAATATTAAAATCGACAAATAGAGCAATTTAATTAGTAAATTATCATACAGCTGTTCAAGGCGGGGACTTTTACTCAAGATAATACCACAACGCTTTTACGATCGATTCAACCGTTTTATCCATATAATCAAACATGTTAGCACCGATCTCACCGGTTACTTTAATGGTTGAGAGGGTATCTCCTGTTCCGGTATCAATTATCTCCGTCCTGATCTCCAGTTTCCGCCCGATCTCAATAAAACTTCCCTTTATAAGAATATTAGCCTTTAATTTATTTTCGACATCCCGGATATTCCCCTTGTTATCAATATCTTCCTCTTTTACCTTTACTTCTTTAATATACTCTTCCAGTTTATTCCTTCCTGTGACCGTAATAAGATCATGATTATTAAGACTTGAGCCGACAGAATCTGGTATGGTCCTGCTTAAAAGGTCCCATTTTCCCGACTCCCCCCGGTTTTTATAGGTGAGTATTACAGCAGTAACAGCCTTCATTTTTTTTACTTTGATCCCTTTGGGGATATCTATGCTGGCTGATACTTTTTTACTCTTGACGCCTTTACTATCGGAAGCTTTTTTGGCATCAGCGATCTTTTTTACAAGCTCTTCATTTTCCGGATCGACAGCAAGTGCTTCATTCCACTGCTGAACGGCAATGGCATAGCCTTCTTTCATATACGCATCCAGTCCATTATAATAATAAGAATCATACTTCTCTTTTTCGCCTTTCCTCCACCCTGCGATCATGATCTGGTAGCTTGATCTTTTTATCATCTCTTCATGGGCTCTTTTAACAACAGGGATCCTGACCTTCTGCCTCCTGAATATCATCTGAGCTCTTTTTACACCTTTGGTAAGAAAGTATTGCGTCAGGGTTTTCTGATGAGCAACCCTTTTTACGCTATCTTTATTCAGAAGGATAAAGATCCTCCTGTACTCCCGGTCTTCCAGTACATCCATGACATCATCAAGGACATCTTCCCCGGCCGGTGTGATCGTTTTCCCTTCAGGGCCTAAAAGGGATCCCTCTTCTTCCGTTATGTAAATATACCGGTCTTCCTCTTCATCGATCATATTCAAACTTATCCCATCTTTATCTTCCCTGCCTTTGGAATATCGATTCTTTTTCGAAAAAAGTATGTTGAGCCCTATAAAATGCGATATTCCTTCATCCAGCAATGAAAGGCTGTAATCCAGCTCAAGGACCGTTCCCTTTATAAAATCACCCTTAATGCGTTCATCTCCCCGTACACCGATACCAAATGCCATTTTATCTATATCCCTTTTTAATATATAGTAACCATTCCTGATAAACAGCATATCATCATAATTCATTTCAAACCCGGCAGATAAATAATTCTTCTCATATTCTGTCATATAAGTATATGTTGTCCCCAGTTTAAACCCAATTCTTTCGATCTGAAGAAATTTATAGACCAGGCCCGCATAAGCACTGACAGGATAAGAAAGGCCTTCTCCATCCAGTTTCTTAAAACTGAAATTCTGCAGTCCCGCACCAATATTCAAATTTCTCCCGTGATCCACATTCACTCCGTTTAAACGCAAAGGAACCAAAACAGCAATACCGCCCCCCAGCCAGTTCTTAGAGTATTCGCTAATTCTCATGCTTAAATACTTTAAATTCAATCCAAAATATATGACATCTCCGATGCTGTTGCCGTAACCGATATTCAGTAGAATGTCACTGTTTTTTACATTACCCAGCAGATTTCCGTAATTATCATAATTATCCACATCTTTTAAGGAGCCATAACTTAGAGCACCGCTTATGGTACCCAGCCCCCCCAAGGGCTGTGCATATGCCGCCCGCATGATAGTCAGCAGATCACTCCATTTTATATACCCCATGCTGATAGCCGGTTCCTCTATTCCTCCAAGAGAGGCAGGAAAAATATCAATATTATTCAGATCACTCTTTTCCATAAGCAGGGATTCACCGGTTCCGTATAATCTGCTGTTATAATGCGGGAAATCCATTAAAACAGACGAGTAGAGGATCTTCATGGAAAAGAATAAAATGATAATTAAAATTATTTTCTTCATATGATTCTTAACGTATTAAAAAGAGAAAGGCCTTCTTATCTTTGATCTGTACTATATACTGACCTGAAATCAGGGAGCCAAGTTCACTTATGTTTAACTTAATAGAACCGGTACTGAAATTTGCACCATGTATTGTTTTCACCTTATCTCCCCGCAAGGTATATATTTTTATATCCACATTATCCTGATCCTCGCCTTTATAGACGATCGTAATGAATTCCGTTTTATTAACAGAAACTACTGTCGGGTAAACAGCCATCTCACTCTCTTCCACGAGATCATAAATGCCCTCTTTGATTGGTGTGGAATTGTTATATATATCTACCGCATAGTATCTGATCATGTATTGGGCACCAACAGAAAGGTACATTTCAAGGGACCCGGTCCCTGCAAGAGACTGAAAATTTATGTTATTTCGGAAAATAGTTGCTGAAATCGCTGCTGCTGATTCGATCTGACTTTTTAAGGCATCTTTATAGGCTGTTAGTTTCAGTTTCAAATCCCCTATATATTGTCCCGGCGGTTTGTCAGGGACAAGCAGGATCGAAGCAACCCCCCATATCCCCTCTTTCCATCCCATATCCGGACCCGAACCAAGAAAATTGTCCGTAATACCGGGGATATTGGTCCCGCTGTCGATCGCAGGGCTGTTAGATGAGATGATCATGAAGGATCCAGTCGTGTCTACCAGGGGATCCAGAGATATATTTCCCGGCCCCCAGATGAGATTTCCGTTAGTAGGTGAATTATTATTTCCATAAATACAGTTATACGCTACAAAGACCTGCCCGGTCGATGTCCTGCTGATCCCAAAATCATCACCATTGCCGTTTGAAAGAATAATATTGTTATACATGGTTCCGCTTGAAGTATTCTCCCATGAGACACCATTCGAATTTATACTGCGCAGGATCGTATTATTAATGATCTTCACATTGGTGTTTGGCCCGGATAACCGTATTCCTGAAAACTCATTGTCATAGATCAAATTTCGGTATATTTGGTTATTGATACCGCAGTTCAGATCTATACCATAATCCTGATTTTTACCCCGGATCCTGTTTGAGATGATAATCTGGTTATTCACTTCAACCGATGCGGAAGCAATTCCGGCATCATTGTTTGAAAAGATTTCGTTATTTACTATATGGTTGGCACTCGCACCTGTATTCAGAAGAATACCATACATACTGTTATTATAAATATGATTAGAAGCTATTAAATTAAAATCTCCGTTTTCAAGAAAGATCCCATTAACCTGATTTCCCCCACGTATAATATTTGTAAGGATAAAATTATAATCAGCATCATCAGAATTCAAGGTAATTCCATTGAACTGATTGGAATAGACAAGGTTGCGGATAATATAATTATTGGTTGCCGACCCCTTGATCTCAATGCCGTATTGAGCATTCCAGACCTTATTAGAACGCACTACATTATTATCACCGTTTTCGATCTTCATTCCGGAACATGTCCCTACCTGAATACCCTTTACCTCATTATTAAAAATATAATTATTATCCGCTTCATCAGAATCAAGATTTATCCCATCATCACTATTGGAATAAATAAGGTTGTTCATGACAATATTATTTGAGGAAACCCCCAGTATCTCCAATCCGTTTGTATACGATTTAATCGTCAGGGCGTTAATCAGAATAAAGCTCGCATTGGTAATGCGGATACCCGAATAATTCGTCAGGGCCCCATCCAGGATGGGTGCAACAGGTGAAAGATTAGAAAGTTCAGTTATTACCATGTACCCGCTGTTCTTATTTGAAGAGATAAGCACCTGTTCGTAATAAATCCCTGGAAAGATATAACAAGTGGCAAAAGTCACATTCGTACTCATAACATCGATTGCCTTTTGAATTGTACGAAAAGGCTGCAGGAATGTTCCGGGAAATGTGTTTGATCCGATCGTATCATCCACAAAGAAGGGTCCGGTCTGAGCTGTTAAATTGGGTACAACAAAAAGCAAAATGATTAAAATTATTTTTTGCAGCTGTTTCATAATATGATTTGTAATAAGAACAAGGCAAGGTCTTGCCGTTCTCTGTTAATAGTTTAGTATATAAAAAATTTATCCACATGTCAAATATGTTTTAACATGTTGTTACAAAGATAGTAAAAACCGATCTTCATTTTTATAATATTCCCGGATAAATGATTCCCGTTTTTTCCGGTCCGGTGTATAATTATATAAAAACAAGGGAAGAAAAAATGAAAAGGAGAAATATTATGAAAAAATTAATTCTTTTTATTTTCATACTTTTATTTATCATGAGCCAGAGTGCTCATGCCTTTGATTATGTAACGAACAAAAATTTTATACCCTACACTCCGATATCTCAGCCTGCTAAAGGGGCATCAATAACAGACCCTGATTTTAATACTACTTTTTACAGGGTAGCAGACGCAACAGCCGATGGGGTCAATGACACCATGGCCACGATCGTCTACAGCAGATGGAGCCCGCTTAACTCGTCACAGGACTACCTTTATCTTCAAAGGTCAACAGGGAACCCGGACGCTCTGATCTATTCTGCACAGGATTATTCCCTTATCAAGATCCTCCCGGACCGCATCACGATCGATGGAGTCCCTGATCAATTCTTTATTTCTATGGAAAGTGCAGAGATCCGGTGGGATAATACAGGAAACCATCCAAACAGGTTCTATTTTGTAAACGATACAAAATTCTACCAATATGACCTCCTTACAGACACAGCCCAGTTGATACATGATTTTAAAAATGATTTTCCCACAGCCTCAAAGATCCAGAACGATGTAGAAGGTGACTCATCCACAAATTCCAGGTACTGGGCATGGATGGTAAAAGGCCCTTATGACGGGAGCCACTTTCCCACTCTTGCTGTTATAACATATGACAAGGAAACAGATCAGATCCTTGGAGTAATGGATCTGGCAAAATATCAGGCTAACGGCGGAAGCTACGGTTATTTACCGACTCCCAACATGGTAGAGATCTCACCTTCCGGTAAAAAGGTAGTCCTTCTCACCGGCAGATGCTGGGGAGATGCCGGTTACGGTTCCCGGTATCTGGATATCGGGACATCCTTTGACGGGCCCCATGCATGGGACCTGGATTTTACAGATCCGGTAAAAGTCAGCATAGATGAGACACATTCCGGCTGGGCATGGGACTATAACGGGAATGAAATGTTCGTATCACAGAACAACAGGCAGGACTGGATAGAAGCCAGAAACATACAAACCGGCGAGATCAAACAGATACTGTATCACGGTGATCTCGGCTGGAATAACGGAATGCATTTCGCCAGAATGCCCAGCAACGTTAAAGGCTGGGTACTGATGTCTACCTATAATTCCGGAGCAAATTCCGACTGGGGTGACAATCAGCTGATCATGCTGGAGATAAAAGACCATACAGAGAATCCAAGAGTATGGCGACTGGGGCATATGCATAATAATTATGATGAGTATTATGCGGAAGGATTTGCTGCCATGTCTCAATTCGGAGACAAACTCTGGTGGGGAGCAAAATGGCCGGGACAGAATAACATTGAAGCTTATGAGATGGTTCTTCCTCCTAACTGGCAGGAAGAACTCGCCGGAGGAAGCGTTCCTGTGGCAGTAATACCTGATCTCCATCATCCTGTCAACGAAACGATCGCAACCAACAGCCCAAACTTCATCTGGTCTGATGAAAGCATACAGGGTGCAATAAAATATTGGCTTCAGGTCTCTGCTTCTCCTGCATTTTCTCCAAATTTAGTTGATAACGCCACTATAACAGGTACAAATTTCCTGACCGGCTCTCCTCTGGCAGACGGAAATTATTACTGGAGGGTTCAGGCTGAAACCACAACCGGATGGCAGGGATGGTCTCCTTCTGCACAATTTTCAATCGCACCGGTATCTACAAACACAAATTCAATATTCAGTGATGATTTCAGTACGGATAAAGGTTGGACAGGATATGGAACTGATGCTCAGTGGCAGAGAGGCCCGGCAGTAACCGGAGGAGGAGAATACGGATCTCCGGACCCGGCATCGGATCATTCCCCGGGAAGTGATAATAACGTTGCAGGTAATAATATCGGAGGGGACTATATCAATTCGATAGGAACTACATGCTGGCTGACTTCTCCTATCATAGATTGTAGTGAATATATTAATGTAACATTCTCTTTCTGGAAATACTTGAACATAGAAGGACCCAGTTATGACCATGCCTATATCGCAGTATATAACGGCTCTGCATGGATCGTGGTCTGGGAGAACACAGCAGAGATCAATTCAAGCACATGGGAGAACCAGATCATCGATGTCTCTGCTTATGCAGATAATAACGCAAATTTTCAGATCAGATTTGGACTCGGCACAACAGATACAGGCTGGCGGTACAGCGGTTGGAATTTGGATGACCTGATACTATCAGGAGATCATGTCACATCTCCAACTCTGCCTGCCGTTACATTAAACTCCCCGATCAACGGGATATGGACGAACAACAACCGTCCTCTATTTAATTGGAATGACGTGACCGGAGCAGAAAGGTATAATATTCAAATAGCAGGTGATGCGGGATTCACATCACCTCAGGTCAACACCACGAATATCATATCAGAATATAATCCCTCCTCCCCTCTTCCGGAAGGGACCAATTACTGGAGAGTAAGGGCCCATTCAGACAGCGCAGGATTTGGACCTTACAGTGAAGTGAGAATGGTAAGGATCGATACGGCACCTCCGTCACAGGTCACCCTGACATTGCCCGCTGATGGCTCCATTATTCATGACACAAAGCCCCTCTTCACATGGAATCCTGCAAATGATCTTCTTTCGGGAGTAAGCAATTACAGGATCCAGATAGATACCGAAAGCAATTTTAATCTCCCGATAGATCATTCAGATATTTCAGAAGGAACAAGCTATACAACGCCCTCAGACCTTGGGGACGGAACCTATTACTGGCGTGTACAGACCTGTGATAGAGCTGAAAATTCAGGGATATTCAGTGAAATATACAGCCTGACAATTATCACGAATACAAACCACATTATTCCTGCTCCTCTCTATCCTGTCAGCATAGTTGTTAATACAGACTCCCCTGTAATTACCTGGTCAGATGAGACAGCACAGGGAGCAGGCAAATACTGGCTGCAAATATCAGATATCAGTAATTTTGCTTCCCTTTCTGTTAATGAATCGAACTGTATAGCAACGAACTATTCTGTAGGGACCGGTTTATCGGATGGGACATATTACTGGAGAATTCAGGCACATACCCTGCTGGGATGGCAAGGATGGTCTAAGACCGTACAATTCAGCGTTGATACAAACAAACCTTGTATTCAACTCGTCTATCCGGTTGGCGATCTATATATCAATGAGAAAAACCCGGCCTTCTGTTGGATAAAGCATGTCAAAGCTTCACGATATCACATTCAGATCTCAATCAGTGATACTTTTATAACCCTGGCAGAACAGAATTCAAATATAGTTCAGACCAATTTTGTTCCCGGAGTTGAATTGTCTGAAAAGAAATACCATTGGCGTATACGCGGATACAACCAGTTATCAGGTGAATGGGGTGACTGGACTAAAGATACTTTTCAGATCGATCTGGACGGGCCACAGTTTTCACTGCTCCAGAATATAATAAGCACTTCACCCGGACAGGATGCAACGATAAAATGGAATTCTGTTTCAGACACAGGATCAGGGTTTGCTAAATTTTCCGTGATAAACAATGGCGAAGAGAGAGACATCGGATTACAGACCTGGCATACAATAAAATATGAACTGACCGGGGAGTATCTGCTGAGCATCCGCGCATATGATGAGCTTGGCAACTACACGGAAAAAGATGTTACTATCAAAGTAGTATCAGCATTACCCGAAGGAGAAGTCAAAGTTTATCCGAATCCGGTATCTAGAAACAGTACTCTAACATTTGAATACGGATATAACACAGGCAAAAACGTTTCAAAGATCAAATTATATGTATATGACATCATGGGAAACATCGTATTAAAACGGTCTTACCACCATGAAGACGGAAAGATAAAATGGGATCTGAAAACGGGAGGAAGCAGTCTGACAACCACATCTCCTGGCCTGTATATCTATAAAGTCGTTGTCCAATACTCTGATGGATCATCAAAAACATCAGAATATAAAAAGATGGTAATTAAAAAATAATAAACCGGAGGATAAGATTATGAAACGATCAGCTTTAACTTTGTTAATTATTGCATGTTTCTGTTTCACCCTACATGGAGCAGGAGAAAAAAGCGGCAGTATCATCACGAAAAATCCTTTGCCGGTAGACAGCGGATTAAGCACCCTCTGTTTTGCAGGATCCACTCCTTTAGAGAGCCTGGTTTACAATCCTGCCTTTGTGATCAGCAAAGACTATTATATCGGTGCATCTTATGAACAATTACCCCTGGATATGACTTACAGTTCAGCCGTCTATCTGGGTCCGTCACCTTTTGGAAAAGGGACCGGTCTGGGTGCTGTAGTAAAATATTTCAACAGCGGGAGTATTCTAAAACTGGATGAAGCAGGAAATAGTTCTGACAATTTCAACCTGGTAAATCTTGCAGGATCTGTTGTAATGGGATTTAAAACAGGATCAGGATCCGGAACCGGTATTCGGCTGAATATATCAAACGAAGAGATCGACAAAGAAAGCTCAACAGGGTTCAGCCTTGATATAGGTAGTGGTTATGAAACCGGTCTTTTCAACAGGCAGAGAATGGTCATTGGTTTTACTGTATTGAACATAGGCACAAAGATCTGGGATGAGGATCAACCCACAGGATTAGCCGGAGGCCTCCTCCTAAAACATACTCTTTCCGAGACCTCTTTACTGGAATACGGGATCGGAGCGAAATACCTTTCAGGCATGGATTATGAAGCAGGCCCCTCCTTAAGATATACATACAGCCTCCGGGCAGGAGATAATAAATCTTTTATATTCAAGATAGGAGCCGGATATTATTACAACAACAGCATTAAGGACAATGGATATTTAAATGGGTTGAGAACCGGCCTTTTTATGGAAATGCCGTGGAATATTAATATGGGATATTCCCTTGCGTTTTATCCCTGGGGTAACAGCAATAAATTTTTTGTCGGATACAGGGTCAATTCCGGCAAGAATTAAATTCCTGCAAACAAAATATTATTAAGGAGAAAAACCATGAGGTTCATATCAAATGAAAATGAAAAAAACATTGTTATAGAGATCGCCGGTGACTTTAATATCCAGTCATTTAATTACTTTAAGGACTTCAAAAGATCCATTCTGGAAATACTCCAGAAAAACAAGAAAGGATTAATTATTGATATCAGTAAAGTTAAATATATTGATTCAGCAGGGATAGGAGTCCTTCTCATGCTTCACAACAGGGCATATGCAGAGAACCGGGATTTTTGTTTATCCAATGTACCTGATACGATTATAAGGATCTTTAAAATAATCAAGGTATATAGAATATTTGAATATCATGCAGATTCGGATGTGATCTGCCGGGGATAAAATATTGATCTGATTAAAAATACATTGAAGTCTTAATTCAGCAAGATACAGGGATCGTCAGGCATAGGTATCTACGGATTTACCTTTATTCTTTACTTCCCACTTACCCTTCTCCTCCTTTTCATCGGAACCCCATTTTACTGCTCTGACGCCGCTATTGTTTTCTTTCTGATTATCCTTTTTAACAGCTTTGTTCAGCATTTCCGTACTGTTCTGTTTAAAAATGCTCTGGGCTTTGGCAGCTTTAGATGATTGATCATTTTCTACTTTCATCTTCACCTCCTTTTACGGTAGAACAACTCCTTTTATATATATATTATACTACAAAAATACCCGACCGGCAAGGAAAAAATTTTAAAAAAGAAAGAAAAAAATGACAATAATATAAAATCAGTTATTATTAGAAAGAGGAAAAATTATATTTGAGATAATAATATGAGACACAAAAAAAGCAAAGAATTCAAACAACATTCTAAGGAAATTATTACCGGAAAGCTCGATAAGCACCGGTCCGGATTCGGTTTCGTGATCCGGGATGACGGGATAAAACCCGATATCTATATCAGAAAAGAACACCAGAACACTGCAATGGATAATGACCATGTGGAAGTGGAGCTTTTATCCGGGCAAAGCACAAAACCAAATGGCCGTATAAAGAAGATCCTGAAACGAAATTCCAGCAGGGTAATCGGTACCTATATAGTCCAGAAGAACTGGAAGGGAATAGTACCGTTGGGATCGGATGCGGAACGCATAAACCTGATAAAGAGCAGTCTTTCCAGCAAGGTTAAAACCGGAGATCGCGTTCTGGTCGAACTTGATAAAATGCCGGAAGGAAAGAGGTATGCCGCCGGCCGTATCATTGAAATACTCGGAAAAGCCGGAACGTATGAGACAGAGATCAGGATCACGCTCTTCAGGAACAATATCCGGACAGAATTCAAGCCGGGTGTGCAGAAAGAGATAAAAGAGATCCCTGAAAACATAAAAGGACTGGACGCAGAAAACCGGGAGGACCTGCGGCATCTGGACTGTTTCACTATTGATCCGGACAGCGCCAGGGATTTCGATGATGCGGTCTCCATCCAAAGGACAAAAACAGGATATAATCTGGCAGTACATATTGCGGATGTAGCCCATTTTGTGCAAGAAGGATCTGCTATAGATACAGAAGCTTTTAAAAGAGGAACGAGTACTTACCTTGTTGACCGGGTCATTCCCATGCTTCCGGAAGCCATCTCAAACCATATCTGTTCTCTAAAGCCGGATGAAGACCGGTTTGCGATGACCGCCTTTATAGAGATGGATGAAAAAGGAGAGGTTATTAAGACTCGTTTTGCAGAGAGTATCATCCAAAGCCAGCGCCGTTTCACCTACAATGAGGTAGATGATATCCTCGAAAACAGATTCTATAAAGATAAAAAGCTGTACATGGACCTGAAGTCCATGGTGGAGCTGGCCATGAAGCTGAAAAAGAAAAGGCAGCTGAAGGGCTGTGTTGATTTTGAGTTCCCTGAATTCAAGATCGAACTGAATAAAGACGGCACTGTAGCTGAAATAAAGAGAGAGGAGAGGACTATTTCTCACAGGCTCATTGAAGAGTTCATGATCCTGACCAACGAAGTTGTGGCTGAATACATGTCAAAAAATAAGGTTCCCTGCCTTTACCGGATCCATGAAAGTCCTGCAGGAGAGAAACTGGAAGCCTTCCGAAACTTCATCAAGATGTTCGGTTTCACCCTGCCTGAAGAAGAAAAGATCACATCTCAACATTTGCAGACCATTCTTGACCGGATCCGAAAGAGCAAAGAAGAGGTAGTTATCAGCACCATGATGCTCCGGTCTCTCAAGCAGGCAGTCTATACCGACAAGAACAAAGGCCACTTTGCCCTGGCATCAAAATATTATGCCCATTTCACCTCTCCCATACGGAGGTATCCGGACCTTCTCGTCCACAGGGCATTGAAAGAGATGATAAGAAAGGGGAAACTCAGTGAAAACAGGAAGAGCCGATATGAAGAGAATATGGGCAAATGGGGAGAACAGCTTTCTGAGAAGGAACGCTCTGCCTCAAGGGCTGAAATGGAATCCCAGGAACTGAAGACCATGGAATATATTCAGCACCGGGTGGGTGAAGAATTTACCGGTATTTCAAGCGGGGTAACTTCATTCGGAGTCTTTATTGAGCTGGATATGGGACTGGAAGGGCTGATCCATATCCGGAACCTGAAAGACGATCATTATGTATTTTATGAGGATAAAATGGTCCTAAAAGGAGAAAGGCTCGGAAAAGAATTCACGATCGGCCAGGAAGTCCGGGTCAAACTGGACCGCGTTGATCTTGAAAAACGCGAAGTCGATTTTCTGACTGTATAATAATAAGCTCCTCTTCCCTGAACTTGGAACTTTTTTCCTGTTTCCGGGTCTAACTATTATAAGAGCAGGAGGTATATATAACTGTGAAGAGGAAGAGAATTGAACGTTTTATAGTATTTCTTCTGATCCTTTGTATGCCCGGCTTTATCAGTATCAGCCCGCTCTACTCTGATGACAACATTCATCAGCTTGTTCAGGACGACAAGGTCAAGGAAGTAAGAAAGCTTTTAAAGAAGGAACCCAAACTCCTGCATACCCTGGACTATTCCGGCCGGAGACCCCTGCATCTTGCTGTAAGCAGGCAGATGACAAAACTGCTTATCGATCATGATGCAATCATAGATGCCCCTGATAATTACGGGAATACCCCGCTTCATACTGCCTGCCAGGGAGATCATGAAGCCGTGGTAAAAGAACTGATCCGCAACAAGGCAAAAGTCTCTCTAACGAACAATTACAGAGCCCAACCCATTCACTTTGCTGCCCAGACCATCAATACGAATTTATGTAAACTGCTTTTAAACAAAGGTACCTTGATCAACGCCAAAGAGAGGAATGGAGAGACCCCGCTTTATAGAGCGGTTGAATATTACAGGAAAGATATGGCTGATTTCCTTTTACGAAAAGGAGCCGATATCAACAGCACAAATAATTATAGAAAGACCCCCCTTATCGAAGCTCTCTATAAAAATTATGAAGAGATCGCCCTGCTCCTTATTCAGAAAGGTGCGGACATTACCATAAAGGACAACCAGAAAAAGAGCCCCCTGCATTATGCGGCAGTACGGTCCACCAATGCCCTTTCCCTTCTCATCGCAAAGGATGCAAACATCAATGAGCAGGATAATTACGGGTACCAGCCGATCCATATGTGTGAGCACCCGAATACCCTGAAACTGCTCTTGTCTCACGGAGCTGATGTCAATGCCACTAACTATCAGGGCTGGACTCCGCTCCACAAACTGGTCAGCACCGGCCGGAATGAAGAACTGGCACCCATCCTGATAGCAAATGGCGCGGATGTCAATGCCGGGGACAATAACGGGGATACGCCCCTTCACATGATTCAGAACAGCAGTTTGATCAAACTCCTGATGGACCATGGGGCAAACATCGATGCAAAGAACAAGCAGGGACGCACACCCCTGCATGTATGTGTCTCTTCCTACTATAAAAAACGCGAGATCGCAGATCAATTGATCCTGCATGATGCTGATCTGAATGCAATAGATAATAACGGGGATACACCCCTCCATATTGCAGCGTACAACAACCAGGCAGGAATGGCCCATGTCCTGATCTCCAGAAAAGCTCTGTTAAATGAAAAGAACAAGAGGGGACAGACACCGATACAGGTTGCTGCAAAAAGAAGGTATTATGATGTTTTTATACTTTTATTCAATAATAAAAATATCGAGCTGAACACCCGGGATGATGAAGGAGATACACTACTGCATGACACGGCCGGGAATAACAGCCTGGGAATGCTCTTTCTCCTCTTATCCAAAGGTGATAAGTTACAATTAAATGTAAAAAACAATTCCGGTAATACCCCCCTTCACAACTCTATTATAAATAATTATGACGAAGCCGTCAATATTCTTCTGGAACAAAATGTAGATGTAAATATCCCCAATGAACAGGGAAAGACCCCCCTGCACCTTGCCTTATACCACTCTACTTCTGAAGAATTAATAAAAAAACTCATAAATAAAAAACCGGATGTTAACATTGCCGACGAAGAGGGTAAAACACCCATCTTCTATGCCCTGAACAAATCAACCAATATTATAAAATTATTATTAGCAAAGGGTGCAAAAGTAAATGTTAAAGCCGATAAAGGAGATTACCTGATCCACCAGGCTTATGATCCGGTCATACAGGCTCTTTTAATACGCTATGGTGCGGATATCAACCAGAAGAGTGCATTTGGAGAGACCCTTCTTCACAAAGCTGCTTCAAGAGGAGATATTAAACTCACTGCCCTGCTTTTAGAAAAAGGAGCAGACGTAAATGCACAAGATAAGGACGGCCACGGAGCCCTGCAGAATGCATCCCGGGCCAATCATATTGAAGTTGTAAAGCTGCTCCTTGACAATGGTGCAAAACTGAACTTCCGCTGTTCACACAATGTGACACCCCTGTACAATGTAGTCTGTGATAATCTTCCGGAGATGGTTGAACTTTTAATAAAAAGAGGGGCAAAAGTAGATATGACCGTGGGTAAAAGAAAACACACGCCTCTGGTGGGAGCAGCCGCGAACGGGCATCTGGAAGTCGTAAAAGTACTTATCCGGTATAAAGCAAAAGTGAATGTAGAAGATACCAACGACTGGACACCGCTTCTTTTTGCCGCTTCTCACGG
>Ga0180007_10002987_pt1 | contig 19398 bp, 12 predicted proteins | sample MM_PC_MetaG_FD_121122 | JGI IMG/M metagenome (GOLD analysis project Ga0180007, IMG submission 121122) | Groundwater microbial communities from the Aspo Hard Rock Laboratory (HRL) deep subsurface site, Sweden - MM_PC_MetaG | ecosystem: Environmental > Aquatic > Deep subsurface > Groundwater... | reverse complement strand
ATTTTTATTTTCACTATCTTAAGAGCACAAGAATTTCCACAGACTAGTAGATTTTTCTTACCAATGATTTTGTTTGTTTGCGCGATTTTATTTCTATTTTTGCCAAGCATTTCGATTAGTCGTTATCCAACAGAAGTTTCCTTGTCATCCTCTTCATCTTTTTCTATTGCTAAAGCAACATTACAGGAAACGTCTTGGCTTTTTGGTTCAGGTCCTGGAACCTTTGTCATGGACTATACTAAGCACCAGCCAGAGATTATTAATGATTCATTACTTTGGGATGAGCGTTTCGACCGAGCTGGAAGCTATTTTTTGACACTACTTCCAACAATCGGTGTAGTCGGGACATTATTGTTTTTGACCTTGATGTTATTGGTTGCTGGTACTGCATTATGGCATTTGATTACAAAAAAGGCTGATGATGAATGGAAAATGACTTTTGTTTCATTTGCTGCTTGGTCGGTATTAGCTTTTGGAGTTTTTGTTTACTCATCTAACATGACTCTTTCTTTTATGTTCTGGCTGTTGTCGGCTATTATTGTCAGTCAAGCTGGTCCAGCAACTAAAAAAATTGCTTTTAGTCAGTCACCAAGATACGGACTGTTAACAGCTTTCTTGTTTGTCTTAGTTTCAATCGGCTTATTGACCTCGATGTTTGTGACAGGCTCTCGTTACGCAGCAGAGATCGCTTTTGCAAGAGGAGTTGCGTCAGATAAATCAGGTAGTGGAGTCGACAGCATAATTGAAGGATTGGATCGGGCTGCTAGCATGAATAAACTTAGCGACTTGTACTACCGAAATTTAGGTAATGCTTTATTAGTTAAAACAGCAGAACTAATTCAAGAGCCAGATGTTTCGCCTAGCGATATTCAGATGTACATCGAAGCCAGTGTTACTGCTGCAGAGCGAGCCACAATGCTATCGCCAGATTATGTTGTTAATTGGGCATTGCTTGGTGATGTTTATAGAGAGGTTTCGCCGCTTGTAGATGGAGCTGATGAGTTATCTATCAGCGCTTATGATCGTGCGGTTCAGCTTTCGCCACAAAATCCAAAATATCGCGTGATGTTAGGAAGAGCTTTCTTGATTTATGCTGATCATCTCAACGAATATTTAACCAGTGATGATGAAGAATTTGCCAGTAGAGCTAAAACAGAGCGTGAGGCGGCACTAGCTTCGGCGGAAACAGTTTTAGAAGAGGCGATTGCCTTAAAGGGTGACTATGCTCCGGCTCATTATTACTTGGCGAGTGTCTATGAGCGCCAGGGAAATCTGACCGAGGCTGTATCGCGTATGGAATCTTTGCGCAGTGCCTACCAGTCAGACATCGGTATCTCTTTCCAGCTTGGTCTTCTATATCTTCGTCAAGGAAAGAGCGATTTGGCTAAGGCTGAATTGGAACGAGCTTTAGAGATAGCACCAAATTACAGTAATGCAATGTGGTATTTGGCAGCTGTTTATGAAGAAGATGGGGATGCTGAAAAAGCTTTGGAATTATTGCGAGAGGTCAAAGTATTGAATCCTGTAAATCAACTAGTTGACCAGCGTATTGAACGGATTGAAGCAGGTATTGCGGAAGCCCTATTGCCAGAACCATTGGAAGGCGACCAAATTACTGATACCCCACAAGAAGAAGCATTAACCCAATAGAATAAGTTGGTCTTGTCCACCGGCTTTGTAAAAATAATCATTTTAGACTAGACTGGCTTCTATTATGTTGCAAGTTGGCATTGTTGGGCTCCCTAACGTTGGTAAGTCCACACTATTTACAGCGCTCACTAAAAAGCAGGTTGACTGTGCTAATTTTCCGTTTTGCACTATTGAGCCAAATGTTGGCGTAGTGGAAGTGCCAGATGAGCGATTGGATAAACTGGTGGAAATTTCAGAGTCAAAAAAACGTGTGCCAACAGCGATTGAATTTGTTGATATCGCTGGCTTGGTTGCTGGTGCTCATAGAGGTGAAGGTTTAGGCAATAAATTTTTAGCTAATATTCGAGAGACTGACATGATTTTGCATGTGGTCCGAGCTTTTTCTGATCCTAATGTTGTTCATGTTGATGGTTCGATTGATGCACAACGCGATGTTGAGATTATTGAGACTGAACTGATGATGGCCGATCTCTCTACTGTGGAGAAACGATTAGACGGAATTGAAAGAAAAGCAGAAGCGACTAAAGACAAACTACTGACTCAGCAAGTCAGTGGGCTAAAAAAATTTCGCGATGCTCTTGGAGCTGGGAAGTTAGCTATGACAGTTAGCTTAAACGATGATGAAGCCGAAGCTTTGAAGGATATGGACCTTTTGACTACCAAAAAAATTCTTTACGTTGTTAATGTTGATGAAGAAGCAGCTAAAGATTCCAATTGGCAGTCACCTTTAGGAGAAGGTCGTTTAGCTGTTCCGATTTCGGTTAAGATTGAACAAGAGATTGCGGCTTTGCCACGCGAAGAAGCATCAGAATTTTTACGCGACTTGGGGTTAGAGGAGTCAGGGCTCGATAAGGTGATCAGAAAGTGTTACGAACTTTTGGATTTAGTGACTTTTTTTACGAGTGGGGAGCAAGAATCACGTGCTTGGACAGTGGAGAATGGGTCTAAGGCGCCACAAGCGGCTGGTAAAATTCATACCGATTTTGAACGCGGTTTTATTCGTGCCGAGACGATCTCTTATGATGATTTTGTAGCTTTGAATGGTTGGTCAGGAGCTCGCGACGCCGGTAAACTTCGGGTCGAGGGAAAAGAGTATGTGGTGGAAGACGGCGACGTGATGTTGTTTAGATTTAATGTTTGAAGTTCAAATTATTTTTAAACTAAATTACACTTTTGATCCGGCCGGATCAAAAGTGTAATTTTAATTTTCCTAAACTTTTTTAAAGCGTAAAAGATCGCGGGCGACGAATTGATCTTTTTGGTGATAAAGCAATCTTGTCTCGCTGGCCGGTGAAGGGCTGAAGCCAATTTTTTTGAGGATAGCCTTGGTGTCTGGAGCAAATTCACGGCCTCCAATAAAGTGCACTGGCGAAGCAACTACCAGAGTTCCACCAGATTTTAGTAGCTCAAATAGAGTAGTAAAACTTTTTTTATAAAGCTCTTCTAATTCAGCTATAGTTTTCTCGATCATTGCCACAGATTCGGTTCCTTGGCGAGGTTTGCCTAAGAATGGCTCAGTCACAATGACATCAACTTTTGTTTCTGGGAAAACGTCGGCAATTTTTTCCGCGCTGCTCTGTGCTAATTGATATTTAGTCACTTCGATACCTTGCTGAGAGAGCCAGATTAGATTTTTTTCTGTGTCATCTACTGCTTGTTTTTGAATATCACTACCCAACATTTTTTTAAAACCAAGCATAGATGCTTCCATCAGCACAGTGCCAGAGCCGCAAAATGGATCGAGTATGGTGCTTTTTTCCGGTTCAGTATCGCCAAGGTTTACCATCATTCTAGCTAGCTTAGGTGGCAACATACCACGCCTAGCGTCACGAGCTGGACGATCGTAGTCGCGATGCGACCAATCTTCAAAGTCTTGAACAGCTTCTGTAAACCCTATTAGTAGTTCAACCTTGTTAACAATCAAAATAAATTCAGCGCCGGTTTGGAGAAGTTTATTTTTAGTGACTACTACAGAAGATAGTTGAGGCTCTTTGGAAGTTACCAGCCTGGCATTTTTACCAGCAGCTTTCATTGATTTTTTAACTTCCAAACCAATTCGTTCAATCTGTCCTCTCAGATTTTGAGCTCCTTTAGGGTTGCGGATATCGTAAACACTAAAACCAAATTTAATTTTTTGGTCTGTTGCCTTTTCGAGCAAAACTGAAGTGCAAAGATCAATCAATCCCTCGTAATCATCAGTTTTAGAACTACCAATAATAAATCCAAGCTTTTGTACGCCGCCCAATTTTTTTTGCAGATTAGAAAGCTCTGTATCAAAAGAATTGAAAAGCGCCACTTTATCAGCATGATGCAGTGGTACTTGATTGGTTATACTTGTTAGCTCAGCCAGCGAGAGATTAGGGTGGCTGCCTAAAATTGCGAATTGCATAGGCAAATAATAGGTCTCTTAAGGCAACCGGTCAAGCTATCAGGAAAGATTCTTCTAAATTGGACGCGGTTTAGTGAATCGTTTAAGCTTAGGATATATGGCACAATACGAAATTCGCGATCCAGTTCATGCTCGGATACCGTTCAACGAAATTGAGCGCGGAGTTATCGATCACCCTTTTGTTCAGCGCCTAAGATACATTAGTCAATTGTCATTTTTACTTTCCTATGTCTACCCAAGCGGGGTACATGATCGTTTTTCTCATGCATTGGGCGCCATGCACGTAGCTGGAAGATTGTTTAGTAGATTGATTGCCAGTTCTTCAATTTTTTCTTTACGGTTTAGTCAGGATGAAATTGAAAGAATTCGACAGACAGTCAGACTGGCCGGGCTTTTGCATGACATCGGGCACGGGCCATTCTCACATTCATCTGAAAGTGTTTTTCCTCTTTGGCAAAAGCTACCACTGAATCATGACTGGTGGAAAGTGCAGTACAATGAGCAGGCTCATCATGAGGATTATAGCGTTCTACTGATTCAGATTATGGCTCAAGAAGGAATTCTGGGTGAAGACATGGCTCAAGATATTGCATCTTTAGTTCACGGCGGAGTACGTCCATCATCATTTTTTCTTGAACTGGAAAAACGTACGCCAACCTTGCACGCAATTCTTAAATCAATTATTTCTGGCACCATAGACTGTGACAGAATGGATTATTTATTGCGTGATAGTTATTTTTGCGGCGTGACTTATGGGCACTTTGATTTGGATTGGTTGATTAGTTCGATGGGTATTGGAGAAAAAGACGGACATTTAATTTTAACTTTACATGAAAACGGAGTACGCGCTTTTGAAGATATGCTTTTGGCACGCTACCACATGATTGATCAAGTTTATTTTCACAAAACCAAGGCTGGATTTACTCATTATTTAGAAGAGGCTATTTTGAGCCGTGAAATTGATCTTCGAATTCCAAGCGACCCTTACGAATATGTTTCAATTCGTGATGCAGCTGTACTGGAAAAGTTATTTTCTGCGGCTACTGATCAAAATAATTATTGGTCACATCATTTAATGCGCCGGATTGCTCCAAAGCGGATTTTAAGACTACGCACAGATAATCTATCTGACACGGAGATTCTAGCCAAGCTTAAAACACTTTGCCAGGATAATCATATTGGTTACTTCACTCACACTGCTGCCGGTGAACTGGCAAAAATTGATGAAAATATTGCACCAGGATCCATTCATGTAGTTAAGAGAACTTTGGGTGACTCTATTTTTGTGCCGATTGGGGAATATTCTGATTTACTGCAAAAGTACAATGAAAAGATTAATTTCACAGATTTTTTTGTCTTAAGGGAGGATTTTGAGAGGTTTGAAGAAATAGTAGATAGTAGACGGTAGAAAGTAACAGAGCAAAAATGAATTCCAAGGTTAAACCTCGGTTTGAGGCTGTGAATATTGAGCAATCGGATTAATTTCAAAAGAAACCAGTTTTTGAAAGTGAAAAAGCTCAATAAAAAGTCGATAAAATGTAAAGTAAGGTTTTTTCAAGGTTAAACCTCGGTTTGAGGTTGATTTTATTGGGTAAAAGTTGTGTTTTATTTTACGGGTGTCCCGATCGGACCATTTATAAAGCCAAATTTATTAAATGAAGCGGCCTAGCTTGACTAAAACTAGCTCCTAGGCTAATATTCGAGCATTAATTCATACTAATTGTCCGTAGCCACAAAGGCTGCCCCTAAAAAGGGCCAATCAAATATGATTTACGAACTTCTTTATATTGTCCCATCGCAATTCTCTGATACAGAGATCGATGGTGTGACAAAAAAAGTTTCTGATCTTCTAGAGAAGGCAGAAGCCAAGATCGAAAAAACCGAGAACCTCGGTAAAATTAAGCTAGCGTATCCAGTTAAGAAAGTACGTCACGGGACGTATATTTTGAATTATATTTCCGTGGAAGATGGTTCTGTTCTGGCTAAACTAGATACTGACCTTAAACACACTGATGAAATTTTGCGCCACATCTTTGTTAAGCGCGAAGCTGGCGTGCCAGTGGAGCATGTTGAGATTACTTCATACCAAGCTCCGTTAACACCAGAAGGAAAGCGTGCAAACAAGACGCCAGAGAAAATGGTGCAAAAGCAAGAACCAGTGCAAGAAGAAGTAAAAGAGAAAATGTCTGTTTCAGAACTCGACAAGAAATTAGACGAAATTTTGGACAGTGACATTACTCAAAACATCTAAAAATTTCTATGGCATCATCACTTAATCGAGCTCAGGTAATTGGTAATCTTACCCGTGACCCTGAACTCAGACAAACAACCGGCGGGCAATCAGTTTGTTCATTTGGAGTAGCGACCAACAGAACCTGGAAGGATGCATCTGGCGCTAAACAAGAAGCAGTTGAATATCATAATATTGTTGCTTGGGGCAAGCTGGCTGAAATTTGTTCTCAGTTCTTAAAAAAGGGACGGAAGACTTATGTGGAAGGTCGTTTGCAAACACGAGATTGGGAAGGCCAAGACGGTGTGCGTAGATTTAGAACAGAAATTGTGGCGGACAACATGATCCTTCTCGATCGTCCTGGAACTGGCGCGGGTACAGCCGGTGATTTCTCTGCAGCTCCATCATTTAGTGCAGAGGAGCCGAGTATTCAAGAGGAGCCAGCAGCAAATCCAGATGATGAAATAAAGATTGAAGACATCCCGTTCTAAGGTGAAATGGTAGAGGTTTCAGGGGTCAGGTTATTGAAAATATTTTTAATCCCTCAAAACCTACAACATTAAACCTATAACCTTATTAAAAAAATATGGCAAAACAAGAAACACTAACAAATAAAGAAAAATATTGTAATTTTTGCGTAAACAAACAGTTGGTTTTGGATTATAAGAATACCAATCTTTTGCGTCGCTACATATCTTCATTTGGTAAGATTGTGCCAAGTAAACGCAGTGGTTTGTGCTCAAAACATCAACGCAAGATGTCACAAGAGATCAAGCGATCAAGAATAATGGCTTTATTGCCATTTGTCTTGAAATAAGATCGGATCGATTGGTTTTTTTGTGCTCTCAAAAGATGACATTCAAATTAGAAAACGCATGTGGCAGTCGACTGAATCGGCAGTGCATGCGTTTTTTCGTACTCGTGGTTTTGAAGAATTTCGTACGCCGCTTTTAGTTAATTCTCCAGGCATGGAACCGAACTTAAATCCTCTGGAAGTGGAAGTAAATGGAGAACGAGCTGGCTTAATAACATCTCCTGAATATTCGATGAAAAAATTATTGGGGGCTGGTTTCGAAAAAATTTATACCATTACTCCAGTTTTTCGAAACAATGAGTCAGGACCGCATAATATTCCAGAGTTTATGATGCTTGAGTGGTATGCATCTGGAAGTTACGAAGACTTAATGAATGAGACCGAAGACTTTTTGCAAGCAGTGTTGGAAGATGATGCAAAGTGGCCGCGTTATTCGTTTGCACAAGCCGGAGTTGATGAATTTGGTGACCCGCATATTTCAGATAAACGATTTTTTGTAACCAAGTACCCGCTTCAACAGGCTTCTTTAGCAAAGATTTCTGTCGATGGCACTTATGCTGAGCGTTTTGAAGCTTTTGAGGATGGCATGGAGCTTTGCAATGGTTTTGCTGAACTAACTGATCCTGCCGAGCAACGTCGAAGATTCGAAGCTGAGCAACTTGAGCGACAAAGATTAGGCAAAACAGTTTATCCGATAGATGAAGAACTACTATTAGCGCTCGACAAGATAAAAAGTCCAATCTACGGTAATGCTCTTGGCCTTGACCGCCTAGTAATGCTGAAGTATGGTGTAGGCGAAATTGAGGACATCCAATTATTCAACCAAAAATTTTAACATCTTTAACAATCTCTTCTCCTATGGCATCTCCAAATGAAATAAAAAAGGGAACAGTATTAAAAATTAACGATGAATTATGGGTGGTAACAGACTTTCAGCGAGTCTCACCTGGAAAGGGCGGCTCATTCGTTAGAACAAAAATGAAATCACTTTCCAGTGGAAAAGTTAATGATAATTCTTTTAAGGCTGCTGAAACTTTGGAGTTTGTTGAGGTCTTGCATAAAAAAATGCAGTATATTTTTGGCGATATTGATACTTTGACTTTCATGGATGATCGTACTTATGAGCAAGTTGTTATCAATCGAGATTTAGTTGGAGATGATGCTAAATATTTGAAAGAAGGTCTAGAAGTTGTAGTTTCTATTTACAATGAAAATCCAATTGCCGTTGAAATACCCAAGAAAGTAGAATATACAGTAACCGAAACCGAGCCTGCGGTTAAAGGAGATACTGCTTCTGGCAACGTACAAAAAGATGCTGTGGCAGATAATGGTCTAAAAATTAGAGTGCCTATTTTTGTTAAAGTTGGCGATGTTGTCAGGATCAATACGGAAACAGGTGATTACGTGGAAAGAGTGAATTAAATCTGGTACAATGTGCCTACTATGGCACGAAGAAGAAAGAAGAGTAGAGGTTCAAAAAATTCAAACAGTCTCGGGCTCTCCGATGGCGTTAAGCAAAGCCTTTTGGCTGTATTTTTGGCTGCACTAGCTGCCATTTTTCTTTTATCAATTTTTAATTTAGCAGGGACAATAGGAGAATCAATCGATAAGGTTCTATCTTCCATCTTTGGTTGGGATCGCTGGCTTTTTGCTTTGCTGCTTTTGGTGGTTAGTTGGAGCGCGCTTTTCCCAGGCCGCAGAGTAATCTCCGCAGTAAACGGGTTTGGTTTTGTAATTTTCTTTTTGTCTTTCAACGGTATTTTGAATCTCATACTTATTGATCCGGACATGCTTTCGACAGACAAGATTTTCTCTGCCGGCGGATACGTTGGACTTTTGGTAGCGGCACCGTTAGTTAACTGGATGGGTTTTTGGGGCGCTTTTGTTATTGCCTTGGCCGGGATGTTGGTCGGCATTGTGCTTTCTTTTAATATTTCTTTTAGTTCAATTTTAACAGCTCACACTCACTTTTCTAGTCTTGGCAGCATTCTACATCGCAAAAGAATTTCATCTAATGATAATTTTGAAAAAGATGAGGAAGATGAATATGACGAAGAAGATGAGGAAGATGAATACGATGAAGATGTTAAAGAAGCACCTTCTGGTTCAGAGCCAGAATCTGTAATGACTAGTCGTCGTCGTAGAACAATGGAAATACCGATCGAGCTTTTGGATGATAAGAGTTCAGAGGCTTCAGCTGGTGATTTAGAAAGAAATGCTGAGATCATTCAGCGTACTTTTGATAACTTTGGAATTCCAGTCGATGTGGTGGACGTGCGAGTTGGACCATCGGTTACACAATATGCCCTGCGCCCGGCTCAAGGTATAAAATTGTCTCGTATTATCGCCTTACAAAATGATTTAGCCTTGGCTTTAGCAGCCCATCCGATTCGTATCGAGGCTCCAATTCCAGGTAAATCTTTAGTTGGTATTGAAGTACCAAATCAGAAAGTGGGCATGGTTTGCTTGCGAGAGCTTTTGGTTTCCAAGGAATTCAAGCAGACCAACAACCATTTTGCTGCGCCATTAGGAAAAGACGTCGGTGGTGTTGTTGAATCAGTAATGGTCGACAAAGCGCCTCACATGTTAGTGGCTGGAGCAACTGGCTCGGGAAAATCTGTTTGTTTGAATGACATTATTATTTCGCTTTTGTATCAAAACGGTCCTGATGATTTGAAATTTATCATGGTTGATCCAAAACGAGTCGAGCTTAGTGTTTATGCTGGAATCCCACATCTTTTAGTACCACCAATTACCAAGGTTGAAGAAGCTATAAATGCCATGAAATGGGCAGTGAGAGAAATGGAAAGACGCTTAGACCATTTAGCCAAACATGGTGCACGAGATATTGACGCATACAATGCCAAGACTAAAGAACGAATGCCAAAAATTATCATTATTATAGATGAGTTGGCAGATTTGATGAGCCAAAATAAGCGAGACGTAGAAGCGGTTATTGTTCGCATTGCTCAGATGGCTCGTGCCGCTGGTATCCACTTGGTTCTAGCTACTCAACGCCCATCTGTTGATGTTATTACAGGTATAATCAAAGCAAATATTCCTACACGTTTGGCTTTTGCAGTTGCTTCTCAGGTAGACTCCAAAACAATTTTAGATATTTCTGGTGCTGAGAAATTACTTGGTCGCGGTGATATGCTTTTGACTACGCCGTCACTTTCCAAGCCAAAACGTTTGCAAGGTGCTTATGTTTCAGATAAAGAAATAGAACGCGTAGTAGGATTTCTTAAAAAGGAAGGTGAGCCAGATTATAATTATCAGGTTACAGAAGATACCCGCATGGGCGGTACGGCTTTCTCTTCAGAAGATTCAGATCCGATGATGGATGAGGCAATCGAGATTGTTATTGAGTCTGGCAAGGCATCAACTTCATATCTACAACGACGAATGAAGATAGGTTATTCTAGAGCTGCCAGGATTATAGATATGATGGAAGAGATGGGTATAGTCGGCGAGCAACAAGGTTCAAAATCAAGAGAGGTTTTGGTAGACGAATGGCCTGTTGGAGGTAAAAGTAGTACTATGCAGCCAAGTAAGGAAGAGGCTGAAGAAGAATTTGATGATGAAGAAGAGGATGAAGATATTGAAATTGAAACCCAAGAAGTGGATGAAGACGAGGTTGATGACGAAGATGATGATGATGGTGACGAAGAAGAGGATGAAGATGACGATGGTGATGATTTTGACAATAATTCTAAAGGTAGTATTTTTGACAGGGGGTAGCTCAAGGCTATGGTCTTTGTCGTTAGAAAATTAGATCGTGTTCCACAAACGCTCGGAGAAAAACTCCGAGCTCTTCGTCGTGGCCAGGCAGTTAGTTTGGACATGATGGAAAGAAAGACACATATCCAACGAAGATATTTGGAAGCTTTGGAGCGCGGTAATTATGATGTTTTGCCCGAGCCGTTGTATACGAGAAATTTTATTTCCGCTTACGCTCGCGTCCTTCATGCCGATGAGCACTATTTTATTGAGTTATACCTAGAGGAATGTGGCAAATGTGATTTAGTTGAACCCATGAGAACTCCTCGTCAGCGAGTGAGTAAAGCACGTTTTTTCGTTTGGACAAGACTTCTGACTTCTTTTGCTTTTATTCTTGTAGCATTGTCTATCATCTCATATCTTGGTTGGCAGATTAAAGCAATTATTGAACCACCAGACATTATTATTTTTACACCAATCGATAGCACAATTACCACTCAACCAGTGCAGCAAGTAGAAGGTGCAGTGAATAGTGAAGCAACCGTTTATATTAATGGCGAACAAGTCGTCCTTGATGCTGATCATAACTTTTCTACTGAGGTTGATTTGCAAAAAGGATTGAATGAAATAGTAATCGAAGCTGAGCGGCGTTATTCAAAGCGCCGACAAGAAATAAGGCGAGTAGTTTTTGATCCACAGGAGACTCCTTGAATAGTTTAAATTGTTGTATAATAGTTTTAGAGGTTGGGATAAGGGGGACGTTAAAACGTCCTTGTTTTATTTCATAAATAAATATGGCAAATACAAAAGATGAACAAAAAGCCAAGTTGCTAGCAGCATCTGAGGCAATTTCGCAAATTAAACAAAAGTTTGGTGAGGGTTCAATTATGAGGCTTGGTGATGCTCAAGCAATGCATGTTGAGGCTATCCCAACAGGCTGCCTTTCACTCGATATGGCGCTTGGAGTTATGGGCGTACCAAAAGGACGAATTATTGAGATTTATGGTCCTGAATCGTCTGGAAAAACAACATTAGCGCAGCATATCGTTGCAGAAAGCCAGAAACTCGGTGGTGTAGCAGCCTTTGTGGACGCAGAGCACGCTCTTGACCCAGATTATGCCAAGATGATTGGCGTAAATATAGAAGAACTATTTATTTCTCAGCCAGATACCGGGGAACAGGCCTTGGAAATCGTTGAGACATTAGTACGCTCAAGCGCAGTTGACGTTGTTGTTATCGATTCAGTCGCTGCATTGACGCCAAAAGCAGAAATTGAAGGAGACATGGGTGATCGTCATATTGGTCTTCAAGCGAGACTAATGAGCCAAGCACTGCGAAAATTGGCTGGTATTATATCAAAAAGTAATACTACAGTTATCTTTATTAACCAGATTCGCATGAAAATTGGTGTTATGTTTGGTAATCCAGAGACAACACCTGGAGGAAATGCTCTTAAATTCTATTCCTCAGTACGTATAGAGGTGCGCAGAGCGGCACAGATTAAACAAGGTGAAAAGATTATTGGTAACCGGGTCAATGCTAAAATTGTTAAAAATAAGGTAGCTCCACCGTTTCAGCGCTGTTCCTTCGATATTATGTACAATGAGGGGATATCCATTGCAGGTGATTTGTTGGATTTTGGCGTTGAAGTTGGTTCAATTGATAAAAAAGGTAATACTTACTCATTTGAGGGAGAAAAGATTGGGATTGGCCGGGAAAATTCAAAGACGGTATTAAGGGAAAACCAAAAGTTATTGCAAAAGATACGCAAAGTTACCTACGAAACAGTGAAAAATCAGGATCAAACAGTAAAATAGATCAAAAAAGAGCCTAAAAGGCTCTTTTTTGTTGACATGAGAGCGAAAATATGGCAAGATAGGCAGCCTTTATAGCAATAAAATAGTTTATTTTCTGGCTTAGGTAAGCTCTTGTACAAAATATGCACTCAATTTATAATGTAGCCATCTTGTTCTCTTAGATTGCGGGGTGCGGCATGATTTCGTCAAACCTGTGCTTGAACGTTTCTTGCCCTTCGGGGCGAGGTAAAATCTCTCTCCTCACGTTCTCTTACAAAGGTTTGGCATCGTATATCTTGTCCTCGCCCTGCATTCTAAGATAGCAAGCCTCGCGCCTTGCGCTTTTTGAAAGGTTTTGTTATACTTGCCGCGGTTGGCTGATTTTCTCAGTCGCTAGCGAGAACGACAATCTGAAGAGTTGTCAAATATCGCTAACTTTACAAAAAATAAGCTCTCGTTCAGGTGAATCCCCCACACCCAACGCATGCTTTCAGAGCCGAATTATCTGCTCTTAGAGCTGTAAAATACAACGAGAAAGATCACAAATAAGCTTGATTTATTTAATCGGGCAAATTTTTGTTTTATGGCACAAAATATATCTACATCGCAAGAGCGTCGCTATTTTACTCCAATTCGAGATGCAATGGATCTTCCAGATTTGGTTAGCGTCCAGAAGGACTCATATAAATGGTTCTTAGAAGAAGGAATCGGTGAGCTTTTATCCGAAATTTCACCAGTGCGTGATTTTATCGGTAGAGATCTTGAGTTAAGTTTTACTGATTATTATCTTGATGAACCAAAATTTGACGAGGTTACATCTAAAGAAAAAAATATTACTTTTGAAGCTCCGCTTAGAGTGAAGACGGTTCTTAAAAATTTAAGAACTAATGATGTTAAAGAGCAGGAAATCTTTTTAGGTGATCTGCCAGTGATGACGCAACGAGGAACTTTTATCATTAATGGTGTGGAGCGCGTTGTTGTATCTCAGCTAGTAAGATCAGCTGGAGCTTTCTTTACGGCCGAGATTATTCGAGGACGTCGCTACTATGGAGCAAAAATTATTCCAAATAGAGGTGCTTGGTTGGAATTTGAAACTGATGCAAAAAATGTTATTTGGGTTAAGATTGATCGTAAGCGTAAAGTTGCTGTTACCGCACTTCTACGTGCTTTTGGATACACCACTGATGAGGAAATTCTAGAACTTTTCCGTGACGTTGATGTTCACCCGATGAATAAGTACATCGAGACAACGATTGCTAAAGATGCATCTTCCAATGAAGAAGAAGGATTAAAAGAAGTTTACAAACGTATTCGACCCGGCGACCTAGCTACTGCAGATAATGCCAAACAGTTGATTCACTCAATGTTTTTTAACTTTGAGCGTTACGACTTGGGTCAAGTTGGACGTTTTAAATTTAATCTACGTTTCAATAAAGATAATCCCGAGGTAGGAGTTGAGGAAGAGGGAAATCGTATTTTAAAGAAAGAGGATTTGGTAGAAATTATTAAGGAGATTATCCGATTAAATATCGAACAAGAAGAACCGGATGATGTTGATCACCTTGGTAATCGTCGAGTTCGTGCTGTGGGTGAATTGATTCAAGGACGATACCGTATCGGTTTGGCACGTATGGAGCGAATTATTCGCGACCGCATGTCAACGCACGACATCGAAGCTCTTAGCCCTGGACGATTGGTTAATGCTAGACCGGTAATTGGCTCAACTCGAGAATTTTTCATGTCTTCTCAGCTTTCTCAGTTCATGGATCAAACAAATCCACTCTCAGAGCTTGAGCACAAGCGGCGCCTATCAGCTATGGGACAAGGCGGACTTTCAAGAGAGCGTGCTGGTTTCGAAGTTCGTGACGTTCATGTGACTCACTATGGTCGAATTTGTCCTGTGCAAACACCTGAAGGACCAAACATTGGTTTGGTTGGCCACTTAGCAAGTTATGCCAAGATCAATAAATACGGTTTTATTGAAACACCATATAGAAAAGTTATTGTTGAAAATGGTCGTGCTAAGGTTACTGGGGACATCGAATACGTGAATGCTTTTAAGGAAGAAAAATCAGTTACTTGTCCGGCTACAACTGCTATCGATGAAGAAGGCTTCATTGTTTCAGAATTCGTCGAAGCTCGAAAATACGGCGAAGCTAAGTCAGTGCGAGCCACAGAAGTTAATTACATGGATGTTTCGACTTCGCAGATTATTTCAATTGCGACTTCTTTAGTTCCGTTTTTAGAGCACGACGACTCAACGCGAGCTTTGATGGGATCAAACATGCAACGTCAGGCTGTACCAACTATTCGTCCACAAGCGCCAATTGTTGGAACTGGTGTGGAGCGACGCGCGGCAATTGATTCAGGCCATGTTTTGGTGGCTGAAGAGGACGGTGAGGTAAAATACTCTGACGGTGGGAAAGTCGTTGTTGATTATAAGAAGTCTGGAGAGAAAACATACACTTTGAATAAATTTGTTCGTTCAAATGACGCTACTTCAATTAACCAGCGCCCAGTTGTTCTGCCTGGATTGAAAATTAAGAAGGGCGACGTCTTAGCTGATGGCCCATCTGTTAACAATGGGGAACTAGCATTAGGACAGAACATGCTTGTGGCTTTCATGAGCTGGGACGGTTACAACTATGATGACGCTGTTATTGTCTCGGAGCGTGTTGTGCAAGATGATCGTTTTACAACTATTCATTTGGATCACTTAACTCTTGATATTCGTGATACAAAACTTGGTCCAGAAGTAGTTACAGCTGATATCCCAAACGTCTCTGAAGAGAAATTAAAGAATCTAGACAGCGAGGGCGTGATTCGTACTGGAGCAGAAGTAAAATCTGGTGATATTTTGGTAGGAAAAATCACACCAAAAGGTGAAACTGAACTTTCTGCTGAAGAAAAACTTCTACGCGCGATTTTCGGTGAGAAAGCTCGTGATGTTAGAGACTCATCTTTGTACCTACGCCATGGTAATAAAGGAAAAGTGGTTAATGTTAAAGTTTTCTCTCGTGAAGAAGGAGATAATCTTTCTCCAGGAGTCATTAAATCTATTCAAGTTACAATCGCGGACATGCGTAAGCTCCAAGTTGGAGATAAAGTTGCAGGACGTCATGGAAACAAAGGTGTTGTATCTAAAGTAGTGCCAGTTGAAGACATGCCATTTGATGAATCTGGACGTTCAGTTGATGTTATTTTGACACCGTTGGGTATTGTCTCTCGTATGAACTTGGGGCAGATTCTGGAGGTTCATCTTGGCTTGGCTGCATTGCAGCTCGGCTATAAGGCAGCTTCTCCTGCTTTCGTGGGTGTACCAGAGAAGAATATTCGGGAAGAGTTGGTGAAGGCCGGTTATCCAGAGTCTGGTCAGCTTACACTCTACGATGGACGCAGTGGTGATCCTTTCCATCATCCAGTCACTGTGGGAGTGATGTACATGTTGAAACTCAACCACATGGTGGAAGATAAGATGCACCAACGTTCAATTGGGCCATATTCCTTGATTACACAGCAGCCGTTAGGAGGAAAGGCGCAGTTTGGTGGTCAGCGATTCGGAGAAATGGAAGTTTGGGCTTTGGAGGCTTATGGTGCTGCTCATACATTGCAAGAAATTTTGACGATTAAATCTGATGATGTGCCGGGACGCTCAAAAGCTTATGAAGCGATTATTAAGGGTGAACTAATTAAGAAAGTTAATATTCCAGAATCGTTTAACGTTCTTGTTCGTGAACTAAAAGGGCTTGGACTAGACGTCGAGCTTTTGAAAAATGGCAAAAAAGTGAGCATTGATTCTTCAAAAATCAGCGATAAATAAAAGTATGGCTTTCAAACTCAACACATTAAAATCTAGCGACTTTGATTCAATCAGGCTGAGAGTCGCTTCTCCAGATGTTATCCGTGAGTGGTCACATGGAGAAATCGAAAAGCCGGAAACCATTAATTATAGAACTCAAAAACCGGAAAAGAAAGGTCTTTTTGCTGAGGAAATTTTTGGACCGTCAAAAGACTGGGAATGTTATTGTGGAAAGTACAAAAAGATTCGTTATAAGGGAATTATTTGTGATAAATGTGGCGTTGAAGTTACTCAAGCCATTGTTCGTCGTGAGCGCATGGCTCACATTGAGCTATCGTCACCTGTTACGCACATCTGGTTCTTACGAGGTGTGCCGTCAAAGATTGGAACAGTGCTTGACATGAGTGTACAGCAACTGGAGAAGGTTATTTATTTCTCTAGTTTTATTATTATCGACGTTAACGAAGAGGCACGTCAACAAACGATCGAGCAAGTCAAAGCTGAATACAAATCCAAGAAAAAGATGATCGAAGGAGAACAAAAGCGCGACATCGGTCGAGTGATTGAGAAGTTTAAAGATGATGCTAAGAAAATAAAAGAGGAAACAGAACGCATCGAAGAAATTTCGGCTTCCAAGCTAGAAGAGTTGGAAATCGACTTTATTGCAGTTGATAAGGATCTTAAGGAAATTCAGGTTTTGAAAGTTATTTCTGAAGGAACTTATCATGAGTGGTCATTAAAGTTTGGTCACATTTTTGATGCCGGGATTGGTGCAGAATCAATTTTACGTTTACTCGAGCGAGTAAACCTAGAAGAAACAATCAAAAAGATTCAAGATGAAATGGGAACAACACGATCAAAAACAAAGCATGATCGCATGCAGCGCCGATTAAAGCTTTTGCATTCATTGCAGAAGACTGGTATTGAGCCAAACTGGATGATTATGCGCGCAGTTCCTGTAATCCCAGCTGATTTACGTCCAATGGTGCCATTAGATGGCGGACGTTTTGCTACAAGCGATCTAAATGATTTATATCGCCGTGTTATCAACCGTAATAATCGCTTGAAACGACTACATTCATTAAACGCTCCAGAAGTTATTACGCGTAATGAAAAGCGCATGTTGCAAGAAGCTGTTGATGCCTTGATCGACAACTCAGCGCGTCAGTCAAAGACTGTTATTGCTGCTTCTGGGCGTAAACGACAATTAAAGTCATTAGCTGATATTTTGAAAGGAAAGCAAGGACGATTCCGTCAGAACTTGCTTGGAAAACGTATCGACTACTCTGGACGATCAGTTATTGTGGTTGGACCTCACTTGAGAATTGATCAGTGTGGAATTCCTAAGATGATGGCCTTGGAACTCTTTAAACCATTTGTTATTTCCAAGCTCATTGCCCGTGAATATGTTCACAACATTCGTTCAGCAAACCGTTTCATTGAAGCTGACAGACCGGAAGTATGGGATATTTTGGAAGAAGTAACTTCGGACGCATTTGTACTTTTGAACCGTGCTCCAACGCTTCACCGACTAGGTATTCAGGCATTCCGACCAATCTTAATTGAAGGAAAAGCGATCCAAGTTCATCCTCTTGTTTGTGATGCTTATAACGCTGACTTCGATGGCGACCAAATGGCTGTGCACGTGCCACTGACTAAGGAAGCACGTAAAGAAGCAGATGAAATCATGCTTTCAATTCGTAACCTTTTGAAGCCTTCTCATGGTGGACCTGTAACTACGCCTGGAAAAGATATGGCTTGGGCTTCATATTATTTGACCATGGAGACTGAACCAGCAGATGAAAAGAAAGCAAAAGCATTTTGCTCACCAGAGGAGGTTCAATACGCAGTCGATGCCAAGGTTATTACTTTGCACACTTGGGTACGTGTTCGACGAGGCAAAGAAATGCTGCTGACTACTCCTGGTAGATTGATTTTAAACGATCTTTTCCCAGAAAAGATTGGTTACATCAATGACGTCATGGGCAAGAAGCAGATCGCTAATATTGTAAAAGAAGTTTTGGAATTTTATGGTCAGGAATTTACGGCCGGTCTTTTGGACAAAATTAAAGATCTTGGATTCCGCTACGCTACTTTAGCTGGTTATTCATGGGGAATGAGTGAGTTGCCGGAGATTAAGGAGAAGAAGGAAATCATTGAAGCCGGTCAACGACGAGTTCAAGAAGTGGAATCATTCTATGAGCAAGGACTGTTAACTCAGAGTGAAAGACATTCGCAGATTGTTAAAATTTGGACAGAGGTTAAGGATCAGATTGAGGAGTATGCCAAGACTGCTTTGCCACACGGAGGTAGCGCGCAGACAATGATTGAATCAGGTGCTCGTGGTGCTTGGGGACAGTTGACACAGATGATCGGAATGATCGGAATGAAAGCATCACCTTCTGGTGAAATTATTGAGTTGCCGGTAAAGTCTTCATTTAAAGATGGAGTTGATGTGCTGGAATTCTTTATTTCTTCTCACGGTATTCGCAAAGGTCTATCTGACACGGCTTTGCGTACCGCTAATGCTGGTTATTTGACACGACGTTTAGTTGACGTGGCGCAAGATGTTATTGTTACTGAGGAAGATTGCGGTGATGATAAGGGTGTTGTTTTGACTCACAAGGAATCAGAAGAAATTGGTGAGCCACTCTTAATTCGTATTCTTGGTCGTTTTGCATTGTCCGACATTATCCTTCCTGGCGGGCGAAAAGTAGTTGTTAAAGCAGGAGAGCTGATTACAGAAGTTCATATTCGTGAAATTGAAAAGGCTAAGAAGCAGTTGGATGAAGCTCACGTTAGAAGCGTGATGACTTGTCACATTCATCGTGGTGTTTGTCAGAAGTGTTATGGATACGATCTAGCTTACAACAAACTTGTTAAATTGGGTGCAGCTGTAGGAACGATTGCAGCACAATCCATTGGTGAGCCTGGAACACAGTTGACTATGCGTACTTTCCACACTGGAGGTGTTGCCGGGAAAGACATTACGCAAGGTTT
>Ga0180007_10002986_pt1 | contig 19409 bp, 17 predicted proteins | sample MM_PC_MetaG_FD_121122 | JGI IMG/M metagenome (GOLD analysis project Ga0180007, IMG submission 121122) | Groundwater microbial communities from the Aspo Hard Rock Laboratory (HRL) deep subsurface site, Sweden - MM_PC_MetaG | ecosystem: Environmental > Aquatic > Deep subsurface > Groundwater... | reverse complement strand
TCTGAATCCGGAAAGAATTTCTATGCCCGATATTGACCTTGACTTTGCCGACACGCGGCGCGATGAAGTCATCAGTTATGTGCGCCAAAAATACGGCGAAGACCATGTGGCGCAAATCATCACTTTTGGAACAATGGCCGCCCGCGCCGCTATCCGCGACACCGGCCGCGCCATGGGCATTTCCTACCAGCTTTGCGACCAGGCGGCCAAGACAGTTCCTTTTGCGGTTGGCATGACGCTGGAAAAAGCGCTCAACGAATCAGTAGAGCTCAAACAACTATATGAGTCTGACGAACAAGTTAAAAAACTGATTGACACGGCCAAAATTCTTGAAGGCGTGGCGCGACACGCCTCCACCCACGCGGCCGGTGTCGTTATTACCAAAGATCCTTTAAGCAAAGTGGTGCCGCTTCAGCATCCCACGCAGGATGACAACGCCATTGTCACGCAATATGAAATGCACGCGATAGAAGACTTGGGCTTGCTCAAAATGGATTTTTTGGGCCTGAAAACTTTGACGCAAATTGAAAACACCATCAAAATAGTCAAAAACACCAAAAACATAGATATTGATATTTCTGGTCTGGCGCTGGAAGACCAGAAAACTTACAAGCTCCTGCAGGAGGCCAGAACGACGGGCGTCTTCCAGTTGGAATCGGGCGGTATGAAAAGAAATTTGAAAGAGCTCAAACCGACTGTCTTTGAAGATATCATTGCCATGGTCGCGCTTTACCGTCCGGGCCCCATGGACCTGATACCGGATTTTATCGCGCGCAAACACGGCCACAATAAAATTGAATATATTGATGCGGGGCTTGAACCAATCCTGAAAAACACTTACGGCATCGTGGTGTATCAGGAACAGGTCATGGAGATTGCGGGGAAGCTCGCCGGCTTTACCATGCCCCAAGCCGACACTTTGCGCAAAGCCATGGGTAAAAAAATCAAAAAGCTGATGGACGAGCAAAAAAATAAATTAATTGACGGCATGATTAAAAATAGCATCGCCGGCGCCACGGCCGAGCGTATTTGGGAATTCATTGAGCCTTTCGCCCAATACGGCTTCAATAAATCTCATGCCACCTGCTACGCTTTACTGGGCTACCAGACTGCTTATCTTAAAGCCCATTTCCCCACTGAATTTATGGCCGCTTTGATGAATTCAGAGCTGGACGACATTGAACGCGTGGCTTTTTTGGTAGACGAATGCCATAGTATGAACATTGAAGTTTTGCCGCCGGACATTAACGAAAGCCTGGGAAATTTTACGGTGATCAACCCCCACACCTTAAAAAAATATAATGACCAGCGCAAGATAAATTTATCCGAGGACGAAAAAGACCGAAACGAGACAATAGAGCAAAAAGGTATGGGGGCAAAAGATCATGTAATCCGCTTTGGTTTAAACGCTGTCAAAAATGTCGGTGAAAACATTGTCGCCGCCATTGTCAAAGAACGCAAGCGGGGCGGGCCATATAGTGTAATTTCTGAATTTATTGAGCGGGTGCAGGACAAAGATTTAAATAAAAAATCTCTGGAAAGCCTGGCTAAATGCGGAGCCATGGATAAATTGGGCGAGCGCGGCCAACTACTGGCCAATATGGAAACGCTGCTTATCTACGCCCGCGAAATGCACCGACCAAAAACCAACGGCCAAGCCAGTCTTTTCTCGGCCCCGGCCACTGGCGGCAAAAGTATTCTGCCGCCGCTGAAACTGCAGGACGCGCCGCCAGCCGGCAAAAAAGATAAGCTGACCTGGGAGAAAGAATTGCTGGGCCTTTATATTTCGGCCCACCCGGCAAAAGAATATGAAAAAGTGATTGAACGCCTGGCTATGCTGCCTTCCAGGATTCCCAAAGAACTGCTCGGCCAGCGCACCAAAATCGGCGGTGCCATCACCAACATCCACAAAATCATCACCAAGGCCGGGCATCCCATGCTCTTTGTGATGATTGAAGACTCCAAAGCTCGCATTGAAACGCTCATTTTTCCCAAAGTGCTTGAGCGCACCGCCACTATGTGGCAGGAAGGCAAAATCGTCCTGATTTCCGGCCGGCTGGACGACAAAGACGGAAATTTAAAATTATTAGCCGAAGAAGTGCAGGAATTGAATGAGAATCATTTGAAGAATTTTAGACAATAATTATTAATATTGACCAAAAAATTTCTTTAAGATATACTTGAAAATCGATCTTTAAAAAATAAGGAGGCGAAAATATGAAATATACAGACAGAGTATATGGAGAATTTAAAATCACAGAACCGGTTATTTTGGAACTTGTAAAATCTTACCCGCTCCAAAGATTAAAAGGAGTGGACCTTGGAGGCTATAATCCGCATTGGGTGAAGCCAGCTACGGATACCGGTAAATATGATCACAGCCGATTTGCTCATTCGGTAGGTGTCTATCTTTTGCTTCGTGAATATAATGCTCCCATTGAAGAGCAAATCGCCGGCTTAATCCACGATGTTTCTCATTCGGCCTTTTCCCACTGCATTGACTATGTCCTGGATACCGGTTCAGAAAAAGAACACAATCACCAAGATAATGTTTTTGAAAGATTTACAGAAAAGACGGAGATACCGCAGATGCTCAAACAACACGGATTCAATCCAAAATACATTCTGGATGATAGCCATTTCCCGTTGAAAGAAAATAATCTGCCAGATTTATGCGCTGACAGAATTGATTATTCCTTGAGAACAGCGGTAATTTTTGACGAGCTTGATGATGAAAGCAAAAAATATCTTCTGGATAATTTAACGGCTGAAAACAATAAGTGGGTTTTTAGAGATTTTGAAAGCGCCAAAAGATACGCGGAATTGTTCCTTAAAATTAACATAATTTATTACGCCGGCCTTCCTTCGGCGATCATGTTCAGAACAGTCGGCGATTGCCTGCGATACGCCCTGCAAAAAGGATACATTTCAGAAGACAACCTCTATACAACCGACAAATTAGTGATAGAAAAAATTGAAGAATTTTTGGATAAAGATGAAAGACTAAAGCTTCTTTTTAACCGGATGAATAACAAAGTTAGAATCATTAATAATCCAAACGATTATGATGCCAGCGTCTTTTGCAAATCAAGAGTTGTTGACCCTTTGTTTAAACATTTGTTTAAACACGGGAAAGAAAAAAAACGTGTATCCGAAGTTAATTCAGATTGGGCCAAGATACTTAAACAAGAATCAAAGCCAAAACAGTATTTTTTGAAATTTGATAAATGAAATTTAATCAAAAACTTTAAGCTCCTAGCGGTCTCCGCTCGGAGCTTTTTTTAAACGGCTCAACGGCAATTGCCCGTTGAGCCGTTTGTTCTGCCGTCTCGCGCGGGGCAAACTTCAAAAAGAGCAAAGGATAAATACTACGACTAACACGGACTCATGGCACAAGGATTTATTGACAATTTTCTCTACTGATTTAAAATATACTTAAGAGCGATGACGCAGACTAACCACCTGCTGACCCCAATTAGATAGCGCTTCGCGCATCTAACGGGGTAAAGCTCGCGTAAGCAGCCGACGATACCCCATTAGATAATGCTTCGTATATCTAACGGGGCAAGACAGGCGTAAAAAGTGGTCCGGTTTGTATAATCGGGCAACTTGGGTGGAACCGCGAGGTTAACCCTCCTTCGCTAAAGCTACGGAGGGCGAAGAAAAAACCCCGTCCCAAGAATTTGCTTTTTTGGCAAATTTTTGAGATGGGGCTTTAGTTTTTACGTCCCTCCTTTTCAATGACTTTTTTTGGGAAACTGTGAGGGCTCGCGGTCGTGGCAACCGCAATTCCGACAGTCAACCAGCAGCCGCAGAACCGACGCCCCAAACTCGTCAAACACATTCGCGAAGCTAACCGAACACTGACCTTTATCGGCAACCTTGGTCCCGCATTGCGGACAATAAAGAGTCACCTCCTCCGGCAGCTCTACCGAGCCAGATCTTGATTTTGTCAAAATACCAAGACCTATTCTAGTTTTAACACTCATCACTAATCCTCCTTTCCTAAAAAATAGAATCCTACCTTATTTTAAAACAACAAATTAACAATAATAGCTTTTTAAACCTATGTCAACAAAATCAAATCAAAATAATAAATTAGATATCTTAAGGCACTCCGCCTCCCACATCCTCGCCGCCGCGGTTTTGGAAATGTTTCCCGAAGCCAAATTCGGCATCGGACCAACTATTGAGGGTGGATTTTATTATGACTTTGACTTGCCCCGCACGCTAATTCCCGAAGACCTGCCTCTTTTGGAAGAGAAAATGCGCGCGATAATAAAGCAGAATTTTTCGTTTGAGCGACAAGAAATTGAAGCCAAAAAAACACAAAAGCTTTTTGATAAAGCTGGACAACCCTACAAAGTTGAACTGATAAGAAAATTGAGTAAACAAGAAACAAGTAAACAAGTCGCAAGTAAAAATAAAAAGGCAGAAAAACTTGTCACTAAACACTTGCCACTTGTCACTATCTATAAAACCGGAGGTTTTGTAGATTTATGCCGCGGCCCGCACCTTGATTCCACCGGCGAAATCAAAACCGATGCCTTTAAGCTTCTCAAAATTGCCGGCGCTTATTGGCGCGGGTCGGAAAAGAATAAAATGCTTCAGCGTGTTTACGGCACGGCTTTTGAGACAAAAAAAGAGCTGGATGAATATTTCAAAAAATTAGAAGAAGCCGAAAAAAGAGACCATCGCAAGTTGGGCAAAGAATTAGATTTATTTAGTAGCCACGATGAAGTAGGCGCTGGTATTTTTCTATGGCATCCAAAAGCATCAGTTATTCGTACTGTTATAGAAGACTTCTGGCGCATTGAGCATAGTAGGCGCGGTTATCAATATGTTTTCACGCCGCATATCGGTAAATTAGAACTATGGAAAATTTCCGGCCATTGGAATTTTTACCGTGAAAATATGTATACGCCGATGATAACGCCAGAAGGAGAATATATGATTAAGCCGATGAATTGCCCTTTCCATATCTTAATTTATAAAACCAAACCCCGCTCCTATAAAGATTTGCCTATTCGTTATGGTGAGTTGGGCACCGTTTATCGTTTTGAACGGGCTGGCACGCTTCATGGATTATTGCGAGTAAGAAGCTTCACCCAGGACGATGCCCATATTTTCTGCCGCCAAGATCAATTATTAGATGAGATAATCGGTGTATTAGATTTAGCTCTCTTTATGTTGAATTCGTTTGGTTTTAAAGAGTATAAAATTGAATTATCGACTCGAGATCCCAAAGAAAAGAAAAAATACATGGGCGATGATAAAGTGTGGGATAAAGCGGAAAAGGCCCTGGCGAACGCCCTTGAAACCAAAAAGTTAAAGTATAAAATTATGCCCGGCGAAGCAAAATTTTACGGACCAGCGATTGATATTAAATTGATTGATGCCCTTGGTCGAGGCTGGCAAGGGCCGACTATTCAACTTGATTTCAATTTAGCTAAAAATTTTGACGTCAACTATATTGATCAAAAAGGCAAACCGCAACAAGCAATTATTCTCCACCGCACCGTACTTGGCTGCATGGAAAGATTTTTGGGTTGCCTAATTGAGCACTACGCCGGCGCGTTTCCGGTGTGGCTGGCGCCGGAACAGGTCTGGATTTTATCCATTGGCTCGCGGCACGAAGAATATGCTTTTAAGGTCGCCGAAAAATTGAAATCCGAAAATATCAGAGTTGCGGTCAAAAATGAAAACGAAACCATCGGCAAAAAAATCCGCGAGGGCGAACTTCAAAAAATCCCCTATCTTTTAGTTGTGGGCGATAAAGAAATCGCCGCCGACTCCGTCGCTGTGCGCGAACGAGGCAAGGGAGACTTGGGGCCAATGAAAGTGGACAAGTTTATAGAAAAGATCCTTAACGAGATTAAAAATAAGAATTAATCACTGTAATATCTACTCCCTTTGTCATTCCCGCGAAAGCGGGAATCCAGTGCGGGATAAACTCCAGCGGGAATCCAGTTTTTGAATTTTAGAATGAATCAAAAAAGTTATTACGTTTATATTATAGCCAGCAAACGAAACGGCACTTTGTATATTGGCGTAACTTCCGACTTAAAAAAACGCATCTGGGAACATAAGAATAATCTCGTAGAAGGATTTACTAAAAAATATAAAGTTCATTTGCTTGTATATTATGAATCGACTAATAATGTACGCAGTGCAATAACACGAGAAAAACAATTAAAGAAATGGAACAGAAAATGGAAAATAGGGCTCATTGAAAAAAATAATCCCCGATGGAAAGATTTATACTGTGATCTTTAATCCTGGATTCCCGCTTTCGCGGGAATGACAGCCTTAAAAAAATTTCAAAAATAAAAAAGCCCAGGGCCTTATTAAATAAGGTTGGGCTTTATGGCAAAACGTATTTACGGGCCGCTAGGGAATATCCTCTATAATCAGAATCAGATCTTTGGGTTCATCCATTGCGGCCACACACGCTTTGTCTAATATTCTCTGTAACAGATGCCGCCTGCCCTCATTGCCTGCATAGGGATCAAAAACAGCATCTTTGAACTGAACTCCCGGAATTCCTGGAATTTCTGATTCCAGAAATTTTCGACCATCAACAGGGCTTTTTTCTGCCCTTAGCTTCCGTATTTTTGAATCAATCGGTTCCGAGTCAATTGCCTGAAGAAAAACCCTGACCACGACGCTTTTAGCCATAATTCACCTCCTGGAATGTACTGGATTCAAGATAGCATACTAAATCAAAATACGCAATAAACCAAATGAAACCGTTTCTCAAAAAATCTTGGCCATTTCTCGTTTTGGCTATTCTATCTTTTACAATCCATCTCGCCTTTTTGAGTTACCCCAGCCAGGTCGTTTTTGACGAAGTGCATTTTGGCAAGTTTGTGGGCGCGTATTTTACCGGCCAGTATTATTTTGACATTCACCCGCCACTGGGAAAATTAATTATTGCCGGCTGGGCGAAATTAAATGGAGTCAATCCCGTCTTTGATTTTGAAAAAATCGGTGAGCAAATTCCAGCCCAAACACTTTTTGTTTTAAGATTTTTGCCCGCTTTTTTTGGCGGACTTTTTGTTTTGACGGTTTCTTGGCTCGCTTGGCTGATCAGCCGCTCAAAAAAAGTGGCGCTAATTGCCGGCCTGCTGATTTTGCTGGATAACGCTTTTTTAATCCAGTCGCGTTTTATTCTGGTGGATATTTTTATGCTGACTTTTGAAGTGCTGTGTTTTTGTTTTTTCTTTTTGTATCAGCGCCAAAAAAGTTTCGGAGCTAAATGGTTTGGCTATTTAATTTTAACCGGCGCATTCTTTGGCCTGACAATTTCGGTTAAATGGACCGGGTTGGCGACGATTGGAATCATCGGTGTGGTTTTGCTGGCTAAAATTTTCAGCCGGAAATTGGCCGATTATCTCAACAGCTCTATTTCTGTCATTCCTGCGAAAGCAGGAATCCAAACCCCTAGACCCCAGATTAAGTCAGGGACGACAAAATGGATACAAATTAAAGAAGCATTAACCGGCTTAATAATTTTAATAACCATCGGGCTCGCCATCTACGCCATCCCCTTCTATATCCACCTTAAACTCCTCCCCGACTCCGGCCCCGGCGATCCTTTTATGTCACAGGCCTTCCAAAGAGAATTAAAAGGCGGAGGCAACGAGCTGACATTTTTGCAAAAATTCACCGAGCTTAACCAAAAAATGTTTTTTTATAACTCTACTCTTAAAAGCAACCATCCTTATTCCAGCCGCTGGTATACTTGGCCGCTTGATTATAAACTGATTTACTACTGGAATCAGAATCAACAGGACAACCAAGACGTTTGGGCCGGAAAAATTTATTTTATGGGAAATCCTGTTCTTTGGTGGCTGGCCGGAGGGCTGATAGCGGTTACGCTAATACAGCTAACAACTAAAAAAGGCCGCCAGAAAAAACCTATTGTTTATATTTTAGTTCTGGCTTACTTTGCCAATCTTCTGCCTTTTATTTTTGTCAGCCGCGTGGCATTTCTGTATCATTATCTGGCTTCTGCGCTTTTTGCCATTTTGCTTTTCAGCTTCCTGCTGTCGGATTTTTGGCCCCAAAAAAAACTTTTTGCCGGAATTTTGTTTTTTATATTTATCAGCTTCATTTTGTTTCTTCCGCTTTCCTACGGCATTCAAGTCCCCGCGTCTTTTGACAGACTTGAATCAAAATTAATCAATCCTCTGGTGCGCTAAGGCATTGGGGATAACTGAATTTTCTATTTTGTGGTATAATGTATTTAATTAAATTCTAAGGAGGGCCGGACTGGCTAACTATTTATTTAGTCTGCGCCGCGACTTCGTATAATATATGAAAAAAATAAATACGCAAAGAATTCTGCTAACTACTTTAGTAGCCGTAGCTTTTTTTGGTTTTCTTTTGTGGTCAATCCAACAATCTCTATCCGAAGAAGAATCGCTTTACATAGGTCCAACTATTTCCTATGTTAATCCTTTGGCCAACAGCTCAATTACTATTATTGCTCCCACTCTTAACGACCGGATTAAAAGCCCGCTGGCCCTTTCCGGCCGGGCTGATTTGGCGGGGAATAAATTAAAAACAAGAATAAAAGACGTCAAGGGTCTTATTCTGGCAGAAAGCTTCATTCAAACAAAAGACGCTAAAAAAATGTCTGATTTCTCTCTCGTCTTAAAATATAAAAAACCTTCTGCTGGCACCGGAATAGTTGAAGTATTTTTAATATCGGCAAAAGACGGAAAAGAAATCAAAAAAATATCTGTTCCCGTAAACTTCACAGACTAATCTCATTATTTTTCTTATTATTGAAAAGACTCTTGAAACGGGGTCTTTTTTGTATTAAAGTAAATGGCAAGCATGAAATACTTTATTATTACTTACGGCTGTCAAATGAACGTTGCTGACAGCGAAAAAATTGCATCGGCCCTAGAAAAGACCGGCCAGCAACCCGCCAATAACGTCAAAGAGGCTGATTTATTAGTGATCAATGCTTGCTCTGTGCGCCAGGCGGCAATTGATCGGGTCTATGGCCAAATAAATAATTTCCCCGACAAAAAAATCATCGTTGCCGGTTGTTTGCTTGATTTTGACAAAAAAAGGCTCGCTCAAAACAAAAATATTTCTTTTTGGAACCCGGATGAATATTTTAAACTGCCGCCCGCCCGCCTCGCAAGCGAGAGCGTTGCGGGCGGGCCGCCTCGGACGAACAAAAACACGGCTAATATCCCGATTATGACCGGCTGCAATAATTTTTGCTCTTACTGCGTTGTCCCCTACACTCGCGGCCGGGAAAAATCCCGACCGGCATCAAGAATTATTAAAGAAGTAAAATCACTGATTAAAAAAGGTTATAAAGAAGTTATTCTGCTGGGACAAAACGTCAATTCTTATAAAGACAAAAAAAATAATTTTCTTCAGTTATTACAAAAAATTAATAATTTACCCGGCGATTTTTGGCTGAGTTTTCTTACTTCTCATCCAAAAGATATGTCTGATAAACTAATCGAGACTATGGCGCGCTGTGAAAAAATAGCGCCCTATATTCATTTACCGGTTCAAAGCGGCGACAACGAAATATTGAAAAAGATGAATAGACATTATACCGTGACACATTACAAAAATCTGATTAAAAAACTGCGTGCTGCTTTTAAAAAACACCGGGTAAATTTTCCGCCGCTGGCTATTTCTACCGACATTATTGTCGGCTTCCCCGGCGAAACTAAAAAACAATTTCAACATACCGCCAATCTCGCCAGAGAAATTAAATTTGATATGATTTATTTTGCTCAATACTCACCGCGCCCCGGCACCGCGGCCGCCCGACTGCCAGACGACGTACCGCAGCAAGAAAAAAAGCGGCGCACCCGGATTTTAAATAATATCTTAAAAAAAACGGCCTTGCAAAATAATAAAAAATATATCGGCAAGACTGTTGATGTGCTGATAAATAAAATTAAAAAAGACTGCGCCATCGGCAAAACCGCTACTTTAAAAACAGTAAAAATTGACGCAAATCCCCATTCCGAACTTACTTATCTGCCAAAACTTCAGAAACGGACAGTTTCGGACTCTCTTGCTTCCGTTAAAATTATCGGCGCTACGGCTTGGGGATTAAGGGGAAAACTAAAAGCCGACACTGATAAAATCAGTAATCGGCTCTATAAAAAGTCAAACATATAACAAAACCAAAACGTAATTCTTAGGGCATTGAAAAAAAGAACAACGAGAAGAGTATATTTCAAGCCAAAGGCTTGACCGCTGACCAATCCTGCTTCCTTTAACGAAGGAGCGAAAGGGATCGAAACAAGAAAAATCAAGCCGATATAGCCAAATTTTTTAACTATGCCGGAGGTGGCTGTGCGAAACTTTTCAAAAGATTTATCAAGCTCTTTTCTAAAGATCCGCGAAAGAAAGGGTAATAAAATCTTTGAAACAAAAGGGAATAGACCTTTTCCATTCCCTAAATAAAGCAGTATTACTCCAAAAGAGCTAACTGCTACAGCCAATAAGATAACCTGGAAATCCGGATATCCTGCTTCCTTAAAAGTAGAAAAAGAACTATCGGTGTTTAAAAAAGCGTGTATCAGACCATACAACAACCATTCTGTTTTTTCCAATTGATATCCTCCTTTTTTTATCTTAATAAAAATTGCCAAAGAACTGGCTACTATATATTTTATCTCTTTATACAATAAAATGCAAAAAAAATATCCCCAGAGACTTCATCCTGATCGACGGAAAAAAATTATCGTCGTCCTCGGCCCAACCGCATCCGGCAAAACGGACTTGGCGGTTGGCTTGGCGCGCCAATTTAACGGCGAGATTATTTCGGCTGATTCGCGCCAGGCTTATCGCGGGATGAATATTGGAACAGGTAAAATTACAAAAAAAGAAATGGCAGGCATTCCCCACTATCTTTTGGATATTGCCTCGCCAAAACGTCGATTCACCGTCGCACAATACCAAAAATTAGCGCAATCAGCTATTAAAAAAATTCTAGCCAAAGGCAAAATTCCAATTATCTGCGGCGGGACGGGTTTTTACATTCAAGCAATCACGGAAAATTTACAAATTCCCGAAGTCAAGCCAGATTTGAAACTGCGCGCGAAATTAGAAAAAATAGCCACAAAAGAACTCTACAAAAAACTACAAAAGTTAGATCCAAAACGTGCCAAAGAAATAGACCCATTTAATCGACGCCGATTGATTCGGGCACTTGAAATAGTTTTAAAAACCGGCAAGCCAGTGCCCGCACTTGTCATTCCCGCCCGCTTCGCCGTAGCTTTAGCGAGGCGAGCGAAAGCGGGAATCCAGAATTCAGAACCTAGATTCCGGGTCCCACCGCCGCTAAAGCTTTGGCGGGCAGGCAAGCCCGGAATGACAAAAGAATATAATATTTTATTTTTGGGCGTTAAAAAATCGCCTGCAGAACTAAAAAAACTTATTCACAAACGCCTACTCAAGCGTCTTAAACAAAGAATGATAAAAGAGGTGCAAAACTTACGGGCATCCGGTCTCTCGTGGAAACGGCTGGACAGCTTCGGCCTTGAATACCGCTGGGTTGCTCGGTTTTTACAAAAAAGAGTCGGCTACGAAGAAATGATATCGCAGCTGCAAAAAGATATTGAACATTTTGCCAAGCGGCAGATGACTTGGTTTAAAAGAGATAAACGAATCTTTTGGATAAATAATAAGCGGCGAGCTTATGTTCTGGCAAAAAATTTTCTGCAACATTAAAAGCGCCCAAAAGGCGCTTTTAAAACGGGCTGAATAACAGCTATTTTAATAACTCCGTTAAAATATCCCGGGCAAGATTGGGATTTGCCCTTCCCCTGCTTTCTTTCATCACCTGCCCGACCAAAAACTGCAAGGCGTTAGCATGACCTTTTTTATAATCAACAACGGTTTTTTGGTTATTCTCTATAACTTTCTGCGCGATTGAACGCAGAGCTCCTTCGTCGCTCACCTGCCCTAAATCTTTTTCTTCAATGATATGCGTTGGGTCGGCGCCGGTTTTAAACATTTCCGCCAAAACAGCTTGCGCGCCGGAAGAAGAAACTTTTCCCTGATGAATTAAAATGATAAATTCCGCAAAATTCTCCGCCGTGATTTTGTCTTTTATTTGATAATTAGTCAGCTGCAAAATTGCCGCGATACGCGGAATTTCGGTTATTAAATAATTTACCGCTAATTTACAAAGTTTAACAATTTCTTCTTTAACTAGGCCGGCCACATTCTCTGTTTTATTAAACTCCGAACAAACATTCTCAAAATAATCTGTAATATTTTTGCTCTGAATCAAAACCTCAATGTCGGATTGCGACAGGACATATTCTTCAGCCAACCGAACCTTTTTGGCTCTGGGCAACTCCGGCATCCCGGCTAAAAGTTTATCGGCCAACTTATCAAGGCCGACCAGCGGCGGCAAATCCGGTTCTGGAAAATAACGATAATCGTGCGCCTCTTCTTTGGTGCGCTGACTGACTGTCTTGCCGGCCGCGTCGTCCCAACCGCGCGTCTCCTGAATAATTTTACCGCCCGCCTCAAGCTCTTCGGCTTGGCGTTTTATTTCATAATTAATTGATTTTTCTACCGCCCGAAAAGAATTTAGATTTTTTATTTCAACTTTTGTCCCCAAAACCGCTGATTCTCGCTGATCTTCTGCCTGATTATCGCGGATCCCCTCTTTATATATTGATCCGCGTCTATCTGCGGTATTTATATCCGCGCCTATCTGCGGTATTTCGCGAAGCGAAATATTAACTTCGCAACGCATCTGGCCCTTTTCCATATCAGCGTCAGAAACGCCCAAATATCGTAAAATCAATTGTAGTTCCTGGCAAAATTTCCTGGCCTGACTTCCTGATTTAATATCCGGTTCAGTCACCAATTCCATCAGCGGAACGCCTGCCCGATTTAAATCAACCAGAGAATAGTCCGCGCCTTTTGGATTGACCCCGTTAGAAAAATCCGATTTTCTAACGGGATGGACGAGCTTGCCCGTATCTTCTTCCAGATGCACGCGCGTAATTTGGATGCGACCGGTGCTCTCCCCGTCTATTATGTCTAAATGCCCGCCCAGAACCAGCGGCTTGTCATATTGGCTAATCTGATACCCTTTTGGCAAGTCGGGATAAAAATAGTTTTTTCGGTCAAATTTGGAAAATTCGGCAATTTTAGCGTTGAGCGCCAAGCCGGTTTTTAAAACCATATGCACCGCCTCTTCATTTATAACGGGCAAAACCCCCGGCTGGCCCGTGCAGACCGGGCAAATATTAACGTTAGGCTCTTTTTCCAAACCAAGGCCATTAGGCGTATCGCAAAACATCTTGCTTTTGGTTTTCAGCTCAACGTGAATTTCCAGACCGATTGTCGGTTCATATTTCATGCTAGCAATAATAGTATTAATAACCCTGCGTAATTCTATAATAACACATAAATATTTACAATTGTAGTTTAATTTTTCTATTCCGCGCTTGCCAAAAATTTTGTTAGAAATTAGAGCTAAGCCGAAGGATAAAAATTGCGTGTTGTGGTGGGGCCCCAGCCTCTGGGCTGGGGCGTTGTGGATAGTAATTTTTATCGTGAGGCGAGGCCTAATTTATCAAAATTTTATGGCTGCGCGGAAACTCTTTTGCTACTTTTCTGGTTACAGAAAAGTAGAAGAAAAATTTAATAAGACCGGTAAAAACCGGCCTTTGCGGTCCTCCGCCCGAAGGCAGAGAGCGCCAACAATATTATAGCAATGCTTTATTTTTTAACAATACCTTTCGCGGCCAAAAAAACATTACGCAGAAGCAACGCCACCGTCAAGGGCCCGATGCCGCCGGGTACCGGCGTCAAAAAAGCGGCCTTGCTTTTCACGTCTTTGCGATTGACGTCTCCAACCACTTTGCCATCATGATAGCGAGTGACGCCCCCATCAATTAAAATTACACCGGATTTTATCATTTCTCCTTTAATTAAGTTAGGACAACCGCAGACAGTAATTAAAATGTCAGCCGCCTGTATCTCTTTCTCTATCCCCAAAACGATACAAGTATTTCTTACTTGATATTTAAGGGGCGCACCTTCTTTCTCTAGAACCAATTTTAAAATAGAACCGAAAATTTCAGAATTAACCAGGGCCAGAATATTTTTATTTTTTAAACTGGCAAGGTTCTTTTTAACCGCGTCGGCTATAGCCGTTAAAATTGCCAAAGGCAAAACCGGTAAAAAATGCGGTGTCTCCCCTTTTTCCAGCAACCGCCTGTTTTCTTTATGAAACCCATCAACGTCTTTTTGCGGACTTATTATTTCCAGAATTCGCTCGGTATTAAAAACTGCCGGCAGCGGCAATTGAACAATTATCCCATGAACCTTTTCATCTTCGTTTAATTTCTCTATTCTATCAATAATTTCCTCTTCCTTCGCTTGGTCGCCAAAATAAAATTCCTTGATTTCAACGCCGATTTTTACGGCCGCTTCTTTTTTTAATTTAACATAAAGCTTGGAGGCTTCATTTTCACCGACCAAAACCACGGCCAGCGCCGGCCGAATTTTATCTTTTTTAATATCCGCCGCTAAATCTTTCAAAATCTTCCGCGCGGCTTTTTTGCCATCAAATAGTTTCATAAAAAACAATGTGAAAAATTCATTTTCTCCGCGCTTGGCGAAAAATTTGTTATAAAATCGCGGTGAGCCGAGCGTTAAAAATTTGCGTGTTGTGGCTGCATATTTTGCCGCAGGCAAAATGGCATAGCAAATTTAGCGAGGCGAGCCCGATTTTATCAAATTTTTGCGCCCTGCGCGGCGGTTTTTTCCCTGCCCGCCGATAACCAAAGCTTGATTACTTATATTTATATTTAACGCAAACTTTAAGTTTATATCCATTATATATCAGCTAATCATTATCGAGCTTTGGCAGGCGCGGCGCCGCTTTGGAGTTTACCCCGATGAAAATCGGGGCCGCCAAAAAAGCGGCAAAAGATTTTTTACCACTTAAAATTATTATAAATCGGGAATTTTTTTACCAGTCTTTGAACTTCTTGTTTAATTTTTATCTTAACGTTCTTATCTCCAAAATTCTTAATAAATTCGGCAACCAATCCTGCCACCAGCGCCGCGTCTTTTTCTTTAAGACCACGAGTGGTAATGGCAGGCGAACCGACTCTTATACCAGAGGGATTATATGGTGGTTTGGAATCATTAGGAATGGTATTTCGGTTAACATAAATATTCAATTCGTTCAGCCCGTCCTGAATCTTTTTAGATTCTACGCCAAAGGAAGAAATGTCAATGACCATCAAATGATTGTCCGTGCCGCCGCTGACTACCCGAATCCCCTGCTTTTTAAACTCTTCAGCCATAGCGCGGGCGTTCAAAATAATCTGACGCTGATACTTTTTAAAAGCCGGCTGCATTGCTTCCAAAAAACAAATTGCCTTGGCGGCAATAATATGATCCATCGGCCCTCCCTGAAGTCCCGGAAAAACGCCTTTATCAATTTTTTGCGCCAAACTGCCGCCAGTGATCTCATCCTTTTCTTTGCACAAAATCAAGCCGCCCCGCGGGCCGCGCAAAGTTTTGTGAGTTGTGGTGGTCACTACGTCGCAGAAAGGAAAAGGATGTGGATGTTCAGCCGCGATAACCAAACCGGCAATATGTGCGATGTCGCCCAAAAGATAGGCATTAACTTTTTTGGCGATAGCGCTGAATTTGGCAAAATCCAAAATGCGAGAATAAGAAGTCGTGCTGACAATAATTAATTTTGGCTTAAATTCCAAAGCGATTTTTTCCACTTCGCTAAAATCAATTAGTTCTGTCTTGGGATTCACGCCATAAAACGCGAAATTATAGGTTAGGCCGGAAAAATTAACCGGCGAGCCGTGAGTTAAATGACCGCCGGCTTTCAGGTCAAAACCTAAAATTTTATCGCCTGGTTTAAGCAAGGCCAGATAAACCGCCGCGTTGGCTTGGGAACCGGAATGCGGCTGAACATTCGCATGCTCGGCATTAAATAATTTTTTAGCCCGCTCTACTGCCAACGCCTCAATCTCATCAATAAATTTGTTGCCGCCATAATAGCGCTTACCCGGATAGCCCTCGGAATACTTGTTTGACAACGGCGTGCCCATCGCGGCCAAAACTTCCGGCGAGGCATAATTTTCCGAAGGAATCAAAACCAACCCATCGCGCTGACGGCTGATTTCTTTTTGAATTAAATCTTGGATTTTCTCATCCTTCATTTTAATTTTTTTATTTTGACTAGCGAGGACAATGCGCCCGCAGGCATATTGTCCGAGTGAAGTCAAAAGAAAGGGATTTTTAATACCCCAAACAGCTCTGTTGCGAGGGTAGATTCCTAATTTGAGTCTCCCGCATTTGCGGGACTCTGGAGTTTAAAACCCTTTATTATTTTATCAATCTGTTGATATAGGTCTTTGAGATTTCCTTCGTTTATCAATGTATATTCAGCCATAGCAATGGGGCCGGCCTGAAAAAGATTCTCAATTTGTGCATAATCGCGGCCCTGGGCTTCCGCGCTCGTCAAGGGTCGCGTCGGCCTCTTAGCCAGTCGCGCGTAGCGTATTTTTGGCGGAGCATAAACCGCAACAGCTTTAAAATTATCGCCAAATTTTTTCTTAAATTCCAGATATTCAACCCAACTATATAAACTCTCCACCAAAATATTACCGCTTGGAATTTTTTCAATTTTTTCTATCACCTTTTTGGCATAATAATCTTGCCCATGCTTAACACGCAATTCTTCTCTAATTTTTCTCTCGTTAGCCTCATTAATCGCTAATCTCTTCTTTTTTAATTCGTCGAATGTCACTTCGCCAAAATAAACTTTTGGCCAATTTAATTTTTTAAGTAAATAATTTATCGCTTCTGTTTTACCCGAGCCGGGCAGGCCCAACACCGCTACAATTTTTCTTTTCATAATTTTAAAACAAAGACTATCTATTTTTTAAATGTTTTTCTGTCACAATTTCACGACCGTTGCCGCACTGATGACGGTCATCAATAATCTCTTTTTTCTGCCAGTCTTTTATCCAATCATCAATCTTAAAAATTTTAGTCCCGTTTTTCGTCATAATAATAGCACTATCAATCCCCGCATTAATAATCATGCGCTTACAGATAAAGCAAGGAAAAGCGTCAATTAATTTTCCGGTTGCGGCGTCTTCTCCCCAAATATAAATTTTACTGCCCAGGGTTGAAGCGGCGCCGCGGGCCGCGTTTATAATGGCATTTTGTTCGCTATGCACCGAACGGCATATTTCATAACGCTGACCGTGGGGCATACCCAAAGTTGTACGCAGGCAATTGCGGCGCTCAAAACAATCCTTGGTTTTACGAGGTGCTCCAATGTAACCGGTAGCAATAATCTGGTCTTCTTTCACAATAACACTGCCTATCCGATTGCGATAACAAGTAGAACGCATTGCAATTTGCTTAGCAATTGATAGATAATAATCATCTTTTGAGGATCGATTTTTAAGAAGTAATTTTTTTGCCATATTTATAAAAAATAGGGGCCTTGCTGGATTTATTGTAACCCAGTTTAGCCCCTTTGTTCAAGTCAAGATTTCCGTGATGGGATTTCTTTAAGCTTTTTAATTTCTTCTACGGAAAGTCCGCGGCGGATGCCAGCGATTTCCCAGCAATGGTCGTAAAGGTGCAGGCCCTTGCTGACGCAGATCATCTCTCCGTCCTCAACGCCAATCTGGCGAGCCATATATTCTTTCATTAGCTGAATAGCGGCGAGATTTGCTGGCAAGCCTCCCCAAAGATCCCAGCTTCGGAAATACACGCAAACAAAATGCAATTTCCCTTCCTTGACTCTGGTGTCGATTTGGCGAAGACAGGGCGGGTCTTTGAGCATAATGTCGGCGGGTTGACCAACTTGTAGAATCAACTGGTTATTACCCGGGCCATACTTTTTGTATCTGTCTATAACTTCGTCCATCTGATTGACGAATTCCGGAGGACTAACCCCCAGAAAAGTTTGATTTCGCTCGATGTGCTGTATCGCAGAAGTGCGCGCTTTGGTAATCCGCTCGCCGTAGGTATATTGTTCGTTCCCTTCTTTTAAATCGGTCATCCAGTATCGATCGGTATACATTTCGACAAATTTCATATCGGTCGGCGGCGGAATGCCAAGCCCGGGCGGAATATCTGGAATCAGCGGTCTCACGCCCGGATAATGAACATGGATTATCACGAAATCAAATTCTAAGCGGTATTGACTAGCATATGAACCCTGATCAATCCTGTATTTGTCAGCTATGCCTGGCTCAATAATCTTCGCCACTAACTGAAACCAGGCATCCGGAAGATCGCGCGCTTCAATAAGAACAATTTTCAACATCTGCTCCTCCTTTCATAATTTAACATAACGAATATTGATAGCTGCCTCTCTCAAAATTTCAGTACCATTGGTCGGGTAAACGCCAAGGGGTATCACTATTGTTTCAATCCCAGCGTTAGTGATAAGCGTAGCGCATAGCTCACACGGTTCTGCATTGTTATAAAGCGTGGCTCCTTTGGTTGCGTGACCAAGCCTGGCAGCATTAGTGACTGCCCACTCTTCTGCGTGGATAGCGCGGCATTTCTCAAGTCTTGTGCCTGAAGGAATATTTAATTCGTCTCTCAAACACCCCGTCTCCTCACACCGTGGAGACCCCGGCCGATAATCATTAAATCCTTGCGCGATGATAGTGTCGTCTTTAACAATAAGAGAGCCAAATTTTCTTGTCTGACCAATTAACTTACCCTTTGCATCCCGCGGGTATTGATCGTTAATTTTTTTCATCCCGCGTACGCATCGCGAACGGCCAGCCGCCATCAAAGCAACGCTCATGTAATATTCGTCCATCTGTCGGATTGATTCTTCGTAATCCGTTATGCCTAGGCCGCCACCAAAAAGTCCTGTCCCGCCGAAACCCAGTGAACCTCGCCGCGTCAATGGAAGATCCAAAGTCTCTTCTAAAATTGGTATCTCAACTTTAGAAAAAACTAATTGAGCAATCCGCATATTCTTCTCTATTGTAAATGGTTTCTCGCCCCTGTTTCTGAGCAACACTCCGGCTTCTCCACGAAAGTCTGGATCAATCGTGCCTGGCGAATTAGAAAGTTCAATATCGTACTTGCTGGCAAGACCGCTACGCGGTCGCACTTCACACTGAATAGGCCAAGGCACAGCCATTTGTACACCGATACCTATAAGAACGCTGTTGCCGGGAGAAATTTCGACTGGTAATTCTTGAATGACCTCTTTGGTCGATTTATCCAAGACCCGAGAAGCATATACGTCATAACCAACCGCGCCATCCGATGCCCTAACTGGAATTAAAGCATCCCTCCTGATTTTTTTTACTTTGATATTCATCCTTCACCTCCGCTTATAAAATATTGTAAGGTACTGCCAAAAAGAT
>Ga0180007_10002985_pt1 | contig 19411 bp, 18 predicted proteins | sample MM_PC_MetaG_FD_121122 | JGI IMG/M metagenome (GOLD analysis project Ga0180007, IMG submission 121122) | Groundwater microbial communities from the Aspo Hard Rock Laboratory (HRL) deep subsurface site, Sweden - MM_PC_MetaG | ecosystem: Environmental > Aquatic > Deep subsurface > Groundwater... | reverse complement strand
TGTGAATCAGTTCGCTATCCCAGCGGCGTCTTGAGTTTCCATCGGAGATATCTGCAAGAGTTATTGTCTGAATGACGCGGGTGCGTTGATGCAGGTCGCCAAACAGGCTGAAGGATTTGTATTCCTCATTGTAGTGGTTGCGCACGGTGAAAAGGTTTTCTTTAAATGTAGCCTTTCCACCACGGAAAGCGGTTTTGAGATTGTCGGTGCCAGTAACCATCATTATATTGTAGCCGGCAACACTCTCTCCATCTGAGAAAACCTCTGGGGCCCAGGTTGCCGAAAGACTGGTGTTCCGGTCAGCCTTATAGTCTAGAGTTCCAGAATATACCTGGGTGTTTTCGCGCTGGCCGTTGTCTTCGTTAGTCCAACGTTCATATCGATAGCGGCCAGTAAGCTTTGGCATCTGGTTAGAGGGAAAAATACCCTCAATTGACGTAACTATATCGCGCAGACCGCGATCATCTTCGCGAACGGTTAAGCCTAACTGAGCCTGGTTTTGCAGATTGAGTCGAAACTTGTCGAGGTCTTCCTTCAACTGGTCAGACAACGGGTAGAACTTGTGAATTACATCCATGCGGTTGCGTGCCAGGTTGAACTCGCCTTTGTGGTAGTGTACCATGACCAGCCCTTCATTGGCCTGTAGATTTTTGGGCTGCATTTCGAGAGCCATCTCGAAAAATCGTTGTGCTTCCTGGAGTTTCCCTTGTGACAGGCGCAGTTCCCCGAGCTCTATAAAAGCCTCAAAACGGGTAGGTTCGCGGGTGAGCTTCTCGATCGCCAGGTCGCGTTCAATCGTCTGCAGCGCGCGCAACTCATGGCTGAGTGTGTCAGGGCTATCCTCGCCTGGACTGAGCAAGTCGAAAGGCTGCGCGAAAACAGTTCCCGCAGTCATTACCAGAACGAGAAGCAATATCAGTTTTAACAGACGTGTTTGCATGCAAATCTATTATCGGCATGCGGAACGCTTAATTGAACAATTCGCACAAACAAAAAGGGCTGCCCATCGGCAGCCCTTCGTTTGTGCTTTAAGCTAGTTAATTATTCGCGTTCGGTGTCTTCAGTTTCTTCGTCTTCAACGTTGCCTTCGTCTTCAACGTTGCCTTCGTCTTTGTCGTTTTCAACGTTGACATCAGCGCCGCCCTTTTCCTTCATTTCTTTGATTCTCTGTTCCATTTTAAGTTTGATTTCATCGAGTTTCGCTTTGGGAACGCTGAGAGCAACCATAACGGTGGTTTCGCTTGAAGTCAGTTTAATCATATTGAGAACTTCGGCAGCTTCAGGAGCCTGACCGGCGAACATCTTGAGCATCGCCAGGAAACCATTGAGTGAGGTCATTACGGTTTCGACGTTTTCTTTCTTGTCAACTTCACCATTGAAATTGAATTCAATGTTTTCGCCATGATTGAAGGAGAAGAAGAAATAGTTGAGAGAGGCCAATGGAGCGGCCTGTGGGTTAGCTTTAACTTTTTCTTTAAGGTCGGCAGGAATGAGGCCGGCGCCACTTACAGAAGCGTTAATGTCTAATTTCTGCAGAACGGCAAAGAAATCTTTGCGAGAAGCGGCGCCTTTGTTGGTGCCTTTTTTAACGTCTTTTACTGCAGTTACACCAGATTCGGTGCCGAGAACGGCAGTTTTGTCATCAAGGAAAATGCCATAGCCATCTTTTTTGTCTTTGGGAACAATAGCATCAAAGCCGTCGATCTTGGTGATCTCAACATCTTTACCAGCATTCTTGTCTTTTTTGATTGCTTCAAAAATGCGGCTGGTGTTGAACTGGCCAGCCATGATTGCGCCTGCATTCTGGGCGGGAGCCTTGGGGTCGATTTTGCCAGAGGTGAAAATTACTACCTGGCTGAGGTTTTCCATTGGATTGAAGCCGGTGTTGGCGACGAATTCGTCAAAAGCTTTTTTCTGTTCAGGTGACTTTGCGAGGTTCTCAGTGAGCGCTTTTTTTACATCGGGGTTGGCCATGAACTTGTTGATATTGATCTGAAAAACAAAGTCTGCTTCAACAGGAATAAGCTTCATCAGATCCTGAGCCATCAGGGATGAGCTAGTCAAAGCGACCAGCAATACCGCTACCAGTAATAACTTCTTGAACATAAGTAACTCCTCATTTTTTTTGCGTTTAAAGAAACCAGTTAACTGGCATAATATCTTCACCCCTCAACAATGTCAAGAAAGTACAGTTCAGCAATAAATCAAGAAATTGCGGCTCAACAGCAAAATTGCGTTGGCTTGAATCGGAATCGGGCTTGTGTTAGCATGTGGTGCCTGCAAAATTAAATGAACAGGAACTAAGCAATGGAAGTAGAACAGATCAGACGAATCTATGAAGCCATGGATGCTAACGGCTTCAGCAATATTGAGCTCGAACTCGGCGAAGATAACAAGATCAGAATACAGCTGGATGTACCGCCAGTCGTTACCTACACTGGCGAAGCGCTGCCGGTATTTGCCGATGAAGCCAACGGGCCTGTGAGAACACAGGTCGAGATAAGATCAGACAAGGTTGGCTTTTTTTCTTTTGCCGATCGACAACTCAAAGTGGGGGATCGCATCAAAAAAGGCGAAATTCTTGGTTCGATCAAGGGAATCAGCTTTCAGGATCGCGTTAAGTGTTCTCTCGATGGCGTAATTGCCAGTGTCGAAGTTGAGCCCGGCCTGATCGTAGATTACGGCCGCCTGCTTTTCGTTGTTAACATAGACTGAACCCACGTTGCCGCGCGAATCAGCCGCGGCGCCAGAACTCTTATTTTCAGGAGTCTAATTGATGTTTTCAAAAATTCTTATTGCTAATCGCGGCGAAATTGCCGTTCGCATTATTCGAACCTGTAGAAGAATGGGTGTTAAAACTGTCGCCGTTTATTCAGAGGCAGACCAGAACTCATTGCACGTCAAAATGGCCGACGAAGCATACTGCATCGGGCCAGCCCGCCCGGATATGTCATATCTCAACATTCCCAACATTCTTTCGGTTGCCCATGCTTCCAACTGCGAAGCAATTCATCCTGGCTACGGCTTCCTCTCAGAAAACCCAAGCTTCGCTGAAATCGTCGAAAAATGCGGGTTCGTTTTTATCGGGCCAGAATACCGTGCTATCGAACGCATGGGCCAGAAATCAGTCGCCCGCGATCTGATGATCCGATCAGGTGTGCCGGTAATGCCGGGTTCACAGGGCAGCGTCGAAGATGTCAACGAGGCTCTAGTAATTGCCCGACAGATTGGGTTCCCAGTGTTGGTCAAGGCGACCTCTGGCGGCGGCGGAAAAGGCATGCGTCTGGTCGAGCGTGAAGAAGATTTTGCCAAGCTTTTCGCCATGGCACAGGGAGAAGCTGAATCTTCGTTCGCAGACAAGCGTGTCTATGTCGAAAAATACATGCGTAACCCAAGACATATTGAAGTGCAGATCATCGGCGACCGTCATGGCAAAGTCGTTGCCCTTGGCGAACGCGAATGCTCGATTCAGCGCCGCCACCAGAAGCTTATTGAGGAGTCTCCTTCGCCTGCCGTGAGTCCTGAGTTGCGTCGTCAGTTGGCCGAAACTGCCATTAAAGCTGCCAAGGCAATTAACTATCATAACGCTGGTACCATTGAATTTTTGCTCGACAGTGATGGCAAATTCTTCTTCATGGAAATGAATACCCGTCTTCAGGTTGAACACCCTGTTACCGAAATGGTGTGCAACTTCGACCTGGTCGAATTGCAGTTACTTGTTGCGGCAGGCGAACCTCTGCCGATAGAAGCCGATCTGGTCGAGCCACATGGCTGGGCGATTGAGTGCCGCATTAATGCCGAAGATCCCGCAATCGGATTTGTCCCATGCCCAGGTCTCATCGAGAAATACCTGGTTCCGGGTGGCCCATGGGTGCGCGTCGATTCTGCCGCCTATCAGGGCTATCTGATCAGCTCAAATTATGATTCCATGGTCGCCAAGCTTATCGTATGGGGGCGCACGCGCAATGAAGCGCTTGATCGCATGAGCGCGGCTCTGCAGGAATATGAAATCAAAGGGATTGAAACCACCATACCTTTTCAGCTTTATGTTATGAATCACCCGGATTTCCGCTCTGGAAACTTTTCTACCAGCTTCGTCGACAAGCACTTTTCGGCTTTCCTCGCGGAGTTGAACGAAAACAATTCACAGGAGAAGGCCGCAGTAGCTGGCGCCTGAGCCGATGAATCTGTTCAAGCCAGAAGTCCCGTTTCCCGTAAAGGTTCTAAGCGTTCAAGACCTCACCAGGCACCTCAAGGCTCTGGTAGAGAATGATCGCCTACTTTCTGGTCTCTGGGTTCAGGGCGAAATTTCGAATCTGGTTAAAGCTGCTTCCGGACACTGCTACTTTACTCTTAAAGATGATCAGGCTGTAATCAAGGGAGTGCTCTGGGCCGGAAATCGTCGCAAAATCGCACATGATTTCAAAAATGGTGATTTTGTCATGGCATTTGGCGGTCTGTCGGTTTATCCACCTCGCGGCGAATACCAGATCGTGGTGAGCGATCTGCGCCCGGCTGGTATTGGCGCTCTTTACGAGGCATTCGAAAAACTAAAAAAGAAACTGCAGGCCGAAGGGCTGTTCGACGCCGAACGCAAACTCAATCTGCCGTTCATTCCGCGTGGAGTAGGGGTGGTAACCTCGCCGCGCGGTGCAGTAATTCAAGATATTTACCGGGTAATCCGGCGCCGCTTCCCAAACATGCCGATCTATCTGGTGCCCGCTAAAGTTCAAGGCGAGGGTGCGGCTGCCGAAATCGTTGCTGGTATCGAGCGCCTTAACCAGGATCAGCGTGTTGATGTAATCATTGTTGCGCGCGGGGGCGGCAGCCTAGAAGATCTCTGGTGTTTTAACGAAGAGCTGGTGGCGCGTGCTATCAGTGCTTCTATCAAGCCGATTGTTTCGGCAGTCGGCCACGAAACTGATACAACTATTGCAGATATGGTTGCCGATCGCAGAGCAGCGACGCCATCTGTTGCTGGTGAGCTGGTGGTGCCGGTTAAATCGGAGTTGTTGGGTCTTGTTGGGCGTCAGGTAAAACGTTTGAATCGTTCAATAAAAACATTGCTGGCTCTGGCGCTTGAGCGTTATCGACGGGCTGCTTCCTGCCGGTTCCTCGTGAAACCGTCATTGATGGTCGGCGAGCGCCGAGTTTACGTTATGAATCTTAGTAGAGAATTAGAATCGGGATTTAAAAAATTCGTTACCAGAGCACAGCACCGCCATGCCCTGGTAACTTCGCGACTGAATGGACTGAACCCGCTCACACTACTTAAAAGAGGCTATATTATGGCAACAGATAGTGAGGGCAGGGTTGTCAACTCGACTACCGGACTGCAACCGGAGCAGGAACTTAAACTGTGCTTTGCTGATGGAAATGCTGTTGCCAGAGTTGTGAATGTAGAAAAGGAGAGCGCCGATGCCGCGTCTTAACGAAGAAGAAATTATCGAGCTGATCAAAATCACTCCTGAGCAGATTGAAGAACTGGATTACGAAACCGCCATGGCAAAGCTGGAAATGGTCACGGAGGCGCTTGAACAGGAAGGCACTCCGCTTGCGCTTGGCCTTAAACTTTATGAACTGGGCAGTGCCCTGAGCAAAAAGTGTGCGGCCGTTCTTGATTCAACCGAAGAAAAAATGCAGCAGCTGCTTGGTGACCTTCGAAACCAGTCTGAAGCACCCTTCGACCCAGAAAAAGACGGCCGATGAACACCCAGGGCGAAAACTTTGTTCAGTCGCTGCAGTGCATATCTGACCGTGTAGATAAGGCCCTTGCTGAGTGGCTTCCTTTGCCCAGTCCACAGACTTCAGGCAGGCTTAATGAGGCCATTCGCTATAGTGCCATGGCCGGCGGCAAACGTATCAGACCGGCGCTTTGTCTCTTGATTGCCGAAAGTCGTGGTGTCGAGAGCAAAGCCGCTCTGCGTGCCGGCTGTGCTTTTGAGCTTATACACGCTTACTCGCTTATTCATGATGATTTGCCGGCCATGGATGATGACGATTACCGACGCGGCAAGCCGACGAATCACAAGGTTTTTGGCGAAGCTACTGCGATACTTGCCGGCGACAGTCTGCTGACTCTTGCTTTTGAATGGTTCGCTGAACTTGCTCAGTATGGCTTGTCAGCCGAAAAAAATATCGAGATTATTAAGCTGGCTGCTAAGTCTGCTGGTTATGCCGGAATGGTTGGCGGGCAAATGCTTGATATGACTTTTGAACGGCGTGAGACCAGTATTGAAACGCTGGAAACAATCCATCGCCAGAAAACCGGCGCGCTGATCAGTGCCCCGATGCAGGTTGGTGCTATCCTGGCTGATTACCAGCCGGCAGAGCGCAGAATTATTGAAGATTTTGCCGCGAAAATTGGCTTGCTTTTCCAGATTAAAGACGATCTTCTCGATGTCGAAGGCGATCAACGCCAGCTCGGCAAAAAGATTGGTCGTGATGTCGAACTTGGCAAAACTACTTTTCCGGGTTTGCTGGGGTTGCAGGGTGCCCGCGATTATGCTCAGAAGACGCTTGAAGAAGCGCACGGTCTGCTGCAGCAACTTGCACTGCCGGTGCCGCTGTTGGCCGATATGGCCGAATACATTTATTCTCGGCAGAGATGAGGCGCTGGCATGCTTAATAACACCAGAATTGCTGCCATAGTGGTGGCCGGCGGCATGGGAATTCGCATGAATTCATCAGTGCCAAAACAGTTTATGGAGCTGGGTGGGCGACCAGTATTGCAGTGGAGCCTGGAATGTTTTAACTGTCTCGACCTGGTTGACGAAATCATACTGGTATTGCCGGCTGATCGTATAGCAGAGGGACGTGCGTTATTGAGCGGGTTTGTTGCAAAAGTGCCCTTTAATATTGTTGCTGGTGGTGAGCGTCGCCAGGATTCGGTAATGCAAGGTCTGTGCGCGGTAACGCCGCCCGCCGGCTGGGTAATGGTGCATGACGCAGCCAGGCCGGGAATGACTTCAGAACTTGCCCGCGCTGCGCTTCTTAAGGCAGAGCAGTTCGGAAATGCTGTCTGCGCCGTGCCATCGCAGGATACCCTGGTAAAAGCCAATGCCGGCAAAATAGTGGGCTCTCTCGATCGTCGCGAAATATTCAGGTTGCAGACGCCGCAGATATTTCGTTGCGATGAGCTGTTGGCAGCGCTCAAATATGCTAACTCAAACAAGCTTGATATAACCGACGAGTCGAGTATAATGGCGAGACTCGGGTACGAAATATTTTTGGCCGAAGGTTCTGAGCAGAACAACAAGATCACCGGTCCGCAAGATTTTGAGATTCTTGGTGCTCTTCTCGCAAGACAGCATGCACAGGTAAAAAAATGAAAAAAACTTTGATTTTACAGGCCCCAGCCAAGATAAACATCGCACTTTGGGTTAAGCATAAACGAACCGACGGTTATCACGAGCTTTCGAGCATTATGCAGACAATTTCGCTTGCTGACACTATAACGCTTAAAGAGATCGGCGAGCCCGGTATCAGAGTGTTCTGTGAAAACCCTGACGTGCCGCTCGACGCAAGCAACCTGGTGCACCGTGCTGCCACAGTGTTTCTCGACCGATTTTCGATTGAGCCGCACCTGGCAATAAACATTGAAAAGAAGATACCGGTCGCTGCCGGGCTGGCCGGCGGCAGTACTGACGCAGCAGCAGTGCTCACCGGTCTGGCACGAATGTATGACAGGTCTGTTACCATGCCAGATCTGATGAATATGGCCTCCAGCATTGGCTCAGATGTGCCTTTTGTCGCACATGGCGGGCTGGCACTGGCCGAGGGACGTGGCGAAAAACTCAGCTTTTATGAACCGCCCAGGCCACCGCTGATTGTTGTTATCGCAGTGCCGGTCGGGGTAAGTGTTTCGACGCGCTGGGCCTACGAAAACTATCATCCTGGCAACAACGAGGCCAAGGAGAAGGCTTTTGCCGAGATTCTTCATGCCTACCGCCGCCGAGATCTCGATGCTCTCAGAAATCTGATATTCAACGATCTTGAGTCGGTAACTTTGCATCGTCACCCCGAAGTGCTCAGAATCAAGGAACTGCTGTCCTCGACCGGAAAGGGCGTGGCGATGATGTCGGGAAGCGGCCCGTCGGTTTTTGCTCTTTTTGCCGATCGCAAGAGCGCCATGCTGGCCGTGAAAACTTTGCATGGTATGCCGGTTAACGTATATATCGAACATATTACCCGAAAAAACAGCTGAGGCAGGAAGTCATGAAAAATATCGCCTTACTTGGTGCCACCGGCTCGATTGGTTGCAGCACTCTTGAGGTTGTTCGCAATAATCCTGATAAATTAAGGGTTCGCGCGCTCACTGCGGGCAAAAACTGGCAGCGTTTGGCAGAGCAGGCGCTTGAGTTTCGACCTGACCTTGTTGCAATCGCCGATAAAGACGCTTATGGCGAACTCAAAAATGCCCTGTCAGGAAGCAGTGTAAGGGTAGAGGCTGGCGATGAAGCCGTGCTTGCAGCAGTAGAGATGCAGCCACTCGACGCAGTAGTCGCTGCAATCGTTGGTTCAGCGGGCTTGAGGCCGGTTATGGCCGCAATAGGTAAGGGTCTGCAGATCTGTCTGGCAAACAAAGAGACTCTGGTTGTGGGTGGCAGTCTGGTTATGCAGGCGGTACGGCGTGCTGGTCTTGATTTGTTGCCGGTAGACAGCGAACATTCAGCGATTTTCCAGTGCCTGCAAAATTGTCCGGCTGATTCTGTGCATAAGATCATAATTACCGCATCTGGCGGGCCATTTCGCTCATTCAGCCGCGAGCAGTTGGCCGATGTAACGCCCGAGCAGGCCCTTAAACATCCGAACTGGGATATGGGCGGCAAGATCACCATAGATTCCGCAACGCTTATGAATAAAGGTCTCGAAGTTATCGAGGCTCACTGGTTGTTTGACAAGGCTTATGAAGATATTGAAGTTGTTGTACACCCGCAGTCGATCATTCACAGTCTCGTCGAATTTTCTGACGGCTCGGTGATAGCACAGCTCGGCTGGCCAGATATGAAACTGCCAATACAATATGCCTTGAGCTGGCCGCAGAGATGGTCGCCGCCGCTGCCACCACTCGACCTGGTTAAAATTGGCAGCATAACCTTTGAATCGCCAGACCCCCAAAAGTTTGCCTGTCTGGCTTATGCCTATGAAGCCGGCCGCGCCGGTGGCATTATGCCGTGCGTGCTTAATGCCGCTAACGAAATCTCTGTGGCGGCCTTTCTCAATCGCCAGATCGGCTTTCTGGAAATCCCGGCGATCATCAGAAAAACGCTGGATTCATTCAAGAACCAAGAGGTTACGACTGTAGACCAGCTGCTCGAAGTCGATGCTCAAGCTCGCGAAATCGCAGCTGCGCTGATAACAGAAGGGAAGCATTGATGCAGCCATTTAGAATAGGCATTGGTCACGATATTCACGCGCTCGTAGAAGGCCGCGAACTCTGGCTCGGCGGGGTGAAGATTCCTTTTCAACTTGGACTGAAAGGGCACTCTGATGCAGATGCACTGATTCACGCGATCATGGACGCCATGCTTGGCGCGCTGGCGCTTGGCGATATCGGCCAACTTTTTCCTGATACTGATCCGGCCTATAAAGGCATTCCGTCAATTAAACTGCTCGAAGAAGTCGTTAAAAGAGTTGCAGCAACTGGCTACAAAATTGGTAATCTCGATTGCATAATTCACTGTGAGGCACCAAAGATTGCGCCACATCGTGCCGCAATCATCAAGATGCTGGCCATGACTTTGCAGATTGAACAAAGTCAGGTGTCACTCAAAGCTGGCACTAATGAGGGATTTGACGCCATAGGCAAAGGGATGGCGATTGCCTGTCAGGCGATTGTCCTGATGATCCGGGAGTGAGCCTTACCAGGCCGGTGGAGCTCCGGGAGGGCGTGGTGGCTCTACTCCAGAAGGTGTGTGTCCTGGCACTGCTATCCAGTTTATGTGCGAATAACCACTTGTTCCACCGCGCGTGATCTCGAAAAAGTCGCCCTGCAGCCCGATAACGTCAACGGCTCCACCTGGTGGTATGGTGCTGATAACTGAACCCCACGGTTCGGAGCGGATCATCAGGTTAGAATTGCAGATACTTCGGCCGGCGGCAGGCAGATTCAGTCTGTCAACTGGATTTACGAGATTTTTCAGCTCATCAAGCACGTCTGAGGCTTTTACTTTTGGCTGATTGGACGCCTGAGTGCCAAGAACCGGACTTGATGGCCGTAACTGGCTTTCACCCTTGATAGAACTCGGATCAGTGCCGGGTGGTAATGCGCCGAGTTTCTTGATAACAGCTCCAAGAGTTGGCTCTTTTTTTAGATTTTTGGCAATATCTATTGATTCTGCGTAATTGTTATCAGCATTTTTGAGCTTATCATCGACTATTTTGTCTATTTCTGATTTTTTAGCTGGTTCGAACAGTTCTGGTGGAAATTCGCCAAACGAAACGGTATATGCCATTCTAGTGAAGTCGAGCATGTTTGGCATGTATTTCTGGCGCCAGTAAAACAGATTCTTGCGGTCACCCATAGTAGTGCGAATTTTGACGTTAAATGTGTATTGAGCTGTATCATAGTCTTCGACACATATGTCATAAATACCGCCAAAAAGCTCCTGGTCATACTTGTATATCGGTTTGTCCTTGAAGAAACGCTCGTCCCACTGTTTTTCGCGGAGTTCACTTAAGACCTCGACATTTGCCGAACAGGCCAGATTAAGGGCGTGCTGGTAGTCATTAAGGTGCTGCAACTGGTCATGATGCGATGACTGCAATTGCACCAGCGTAAGCGTGAAGAAGCCGATAGAAATAGTCGCCATAAGTATCAGTGGAAATACATAGCCGGAAACTTTTCTTCGCATCATCATCAACCTCTATCTGGTAGTCGTTTATTCAGGTGATACATAGCCGAGATACTTTCCTGATGCCCAGCTCACCACCTGGCTCAGGGTCATTTCTCTAACTCCATCGAATGAGCCGGACGAGCCTGTCGTTATGACAATCGGGTCGCCGCTTTCATCGGATTTTCCGGTTGCGATAAAGATATGACCGTAAGGATTGCCAGCGCTTGCCGCCGTATACATAATTGCACCTGCCGGTGGTCGGCCGGTGGTTTTTACTTTGCCTTTGCTCTCCCAGGCAGAGTAAGAATCAATGGCAGAGCCGACGAGTAGCTCTCCTTTGCTTCCATTGTATGCTGTACTGACGAAGGCCAGGTTCCAGTCGTTCCAGGCCTTGGGATCGTCGCAGATTCTTTTTCCGATATTTACATTAAGACCTTTGCCGCTGCCACCATTCATCTGGTCTTGAGCCCAGGTAATGGCTCCGGCAGCTGTTCCATTGCCGCTGGGCTGGCCAATAACGGAAAGGTCAGGATCAGGTACGCCGGGGTCAGGGTCGGGTAGTTTTGCCTTCAGGGCTGCTATTTCAGAAAAGAGCTGATAGACAAGGTCGCAGACAAAATAGCGATCTTTGATCATGTTGTCGTCGGCAAAGCGTTTCTCCTGAGCAGCAAGGCGCACAATTGACTGGTCTTTATCTGCGAAATAGCGTGCAAGAGTCGCGAGTAACAGTGAATATTCGCTGCGGATAATGTTGTAGGCATTGTCACTGACAAAGACCCCATCCGAGAAGTCAGCAGTTACAATCATCAGACGATGCATGCTCAGGCACTTTTCGATCATCAGTCGCTGGGATTTTAGCGATGTAGAAGATTGCATCTGAGCTCTGTATCTGCTGGCAGCTTCATTTACCGAGATGAGAAAGACCTGGCGCAGTTTGTCGAGAGCAAGGCCAGAGCGCTGGATAAAAACCTGGAGTCGCGTTTTTGTGCGCAGATTCATGGAATCGATCTTGTCCAGGTCTTTGCTGAGGCGCTCTACTTCAGGTTTTAAGAATAACATCAGATCCAAAATGTCGCGTGCAATGCCAAAATACAGTTCCGTGGCCTGGTAATACTTGACTGATGTCGGCGCATGCGGCTCAGCTGCCAGCTTTTCTGCGGTAGCAAATGCCTCGGTAAAAGGTTTGTCCGCAAGAAGGCTGGATGTAGAAAAATAAATTCTGCCGGTCGAAAGCGCCACTTCGCGCGCCCCTGGCGAACTGATGATGGTGCCAAGGTTTTTGTTTTTTTCTTCAAAGAATCTCTCGACCAGTTTCTTTTCAAGCTTTGCTTCAGGAAAGGCAAAGGTTGAATGCGGCTCTTTTCTCAGGACGCTGCCCGGAAAATTGCAGTAAAAATTGAACTTTCCGGCTCCGGTCGCTGCCTTCCAGGCAAATGCAGTGTTAAGTGTGAAATACTGTTTTGCATCTTTTTCAGAATTTATGTCGAGCATAAAGTCTTTAGAAAACATGCTGTAGAGATGAGGATGCTGCTCCAGCGTGATTTCCGGGGCCTTAAAGAATACTGTTTGACCATCTGTCACTGGCGTGCTGAAAGTGAGACCCTGGCCATCTTTGTCTACCAGGCCCAGCGCCTCAATACCATAAAGATTGATGTCCGCCTCTTGAAAACAGGCCTCAACCACCTTAGCAGCCATTATCGATGCAATAAAATGCTCTGAGTAATACTCATTTTTCTTTTTTGATGACTGCATTGATTGCAGATAGATCACCAGTACGCCGCCAAGAAGAAGCATTCCGATACAGATTTCAAGGAGGGTAAAGCCTTTTCGTTTTCTCATTTTACGTCTCCTGAATTCATCAGCGCGCCTTCGGTTACTGTCTGATAGCTTTTGTTGCCCTTCTTGAACGAGAATGTTACTGTCAGCGACTTTGCATTGGCCAGACGGAAGTTGATATCACTGATATCAGAGCATAATAGAGCCAAATTTGCCGGAACGTGTACCGGCGAGCTCAGATCAAAGTCTTTGGTCACAGCCTTATATCTGTAGAGATCGTAAATGTTTTCGTTCTCTTCTTTGGTCAGCTCTTTGTTGAGAACAGGAAATATCGCCACTGTATTGTTTTCAAAGTCACTGAAAACCAACACAGTAGACTGCTCAGAAAGGTCTGGTATGATAAATTCGGTGCCAAGCCTGACTTCTCTGAGAACCTTGTTCACTCCGGTTACAATAGTATTCTGCATTTGCAGTCCTTCAATCAAAGACGTCTGAGCTCGATTGGACTGAAAATAGAATCGGAAAACCATTATTGACAACAGAGATACCAGCCCGATAACGACCGAAATCTCGACCAGCGTAAATCCCCTCTGGCCTCTGTTGCCGCAGTCGGCGCGCAAAACATGATTTTGCACAATTTTTTTCATCTATTTATAACTCTACCCTATATTATAGTTAATTAACAGAAACAACGCCACAAAACATAGCCGCATGACAGTCTCATTCAGATCAAACATACTGGGCTTTTTTGTTAAAGTTTTTTGTTTGTTAGGTTTATTGCATTTACACACGGAGGTGGTAGAGCAAATTGCATTAAGGCTTGTTATCTGATAGTATTGTCGAAGGAGACTGATAATGCGTGCTGACAAAAGAACCTCAAATCTTTTCATCGCCGGTGGCTATTGCCTGGTTGCGATAATTATTTTGCTGAATTATCTTGGTCAGGCCGACATAAAGGATAAAACCACGGTTAAACCGGCTTACGCAAGTGTTTCTCATGCAGACGATAGTGGCATTGCCCGACAATTGAAAGAAGAAAAGCGGGTAAACCTTGAAATGCGTGAAATGCTCACTCGCCTACAGGGACTGATGTCTGACCCAAAGCGTTCTGTTTCTAATCAGTCCCCACCGGCCGCGGTTTCGGCCAGCGGTAGATACGAAATCCCAGAACTGAATTATGAACTGCTAAACGCAATTCGCCCGCGTTCGAGCCCTTTTATTCCAGGCAAGAACCCCTTTTCTGCTCCTACAAAAATAGAAGGCGCGCCTGCTGTCACCGGAAAGGGACTTGAAGGAGCATTGCGCTGCGATCCAAGCCTGCCATTCATTGTCAGCGGTGCCAGTTCGCACTCAGGATATTTTTCAAACTACTAAGCTTTTTTACTCTCTGATTCATAGCAATTGAGGCGAACAAGGGCAACAAGGTGACGAAAATATTCCGGAAATGATTCTCTTCAGTTGCGAAATGCTTTTTCAACAGTATAGTCGTGCAACCTCCTGCAATGACAATTTTTTCGGGAATCTATTCATTATGCTTTTCTGCTGTTTCCCATTGTTCAAGCCGGCACGAAATATTGTTTTTTTCTCGTTGAGAAGCTGTTCTGATGCTTGATATTATTTTCTTGCAGATTTGCCGGTAAGAACTTGGTCGAAGTATGCCGATATTGTTCACAGAGACATAAAAAGACACTAAGGAGCACTGACAAATGAGGCAAACTGTAAGATCCGCAGGACTACTGTCGCTATTTCTGCTGAATCTCACGACCCTTTCGGCGGAACCTTTGCTGCGAGGCTTTTTTATCGGACAATTACCCCAGGGTAGTAATAGTCAACAGCTTGCCCCCGGCAAAGGACTGGTTCTGGCACATGTTTTTAACTCTGGTGATGAAGCTATCAGATCTGGAAATTACCAGATCGGTGTCGAAATCGATAGTGCCGGAAAAAAACGCAGTTATGCCCTGAAACCTGGTGACAATATTGCTGCAGGTGTTTTAAAAACATTTAGAATGGCGGTTCCGGTAAAAGAAGACGAAAAGAAAACTGCCACTTTCAGGGTTTTCAGTAATATCGATGGCAAGACCATCTGGTCAGATAAATTTTTGTTCGTTCAAGGCGTTCAGAGCGTTCAGACTGCAGGAAAAAGCAAGATTACAACTCTCTACACAGAAGCGCCACCAGAACCTTCTTCTGTGAAGCCGCCCAAAGAAATTCCTTTCGAAAACGAGAAGACAGCCCAAAAAGTTGCGGCTCTCGAGAAAGCTGTGAAGCCGGTCAACACTCTGTCTTCTGGCAAGGGTTCTGCTCCAGTTAAAGCTCCGGCTGCCGCTGAATCCGTAAAAGTTGAACCTGCAGTTCCAACCAGACAAATTGACATGTCTGAATTCAAGAAGTTACGCACAATCGACGAAGAGCTGGTGATCTATGTGATCAAGCAGGGCGACACTCTCAAATCGATTGCCGAAAAATACTATGGGCAGGCTACTAAAGAACGCACAATAGCAGATCTTAACTTTATCGAAAAACCTTCTTCAATAAAAGTTGGTGAAGAAATTATTGTCGATGTTAAGCCTCTTGGCAAATCTGAGCAGGTAACCAGTTCGCTGGCCAAAACCGGTCGACTGCCTGATCCCGCCATGAATGGCGCCAAAACCTATACCGTTCAAAAGGGTGACACGCTTGGCAAAATTGCGCGAGAACACCTTGGCAGCAGCGGTAGCAACTCTGTAAACAGTCTCATGAAGGCCAACCCAGGCCTCAATGCCAGAAATCTGAAAATTGGCGAAATAATCGTTATTCCGGATAATAAGGGAGATAATGCCTGATGATGACCAACACAATCTCAACCAGAACCAGAGCTGAAAAATCTCCCCTCATTAAAGTTGAGAGTAAGGGTGAGCAGAGTTTTACCTTTCAGATCAAAGGTAAAGCCTTTCAACAGGGATATCTATTTCTAAACCCGCAGATGAAAGAGCTTTTTCCATTCAACGAAGACCTGAGCTCTATTACTTTCATTGACGACGACGATATCGTGCATTCAGCCATATACCACAAAATGCGCGGTTACATGGTTTGCCTTACCTTCAACGAATGGTGGACGAAAAAAGGTGTGAACGAAGGTAACTCTGTCAGTATCGAGCTTATTGATTTGACCCGCCGCACTTATCGGCTCAGGCTTGTGAATGGCTGCGAAAGCGTGCCGGTGGTCAGCGATGAGAGTGTCGAGCTAAAGATATCTTCTTTCGTTGATCAGTCAGTATCATACAGCAGTCACAATCTTGAGGTGCTAAGGCGCATTGTTAAGAGCGAATTTTCACCTTATAGCGAAACAAGCCTGGTGCAGCTCGGCGAAGAACTGTCTGCTGGTGCATCTACCGATGGCGAGTTGTTGGCGCTCAAGACTTGCTTTGGTGTCAGCACTTATTTTCATCAGGTTCAGACAGCAAAAATGGTTATAGAAAAGCTCAATGGCCGAGCGTTGCTTGCTGATGAAGTCGGTCTTGGCAAAACAATTGAAGCCGGCCTGATTCTTAAAGAATACCTCTTGCGCGGTATGGCCAAAAAAGTTCTCATTCTTACGCCAGCTTCACTGATTACTCAGTGGCAGCAGGAACTCAAAACCAAGTTCGACCTGTCTTTTAAGAACCACCTTGAAATCAACGACTGGGACGATAGCGACCTGATAATTGCTTCTCTTGATACTGCCAAAAGCCAGAAAAATCAGAATACCGTGCAGCAGATCAAATATGACCTGTTGATCGTTGATGAAGCACACAAGTTAAAAAATAGAAAAACCAAAAATTGGAAATTTGTAAACGCGATCAACACTAAGTATCTGCTGATGCTGACTGCTACGCCGATTCAGAACGACATGATTGAACTGTTCAACCTGATTTCTATTCTCAAGCCAGGACACCTGTCTACCGTTCAGAAGTTCAAAGAAGACTTTCTTGCCGAACGTGACAAGAGATTGCCCAAAAATTCAGTAAAACTTAGAGAGATGCTCTCTGAAATCATGATTCGCCATCGCCGTGCCGATACGCTCATCAAGTTTCCGCAGCGTTATGTCCATACTCACAGCATTGATCTCAATCCCGATGAAGCCGAACTCTACCGCGAGCTCACTGACTTTATCCGCAAACGTTATTTTACTCTGCCAACTCACAAGAATCCACGCGGCATTAATCGTCTGACTCTCATTCTGCTGCAAAAGCTGATGGGTAGCTCTACTCAGGCCCTTGCCAAAGCTCTTGGAAAAATGATCTCCAGCAATTTTTACAAGGACGACTTTGATCAGAGCCTCAAAAAGCTGTATGACATGGCCAAAAACATCAAGCACTCAAGAAAAGGCCAGGTGATGATGGAAATCGTAAGAAGCCTTAACGAGAAGGTTATCATTTTTACGCAATTCCGCGGCACCCAGGATTACATTGTTAAAATGCTCCAGGATGAAGGCTATTCCGTTGCAATATTTAATGGTCAGCTTTCACAAGCCGAAAAAGACAGGTGTATCGAAGATTTTCGTGGCGAGAAGCAGATTCTTGTATCTACCGAATCTGGTGGTGAAGGACGCAACTTGCAGTTCTGCAAAGTTCTGATAAACTTTGACCTTCCCTGGAACCCGATGCGAATCGAACAGCGAATTGGTCGTATTCACCGTCTTGGCCAGAACGAAGACGTTCATATTATCAATCTCAGCGCCAAAGACACCATTGAGTCATACGTGCTTGAGCTACTAGACAAGAAGATAAATCTCTTCAGACTTATAATTGGCGAACTCGAAATGATACTTGGCAATATGCATTCGAAGAGAACGCTTGAACAAATAATTATCGATATCGTTACCATGTCGCCAAATCAGGATGCTATGCGGCGAAAATTCAAAACTCTTGGTAACAAACTCGAAAAAGCCCTGCAAACACATAACGAAATTAACATAGCCCAGGAGGAAATTTTCAATGGAGAATAAAATACAGGAACTGGTATTTTCTTTCCTGGACATGGTCAGTATGAAACATAAAGAAGTCGAGCCAGGTGTCTGGATGGCTAAGGTGCCAGAAAATGAGCAGACATTTTTTAATGGTTTCGAAACCCTTAAATTCACGTTTGATCGTGCAAGCGCTGAGAAGCATCGCGATCTTGAGCTGATCTGCGAAGGCTCATTTCTGCTGCGCAGAATTATCGAGCGGCTGTCAGAAATTCCCAAAGCCAGTCGCCTGTATTCGACCAATCCGCCAGAAGTTGCACCAATTGGCGCTGAAGGCGGTTTGCGAGTGATTTCTGATAAGGTTTACTATCGCCCCAGGGTTGTGTTTAATTTTAAAGTACAGTATGAATGTGATCAACGGCGTGAGAAATTATATTCGCTGGTTGCAGATACTGCCGCTGGTATCATGAGTCTGGATGCTGGACTGCACGAAATTGATCTGAAGGAATTTTCAGAAACAGCGCAGCCTGATATCGAAATAGAAGAATCCGGTGTCGACATTTTACGTTTATACTTAGAATCATGCAGAAAACTTGAAGAGTCGCTCAATGAAGAAATAGCGGAGCTACGCGAATGGGGCGATGAACAGTGCAGCGAAAATCTGAAAGTTTTTGAAGCATATCTTGATGAACAGAAGCAGGAACTGTTAAAAAAGAAAGAGAACGTTTCTTTTCACCTCTATTTCTTCCAGAAAGAGGAAGAAATTGACCGGCTCATTGACAATCTCGAAGAAGAGCGCAATAGAAAGCTTACTGAGCTAAGAGAAAAGTTTTCATTGCGAGTCAAAATCAGTCTGATAAATGCCGTGGTTCTATGTATCCCAACCATCGGCGTAATTGCTCCCAAAAAGCGACGATCTGTTGCTAAGGGTCTGAATATGGCTGGTATTGCCTCTTCAACAGGATTTGCTACCCGGTCGGCTATTCAGTAACCGTGGAGGGCTCTCATGTTTTTTAAACATATCGTGATTGGGTTTATCATTATCGGCATTCTGGGCTACATGTTTGGCGATCACCTCTTTTACTTTCAGGGCAATATGATGATGCGCTGGCAATATACCCTGCCTGCATATGAGGCTTACGAGAGAATAATTCGCCATTATCCTCAGAGCCAGTTTGTCCCGGAGGCGAAAGTAATGATGAAAGCCTTGCGGGAGCGCAGTCGTGACCTCAACAAATTCATTAATGAGAAAGAAGTAGAACTTAAAAAAATCCAGGATGAACGTCAGAAGAAACAGTCGTTTCACTGAAAAGGTGGCTTGATTTGCCTTCAGTAAGGGAGAAAGATGGGCTTTCGCCGCGCCAGAAATATCTGCACGAGATAATTTTCGAGGCAGAAACACCAGCTGGAAAGCTATTTGACGTCCTTCTCATCTTATTCATACTAGCCAGCATTGCGACAGTTATGCTCGATAGCGTAAAGTCTATTCGCGATGCCAATTCAGGATTGTTCAGCACTCTTGACTGGATATTTACATTCTTTTTTACACTCGATTACATTGCCCGATTGTATTCTGTCTCAAGTCCGCGCGCCTATGCGGCCAGCTTTTATGGCGTGATTGATCTGCTTGCCGTTATACCCGGATATTTAGGTTTGATTTTTCCGGGCGCTCAGTATTTGTCCGTTGTTCGAATTTTTAGAGTGTTGCGGGTGTTTCGTATTCTTAAGTTTGCTCACTATCTTGACGAGGCTGATCTGCTATTTAACTCGCTTAGAGCCAGTCGTAAACGCATAACTGTTTTTGTAATTGGCGTGATGGCTCTGGTCGTTTTTATCGGCTCTGCAATATACGTGATCGAAGGTGATGAAAACG
>Ga0180007_10002984_pt1 | contig 19411 bp, 14 predicted proteins | sample MM_PC_MetaG_FD_121122 | JGI IMG/M metagenome (GOLD analysis project Ga0180007, IMG submission 121122) | Groundwater microbial communities from the Aspo Hard Rock Laboratory (HRL) deep subsurface site, Sweden - MM_PC_MetaG | ecosystem: Environmental > Aquatic > Deep subsurface > Groundwater... | reverse complement strand
GCCGCAATCCTTCACTTGGAATAAAAGTACACATAAAGGCGCCTGACTTTGCAATATATTTCGCACAGACCTCTTTCGGGCCCGGTTCCCTCCGAATGGCTGCGGGGGCGCAGAGTATCAGCTTTTCGATTCTTGCAGGATGCGTGGCTGCGATGTACGCCGCCACCTGGCCGCCAAAAGAATGCCCAAGAAGAACAAATTTATCCACTCCCAGCTTGTTTGCAAATTGTAAAACAAAATCCGCATATTCTGCTATTCCCCACGCACTTTGTGGGACGCGTGTCCTGCCAAATCCCGGAAGATCGGGCGCCACAACCAGGTATCCTTTTCTTGACAGCGCTTCCTGCACCTCCGCCCAGGAGTCAGACCCCCGCCCCCATCCGTGCAAGATAAAAACAGCAGGTCCCTCTCCTGCAATTTTGTAGCTTACTCGTATCCCTTGTATTTCCAGGGCTTGTTCTTTCATTTCCTCTCAATCTTCTTCTTGCCAACGTATTTCTGCAGTACCTTTGGAATCTCCACGCTCCCGTCCTTTTGTTGATAGTTCTCTAGTATCGCAATAATGGTGCGGCCTATAGCAAACCCTGTCGCGTTCAGAATATGCACGAACTCGGACTTGCCGTCCTTTCCCTTGAAGCGGATGCCCAGGCGCCTTGCCTGGAAATCAGTCATATTAGAAGCAGAACATACTTCCCGATACCTATGTTGTCCCGGCATCCATGCTTCAATGTCTATTGTTGAGGCGTGGGGCCTGCCCATGTCCCCGGTTGAAAGCTGTACCACCTGATAGGAAATCTCCAAGGCCTGCCACAATTTTTCTTCCAGGCCAACCAGCAACTGATGCTCGCTTCCGGAATCTTCCGGCCGCGTAAAACTTACAAATTCTACCTTGTCGAACTGATGCACTCGAAGAATGCCTCTCGTGTCTTTTCCGTAAGAGCCGGCTTCCTCGCGAAAACAGGTGGAAAAAGCGACATATCGCCTCGGCAAATCCTTTGCTTCAAACACTTCGCCCGCATGCAGAGGCCCCACCGACTGTTCTGCCGTTCCTACAAGAAACGAGCCCTCTTTCTCAAAAAAATAACGTTCCGCCAAATCCTCTGGCGTATCCACATAACCCATCCCCTGCATAATTTCGGATCGCACAAACACCGGCGGCACGATTGGGATAAACCCCTCTTTCATTGCCGTTTTCATGGCCAAATCCACCAGCGCAAATTCCAGGAGCGCAACATCCCCTTTCAGATACCCAAACCTACTGCCAGATACCTTGGCCGCCCGCTTCACGTCTATCCCATCCAGAGCCTCCCCAAGCTCAAGATGGTCCTTTGGCTCAAAGTTAAACCTAGGCGCCTCTCCAACATGGCGCAACACCACATTGGCCGATTCATCCTTTCCAACGGGCACCTCCTCTAAAGGCAAATTCGGCAGCTGAATCAGGAGCGACTGCAATCCCCCATCCACCTCTTCAAGCTGCGGCTCTAAAGCCCTTATCTCCTGCTTGAGCTTTTTCCCCTCCTCCATATCTTCCTTGCGCAATGTATTCTTTCGCGCCTTTAATCCCTCTATTTTCTGCAGAAATTCCCGCTTTTTTGCGTCCAGTTCCAAAATCTGCTCGACGCCGCACTCGAGATTTTTCTTTCTGCACCCCTCCTTTACCTTTTCTGGGTTTTCCCTAATGTATTTAATATCCAGCATATTTCCTCCTTAGCCTGGCTAAAGCTTAGGTTTCATGGTGGGGAATAAAATGACTTCGCGCACGGAATGGGAGTCCGTGAGGAGAGCGGCCAGACGATCCATGCCCATACCGAATCCTACGGCGGGAGGCATACCGTACTCCAACGATTCCAAGAACTCCTCGTCCATGGGATGGGCTTCTCCCATACCGTCCTTGCGCATACTTGCCTGTTGCTCAAACACTTCTCTCTGAAGAAGCGGGTCGTTCAATTCAGAGAACGCGTTCACCAGCTCCCAACCCCCTACCACAAGTTGGAAAGAGGCCAATTTTGAGGGATCTTCCTCCAAGGGTTTTGCCAGGGGTTTGGAGCCAGCAGGATGGTGCACCACAAAGGTGGGCTGTAGTATGCGCGGCATGCAGTATTTCTTGTACAAAGCGTCTGCCACCTGAAACTTGGACATCTTGTGGTCTGTAGGCACCTTGAGCTCCTTTGCCTTCTTGAGCAGGGTCTCCTTGTTCGCTTCCCGAATGTCCACCTTTGCGTACTTGCGGATAAGGGCCTCATATTCCGCTCGAGGCCAGGGCGTCTTGAAGTCCAGCTCCTTGCCTTCATAAGAAACCTTGGTCTTGCCCAACACATTCTTAAGCACGGACACGAGGAGATTCTCTGTCATTTTCATCATATCCTTGTAGTTCGCATACGCCCAATAGAACTCCAATATGGTAAAGTCCGGGTTATGGCTCCGGTCTACTCCCTCGTTCCGAAACACCCTCCCTATCTCATACACCTTCTCCAAGCCCCCCACGAGAAGACGCTTAAGATAGAGTTCTGGGGCAATGCGGAGATACATTTGCATATCAAAGGCGTTCAGGCGAGTGGTGAAGGGTTTGGCTTCCGCTCCCCCATATAAGGGCTGTAAAACAGGGGTCTCCACCTCCAAGAAACCGTGCGCATCAAGAAAGGAACGGGTCTCCTTGAGGATTGCGGCTCGCACCTCGAACTTCCTCCTTGTCTCCTCGTTGAACAAAAGATCTAAGGAACGCTTCCGGTAACGCTCTTCCACGTCCTGAAGGCCGTGCCATTTCTCGGGCAGAGGAAGAAGGGCCTTGGCGAGCATCTTGAAGTCCGCAACCTCCAAGGTCTTCTCTCCTTTCTTTGTCTTAAATAAAATGCCCCTGACCTCCACAAAATCTCCCACATCAAAGGCGTTAAGGAAAAACTCATACTGCTTCTCCCCTACCCGGTCTTTCTTGAGGTAGGCCTGGAACCTGCCCGTGCCATCCTCTAAATGAAAGAAGGTAGAGCCCCCGTGCTCCCTCACGGCTCGAATTCTTCCCGCGAGAACCAGCTCTTTTTCGCTCTTGGCAAACGCGGTAAACTTCGCCTCCGCCTCTTTTACGGTGTGAGTACGTTTCACCTTCATGGGATATGCAAAAAATCCTGCCGCTTTCACGGCTTCAAGCTTGCGCAGACGCGCCTTCCGTATTTCTTCTAGGGAAGCCATATTCTCAAATTGTAGGGTATTTTGCGAAGCAGGTCAAAAGAAACCTCCGTACCTTCTCAAACAGAGAGTATGGGTCTTGCACCGCGAAGAGTGCTGGGACTGTCCCCGCTACGCGAGAATTAAGCAATATCACCAATCTTGAACGCGGCCTTACCCCCTGGAGTATTGGCCTCTACGGTATCCCCTTTGTTCTTCCCGAGAAGAACCGTACCTAGAGGAGATTCAGCTGAAACCTTTCCCTGAAGGGGGTCTGCCTCCTGGGAACCCGTAATCGTTATGGTAAACGTGTCTCCTGCGGTCTCCAAGGTGACTTGAGAACCAATCTGCACCGTGCCGGTCCCCTTTTTCTCTTCTACGACCTCGGCCCTAGAAAGCGTCTCCTCGAGTTCCGCAATCCTACGCTCAATTATTTCCTGCTCTTCTTTTGCATCCGAGTAGTCAAAGTTCTCGCTCAAGTCACCCTGGGCCGCGGCTGCCCGCAAACGTTCAGATACCTCTCTCCTGCGCACCTCTTTGAGATTCTGCAGTTCCTTCTGAAGTTTCTCTACCCCTTCTTTTGTGATGTAATTTGCCATAAAGCTATCTATTAAAATACCACTGAAATACGTCCCTGACAATTGGAAGAGTTGACGCCTGGTCCGCCTTCGCGTCTTCCACAAGCGCCACGAGCACAATCTCGGGATTCTCGTAGGGAGCGAAGGCAACCGTCCAACTATAGAGAAAGTCCTGCCCCTGCCAATCCTTCCTTCCCGTCTGGGCCGTACCGGTCTTTGCCGCCACGGCAACGGGCAAAGAGTTAAGAAATCCGGTGGCGGAACCCGCAGTCACTGTCTGGCGCATGCCCTCGCGCACGACACGGAGATTCTCCTGACTCACGGGAAGCTCCAGGAGAACTCGGGGCTGGAATTCCTCAAGCACCCTCTGACGCTCATCTACTATCTGCCGCACTACCTGTGGCGCGTAGAGTGTTCCTCCATTCGCGAAAGCGACAAACGCGGAGGCCACCTGCAAAGGCGGAACGGCGAAAGGACCTTGTCCTATGGAAAGATGATACGTGTCTCCCAGCCGCCAGTTCTCGTCTAAAATGGGCAGTACGCCGTTCCCTTCCGCGGGCAGGTCAATAGAGGTTTTCTTGCCCCACCCAAAAAGCTCCAAAAAGGAAAGGAGGCGAGTAGGACCAAGGGGTATAAGGTCGTAGTCGGGATGGCCCCCTCCTATGATATAGAAAAATGGGTTCACGGACTGCGCAATGGCTTTGCGCACGTTCGCGCTCCCGTGGTAGGTCCAGTCCCGAAAGCACTGCTCCTCTTGAGTATATTGATGGGGCACGCACAGTTCAAGGGGCGTGGTGAGCACGGTGTCTTCTCGAATCACTCCTTCTTCAAGGGCCGCGAGCGCCACAAGTGGTTTTATGGCAGAACCCGTAGGGTATCCGTTTCCGGAAAGCGCCCGATTGAACATAGGATGATTCTCATCAGAAGAGAGCACTCTCCATTCCTCCTCTTCTATACCTCCAGAGAAGAGATTCGGGTCAAATGCGGGAAAACTCACAAGCGCGAGTACTCCTCCGGTTTGAGGGTCCAGGGCAACCACGGCTCCTTTACTCGTTCCCGTCGCCTCCAAACTTCTCTGGAGGGCTTGTGCCGCCTGCCGCTGAAGGTCGGCGTCTGCCCAAAGCACTACGCTTTTCCCGAGCTCCGATTCAACAGTACCCTTCTCTCCAATGGCTCTTCCGTGAGCGTCCCGCTCCACCAGCAGCATGCCGGGCTCCCCCCGAAGATACCTCTCATAGGAGAGCTCTACACCCATCTTTCCCACATTCTCCCCCACAAAATAATCCTCCCGCCCCGTCAACTCCTCCGGAGAGATATTCGCGGTGTATCCTAAAAGATGAGCAAACACGGAACCGTCCTTGTAGCGCCTCACCGTATTCTGGCTGATTTCGCATCCTGGGATATCTTCTCGTTTCGTTTCCCATAAAAGAATCTCTTCGTAGGAAAGGTTCTTTTGTATAACCACGACTGCTTGCGTGCCCTCCTCAAAACGCTCCCGCACATCTGAAAACTCGAGCTCTCCACTTAATGAAGCAAGTTGGGTGAATATTGCTTGTCTTCCTTCTTGGTCTTGAGGCGCATCCCGCTTGTCGCAGAGAAGGTCAAAGGAGGCCTCATTCGATACCAGCTGTTCCCCGTAGGCATCGTACACTACGCCGCGCTCGGGAAACTCCGGTATACTCCGGATTGCGTTGTCTTGCGCTGCCTCTGCCAATGAGCCCCCCTCTCCAATCTGAAGAAGGGCTACCTTAAACAGGAAAAGTCCCGCCACAAGAAGGAAGACACCATACAGTCCAAGGAGGAAAGTACGCGAGAGAGGAACCTCAAGCTGCTGCTCTCGGAGACCCTCTGCCTCTCGCTCCTGAGCGAGCTTATCCAAAAATACCTCCTGGGGCTCAAGCTCCGGAAAGCTCCTAAGTACCCTGCGAGAAAATTCTTTTCTAAAAGGCGGGAAATCGAACATAATACGCCTTTGCTATTTTTACAAGAAGCACCAGGGCCACGAGGATACTTACTCCTTGTCCAAGGAAATGCGAAGAGTAGGCGTCCCAGAGAAACCCTGCCAGCAGTGCCCCCCACAAAGTGAGAGAGGATTGCGGGCGCTCCACGAAAGCCGCCAGGAAGACGAAGAGGAACAGTATATTCGGAATGAAACCTGCCACGGGAAAACGAGGAAGAAAACTTACCTGGAGCGCGACAAGCACAAGGAAGGAAAAAAGGAAAAGAAGAGCCCTCATTGATTCAAGAGTACAAATATGAAAATATCTTTTTGCAGAGAAAAGAAGGACTCCACTTCTGCCTGTTGGAACGCCTCCACATCGCTCCTCTCAACCCTTCCAACTCTGCCGATAAGTAGATTCTCGGGAAAGGCGCCACCGAGGACGCTCGTCGAGACAATACTTCCCTCGCTAAGCTCTGCCTCGCCTGGCACGAGCTCAAGGGAAAGACGACCCCCTCCCATGCCCTTGAGGACTCCTGAAACACCAACCACCGCGATGTTCACATTCACCGCGCTCTCTCTATGAGAAAGAAGGCGCACGCGAAGGAATCTCCCCGTCTGTTCTTCTACGCGCCCCACTACCACTCCTTCCGCCGTAACCACCGGGGCCTCCTCGGGAACAAGCCCTGAACCCGCTCCCAACTCCACAAGAAGAATCTCTTCTCCTATGGCCTTCCCAAACACGCTCCCTCCCACAAGCTTCCATTCCCGCTCACTCTGCAGCGAGAGAGCTTCTCTAAGTTCTTCGTTCTCACGCGCCGCGCTCTGAAGTTCCACCACGCTCCTCTGCAAAGAGAGGTTTTCTTCCCGGAGACGCGTTGCCTCTTCCCGAAGCTCGCCCGCTCCCAGCCCGAAGCGTCCGGTTGTTTCCCAAAACAAAGCGTGAACCGGAGAAAAAACCCGATACACACTGCTTCGCACTCCGGGTACGAGATTGAGCGCGAAGAAAAATACAAGCAAACCAAAAAGGAGAGATATGGAGTTGCGGCGCATATAATTTCTACTCTTTTATCAGAATAGAAGATAATGTCTTTAAACACAAGGACGATTTGCGCCGCCCAAGAGTTAGACAAGCCCGCTCATTTACAATGAGCGGGAACTTTGGAAAGTGTTAGACATCGGATATCTAACATGTTTTCTACTAATTGAGAGGCAGTACATTCACTATGCTCACTATGGTGGGGTCTACCTACTCTCGCCCCGAAGGACTACCATCGGCCTTGACGTATTTCACTTCTCTGTTCGGAATGGGAAGAGGTGGGACAACGCCAGTATAGACCCCACCATAATGCTCAATTAGCGTGGGGGTGAAGAATGCGAAGAGGCGGGACAACGCCAACAAAGGCCCCACCGGTATCCATGAAACGAAACAGCGACATACATTGCCAGCGCTCCAAATCGTGCAACGACCGTTAGTACTCCTCGGCTCAACGCGTCACCGCGCTTCCACCTGGAGCCTATCAACCTCGTGTTCTCCGAGGGGTCTTTGAGGCCTAATCTTGGGTTGGGCTTCGCACTTAGATGCTTTCAGCGCTTATCCCGCACCAACGTAGCTACCCAGCGATGCCCCTGGCGGGACAACTGGTACACCAGAGGTTGGCTCATTCCGGTCCTCTCGTCAAGTTTCCCCCGCATTTCTGCGGGCTCAGACTATATCTTCACCCGTCACAAAGTTTGACGGGGCCGACGTATTATATGGGGTTTAAACACCCATATAAGCAATGCAGATCCTGCATTGACAAGTCGTTACGGGGCGAAACACTCAAAGCGTTGAGTGCTCGCTTCCCACGGTATTGCCTTATCTCTTCTTACGGTCCTCAAGTAAATTGTACCACAAGAGGCAAGGACCGCCAACCCTTGTAGTCACTGCGACCGAATAAGAGATGAAGGTTTCACCGTTATTAGTCGGATTGTCATCACGGATTACTCCGTGAAGTAGCAATTTCTTACTAGGAACAACTCCCCTCAAGCCTCTGCGCCTGCGGTAGATAGAGACCGACCTGGCTCACGCCGGTCTGAACCCAGCTCACGTACCACTTTAATTGGCGAACAGCCAACGTGTATTCTTCTTCCACGATTTCTCGTGGCACAGACTATACCTTCGTTCTTAGGATTTCAACTAAGAACTTCGACGTGTGATAGAGGGTTTTCCTCTATCTCGCGCTCGATCCAATCGAGCGAACGAAGTCGTTACGGGGTTATACGGCAATTTGTAGTACATCGACGGGATGAGATACGGATGCACAATCTCACAAAACCGTTTTGCTTCCTTACTCGGAATGTATAAACGGTAACCGTCTTGTACCCAATGAATTCGAGAGTCGAGAGAGAAATTCTTTCGGAGACATTCTCTCAAGATTTCGTGCTCCTTGCGCATGAACGATAACGTATTTAGAAATAATCCATAGGAATCATTTCTTCTCCCGCCATCATCCATAAACCATACAGCAAGCGCAAGTGGGGATTTTAAATCTTCAGCTATGTGCGCGGGAACCTTTTTTCTTCCTTCCCTCCCATAAAAATAGTCATAGAAGGGGCGGAAGAACGCACTCGCTTTCGTTTTGAATCTCCATTGCAGATAGTTCTTGCCGTATCGAGCGTCATGGAAACTTATAAGATGAGGTTTTGCTCCCACGTATTCTTTCAGCTCACGGTATTTCCACTGCACATACTCTTTTTGTGCACTGGTATGCCCGACTTCAAGTCGAACATTACCGTTCTTCATGGGCTGCAAATACCCATCACCTAAAAGTGTTCCAAAAACGATTTCCTCAACTCTCGAAGAAACCCTGCCCTGCCGTAAACTTCCCACGGTATCACCATAGCCCATGAGCTTATTATAGCTCGAGGGAACATTAGGCTCCACCGTTATGAGTCGAATTTTACAAGGGCTTGCTTGTCCGCTTACCCTTGGGACCTTCTTCAGCCCCAGGATGTGATGAGCCGACATCGAGGTGTCGAACAGGGCCGTAGATATGGACTCGCGGGCCCTACCAACCTGTTATCCCCGGGGTAGCTTTTGGCTGGTGATCTCCGCGCCTTCTACAACGACGCGTCGGTTCACTAAGCTCTGCTTTCGCAACTGCTCGGCATATCCGCCTCGCAGTAAAGCCGGCTTTTCCCTTTACAGGACCACTCCGATTTCCATCCGGAGCTAGCCGACCTTATAGACTTCTCCGTTACTCTTTAGGAGAAAAGCGCCCCACCTAAACTGCCCACCTCCCACTGTTTCCCGCCGAACGGCGAGATTAGGACTATCCTTCTGAAAGACGGGTATTTCACTGGCGGCTCCCTCCGGCCCAAAAGCCGAAGTTCAATGCCTCCCCGCTATGCTACGCATCCAGAAAAATAGACCAATAAGAAGCTACAGTAAAGCTCCCGGGGTCTTCTCGTCTAGCCGCAGGTAACCGGCATCTTTACCGGTACTGCATTTTCACCGGGCTGCTCCTGGAGACAGCCCCCAAGTCGTGACGCCTTTCATGCAGGCCTGAACTTACCAGGCAAGGGATTACGCTACTTTAACACGGTTATAGTTACCGCGGACGTTCACCGGGGCTTGACCCGCTGAGCATCCGCCAAAGGCGGATACCCGCAGGCTTGACACTCCGGCACTGGTCAGGCGTCAGCCCCTATACCTCCTCTTACGAGTTGAGCAGGGACCTGTGTTTTTGGTAAACAGTCGCTTGGGGAACAGTCGCTGCGGCCCACAAAAAGTGGGCAGGCCTTATCCCGAAGTTACGACCACTGTATTGCCGAGTTCCTTCAGGAGCTTTCACCCGTTCACCTTGGCACACTTACGCCAGTCCACCTGTGTCGGTTTGCAGTACGGATTCCCCCACTTTAACCCTACGAGCTTTTCTTGGCAGCTGGCTCATCCGAGTTCCCCCCGAAGGAGTTCCCCCGTACCCTGGCCCCGAACCTTGCGGAACGGCGCTCGAGCACGAGACAAGAATCCAATAACTCGCTCGGACTACTCAACTGCGTCACTCTTCAGAAAATGAAGGAAGGGCAGGAATATTAACCTGCTGTCCATCAGAGCATACCTTTCGGCATACCCCTAAGGACCGCCTAACCCTTGGCTGATTTCCATTGCCAAGGAAACCTTGGACTTTCGGTGGTCCGATATTTCATCGGGCTTGCGGTTACTCATGCCAACATTCTCACTCCCCACCGCTCCACCCCGCCTTCCAGCGGAACTTCAACGCAATGGGGACGCTCCCCTACCCTCTGCACCCAAAGGTGCAGGGCCTCGTCTTCGGTATCGAACTTGAGCCCCTGTAAATCTTCGGCGCAGGACTCCTTAGCTAGTCAGCTGTTACGCACTGCTTAGAGGATTGCTGCTTCTGAGCAAACCTCCTAGCTATCTCTGGAATCCCACTTCCTTACAATTTGCACTTAGCTCGATTTAGGGACCTTAGACTGAGATCTGGGCTGTTTCCCTTTTGAGCGTGGAGCTTAGCCCCCACGTTCTCACTGCCTCCCTCAAAAACCCGGCATTCGGAGTTTGGGAGAAATAGCTGGGGTTGCCCCCATACTATCCCTTCCAGTGCTCTACCTCCAGGTTCCGTTTGTCCCGACTAATCGGGACGGGAGACGCTGTGCCAAAACACATTTCGGGGAGAACCAGCTATTACCAGGCTCGATTAGCTTTTCACTCCTTACCACAGCTCATCCCAGGATATTGCACGATCCACGGGTTCGGGCCTCCCCCCGACTTTCGTCGGGGTTCACCCTGGCCATGGCAAGCTCGCCTGGCTTCGGGTCTCGAGCATCCAGCAAACGCGCTATTCACACTCGCTTTCGCTATGCCTCCGGGCCGGAAGCCCTTAGACAAGCTGAACACTCGAACTCGTTGGCTCATTCTGCAAAAGGCACGCCGTCACACCAGCGCTCCGCGCTGGAAGCACGAAATCCTAAATCCTAAGCACGAAACAAATTCTAAATTCAAAATTCTAATGCCAAAAACCTTTTGCGTTTTGAACATTTGAGTTTTGGTCATTGTTTCGAATTTCGAGATTCGAATTTCGAATTTCCAGTGCGAAGCACTGGCGCTCCGACTCCTTGTAGGCGTGATGGTTTCAGGTTCTATTTCACCGGGGTCACCCCCCTGCTTTTCACCTTTCCCTCACGGTACTGGTTCACTATCGGTGATATCAAGTATTTAGCCTTGGCCGGTTAGTCCGGCCTGCTTCCCACAAGGTTATCGTTCCTCGTGGTACTCAAGTGATGTAGCAAGGAGCACGTGAAGATTTTCAGATACGGGGCTATCACCCTCTTTGGCGCCCCTTTCCAGGGAGCTTCTCCTAACCAATTCACGTCTAAATGTTCTCCCTCCTTAACCGAGCACTCAATACTATTGAGTGCTCGGCTCCAGACACTACAACCTTACAACCCCAAACGCACACAAGTGTACATTTGGTTTAGGCTTCTCCCATTTCGCTCGCCGCTACTCAGGGAATCGCCACCGCATCCGAAGACACGGCAGTTTCGTTTTCTTTTCCTCCGCTTACTGAGATGTTTCACTTCAGCGGGTTCGCCACCCCGTGATAAACACGGGGCTCATTTTGCTTTCGCAAAATGGGGTTTCCCCATTCGGACATCCCCGGATCAAAGGTTGCTCGCCACCTCCCCGAGGCTTTTCGCAGGCACGCCACGTCCTTCATCGCCTTGATATCCCTAGGCATCCACCATCCGCCTCTAACCGCACGACAGGAGCAGCTGGCAATGTGTGCCGCTGTTTCTGTGTTGGTTCTTCCAACAATTAAATTATCAAAGTCCTCGCTTGAGCAACAGAAAACCGCTTTAGCTAAAGCGGTTCGAAACGCACAAAACCGTCGTGCATTCAGCCGCTTTGCGTCTGCAGAAAAGATTCTCTGTTCCTCATCGCATACGCAGTATACGGGAGCGCACAAAGAGTGTCAACCCCGTAAGGCAACTTCGTTGCTTTACGGGGTCAAGCATCCAAAAAACCCGCCAGGCAAGGAATGCCTGGCGGGCAAGAAACCCTGTCTAATCTCCCCTATCCTCGGAACCTTCGCTTTAGTCCTTGGAGGACTTCCGCTGCCACATCCTTTCCTCCCAGGCCGAAAGCAATGGCAAAGGCCAAGGCGGCCCCATAGCCCATCGCCTGGACAAAGGTCTCAATAAGCACACGGATAGGAAGGACCGCTATGTTCAGCTGGAGCAAGGCGGAGAAAATTGCAAACGTCCAGATGAACCACTTCACAACCCCTCCCGCAAGCGAGCCATATCCTGCCTGCATGCCTTCCACCGCGGCTCGCACAACCTTTTCTGCGATGTCCGCAATAATGGCTGCCACCACGATAATCAAGGCGGCGGCTAGCACATTGGGCAGATATCCAAGCACATCATTGGTAAGCCACGCGCCGAATCCTTCCAAGCCGAGCACGTCCACCGCGGCAAGCAGGAAGACAATCATGAGCACCCACTTAAAGATACCGCCTATGAATCCCGCAGGGTCTGTTTGAAGCTCTGCGCGTTCCAAGGCGTCCTTCCAGGTGCCACGCTCAAAAATCTGGTTGAAACGCAGTCGCTTGAGCACGTCCGCAACCAGCTTTCCCACACCCACAGAGATAATCCATCCAACAAGTAGGATAAGGAACGCTCCCACAAGCGCAGGGATAAATCCCAGGAAGCCCTGCCACAGGCGCAGAAGCCCCTCCAATGTCACGTTGTACCACACAAGAGGTCCTATAGTTACTGCTGACATAAAGTCAATGAGTTTTGTTAACAGATTATTGAAAATCTTCGACCTTTTCTTCTTACAAAAGACATTAATATATTATATCACAGTCAAGAACTTTGTCCCTGTGGAAAACTCCTATGCCTCATAAAGGGCCGAAGACCCCGCACCGAGCTTTGCCCTGCAGGACTGTCAAACACCAGGTGTTTGACAGTTTTCACGTATGTCCTACCTTTTGGCTAGAAAAGAGATAGGACAAAGGACTCAAAAAGACAAAATCCCCTTCCCGTGAGAAGGATTCCATACTTCTGCAAGATGGCGCGGAAGGCCTGCGAAATAGAGCTGGCGCACCTGGGCTGTGGTCAGAGCCCTGCTGTAGATTCCTACCTCGTCCATCATTCCGTTAAAAGGATAACTTCCAGTGGGACTCGCGCCAAAAGAGAGGATGTTGCTTGCGGAAGGAAGGACGCCTGAATGCGCCCGTTCGTCCATCTTTACACTGTTCTTATACACAGAAATACTGCTCCCGTTGTAGGTAAACACAATATGGTACCACTCCCCGAGAGTTATAACGCCGAAACACCCTTTGTTCGCGCCACCCACATATATACATTTGTCCTGGGTGTACCATCCGTTATTTCCGTCTTTATTAATAAGGAAGGAGCCCCCCATGGCTCCAGCCGCATTGAACCACAAGGATATCGTGAGCTCGTCCAGATTATTCAAAGAAGGGTGGTTTACCACCGTGACGCGGTCTCCGTCCCCTCCAAACTGAAGAGCATCCCCAAGTTCGGGAAGCCCGGCAAGGAAAGTTGCTCCCACAACGGTGCCATCTCTTCCGTTCCCCGAGACATCGCGCGCCGTGCCGTTCTCAAAGTTCCAAATGCCAATGGCGTAGGCCCCCAAGGCATGCTGAACCTGATTGTTGAACAGCAGGGTTCGCGCGGTCTCCGCTTTATCTCTGGTTCCCCGGAGACTCACCAAAACAATGCCCGAAAGAACCCCAATAACCGCAATGACTACGAGGAGTTCAATTAAGGTAAAGGAACGTTGGCCCGCAAAACAAATAGACCTTCTCATTTGAGAATAAATGCCTCTTTGGTCCCCCACCACACTACACGCAAGCTAGTGGGGGACAAAAAGAAGTATCAATTACTTCATCACACCAACCATCTTTGCGAGCTTGTACAAAGCCGCAAGCCCTACGAGCCAGTACGTGAGCTGGACCAAAAGCGGTACCCCGCCAAAGACCATCTCCACCACGTTCCAGCTTGAGTTAAAGCCAATAAGCCCCCAGTTCAAACCACCCACAACCAAGAGGAGGCCTACGACCCACTTTATTACGCTGTTCTGCATACCAAATAAATCTTACGTCTCCTAATAGAAAACGACCTTTAGAACTATTAAGTCATTATAGCAAACGTCAAGGGCATACAATAGAGTAGACCTGTGGAAAACGGAGGGTGGACCGCGCCGGATTCGGGGAGTGATAAACACTCCCCGCCCCGTGTTTATCACGGGGCAAACCGGGGACCTCCTTTTCTTTGCTTACGTGGACCCTACCAGATTCGAACTGGTGACCTCCTCATTGCAAATGAGGCGCTCTACCAACTGAGCTAAGGGCCCGTCGCTATCGCTCCTTAGAAACCTTCGGTTTCTAACGCCCCTCGGCAAGCTCGGGGCTGTTTTTCCACCACGGGGAGATACCCAATCTCCCCGACCCCCTCTGTGGAAAACTTAACCTGGTTAAGTTTTCCTGTGTGGGCACGGTAGGAGTCGAACCTACCACCTCTTCTTTATCAGAGAAGCGTTCTACCGCTGAACTACGTGCCCGTCGCTGGCAAAAGCTCGCTCCTATTCTACCCAAAAACAACACCCCCGTCAAAGGGGACAAAAAGCTAACTGCTTAGGTTTTGGCGGGCTTGCGCGCCCCGAGTCCTCAAGGGGCGAATAATGCAAACCCAGGGCCTTCTTTGCAAAGAAGGTACCTAGGAGAAGTTGATTCCTCAAAGTTGCCCCGACCCTAGCAGCCATTTGAAGGTTAGCTGCCAACACCTTCAGGATCAGTTTGAGAATTCCCGCAAACCAATCCTGGTCGATACTTCGGAAATGAAATGTTCCACGCGCAGGTTCCCCTACACGTGCCTTGTTCATGTTTCCCCCAATGTCGCCACCGGGCATGGACTATATCTTCACCCAAGGACTCTCCTTGGGGCTCGGCGTGTAGTCTCTGAGGGGTCATGACCATCCCAGAACAGGATGGCTGGACTTCCCTGCTGATTGTCTGCTGCACCGGACGCATTTTTACTCATAGGCCTATTTTACCATGAGTAGCGCCGGATACCCAGAGTTTCCAGCATATAGCCAAGTTTCTCTCTAGAGGTTTCCCTCTAGGGTCACAACAAAGGCAGTTTGCCTCTATGACTTCGCCCCTCTCACTGAGCCTGCCTTAGGCCCGCCGCAAGGACGGGACTTTGGGCATTCCCAGCTCGCTTGGCGTGACAGGCGGTGAGTACAAGTCTCAGGGACGTATTCATCGCCACATGGCTGATTGGCGATTACTAGCGATTCCGGCTTCACGAGGTCGAGTTGCAGACCTCGATCCGAACTGGGGGACCGTTTAAGGATTAGCTTAGCCTTACGGCATCGCAACCCGTTGTCGGCCCCATTGTACCATGCGTGCCGCCCAGGGCGTCAAAGGAACACGCTGACTTGGCGTCATCCCCGCCTTCCTCCTGGTTGTCCCAGGCAGTTCCCTGTGACACGTAAAACACAGGGTAGGGGTTGCGCATGTTACCCGATTGAACGGAGCGCCTCAAGGTACATGCTGACGACCATATTCTTCCGCAGTTTCCTGCAGTACGGACTATACCATACTCCCCTAAGGGAGCCCGGCGTGTAATGGTGGCTTATTGCCCCCACCATTAGTCCTCGAACCGAGAACGAGGAATCAAGTCTCTACGGGGCATGAACACCAATTTCTGCAACTTTATAGAATAGGGGGCAATTGCCTCAAGGAACACCCCAACTACTCCACGGAATACGTAAAGGCAATACGTTCCGGAGGTACGGTAGTAATTTATGCTTGTCTCCATAACTCCAATCTTCCGAAGAAGCATTCTATCTGTGAAAGCTTCTTCTTTCTCTGCCTTTTCTCCGTACACAATCCGACAATCTCGCCTCAAATCTCTATTAAGACAGCCGTCTCCATCAAACCGCCCTGCGATATACGCACGAATAAGTTCTCTGTCCTCCAGGTCTCTTATCCTTGGCAAGGCAGCTTTATACGCTCGCAGAAGCGGACGGCTATTCACGTAAAGATGGTTCCCGCTTTTACTCACTTTGATGCGCTCCTCGGAAAATCCGAGGGCTCGAGCAAATTCGTGGAACTTCTCTTGAAGCTCCTGTTCTACGCTGCTTACGCCCAGTGAACTAGACCACCAGTACGAATCTGCAGCGAGGAGCCCAAGAATATACGCATTCCGTACATTTGCAAGAAAGTCACAGAAATTGGTGTTCATGCTTCCCACGGTATTACCCTTTCTTTTATTTTACTATAAAAGAAGGAGGGCTTCACCGTTATGAGCCGGTTTTACATCCTGGATTACTCCAGGAAGGGCCGTGTCATGTTCAGCCGTGCATCACCTGTCCAGTCGTCCTTGTGAGAAGGCCCTCCTTTCAGAGAGCTTTCGACTGGATGTCAAGCCCTGGTAAGGTTCCTCGGTTAGCTACGAATTAAGCCGCATGGTCCACCGCTTGTGTGAGACCCCGTCTATTCCTTTGAGTTTTAGCCTTGCGGCCGTACTTCCCAGGCGGGATGCTTAACGCGTTAGCTTCGCCACGTGAAGGGTCGACACTTCACATAGCCAGCATCCATCGTTTACAGCGTGGAATACGCAGGTATCTAATCTGCTTCTCGCCCCACGCTTTCGTCCCTCACCGTCAGGATTGCCCCAGGTGAATGCCTTCGCTTTTGGTGTTCCACACGATATCAACGGATTTCACCCCTCCACCGTGTGTTCCATCACCCCCTGACACCCTCTAGTTCGGAAGTTTCCCCCGCATTCCTCAGGTTGAGCCCGAGGTATTTAACGAAAGACTTTCCGGACCGGCTACGGACGCTTTACGCCCAATAAATCCGGATAACGCTCGGGGGCTCTGTATTACCGCCGCTGCTGGCACAGAGTTAGCGCCCCCTTATTCATGGAGTACCGTCAGTATTGCTACTTCTTCCTCCATAAAAGCGGTTTACGACCCGAAGGCCTTCATCCCGCACGCGGCGTCGCTGGATCAGGGTTTCCCCCATTGTCCAAGATTCTCGACTGCTGCCACCCGTAGGTGTCTGGCCCGTGTCTCAGTGCCAGTGTTGGCGGACAAGCTCTCACTCCGCCTACCCGTCATTGCCTTGGTGAGCCATTACCTCACCAACAAGCTGATAAGCCGCGGGCTCCTCCACTACCGGATTACTCCTTTCATCCGTAGAACAATGTCCCTAGGACATAGTCCTGCGGATATATCGGGAATTAGCCAACCTTTCGGCTGGGTGTGCCCGTGTAATGGGTAGATTGCCCACGTGTTACTAACCCGTTCGCCACTACCGCCAGCGCTCCGCGCTGGAAGCACGAAATCCTAAATACGAAGCACGAAACAAATCCTAAATTCAAAATTCTAATGTCCAAGCCCTGTTTTGAGTTTTGAACATTTGAGTTTTGGTCATTGTTTCGAATTTCGAGATTCGAATTTCGAATTTCCAGTGCGAAGCACTGGTGGACGTTCGACTTGCATGCCTTATCCACGCCGCCAGCGTTCATCCTGAGCCAGGATCAAACTCTCAAGAAAGAAAAAGGATCGGAACAACTCTCAGGAATCAACACTGTTCAATTGACAACGTACCTTCCGTTTCGGTCTCTTGACAGTCAAAACAACTCCCGAAGGCATTCTCGCCGGAATACCTTCGGGAATCGTCATTCCCTGCCAATCTTCAGGATAATCTTTGTTCCTTTCTCTATCCTAGATGCTCCTGAACATGTTGTCAAGAAAGAGCCGCCCCGCGGATTCGCCCCGTCATTCGACGGGGCGCCCCGTGTTTTCATCACGGGGCGAACTCTCAACCATCTGCGTACCCCACATGCAATAGAATGCCCCGTCTAGAGCCGATGGGCAGAATCGAACTGCCGTACATGGTTTACAAAACCATTGCTTTGCCACTAAGCTACATCGGCCTATGCCTTCCCTCCCCGCTTTCCCTTGAGCTTCTCCCAATATCGGTCAGAGAACGAGGCAGATTCCTTCCGCCGCTGGGAACGCTTCCGCTGCTGCTCCAGCCACTGGGAGGTCTTATGTTCTGCCCTTAAAGAAACAATACGCAAAAAAGACAGGAGTTTCTGGAGTGAAAGGTCGGGAGAACGCAGATAGTGAACCGCCTTGCTGTTGGAAACCAGCTCCCCTGTCCTCACTCGCATCTCCTGCAAGCTCTTCCCGTTCTCTTCGGGAAGGGCGCAAAGCTCAGGAAGGCGTTTGCCTACCAGGTACCCTAGGGCTGCTGCGCTTGCAAGGAACAAAAGAAATAAAACGAGAATTGTCATCGCTAGGGAATGGTAAAACGAGAAAATCTATGCACCACGATATTTTCCCCCATCTTCGCAATCGCCTCCTGCACGAGGTCTTTCATGGTTTTGGAAGAATCCCGCACAAAGGGCTGCTCAAGCAGGTCCCCAACGGTTTCCGGCTCCATGGAAGCAATCTGGAGGGCAATTTCATGAACAATGCTCTGAAAATCCGCGGACCTCGCAACAAAGTCCGTCTCACATCTCACGTCCACAAGCACCCCCGTCTTGCCAGTCGTGTGCACGTAGGCATGCACAAGGCCCTCTCCTACTTCCCGTGAGGACTTCTTACTCGCAATCTCCTTGCCTCGTTCACGGAGAATCTCCTTTGCGCGCTCTAAATTCCCTCCCGCCTCCTCGAGGGCTTTCTTGCATTCCGCAAAGGAAATGTCCGTCTCCTCGCGAAGCTGTTTCAGCTGGGCTATATCTACCATACTTATAATTTGTAGTTTGTAGAATGCGAAGGAATACTGCTCTCCGGGAAGCTCTCGGAGGCCATCTGGCATGGTCTTTGACGAACGTCGGAGCAAACGGCCGAGAGTACAACCTCCGAGCGGCGGCTGGGCCGCGAGAGGGGTGATTCCTGGAAGTAGTATTCCGAGCGATGGGTGCCAAGCGTCATAGCTACTCTTTGCCAGAACCCCCTAGGGCTTCCCTCACCTTATCAAGCACATATCTTACCGAACTAATAGCGTCATCATTGGCGGGAACGGGGTAATCCGCCCACGTGGGGTCGCAGTTCGTGTCGCACACGGCAACAATGGGAATCCCCTTCTTGCGGGCCTCTTTTGCCGCCAGCACGTTCACATCCAGGTCCAAAATAACCACCACATCGGGAAGCTGGGTCATTTCCTTAATTCCCCCGAACTTCTTCTCCATGGTCTGGAGCTGCTCCTCAAATTCCATCTGTTCTTTCTTCGTGTACTTCTCAAACTCCCCTTCCCTCTTCTGACGCTCCAGCTCCTTGAAGGCCTCCAGGCGCTTGGAAATGGTGTCGAAGTTCGTAATGGTGCCCCCAATCCAGCGTTCCGCTACGTAGAACTGCCCTGTCTCTTCCGCTACCTCGCGTATCATCTGACGCACCTGCATTTTCGTTCCCACCAGCAAAATAACCTTACCCTCCTCCTTGCATTTACGGAGAAAACCCAAGGCCTCATCCAGCTTCTCCTTGGTCTTCTCCAAGTCAATAACGTGCACCGTGTTGCGCACGCCCGAAATGAATGGCTTCATCTTTGGATGGGTCTTGGAGGTCGTGTGCCCAAAATGCACTCCCGCTTCCATCATTTCCTCAATCTCGGGAGCCAAGGGCTTTTCCCCTTTCACCGGCTCCTTTATTTCTTCTTTTATTGCTCCTTCTTCCTGTTCT
>Ga0180007_10002983_pt1 | contig 19413 bp, 20 predicted proteins | sample MM_PC_MetaG_FD_121122 | JGI IMG/M metagenome (GOLD analysis project Ga0180007, IMG submission 121122) | Groundwater microbial communities from the Aspo Hard Rock Laboratory (HRL) deep subsurface site, Sweden - MM_PC_MetaG | ecosystem: Environmental > Aquatic > Deep subsurface > Groundwater... | reverse complement strand
GTCCGGCAATAAAAACCATTTTTTCAGTCAAATCACTAACAATGTTTTCGGTTAAATACCTTTTCTTTATTTGCATACTGACATTTTATACCATAAGCAAAAATGTTTGTCAACTTTTTGGACTCTTTGATTCCCCCCCCTTCCCTTAAAGGCTTTCTCAAATTCTCATTTTAACCTTTTCAATCTTCGTCTTCTAAGTGAAGTGCTTTAAATGTTAGAATACCACCTATTATGATCGTCGGCACCAAACTAGAAAAAAGCTTTACCACTGGTTCAGTTTTTACTGATATCAGTTTTAAGTTGGGCAATGGTAAAAAAATCGGCCTAGTTGGAACTAATGGCTGTGGCAAAACCACTCTTTTTAAGATCATTGTAGGGTTAGAGGAAGCTGATCACGGTAATCTTCAAACCAATCAAGAATTAATTGGTTACATCCCCCAAGAATTTAACTTCCCAAATATTTCTGTCGGTGCTTACTTAAAAAAATCTCTAGACCATGATTGGGAAACTTACCGTATCGATGAACTGGTTAATAAATTAAGCTTTAATAACTACAATCCTCGTCAAAAAATCAGTAGCTTAAGCGAAGGTCAGCAAATGAAAATTAAGATGATCGAAGTTCTCTTAACAGAACCCACTACCCTCTTAATTGACGAACCTACCAATCACCTAGATATTGAAGGAATTCAGTGGTTTGAAAACTACATCAAAAAATTAAATATCACCGTTGCCTTAATTTCCCACGACCGCCAGTTTCTAAACAACGTAGTCGATGAAATTTGGGAAATAGAAAAACAAGGCATGTTAAAATTTGTCGGTAATTACGACGATTATCAACAAGGAAAACTCAATCTCATCGAAAAACAAGGCAAGGAATACAAGCTATTTATCAAAAAAAAGGCTAGTTTAGAGAGACTTTTAGCCAACGCCAGGAAAAAATCTGATGGAAAATCTAGGGGCAAAGCTATTCGCTCAGCTAAAAAACGAATAGTTAGAGAAACTAAAGGAGAAAACGAGAAACATGAATACTCCAAAGAAACAATTGCCAACCTTAACTTTCAAACCAACATCACCCACCTCAAAGTCATGCTTAAATTAGACTCTGTCTCAATGAGTTACGGGAAAACAGATGTTTTCAAAAATTTATCATTTTCCATTTTTGGCGGCGAAAAAGCTTGGCTTTTTGGACCCAATGGAGCCGGAAAAACCACTATCGTCAAAATGATTTTAGGGAAAGAAGAAGCCACCACCGGCGAAGTTCAGTTAGGAGAGAGAATGAAAATTGGTTACTTTGCCCAAAAACAAACTCACCTAAACTACGAAAGTAGTTTACTCGAGCACTATCTCGACGAAACTCACTGTCCTTACGACAAAGCCTTTGGTAACTTAAAAAAATTCCTCTTTCAAAACGATGAATTAAAGAAAAAAGTCAAAAACCTAAGTCCTGGCCAAAGAGCCAGATTTGCCTTTGCTATCTTTGCCTACAACAACTACGACTTTTTAATTTTAGACGAGCCCACTAACCACCTCGACATCGAAACCAAAGAAGTCATCGAACAATCTTTAAGTGACTTTAAAGGAACTCTGCTCCTAGTCTCCCACGACAGATACTTTGTCGAAAAAGTCGGAATAACCAAACCGATTAACATAATTGTGTCTTAAACTCCATAAAGACACAAAAATAGATAAATTCTATTAAACTAATTTAACATTTTTTGCACTGGGACCTCTGTCGCCATCTACAACATCAAATGTAACTTCTGCTCCTTCTTGAATTTCTTCAAAAGTAACTTCAACCAAATCTGAAGAATGAAAAAATAGATCCTTCACTTCTCCTTCGCGAGAAATAAATCCAAATCCTTTATCTGTTTTTGTTTTAACAATACCATTCATAAATTTTTTAGTAGATTGAATTTTCAACCTACTTATGCCTCCTTTCAATCTAGGTATTATACTCCCCCAAGCAATTTCCATCAACTATTATCAAATTCTCTTTTTAATCTTTTCAAAAAGATCAATATACTCCCACAAATAAAATAAACGGTTTCTTGCTCGACCGGTTTTTTCTTTCAATAATCCTACTTTTAAAAATTCTTCAGTCAAACTATTTGCCGTCGGAAAAGTTACTGTTAGCATCTGACTAATATTATTAACACTAACCGTAGGCTTAGAAAACAACTTCGCTAATAATTTCAAAGCTAATCTTCGTCTTTTAACAGATACTTTTACTTGAATCTGTTTTTCATATTTGTCTCGCAGTTTGATAATATTTTCAAAAGTTAACTTACCTCTCTCGCTAGTTTTAATCACCCCGATTAAGAAAAACTTAAGCCATTGATCTAAATCATTCGCCGTTCTCACTCGAACTAGTGAATCTAAATAACTACCTCTGTTTCTTTCAAAAAACTCAGATAAATATAAAGTTGGTTTAGTTAAAATATCAAAAGAAACCAAATATAAAGTAATCATCAACCGGCCAATTCTTCCATTGCCATCTAAAAAAGGGTGAATTGTCTCAAATTGATAATGACTGATAGCCACTTTAATTAAATGTGGCATGGATAAATTTTGATTGTGCCAAAATTTCTCTAAATCTGACAATAACTCTTGAGCGTCTAAACTACTGCCACCAATCCAATTTTGACTTCTGCGTATTTCTCCAGGTAATTTATACCTTCCCCTAACTCCAGACAAAAGTCTTTTATGAGCTCCTTTTAATAATCGCATTGACAAAGGCAGTTTGTCTAATTGCTTAATAGCCCAATTCATCGCCTTAATATAATTCTGTACTTCCTGCCAATCATCCTTTTTTTCACTGACAATCTCTTTTTTGGGCATTAAAGCTTCGCTTAAATTGGTCTTAGTTCCTTCAATTTTAGAAGAATCAGTTGCTTCCTTAACCACATGCATCTTGAGAAAAAAATCAATATCAGGAACCAAACTGGAAAAAGCATTAAATTCACCAAGACAACGAGTGGCTTTTTCTAACAAAACTTCAATCTCTTTATCTTGCCAATAATAAGGCTTGTTAACTTTAACAGGAAGATAACTTTTATACTGATCTTGTTGTTTATAAACTCCCGCCACAAAAGAATTTTTATCAGACATAACTTTTAATAAGATTTAATGTTATTAATAGTTTAACTCTTTTCTTTTAATAACGCAAGCGATATTTTATTCTATCTCCCCATTTTCAAATCCTTTTCTAAGTGCCCTATTTAACACAAGTTTTGCTTTTTTTATATAGAATGTTCTTGATTATTTCAACAAACTCGGATAACGTGACAAATGAGGATTGTCTTTTACAAACTCTCTTCTCAATTTCAACACTCGCCTATACAATTTTTCATATTCTTTTGCCGCCTTATCCCAAGAAAAATTACTTGCCATCGCATTATCTATCAGTTTCTTCCATAGTTTGGGAAAACGATATACCTCCAACCCTCTCACCATCACTGCATACAAAGACCAAGGGTCAGCTTTCTTAAAAACAAAGCCATTTCCCTTCATATCGTGAGAAGAAAAATCTGTCACAATGTCACCTAGTCCTCCCGTCTTTCTCACTACCGGAATCGCTCCATATCTCAACGCCTCCATCGCCACAATCCCACAAGGTTCATATATACTAGGCAACAACACCATGTCAGCACCGGCAAAAATTTTCCTCGGTAACTTAAAATCAATATACAAATGCACCGCAATCTTTTCAGGATACTTTTGTTTCAACTTTTGTATCTCTCTTGTATATGACGCGTTCCCACCACCCAATATAATAAATTGAAAATCAAACTCAGCTACCAATCTTGGTATACATTCAAACAACAATTCAATCCCTTTTTGTTTTGCTAACCGCCCAGAATAGGCCAACAAGGGCGTCTCTGCACTTACATTTAAATCAAATTTTCTCTGCAGATCTGCTTTGTTTTTCTTTCTTAAATAAATGCTCCTTCTAGAATAGTTTTTCTTTACCAAAGGATCCGTCAACGGATTAAACTCTTTTGTATCCAACCCATTCAAAATCCCTGATAACTTTCCTTTATACTTATTAAGTTCCTCATCTAATCCTTCTCCATACTCTCTGGTCAACACCTCTCTAGAATGAGCTTCAGACACTGTATTAACCCAATCTGCATAAATAATTCCCCGAAGTAATGGATTTTGGGTGATTAATTTTTTGTGAAAAAAATGCTTTAAGCTTCCCTTGCCCTTATCCCGTTGCTCTTTAGCTAAAAGCTGAAAATTCAGCTTCCCTTGCATATGAAAGTTATGAACCGTTAAAAGTATGGGAATCCTACTAAACTCCCTCTTATAACGATCATTTTCCCTCAAATCTTCACATAAATAACTCGTATGCCAATCATGTACATGAATCGCCTGTGGCAACCAACCCTTTTCTCTCCGCTGATACCTAAGCCACTCCAAACAACCTCTAGACAACAGAAAAAAACGAATATGATCATCTGAATAATCGTAAACATTACTCCTTAATTCAAAGTATTCTCTATTTTCCAAAAAATATACTTGTGGTGTTTTCGTTTGATTTGTCACGATATTACATATCAACTCTGTCGGATAACGCTTTCCTTTATATCCCGTCGGCACTTTAATATTCTTGACCACCTTCTTAAATGATTTCTTCAGTTGGATCACACCATATTTGGCCGTAAAAATCCTCACATCATGTCCCTGCTTATTCAATGAATTGGCCAGAAAGTAAACCACCTGAGACAATCCTCCCACTTTCGAATACGGAGCCACTTCAGCTGCTACTAGTAATATCTTCATAAAAACTCAATTACTGGTATTATATACTTTATATGTCTAATAATCCTATAGCCTACTTCAGTATGGAGTTTGCTATCGACGACACTCTACCGATCTTTGCCGGTGGCCTTGGTATTCTTACGGCAGACATCCTTTTTGAAGCCAGCCTACAACAAAAACCACTTATTGGCATTGGTCTCTTCTACCACCAAGCAGATCAAGTAAGCTTAAAAGCAGTCACTGATAAATCCGGAAATATTCTCATCATCTCTGTTCCTTTTGCAGACAAACAAGTTAAAGTAAAAGTCTGGAAAAAACTAGTCGGCAACATCCCCTTGTATCTGCTTGACACACACGTAGAAGGCAACACTTCCGAAGACTACCGCATCTGTAGTCAACTTTATGATGGCAATAAAGAACGTCGTTTCAAGCAAGAAATCATCTTAGGTATTGGAGGCACCAAACTTCTAAAAAGTTTAAATATTTCACCCCGTTATTATCACCTTAACGAAGCCCACTGTGCTCTAGCCATAATCCAAGCTACTATCCAAGCCAAAAAAGCCAACTCGTCTATCTCCTTTTACGATGCCCTCAACCAAACCAAAAACAAAACTCTGTTTACTAATCACACTATTGTCCCTACAGATAACGACGTTTTTAGTGAAAATCTGGCTTCTATCTACCTTAAGCCCTACGCAGAAGATCTCCAAATTCCAGTCCATGAACTCATTGAACTTGGCAAAGTCGAAGATGCCTCTATGTTCTCCCTCACTCTTTTAGCTCTTCGCCATTCTGTTCGCATCAATGCAGTTAGTCAACTTCATAGTCAAATTGCCAACAAAACCTGGCCGGGATTTAACTTTATCCCCATAACCAATGGCATATTTCTTCCCCGCTGGCTCCAAAGCCCCTTAGCTAAAGTTTGGCCTCTTGCTCAAAAAGAACCCTGTTCAAAAAAAATATTCTGGCAGGCCCACCTAAAACAAAAGCGCGCCATGCTTAAACTGGTCAATCAACGCACCGGCGCTAAACTGGAAGAAAACGCCCTTACAATTACTTGGGCCAGGCGTATCACTAGCTACAAGCGCCCCAATGCAATTTTCAAAGATATTAAACGATTTGAGGCAATTTTAAGTACCAGCAACAAGCCCGTTCAGTTCCTTATGGCCGGTAAAGTCCATCCCAACGACAACGAAGCCAAACAATTAGTTAAACATATTCACCAACTTTGTCGTAAAGACGTCTGCCAACGCCATTTCCAGTTTATTCCCAATTACGACATTACTATCGCCCAAGCCTTAGTTGGTGGTTCCGATATCTGGCTCAACACTCCACTTAGAGGCTATGAAGCTTGTGGTACCAGTGGCATGAAAGCTTGTCTCAATGGAGTTTTGCAAATGACCACCAAAGATGGCTGGACCAACGACATCAATTGGGCCAAATATGGTTGGACACTTGATTCAGATAATGTCTCCGAAGATATTTACCGGCTCCTTGAAAATGAAGTTACCAATTTATATTTTAAACAAAACAGCCTTGGCTTCTCTCCTGAGTGGGTCGACCGAATGATTCACTCCTCTAGTTTAATTAGAAAAAACTACAGCTCTACCCGCATGTTTAACCATTACATTGAAAAACTCTATCTCTGGTTATGAAGTCTCACCTCAAACGAGTTGGCACCACAGTCCCACTTTTCTCCCTTCGCACCATCTCTGAACCTCAAAAACCTGGCACTTTTTCAGCCGGACTCGCTTTCCTAGATTGGCTTTCCAAAACTCACCAAAAGGCTTGGCAACTACTTCCTCTCGACCAAACTCACCTAGAACCTAACTCACCCACAATCCACGTTCCCTCTCCTTATAAAGGCTATGGCATTGGCCTCGATCCTCAGTTTTTGTCTGCTACCCCGCCAAGCCCCAAACCATCCAGCTTTACTCGTTTTGTCAGTACTCACAAATTCTGGCTCAAAGATTATGCTATCTTTTGCGCCCTTCGAGATTATTATAAAACTGATAACTGGACTAAGTGGGATAAATCTCCTCTGCTCAAAAAAAAGCTAACCCCCCAAATCAATCAACACATAAAAATCCAGTGGATTCTCCACCATCAATACTCTCTTATTCGTAAAAAAGCCCGAAAACTCAACATCCTTCTCATCGGCGACCTCTCTTTTTACCTACCCAAGGAAAGCCCTCTTGTTTGGTCAAACCAACATCTCTTTGATATCTCTACCTCAGGTAAACTTAAGTCAGTCTCAGGCCTTCCCGATGGCCCCAAAGCCCATTTTGGTCGCCAAGTTTGGGGACATCCTTTATACCTTTGGCATAAATCCAAACTACAAGCTCCAATTATCAACCTCTTCAAAACTCGACTTACTTATCTTGCTTACCTATTTGATTTTGTCAGACTAGACCACGCCAAAGGTTTCTACGCCTATGGCTCAATCGATAAAACTAACCAAAAAAACGATTCTATAAAAACCGGTCCTGGATCAGCTGCTCTAAAAGCCCTTTTAGATCACGGTCAAAAAATTGGCCTCAAGATTTTTGCCGAAGACAGTGGCGACCACCTCAAAGGCTTAAGAAACACTCTCACTAAATACCACACTTCAGGAATTCGCGTTTTTAGATACGCTCTCACCACCAGAAAAAAACCAAAACTCCATCCTCGATTTACAAACATCGCCAACTATCCTCAAAACTCAATCGCCATCACCACCACTCACGACACCGAACCCCTTCTTAGTTATCTTAAAAATCTTACTCTCAATCAACGCCGGCTACTAGCCCTTCATGCCAAAATCAAGTTCACCCCAAATCTCAAAATCTTCGCTTCCAGAATACGCCAAGCTATTGTCAATTCACCATCTTTTATCAGCCTCATTCCTATTCAAGACTGGCTACTTACCACCGATCGCATCAACACTCCTGGCACCGAATCAGCCATAAACGATCCCAATTGGCGCTACCAACTCAAAACTCCCGTAGAAAAACTACCCATCAAGTCAATTTTAAAAACCATACCCCATTTTAATTAGCTCCCCTACCATCCCTGTCCGTTTACCCACCTTTGAAGGGCCTCTGGTAGAAACTAACACCAGCTTTAATAAATTTGTATGCTTTAAACACTGCCTTAAATACTTATATAGCTAGAATGGTGTCAAAAGGCAAGCCGTTGATTAATGTCTCAATCAGACTAGCCTCTACCTGTTTAGAATAATAAATCTGGTCAATTTTCTGCTCTTTTTCGGTAGCAATCACCTTCCAATTGGTTTGGATACTAGCTTTAGTAATGGATCTTCTAATTTCTTTTTGCTTAACATAGGAGATAATTTCTTTTAGATCCAGCTGGTACTTTTCCAAAAGTAAGTAAAAATCATAGAAATCGCGGTAACGAGCCCGATCACTCATGGCTCGAATTTTCTCAGCGCATATTTCTTTAATATCCATGACAGCAACCATACAATCCACCCCCCAAACATTATGGTATACCAAAGTTTGAGGTGGCAACAAAACGTTTTGCAAGAAATCAATTTCTACCTTTAGTGAATTGGGCTGAATCAATGGTCCGATGTATTGAAGTTTTTCGATTTTAATGGTGGCCTTAGAAAGATAATCCTTCTTGATACTCAAATAGTCAATGTGATCAAATATATTACGCACCTCTTCAATGAGTAATGATGTCTGGTTCGAAGAAAAATCCAAATCCTCGGAAAAACGATATTGATTCAAATAACAATGATGCAGAGCTGTACCTCCCTTAAAAACAAGCTTCTTACCAGTTGATGAGGCTGAAATAATCTGTATGACCAGAGCCAAAAAATAATCCTTCTCGGCAATATGCAAGGGGTAGCGCAATCCTTTACGATTGATGATTTCAAGTTGTTGTCTGGTAAGCATAGCCATCATTTGGTCAACTGATACTTATCAAAATACTCGTCATAATAGAGTCGCCACTTGGCGTTAAACTTAGTATCATGAGACAACATCAAGTGAGTGCCCTTGAGCTTAACTTGATTATAAAAATCACCCGAATTAATTCCCAAAAGGTCAAACAAGAAGCCAAATATCTTAATGGTAGTTAAAGACATTTTCCCCAAGTACTCAATCATTTTTTGTAAATCAAGTGAGTCTTTATACAAAGAGAGCTTTTCCACTACTAAATCAACCATATATTTACTTTTATTAAACTGAATCATATCAATCAAGGCTTTCTCGGCAGTAGCCATACGCACCGTCCTATTATCAATCCTCACCTCCTGCCAACCAAAAAACCATTTATCCAGCACTTTTACAAAACTGTATTCAACCGATTCCAATTTCACCGCCTTATATTGCACTCTAGAAATCGAAATGGTTTTATTGGTCAATTGATCAAACATTCCGTGATAGGCTAAAGCCGACTCAAAAGAAACAAAGGAGTCTTTAACTAAAAGGTTAGCCACTACATAGGGCGAAAGAGACAAAAATCCTCGATTACTCAAATCAGAAATGGCATATAAACCTCGTTTTACCCGAATCAACCAACCATTGCGAGTCAGTCTGGTAACAACATTTTTTACTACTTGTTTACCCCACACATTCTTTCCTTGGGCATAGATCTGATCAGAAGTAACAATTTGGCCATACTTAACGATTAAGTCCTCAAGAAGAGCGCTTTGTTGATTAGAAAGGATTGTTTGTTTCATATATAGTAGGTCACCGTTTATAATGACTATCTACTTACAGATTAAACTATTTCAATAAATTTGTCAAGGGCATTTATATATCAGGCTAATAGAGACTAAAGTAGTTGATATATTTAAAGTTCGTGTTAAACCCAACTTGGATCCCCTACCATCCCTGTCCGTTTACCCGCCTCTGGAGGGCCTTTGGCGGAAATTAACACGAACTTTAGTTAAAATAGCTATTAATTGCAAATTTTAGCTGATCTACAAAAATCTTTTTAAGACCATATAAATTGTTTATTTCGTAAAAAACTATCATCACACTTCTATACTCATTAACGTCTACATTTCTATAAGAAAGAGGCAAATAATCATTGGCCATCAACACTGCATTGGCTATCATTCTGGAGGTTCTTTTATTACCATCAACAAAAGGCTGTAAATAAGCAATCATTGCTGCCAAAATCAAAGATTTTTCAGGAACAAACCCAATTTTGTTAACATGACTAATCAACTTTTTCAAAGCTTTTTCAATATCTGGTTTTTGTAATAAAGGCACGTAGTTAGTGCCAGTTATCCTCACTTTTTGCGATCTTATACCCGCGGTTACCAATCCTTTTATTAACAAATTATGTAGCTGAATTACATCAGATTTTCTAATCTTTTTAAATTTTTTTCTATTAACCAAAATTAAATCAAATGCCTTTTTGTGGTTCAAAATCATTATTGCTTCTTCTTTAGTATGTCCTTTGGCTGGAATTTTTTGCTTTATCAAAGTCTCTGTTTCTATCAGGCTATATGTATTGCCTTCAATCTGAGAAGACTTCCAAGAAAATTCTATTATGAACCTCTCCAGCTCCCTCTTAAATATAGATGGATCTAAGCCACTCTTAGCTTGTTTAAAATGTTCCAAGCTTTTCCCCCATAATTCTATTTCTCTTTTTGAATATAATCCTTCTAGATTCTTATATATTCCTTCATTATAGATTCTCACCTCTCTATCACCTTGCTCTTTTTTAAAATATTGATCAATATTTAATTCTCTTAGCAATGAATTCTTTTGAAGTAAAAAATATTTAGTCGCTTTTCCCTTCCCTTTTAAAATTACATATCCGAACTCAACCAATTTGTTTAAATCTCTAATCACCGTAATTCTTGACACCACCTCTTTCTTTGCCAGCTTGTCTTCAATTTCTGCTCTCAGTAAACCCAAATCTTCATCCAAAAAATTCAGAATGTTTTTTTGACGATTATTAAGATTAGTTTTTACCATAAATCTATCATTTAAAATGATACGTAAATTTATTCGTATCATATCAATTAAACTAATCGTATCATTTTCTCAAAAACCTGTCAATATTTATAAGCCCTTAAATGTTTCCTTTAACCCCCTAATACAAATCCCAGAAAAATCGTCTAACTTGCTCCCCAATCCTTGTCATATTATAAATACAATAGACCTCAAAATTTGTAAATATATTCTAATTTAATTAGTATTCGGGTTCATAATAAGAACTACTAGATGACCCCTTCATTCTTATCAATCCCATTTCCACCAATCCTTAAAGCATGTAGTTTCTCCAATTCATTTAAGCCCCTAAATTTAGTATAATACCTATATGGATAAAACTCTTCCTTCCCAAGCTAAAAAATACTTTTGGGGTGATGATCTAAGCCAGTTAAATTGGAATCAACATGAAAACTATATCACTCAAACCCTACTCAATCAAGGAGATTCTAAATCAATTTCATGGTTGCTAAAACAAAAAACTTCAAAAGACTTATTAAAAATGATATCTTCCCTCAAACTAACTCCAAAGACCCGCAACTTTTGGAAATTATATTTATCATGAATCGTCAATTATTTACTAAAACTTTGCCAGCCAACACAGCAAAATTAATTGATATTTTCCAAAGCAAAAAACCAAAGTTTTTAAACCATTTTTATTTATCTGGAGGGACTGCCCTATCTCTGCAAATCGGTCACCGCGAATCTGAAGATTTGGATTTTTTTAGCCAAAAATCTTTTAACTCAGACTTATTACAACAAGCTTTATTAAAGTTTGGCAATTTAGACCAAGTTCAGCTGGATGACAACACTGTCAATGTTTTTCTTAATGGAGTCAAACTACAATTTTTAGGATATCCTTACAAATTAATTAAACCCACCATTAATTTTCAATCAATAAAACTCAGTTCCATTGAAGATATTGCCTGCACCAAATTACAAACTATCAGTATGAGGGGAAGTAAAAAAGACTTTATTGATCTATATTTTCTCCTTAATCAATACCCGCTTAATAATTTGTTCCAATTAATGAAGAAAAAATATCCAAAAATTCAGTACAGTCAGCCTCACATCATGAAATCATTAGTCTATTTTGACGATGCCGAACAACAACCCATGCCCAGAATGCATCAAGAAGTCACCTGGAATGAAGTCAAAAATAAAATGATCTCAGCCGTAAAAACAATTAAGTTCAAATAAGGACTAACTTGCTCCCCAATCCTTGTCATATTATAAAACACATAGACCTCAAGAAAATCCTAGAAAGTTTTCAGAATGTCGCTTACATTGGTGTCTTAAAACAACGATGGGAGGAAATTAAAAAATTAACTAAACAGCCAACTCTAGTTACTTCTAATTATTTAACTCAATTTCCTAGCTAGATAAATTTCCTTCCCAAAATTACATACAACACAATTCTTCTAACTACTTCTAAAATCAAATTATAAAAAATAAACACCACAAGACCTACTTTTATCTGATTAATAACAGTCCTCTCGTCAATTATTTTCTCAACTTTCAACTCATAATTCTTGGGTATATTGATTTTTCCAGCCCAAGCATACCAAACAGTTTTATATTCACACTCAGAAATTATCTGCTTTTCATCAAAGTTAATAAGCTTATCCTGCTTAATTAAATCTTTAAGCTTATAGCCATTTTCATCATATTTATCTATTGGTTTTGAAGTTGGATCAAACTGATTCCCGTTATCACAGATAACTTTATACGAATAGAAAGCTACTGAATATGGTTTCAATTCAAGGGTTAAACCGACTGATACGACTACTCCCAAAACCAATAAGCTAATATAAATCACCCTCACCAATCTCTTAAAAACACCTTTAAAATGATTGTGCCTTTGCTCAATCATAAATGCTCCTTGACCATTTTCCTCAACTCTTCAGCTATATCATTTCTTAAATATTTTTTGTTTGCCTGGAAACGAGTGTAATAACAATTGTTTTTACCTCGCAACAAAGAATATACAAAAATCTCAACAACGGGCTTATTTTTACTCTTAAACTTATGTTTTTTTAACAAGTGATATACCAAAGATAAAGCCCTATCTAATCTATTAGCAATAACTCCTACAAAAATATCAAAAAAAATATTATTAAAATTAAGTGACGCTATAACCTGCTCAACAATTTTTGCTTCTCCCCCTCCACCCATCTCAGAAGCATAATACTTAAAACCGATTTTTTCTAAATCTTTTACCATCTCACTTCTTGCTTCATGACTTAAACCAATTATTTGATCCTTAATATAGTAAGAGTTGGATATTTTTTGCATAAATTTATCTTAACTATATTTCTTCTTTAAATCTAATATTTCTTGGCTAGAAGCAAATTGCTTTTTAAACATTTTTAATTGTTCATCAACTTTATTTATCCCGTCTAAGTTTTTACTAAAAAGTAAAACATTTTTTACTCCTAACAAAATATTCACTATTAAGTTCTCAATTAAATGCAAGTAGGAATTTATATAATGGAACTGAGAATATCTCTTAAAATCAAAATCCTCATTATAAACATCAACCAAGTCTAAAATTGAACCATAGCCACTATGTGTGTACAAAGAGTAAACCCAATAAATATCGTCTTTGACCTGCTTAACTGGAATTTTATTCCGAAACATCTTATTTAAAACTTTATCTTCTGACTCTCTAGCTATTTTATTGCCAATTATTTCTCCCCTAAACCATTTCTTTAAATTTTCATCATTCTCGTCGTTCATAAGTAAAAAAACCAAGTCAACCGCTTCTATCCCAGAACGACACAACTCCACCATACCGGTAACATTACCTACTCTAGCCTCATTTACAACTCCATCTAAAACTCTATGAGCCTTACAAAGCAATAAATATGAAGCAACTATTTTGTTTTGATCCCAAATATTTTTAAAGTAGGAGCGAATCAATTTAATTAAATCAAGAATTGATGGGTTTATTGCTTCAACTTGCTCTAAAAACTGATTAATTTGCTTTTTATCTTTTAATTGTTGTCTAGAGGGATAGAAAATATTTGAAAGAAAGTACGCCTTTGCTTTACCAGATTTTAATTTTTTTATTCTTTCTTTTATTTTTTCTTCAACTCCATTTCTCAACATATATTATTCTCCTACTGACAGTCTGCATCACAAGCAATGCCGTCCTTGTCTCCATCTCTGGCCTTGCAACCACAGACATTTAATTGATATTGAGCTTCATCACAAGAAGACATATTCGGGCATGTTTTAGAGCAATTGCAGGTATAGGCTCCGGATGTGTTGGTGGCCGGCGGGACTGATTGGACAGGTTGGGTCTGGATTGTTTGAGTTGTGATTGAGGTCCCCGAACAAAGACTCTCGCAAGGCACACCGTCTTTATCACCATCTCTAGCTGAACAGCCACACTGGTTAAGTTGATAATAGGCTTCCTCACAGGAGCTCATTTGAGAACAAGCCTTAGAACAATCACAACCAGCAACCAAAACTGAATCACTTGCTTGCTCTGGCTCTTGATATGTAGACACGCCCTGTACTTGTGAGTCATTAGATGACTTTTGATTTGGATTACAAACTTCTCCCCACAAACCCCGAGTTTGTTCTCTTGCCCAAGCTTGAGCCTCTAAAAATCTAGCTTGATATTTAACGTCTGGAGGATAAGTGGCTGCTTGAGCATAACCCTCTTTAACTAAGACTTCATTTATTAACTGACCATCTAACCACACATATCTTAACAATCTTTGATACCTGTCTGTTTCAGAAACATCTTTTTCCAATATCACCTCTTTATCTTTAACTAAACTAGTATTCTTATCTTTAGCTTGATTAAAATAACACTCATTAGTTTCTGGTGTGTTAACACCTATGTATCGGATTTTCTCCCCAGTCTGAATTTCAATTGTATCCCCATCAATTATCCTAGTCACTTTAACTTTTTGTTTAACCGGATTGTATTCTACCTCTGAACTGTATGTTTCACTTTTATTTCCAACCTTATCTATAGCTTGAATCTTAATAGTATTAACCCCTAAATCCAAGCCGGTTTTTATCTCAAACTCACCACTCTCATCAGCTTTAATTCCCTCAATTTGCTGACTACCAATCTGTACTGTAATAATTGAACCTGGCTCTGCTTTACCTTTAAAAATAGCCTCATCGCCAGCTATTTCTGGTAACTGATTAGGCAAAGCAATCAGTGGCATATTAGGTGAAGTTTTGTCTATCTCTATCAACAAACTTTTAGTTACACATTGTCTTTTTTTACCAGAATTACAAACCTCTATTTGATAACTAAAACTACCTTCCGGTAAATTATTTAAAACAAAATAAAACTGACCACTTGAATCTGCATTAATAGAATCAATCACTCCCCCTTCTTGTATTAAAGTAACAGATTTATCTGCATTAGTCTTTCCGGAGATTGAAACACTATCTTTATTTGTAGGGTCAACAAATTCTAAAGCTAAACTAGGCGTAGTTGGCAACAACAAACCAATACAGATAAAGAAAATTATTAAGTATCCTCCACTCGCCAATAAAGATTTCCACCATTGTCCTGAACCAAAACCAGGCAGTCTTTTAATTAAACCCTCAGACCGTTTAACCTTCATATTCTAGGTTATTATAACTGACATAGTAATCGTAAACTATCTTAAAGCCTATTTTACAACAAATAGATTATATAATTAATGCTTAAGTAGATAATAAAGTCTTTGACGACTAATACCATATTTTTTCAGTAACTCCTTTAGTTTTAAGCCCAATAAATAATCTTTTAAAAGGTTTTTATTTCTTTTTAGCTTGAGCCTAGGTTGAGAAATGACCTTAAGATTTGGTGAAACATTCTTAGCAATACTATAAAGGATTAAAAAACGCTTATGCTTTAACATAGGCTTTTCATCACAATCTATCTGGATTTTCTAGCTAAAAAAATGTATGTCACCCCCAAAAGTAAAAGTGAACCCAATACAATCAGGCTAATACTTAAATAGTTAATTCTTGGTGTTTTAGGTAGTGGTGTATCAGTTGATACCGTTGCCTCTTCACCCTTTACCTCTGGTGTATTAAAAGTAGCCACAAGAATTTCTTCACTCGCTATTCCACTACTATCAGTAATCTTTAATGTCAAAGTATGTTGCCCTACCTCCAAAGGATTTTCCATCGCATGAAACCAATAACCATCTGCATCAGAAAGTATTTCTATTTCAATTGGGTCGCTGGCAATAATGAGTAAAACTTCAGCGTTAGCAATCGTATATCCATAAAAAGTAGGCTTTGTGCTATCAATAAAAATGGACGCATAAGGGTCTTCTACTTCATATCCATCAATATAAACCTCTTGATTTCCAATTATTTTCGTACCTAAAACTGAGGGAAAAGCAAAACTCAATGAAGGTTTAGCAAAAAACATACCAGTAAATACCAATAAAACTGCCAAGAAAATGGTTAATCTTTTTTTCATATCTTTTACTCCAATTTAATATTGTTAGCAGGTTATTTGAATATTAACACGCAAGTTAGTAAAAATCAACACTTTTAAAGGCTAAACTCTTATTTCCGTATTAGTAAACTTTTCTGTCCCCTACTGATACCGTTAAGATATGCTCACTAAAAAGAAAATTAAGGGATTAAACATCATCCGAAAAATCCCTCAATATAAAAAGGTAACTAAGCAAGATTTAAGGCTGGCAAAGTATATTCAAAAAATGAGAAAGAAAGGTGGATTAACACAGGAAGAGCTTGCTGAAAAAGTCAGAAAATCTGTTACCTGGATTGGCTATATTGAAAGTGGCTACCGAATACCCAACCTCAAACTACTCTATAAAATTTCCAAAGCATTAAAAATTAAAGTTAAAGACTTATTTCCTTTCTAGTCAATTCTAATTTAGAGACGATCCTAACAAAGTTTGACATATCTCTAATACAAAATTTCCTTTATGGTTCAAATAAGGCCTAGCTCAAACTGTACCCATTCTGTAGTTGTGCTGTACCCATTCTGTAGCTGTTTACAGAATTTTCTATTCATTCCAGAATTTCCCATTTAGCTGAACGGGACCTACGAAGTCCTGCAAATTTAATTTTTTTATCTTTCTTAAGACTTGTTAACAACCAATTAACTTGTTTATCAGTTAATGTAAATTGAAACAACTTCAAAAAATCTTCTTTTCTAGACGGTCCAAAATTTCTCAAGTGTTGCAATATTAACTCACTATTTCTCGCATTCGACAATCCCCTTTTTTTCGTATACTTCCATCGTTGTTCTGTGTCTACATAATATTGCTTTGAAAGCATATATTTATTTGTTCCAATTTTTTCAATTAATTCAAGCTCAAGAAGATTATCTGTAACAATTCCAGATTCAATCTTCTTATTGTTTTTAATTCTATTTAAAATAATTAACTCCTTATCATTTAAGTTTTTATTTCTTTCCTCAGCAATTGTTAAAACATATTTAGCGAATTCTTCATCTTGAATCTTTCCGTCCAACTCAAGCTTCACATAACTTTCATCAGATTTATGATAATTTGGTGGCAATTTGCCAAGAGATAGCTGATTTTTATACATTAAATTCACCCCACTACCAAATTGCTCAACCATCTCACATTTAAACAAAATATCCGCAATTAGTTTATTTCTTGGCCTGGTCTCATTGATAATATTTTCAATCGTCACACCATCAGGAAAACCTCCTTGGCTAGTCATAACAATTCGATATGGATATTGAATCACCAAAGTACTTCCTGAAATCAAATAGTCTCTGTGTATCACAGTATTGTTAATAGCTTCTCTAATAGTCTCTCCATCAAACGCTTTCTTTTCTATCAACCTCATTTTATAAGGAACACTAATATTAATATTTCTAGAGTCAATTTTCCCCCAAAGTTTCATATAGTAAAGAAGATAACCACCCTTAAATATCTCCATATCTTGGTTTCTGATCTCATCATCTCCTGCACGATAACCATATCTAATTTCACAATATGGTAAATATCTAGCCAAAGAGTCCTCTTTAGCCAACAAAACCATTGCAGCTATTGTTAAGCCTTGATCTCTTAAAAGAAGCAAATTCTTAAGTAACTGCCTGGTAGTCATCTTTTCAATATTAGTCTTATATCGTCCTGAATTTTTTAATCTTTGCCTAAGTTCTTTAATTGCCACAACAGACAAGTCCTCCATCTTTGCTTCGGGTAATATATTTGAAGAATAGTCTTTATTTACAGTTTGGTGATAAAGCAATCTTCTTTGATATTCATTCTGTGACATCTTTTTTGTAGTTGGACCCATTCGTATATATGGCCTTCCCTTAAATGTATGTATCGGACTTGAACTCTTAGAAACTATAATCTTAATCACAGTCACACCACTGTTAGCTTCCTCTGTAACACTCAAGGGCATTTTCGGCTCCATATTATCCACTAAAGTATTTGTTATATCACGTAATGTTTTTTCAACTACATTTTTCAATCCTAAAACTTTTCCATTATTTCTCACACCAAAATACAAAATTCCACCTGTCTGGTTGGCAAAACCACACAAAGCCTCTCCTGCTTCATTAATTTCCGCCAAAGTTTCTTTAAATTCTAATTTTTCTGACTCTTTTTGTTGTACATTTTCCATATTACGAAGATTATACAATCAATCGTTGTCAAAACCACAATTATCAAAAAAAGGAAACACAACATCAACCGTCTTCCAGGTTTCTTCATTAGACTCTAAAATCAATCAATTTGCTCGAGAATCGTAACTCTAATATAACCACGCAATTGTCTTGTATTATCAAGGCTTTTTCAGATTTCAGGCTAGTAGCTCAAATCAGAAAGGAAATAGATAGACTTAAAGTTGGACTAATCACCAACCATTAACTCAGTCAGTAAAAGAAAAGGTCGCAAGAACTGTTCTGAATTCATCAATAGATAAAACTTCCGTGGAAAATGTTGGGATAATTGTGTTATTTGATTTAACTATTTCGCCAAGCAAAAAAGTGTCTGGTAGATTCATAGCTGTTTGCCTTTCAGATGTTGGTTTTGAAATTTCAATAGTAGTTTGTTGAGCTATTGAAATTTCTGCTAATTTGTCACACATTCCGGCTCTGCAAATACCCTCTACATCATAGACAAAATCAGGATGTAACCATGACACGGTAAATATCTTTTGTTTTCCACCAGAATACCATCCGACACTTTCTCCTTCTTCTTTGGGTTGCCATTCTTGAGGATAGTTAAGTTTAAAATGCAAAAATGCGTTTTTATACTGTTTATCAAATTGATAAGTTTTCCAGCCGGTGGTATTGCTTACATTTTGTTCATTAGTATTACTCAACAGGTTATTTTTTATAAATATTGGTCTAATGACTAAAAAAGATAGGAACCCAACGACTAATGCAAAAATAACATAAAAAATAGTCTTTTTCATGGTTTTAATTATACACCTAACTTGGGTATATTAAGTTCCATCTGGCTCCCTAACCCTTGCGGTATTATAAAAGAGGTTAACATCAAGAAAATACTAGAAAGTTTCCAGAATGTTGCTTATATTGGCGTCTTAAAACAACGATGGGAAGAAATTAAAAAGCTAAATAGTCAACCTCATCTGGCTTTATCAGAATTATAAACAAATACTCTCAATAATTTTTATCCACTTATAAAAATACGTTTATATTTTAATTAAGTTTTCCAGCCGGTGGTATTGCTTACATTTTGTTCATTAG
>Ga0180007_10002982_pt1 | contig 19424 bp, 17 predicted proteins | sample MM_PC_MetaG_FD_121122 | JGI IMG/M metagenome (GOLD analysis project Ga0180007, IMG submission 121122) | Groundwater microbial communities from the Aspo Hard Rock Laboratory (HRL) deep subsurface site, Sweden - MM_PC_MetaG | ecosystem: Environmental > Aquatic > Deep subsurface > Groundwater... | reverse complement strand
TCTGGCTCCCCGGGTAGGACTTGAACCTACAACCATTCGGTTAACAGCCGAGCGCTCTGCCAATTGAGCTACCGAGGAAGGCGGCAATCCTGTGGATTGCTGTCGAGTTTCGAAATCCAGAGATTCCGAAACATCGCATCCGTTCTTCGAGTTGCTTCGAGTTTACGTTCGCAAACGTCGGGCGACTTGTTGAGTCAGCAACCTTCTGAGTTCGAGCAATTCTACTAAGGCGTCATGCGCCCGTCAACCACCATCCGCCGCGAGTTCGACGATGTTGCGGAGGATCTCGGTGACCTTCTCAAGATCCTTGATCACAATGTGCTCGTCAGTCGAGTGGGCCGCTTTCCCGCCATAGCCGAGAACCACGGTGTCTACACCACGGCCACTCAATACGAGGGCATCCGTGCCCCCGAGTATGACGCTGGTAGTTGGCTCAAGGCCCGCCTTGGCGATGGCCTGTTTCGCCAGCTGCACCACAGCCTCGTTCTCATCGACCAAGGAGGCCGAATACTCAAATCGCAAATCGACGTTGGCGATCGCACCGGCTTCCTTGGCTGCCTCTTCAAATGCCTTCTTCATCTTTTCGCCTTGGACGTGACATTTTTCATCATTCAGGCTGCGGCATTCGCCTTTGAGCGTTACTCGTTCCGGCACGCCATTGCGAATCACGCCGCCTTCGATGATGCCGATGTTGGCAACCGTCTCTTCGTCCAATTTGCCCTCTTCGAATGTCGTGATGGCATGAGCGGCAACACGGATAGCTGATACTCCAGCTTCGGGCATGGCAGCGTGGGCGGCCTTGCCGATGATTTCGATGTCCAAAGAGGCATGCGTGGGTCCGCCGAGGATAATGGTCGCTGGGTCGTCGCTATCGACAATGAATCCACGCTTTGCTGACACAAGCGAGAGATCGAGATTCTTGGCACCCACAAGCCCAATCTCCTCTCCACGGGTCACGACGATGTCGACTGGGGGGCGACGGTCGGCACTCAGGAGGGCTTCAATGATTGCTGCCAGCCCTGCCTTGTCATCCGCCCCAAGGATCGTCTCCCCTTTGGATCGAATGACACCATCCTCGATCACTGGCTCAATGCCGATGCCGGGTCTGACGGTGTCTGCGTGCGCTCCCAAGAAGATCGGCTCTGCATTCTCTGAATTCAGAGGAGGGACGTGGGCGATCAGATTGCCGTGAGCATCCAAGGTACATTGTGCACCCAGCTCTCGTTCGACCAATCCTCTTGCGAATTGAATGAAAGTTGCTTCATTCCCGGATTCCGAGTCGATTTTCACCATGTCGCAGAACATGTTAACTAGCCGCTCGTTCATTTTGCCTCCCGCCCTTCGTCGCCTCAGCCTTCTCAAGGAACCCATAGGATACAACGCATGCGTACAGCTTTCATTGTTGCTGCAGTTGAAACGTGAATAGCGTGCTACTATGGTCTTCACATGAATGCCAACAACCAACCAACTGTAGAACGTCCTGTGCCTCGTTCTCGTAAGGGCAACTTCTGGGTGCGCTTCATTTTGGGGTTCATCGTCGTCGCTTTTGTGTGGTTCTTCGCGATTCGTCCCAATACGATCGAACTGTCGTGGTCTGAGCAAGAGCAGTTGCTTGGGCTCGCACGAGAGCAAATGGTGTCGTCATTGACTAATGATGGGTTGATCGACATTTATCCACCTGGGATTTCCGAGCGAAGTCTGCGCGATGGTGCCGCGTTTGTCTCACTCACTGTCGATGGCGCGCTGCGCGGATGCATGATCGATCAGTTCCAGCCCCACGAGCCGCTCGTGGTCAACGTCTTGCGCAATACGGAGCTTGCAGTGAGAGGCGACGACCGTTTCCAGAGGCTGACGCCAGAAGAGATCGAGCGCGCTCGCATCGCAATTTCCGTCGTGTATGACGTAGAACCCCTGTCATTTGAGGACGAGCGGGATCTACTGCGGAGGCTAGAGCCCGATCGAGACGGCGTCATCCTTGCCATTGATCAGGACATCGCCACCTATTTGCCTTCAGTTTGGCAGACGTTTCCCGATCCAGCCGAGTTTCTCTCTCAGTTGTGCATCAAGGCAGGCTGGGACGCCAATCGCTGGAGGATGCAGCCATATCCGACGATTTCGACCTATCATGTGTTTGCTTTCGAGGAGCCCGAGTAGAAGGCATTGACAACCAGCCTGTGCCCTACTACTCTCGTTCTACTTCCATTGAAGGAGACGATCCGTGCCAAAACGAACCAAGCGTCTTCCAGAAAAACTCTATGCGAGCACCGTAAGCTGGGAAGGTTTGATCTTCCAGGTGTTGTCGTCTGCTCATGGTGTGCGCTGGCTCGATCTTCACCCCATCACGTTGGAAGCTTTGGAGCAAAAGCTGCACGTTCGAATCGTACCTGACGATCAGCAGAATGACCTTGTCCTTAGCGAGCTTCACGCCTATTTGCGCGGCGGGTTGCACGTGTTCACTGTGCCTGTCGACTTGCGCGGAACAAGTTTTCAGTGCGACGTATGGAATGCAATCGCCAAGATACCATTTGGGCAAACAACGTCCTACGGAGAGCTTGCGAAGTCAATTGGCCGCCCCAAGGCGACTCGCGCCGTAGGGCAGGCAACCAGTGCCAATCCCGTCCCCATCATCGTTCCGTGCCATCGCGTGATCGGATCGTCTGGCGACCTCACGGGATTCGCCGGAGGACTGCCTCTCAAGGAGCGCCTGCTGGGACTCGAGCAGGGGACCCTCAGTCTGTAGCCACCCGCGCTAGCGCCTTCGCTGCTCCTCAACATCAGGTTCGATGTGCACAACGACATTGGCAGGGTGAGAACAAGCCCGATGCAAGGACACCTCGACATCCGAGGCAATCTTGTGGGCTTCAACAATGGAAAGCTCCGGCGCAACGAGCACGTGCAGGTCAATGAATGTCTCTCGCCCCACACGCCTAGTTCTAAGATCGTGCCATTCCCGAGTCCCTTCCACGGCCTCAAGCGCCTGTTCGATCTTTTCGATTTCATCGCGAGAGACGCCTCCCTCAGTGAGTTCATGAAGTACGACAAACAACGTTCTGCCACCGGCGGCAACGACCATCAGGCCGACGATGATCGAGGCCAGTTGATCGGCGTGTCCCCACCCAACCAAACTGCCAACGCCACCAGCGAGTACAGCGATGGACGACAACGCGTCTGATCGGTGATGCCACGCATTGGCGTGAAGCGCTGCGCTGCCGACGCTACGGGCAACCATAACTGTGCGTCGGTACATCCATTCCTTGATGCCAATCGACACAGCGGCCACACAAATGACGGCTGGGCCTGGGAACGAATGGATCGCTCGATACAGCGCAATGATGCCCTCCCAGGCGATGAATGCGCCGACAAGAATGAGTGCACCAGCAACAATGCCGCCAGCCAGGGTCTCAAACCGCCCGTGACCATAGGGATGATCTGCATCTGCCTTCCGTCGAGCGAGATGCATCCCGCCCAAGACGGCAAGATCGGTCGCCATATCAGATCCCGAGTGAATGCCATCCGCGATGAGTCCCACCGATCCGGTCAAGAATCCGACGATCAGTTTGACGCCTAGCAACAGGATGTTCCATATGATCCCGACGAACGTGACGCGGTCGCCAGGATCGCGTGGTGATCGAATAGAGTGTGTACGATTCATGATTCTCCGCATGATTCTACGATGCCGAGGGGCCAAGCAAAAGCCCTCTTCACATACTCGTGAAGAGGGCTTGCGTATGTTAAACCAGGCGACGTCCTACTCTCCCAGTCAGTTGCCCGACAAGTACCATCGGCGCAGGAGGGCTTAACTGCCGTGTTCGGGATGGAAACGGGTGTTTCCCCTCCGCTATATGTCACCTGGAATCTCAAAGATCCTTCCAGACTCCAAGCAAGTGAACAGAGTGTGTACCACGTAAGTCTTTGACCAATTAGTACCGCTCAGCTAAACATGTTGCCATGCGTACACTTGCGGCCTATCAACCTCCTAGTCTCGAAGGGGTCTTATATGGAGATCTCGTCTTGAGGACGGCTTCGTGCTTAGATGCCTTCAGCGCTTATCCAGACCAAACTTGGCTACCCAGCTATGCCACTGGCGTGACAACTGGTACACCATAGGTTTGGCAATCTCGGTCCTCTCGTACTAGAGATTGTCCCTCTCAAATCTCCTACGCCCACGGTGGATAGAGACCGACCTGTCTCACGACGGTCTGAACCCAGCTCGCGTACCCTTTTAACCGGCGAACAGCCGGACCCTTGGGACCTGATTCAGCCCCAGGATAGGATGAGCCGACATCGAGGTGCCGAGCTCCGTCGTCGATGTGGACTCTTGGACGGAACTAGCCTGTTATCCCCGGGGTAGCTTTTATCCGATGATCAGTGGCCCTTCCACTAAGTGCCACGGGGTCACTATGACCTGCTTTCGCACCTGCTCGACTTGTAGGTCTCGCAGTCAAGCTTCCTTATGCCATTACGCTCGTTGGCTGATCACTAACCAGCCTGAGGAAACCGTTGCGCGCCTCCGTTACTCTTTAGGAGGCGACCGCCCCAGTCAAACTACCCACATAGCACTGTCCTACAACCGCTGCTAACGGCTGCCAGTTAGAGTCTCAACAGGTGCAGGGTGGTATTCCAAGGATGACTCCGCCGAGGCTGGCGCCCCAGTTTCATAGTCTCCCACCTATCCTACACAACACATGCTAAAACCCAGTACCATGCTATAGTAAAGCTCCACGGGGTCTTTTTGTCCAGCCGCGGGTCATGAGCGTTTACACTCATGCTTCAATTTCGCCGAGCATCCGGTCAAGACAGCGCCCAAGTCGTTGGACCTTTCATGCGGGTCAGAACTTACCTGACAAGGAATTTCGCTACCTTAGGACGGTTATAGTTACCGCCGCCCTTCACTGGGGCTTCAGTTCGGCGCGTTAACGCCTCCCCTTAACCTTCCAGCAGTGGGCAGGTTTCAGACTCTATACATCCTCTTGCGAGTTAGCAGAGTCCTGTGTTTTTGCTAAACAGTCGCTCAGGCCGATTCTCTGCGGCCATCCGAAGATGGCTCCCCTTATCCCGAAGTTACGGGGTCATTTTGCCGAGTTCCTTAACCGGATTTCACTCGTCCACCTTAGTATTCTCTACTTGCCTACCTGTGTCAGTTTTGGTACGGACTCTTTCTAGCTCGCTAGAGGCTTTTCTTGCCCAATGATTCCGTCTCCCTTCGCCCAAAAGAGGGCTCGCCATGACATCTCGACGTAACGGGGGAACGGATTTGCCTATTCCCCCTACCTTGATGATTGGACGTGCTATTCCGTCAGCACGCGGAGGAGAACCTTTGGGGTCCCCCCTTTGCTCAAACGCTAAATTAGAGGCGCAGGAATATTAACCTGCTGTCCATCGGTTACCCCTTTCGGGTTCACCTTAGGTTCCGCCTAACCCTGGGCGGACGAACCTTCCCCAGGAAACCTTAGGCAATCGGTGACGATGATTCTCACATCGTTCGCGCTACTCATGCCGGCATTCTCTCTTCTGTCTCGTCCACCAAACCTTTCAGTTCAGCTTCAGCCGTTAACAGAATGCTCCTCTACCGCTCCCACTAAAAGTGGAAACCCGCATCTTCGGTACCAAGCTTAGCCCCGTTAAATTTTCGGCGCGTCGTCGTTAGACTGGTGGGCTATTACGCACTCTTTAAAGGATGGCTGCTTCTAAGCCAACCTTCCAGCTGTTTCGACAACAACACTTCCTTTCCCACTTAGCTTGGATTTGGGGACCTTAGACGGCGGTCAGGGTTGTTTCCCTCTCGACCATGGATGTTATAACCCACAGTCTGACTCCCACGGAACAATCTACCGGTATTCGGAGTTTGACTAGGGTCGGGAGTTGCCCCCCTTCCCCGACCAGTGCTCTACCCCCGGATAGATCTTTTACGTGAGGCTAGCCCAAAAACTATTTCGAGGAGTGCCAGATATCACCAGGTTCGATTGGTTTTTCGCCCCTAACCACAGGTCATCCCCTAGCTTTTCAACGCTAGTGGGTTCGGTCCTTCATGTACGATCAAGTACACTTCAACCTGCCCATGGCTAGTTCACCTGGTTTCGGGTCTACGACATGTGACTAACGCCCTATTCAGACTCGCTTTCGCTTCGGCTCCACCTCCATCGGCTTAACCTAACGCCACATATCGTAACTCGCCGGCTCATACTACAATAGGCATGCAGTCACATCACAACGATTCTCCGAAGAGAACCAACGGATGCTCCTACTGTCTGTAAGCAAACGGTTTCAAGTTCTATTTCACTCCCCTTCCGGGGTGCTTTTCACCTTTCCCTCGCGGTACTAGTTCACTATCGGTCAGTTGGTAATGTTTAGCCTTGGAAGGTGGTCCTCCCAGATTCACGCCGAATTTCACGTGTTCGGCGCTACTCAAGCGAGTTTCCAGGGTAGTTCAACCTTTCGTCTACGGGACTATCACCCTCTGTGGTCGCCCTTTCCAGGGACGTTTGACTAGATATCGCTTTTAACCCTGCCTGTTCCTGCATGGACAGGACGAAACTGCTTACAACCCCAAACGAGCAACGAATGCAGTCTTACACACGTTTGGTTTAGGCTTTTCCCGTTTCGCTCGCCACTACTCAGGGAATCTCATATGATTTCTTTTCCTCCGGTTACTGAGATGTTTCACTTCACCGGGTTCGCTGAACGTACCTACTCATTTCAGTACGATCTCCTAGGACTTCATCCTAGGGGGCACTCCCATTCAGACATCTCCGGATCAAAGCCTGCTTAGCGGCTCCCCGAAGCTTATCGCAGCTAACCACGTCCTTCATCGCTTCCAACTGCCAAGGTGTCCACCGTTTGCCCTTACTACACTTACGCGGCACACACTCTATTCACTTGTCAAGGAGCAGCGCAGCACCTTCGCTGCGCAGAAGTCAATCCTAACGCAGTTCCCGGAGCCTGTCAAGACTTCGATCGGGAACGACTGGGTAAGATTACCCCCCTGCCTACCGGCTGTCAAGGAGTTTTGCAGAACACGTCTTCAGCGCACATGGGTGCTTCGTGCAAGATGCATTCTCATGCGATTTCCGCGATCTCGGGGAGCGCCGCGAATCATTGTCCCCTTTCTGCAAGACAGCGGACCAATTGCCATGACTCACGCCCTTTCCACGCCGATCGTCTCGATCAATGAGCCCAGCCATTCCTGTGCTTCTTTATGGGGATTCTCATCATGCCGACACAGACAAGTGACCGTCTTGCGCGGCAATCTCTCAAGATGTTTAGGGAGCAAATGCTCGAATCGCTGCGATGCAAAAATTGAGGGCGATGCACGCGGCTTCGACCCCATGTTATCCGGACCGCCACGATGCAATGAAACCAGGCTAGCAAATCAGCGGCGTGCACAACGCGACAAATTCCGCAAAGCCTGCCGAAGGATGGATTTCGCAGACTCAAGATTGCCTCCCCACCAAGGACAATGGGAATCCCAAGTGCAGCCCTTCGACAAAAGGAAGAAAGTAGTCTCGTTTGTCTGGAGAAGAGATGTTCATGTGCGATCCCGCGGCCGGGATCAGTCGAAATCCAGTCTACACGCAACACGAATTCTGCTCGATCCTCGTCATTGCAGATGGTGCCTGAGCAAACGAGACTCACTCATCATCGATCGATGACGCGCTAAGCCACGCACGACTTACCTGAGCGAGCCGGTCAAGCTGATCAAATGAGAGGGTCTCGCCTCTCACCGTGCCATCGATCTCTGCCGCTTCGAGAACCTCGGCAATGGCGTCCGCAGCTAGCACGTCCTGCAATGCGCGGCGCGTCATCTTTCTTCGATTTCTGTACAGGGTTCGCACAAGCGTGAAGAACACGCCTTCGTCTGCGTGGAATCTCGGAGATGGCAAGAAGGACATCTCCCAGTACTGCGACTCAACCTCGGGCACAGGAAAAAACGAACCTTTGCGAATCACGCGCACGCTCGACACATCGGCAAACGAGTTGACGAACACACCCAATGCTGAACCATCTCTGCCTGGGCTATGGGTGATCTTCTCAGCAACCTCCAATTGGGTGATCAGGCAGGCTGCGGAGATAACGGTTCGTTTCTTGATCAGGTGTTTCAGAATGGAGGTGGTAATTCGATAGGGCAGGCTTCCCAAGACGAGCACTGACTGATCCTTGAATTCCTTCTGAAAATCAAACGTCAGGATATCGCAGTTGCGCACCTCAAGGTTTCCGTGCCCGGCGAACCGCTTCGCCAAACCTGCCGCCAATCGCTTGTCGATCTCGACAGCCACCACCGCTGGTGCGATGTCCACAATAGCTTCTGTCAGTGCGCCAAGCCCTGGTCCGATCTCCACGACAACATCGGGATTCTTCGTTTGAACGCGCTCGCAAATCTCAGACACAACATGGTCGTCCACCAAAAAGTTCTGACCAAACCGCTTTGCCGGGCGCACGCCCGATTGAGACAGCAATTTCTGGACTACATTCAGATTTGTGAGCTTCTCAGCTGCCAAAGTGTGCCACCAGCCATTCCTGGAGTGTCTGAATGACACGCGCGTCCACAGGCTCGTCAAGATGTCGATAGATCAAATTCGGTTCCTCAGGATGATGCCGCAACAGATGATTGAGATCGGGGAACACGAAGATCGAGACATCGCTATTGCCGGCTGCTGCCAACAGATCACCTAGCAATTGAGCTTCAGAAGCTGGAACCTGAAGATCCTTCTCCCCTGACACAATCAGAACGGGTGTCTGTAATTGACGAATCGTATCCGCAGGCACTGCGAGATAGTGTTCTCTCAGCCAAGACAACGCCAGCGGCGTTGCCTTGAGCTGAGCAGCGGTGTCCTCGTTGAGCCAGGGAATCTCAGCTTGCAGCTGTGCGATGGTATAATCCGCCCACTCGCCTTGTGAGCCCTTCACGAAGGCGATGTATTGATCTTGTTGTGCCAATGCTGCATCCAGTGCCGCACCTTCGACGCCCTGCTGGCTCAGCAATGACTGCACTTGCCAGCGAGTGATGGCATCCAGCGCCCGTGCTGCACCGGCAAGCAAGACGGTTCCCGCAATATCCGTATCCTCGACGGCCAAGACGGGCGCAAGATACGATCCTTCGCTGTGACCAATCAAGATCACCCGCGTCGGATCGATTTCTGGCTGTGCTTTCAACGCTGCAATGGCTGATCGAGCGTCATCCAACAGATCTTCCCGTGAGGCCAATGTCGCATCGCCTTGAGAACCGCCCACTCCACGCTTGTCGAAGCGAAACGAAGCGAAGCCCACGTGAGATACAGCGACGGCCAATTGTCGATAGATGTCCAGGGCCATCACCACGGCACCCGTTTCAAGATTCACGGCATTTCCGTCTCGATCGACAGGGCCTGACCCGTGAATGAAGACCACGGCCGGATAGGATGTCTCGCCCGTGTTCGGAAGTCGCAGGGCTCCCTCCAGAGACAGGTCCCCCGATGCGAAGATAATCTCTCGCTCAATCGCGTCGCCGACAGGTTCGGCCGCTGATTCCACATCGAATGTGATGCCCGATGGGCAAAGGTTCATGTCGTAGCCGATCGTCCCTTGATTGCGGTTGGCCAATCCCACCAAGTGCCCCTGATACTCAATGAGGGAGATCACGGTATCCCCCAGATGGAGCTCGAATTGTTTGCCCTCGAATGGCTCGCCTCCAGAGTAGAAGGTCATGGTATTCGGACCCTCTACGCTTGCAGGTAAGGACAGCAGAGCCTGCGGAATGGCAGCCGTGAAATTTCGATCCAATACCTCGCTGCGGATGGCCAGCAGCATGACGGCAAACTGGCCAATGAGGTTGTTATCCAGCAATGCGAGGTTTTTGACATCAGTCACCTTGCCGCGTTGAACAGACAATCCGACTCGGACTTCCATGTCCAGACCGCGGAGCCCCATCTGTGCAGAAACGATCTGCGATCCCGAGGGCGTATCTGCTCCCAGTTGATAGCTGATGGGCAAGAAATTGCGGTCGTACTGTGTTTGCTGAGCCAAGGTGATCTTCTGTCCATTGGCAGCGATGGCGCCCTGAGAATTGAGCAGGTATCCCTCTGTGGCGTCAAATTCAAGAGTATAGACCTCCTCAAGGATAGGGACTCCATTCATTTCCAGAACGAAATGGCCTGAATCGATCACCGTTGTCATGCGCTCGGGTTCACCCCGATCTGGACTGAGAAAAACCGTAGCCAATAGCAGCACCCCAAGCACTGCGCCTAGCAAGAGCAATAGTTTCGTGTTCATTCGATCCCCCTGGAGTAGCCACTAAGTATACCACGACCGCGAATCCTGCATTCTCTGCTTCGTTTTCGTAGAGTGCACTCCTTATTTCCACCGCGTCAAAATCTGCTCTCTCCGGAACAACTTGATTGCGAAATAGAGGACACCGACGTCCACGATGATCAACAGCAGCGCTTCGAGGGCGATCAATCTCATGTCTACCAGCGTTTTTTGCGTGCTATAGATGATCAGAGGCACCAACCCAGGCAAGATAGCGAAACTCGAGAACTGGTAGGCCGCGCGAGCATCAGATGCTCGTGAAGAGACGATCATCGTGACTCCCACAGAGAACAACGCCAGCAGTGGCGACAATCCGAAGATTGAGGCGAGCCACGGCGCAGTCAACAACTGCAGGGGCACATCGCCAACGAGTACACGAATCAGAAGCAAGAAGACGCCGAAGCTGGCCCAATTGACAATGAGCGCAGGAATGACGCTGGCCATGGCCTTGCCAAGAAACAGCTCTGTGTCGGAGATCGGTGTAGCCAGCAACGGCTCCAGCGTCGTCTGTTCCTTCTCCCCAACGATCGAGTAGACGGCAATAGCCAGCGGAATGATGGTCGGCAACAGCAGAAAGTACATCAACGCCGTGTTGAACAAGATAATTTGCTCAATGGGGTCGCCATCTTGGGCAGCAGTAATCATGAAAATGGAGGTCCCGACCAGAAACACAGGCAAAAGGATGACGCCGAATAGGACCATCTTGTTGCGCATCGATTCGCGCCATTCCTTCACAAGCAGAATCTTAAGCCGATTCATGATTTCCCTCCATCAGGTCAAGATAAAGATCCTCAAGCGAAATTCTCAACTCATTAACGAATTGCACGTCGGCGCCCAGTTCGACCAGTCTTCGTACGAGGGTCGGATTCTCTGTTTCGGGGTCAGAAAGTGAGACCAACAGCCTGCCGTTGACCCATTCTGTCTTCGTGATGAATGGGAGGTTCAGCGCGTCCTCAATTCCGGAACGCGGATTGGCCAAGTGCACGACCGTGCGCCGACCATACATCTTCTCTTTTAGGGATTGCGGATCGCCCACTGTCAGAAGCTTCGTCTTGAACAGAGCGATGCGGTCGCAGAGCCGATCAGCCTCATCGAGATTGTGCGTGCACAAGAAGATGGTTCGCTCTTCAGACTTCAACGATTCGATCAGATCGCGAACCGTTTTGGCGGCTTCGGGATCAAGCCCAGCCGTCGGCTCATCAAGAAAAAGAATCTCTGGTTCATGAAGCAATGCACGAGCCAAAGCCAGCTTCTGGCGCATCCCTTTGGAGAAGCTACCCGCCAATCCATTGCGACGATCCCACAGCTCGAACATCTTCAAGTACTTCTCCGCCTGTTTCTCTGCATCGTTGATACCATAGAGCCTGGCGAAGAACATCAGGTTGTCCCACGCCGACAGACGCTTGTAGAGTCCCGGCGTTTCCGTAAGCACACCCACTCGCTGCCGAATGGAACGATTGTCTCGTCCCAACGGCGTGCCGCCAATCGACGCGGATCCGCTCGTCGGAGCAATCAGCGACGAGAGCATGCGCACGGTTGTCGTCTTGCCCGCACCGTTAGGGCCGAGAAATCCGAAGACCTCGCCTTTGTCGATGTGCAAATCAAGGCTGTCAACTGCAACCAAGTCACCAAACCGCCGCGTCAATCCACGTGCTGTAATCAAAATGTCACCTCACTGTCAGAAACAAATGAAACCCCGCCAACCACCTCGATAGCAGATGCCAGCCGCTCAGGATTCGATGATCCGATGAGCGCAGAACGCCGGTTAAGCAAATTCAATTGGACCCCCTCTCCTCCAGCCAGAAAATAAGCCGTGGTGCCGCGTCTTGCTCGGATACCGTAGCCACCGAATTCAGCCAAGGGAGCGAAGGATCGGATACGAATATCAGCAATCTCATCGAACCGGCAGCAGAAGATTCGTATTCCGGTCAGGCCGTAGCGAATCGTAATCCCAGCTCGATTGACACGTGTGCGCTGCCCCCCGTAATAGAAGAGGAGAAGGAGCCCAATCACCCCATTCATAATGGCTGGCCAGACGCTCTCTCGAATCAGAAACCCCGATGATGCCCAAAGAACAAGGGGCACTCCGATGGACAGCCACGCCACATATCTCGGATTTTGGACGTCCCAGAAGACAACTGTCTCACCGCCTTTGACGCGTTCTATAAGATGCTTTCGGAAAGCCTCGGTCGAATGATTGTCGTCGACTACAGGGCGAACAGCTGAAGCTCGAAAGGGGCGCTTCAATTCTGCCAGTACGCCGAGCAGCACGGCGCCTCCGACGGTGAGCGCTATCATTCCCCAGGAGATCCGATAGAAGCTAGGCTCATTCGTCGCTGCAACCAGAAGGCTGCTCTGAATTCCAACCATCAATGAGAGCACAAACTCATCCAGCAGACTCAGGGCGTTGAATCGCTTGCGCGTCTCCTGGCGCGCCCACAGTTCATCCAGCAGAACGGTCAATCCAATGAAGAAGAAGCCTAGGCCCGCAACAATCCCAAAGGCAAGCCACGGAGATCCCCAATCAGTCACGGTGCCCACCCACCCAATCTGTAGGGGTACACGGTTCGGCCACGCAGAGACTCGTGTGAGAAACCAGATGACAAATCCGATCCATAACGCTACTGCTGGCAAGTGGGTCCAGCACGAACGTCTCATGCCCGCTCCTTCCCATCGCGAAGGGACGTCGATGTGGCTCCTCGCTCAGACAATGCATTCATTTCTTGATCAAGGATCAGGCGGAGTCGGTCAGCAGACCACCCCAGAAGCAACCCGTCCACAATCCATTCCCGAACGCGCAGGCTGTACTCGTCGACCAAATCTGGGACGACTGACGTTGTCGGAGGAGCAGCGATGCGGGTTTTTTTCCCCAATCGCACGCGAAGAAGCCCCTGTTCTGCAAGCGTTTGGTAGGCGCTTCGCACCGTGTGAAGACTAATCCCAAGTGAATCGCCCAAATCCCGCACAGACGGAAGTTCATCTCCGTGCCTCAGTTCGCCTACAAGAATTTGCTCCTTGATCTGACGAACGATCTGGACGTAGATCGGCTGCCGGCTTCCTTCATCGATGGATATGAGCATGTCTCACCTGTCGCACTGTTATAGAACAAGTATAACAGTAGCCACTGTCTATGCAAGGGAACTCGAATAGGGCGGGGGACTAGCTATCCTCAAAGCGAGATCGCTTGACAGATCGGTGAAGCCGGTCTTCTTTGGTCTCTGGGATTTGTTCCTCAATCTTCGAGTTTGGCAAGACCCTTTCGGCCGCGCTGGGCTTGACCCATCGCAGTTTCCTGGCAATGTACTTGAAGTTGATTGACCAACCGCCCAGTCGGGGAATGAACAGCCGATCCTCGTCACTCCAAAGATTGAAGCTCATTCAACCCTCCATTCCGATTGAAGAACGGACATCACATAGGTGTCGTGGAATGCACCATGCCTGAAATAGGAGTCCCGCTTGGTGCCCTCCAGCTTAAAACCGACCTTTTCGTAGGCGCGCCTTGCTCTCGGATTGAGAGAGAAGACGTCGAGTTCAATACGATGGAGATTCAGCTCCTGGAACCCATACTGAACGATGAGGGTGGCTGCTTCAGATCCGTATCCCTGATTCCACGCGTCGTGCTCTCCAATGAGAATCCCGAACACTGCAGATCGATTGACGTGGTCGATGCTATTGAATCCGCCATTGCCGATGTGGCGATCCCCATCTTTTAGCACGATGGCCAGATTGAGCTGGTCCTCATCCTTGTATTGATTGGCCAACCACTCGGTTTCTTGAACAAGCCCCATCGGATGCCGTCGCCCGAGGAATTGCAGAATTTCTTCGTCATTAATCCACGCCATACAGCGATCTATGTCTGTGGTCTCAAGCGGCCTCAGATAGAGACGTTTGCCATCCATGAATGACATTTTCATACGCCCTTCCTCCAAGCAAGAGGGCTCCGGGCAACTGCCCCGGAGCCCTGTGACTTCGTAAACGAATGGTTCCTACAAGAAGATCGGATACAGCGGGAACAGCGAAGCGAATACCAGGGCGATGACCGACATCAGCTTGATGAGAATATCGAGCGACGGGCCAACTGTGTCCTTGAGCGGGTCACCGACCGTATCGCCAGTGACAGCGGCCGCATGGGCTTCGGAGTTCTTGCCGCCGAAGTGGCCTTCTTCAATGTACTTCTTGGCGTTGTCCATCGCTCCACCGGAGTTGGCACAATAAATGGCCAACTGAATGGCTGACAACAGCGCGCCAATGAGGAATCCGCCGAGTGCGAATCGTCCAAAGATGAGGCCAAAAACAATCGGCGTCAGGACGGCGATCATGGCAGGAGCGAACATCTTGTTCAATCCACCGTGAGCTGTAATGGTGATGCATCGGTTGTAGTCAGGCTTGTCCTTGCCAGTCATGATGCCCGGGATCTCCTTGAACTGGCGACGCACCTCCTGAACGAGGATATCGGCCGTGCGGCTCACACCTCGAATGAGGAGTGCGCTGAAGACATACGGAACCATGGCGCCCAGCATGAGACCGGCAATAACGAACGCGCCCATCTCGATAACGGAGCCCGATGCGGTCGTAACGCTGCCGACGATAGGAAGTTGCGGTAGCAGGACTTCCGAGGCTTGGCTAGCTGCCGACCACATATACGCGGCGATCAAGCCCAAAGCTGCAAACGCAGCTGATCCGATGGCGAATCCCTTGCCAATGGCGGCGGTCGTGTTGCCGATCGAATCAAGGCTATCCGTCTTTTCACGAACTTCAGGCGCCAACTCTGCCATCGAGGCAATACCGCCCGCGTTGTCAGCGATCGGCCCGTAGGTGTCGACGGCGACCGTCATGGCGACGAACGACAGCATACCCATCGCCGTGAAGGCAACGCCGAGCAATCCTCCAAGTTGATAGGAAATGATCGACGCAGTCGCAATAATCACGACAGGAATGAACGTCGAGAGCATTCCGAGAGCCATGCCTTCAGTAACGCCAACTGCTGCGCCTGACTGGTTCATCTTCGACAGTTCTTTCGTAGGCTTGTAGCTGGCTGAGGTGTAGTACTCCGACGACAGGCCGATGCCCACGCCGGCTGCGAGGCCAAGAAGAACCTGCCAGAAGACATTAAGGGAAAGCGGCGAAATCCAGACGATGCCGAGAGTCGTCAATGCAGTCAGCAATGCGGCCAATCTCGTGCCGTTCATGAGCACAGACTGCATGCCTTCTTGCCGACGGCTGAAGCGGATGTAAACGATCGCCAGCAGGCTGGCCACAATGCCGCCGGCGACGATCAATAGCGGGGCAAGCAATACCCACCAATAGTTTTCGGGGCTAAGGCCTGCAGCAAATCCCAGTTTTGCGATGAGTCCATCCACACCGATATTTGCACGACCGACGTAAATGTACATAACCATAACCATCACCGAGATGATGGCGCCGACAAAGGATTCGAGAAGGTCAGCGCCGAGTCCGCCCACGTCTCCGACGTTGTCGCCGACGTTGTCAGCGATCGTTGCTGGATTGCGCGGATCATCCTCAGGAATGTTCATCTCGACCTTGCCGACCATGTCCGCAGCCATGTCTGCGGCCTTGGTGTAGATCCCGCCACCGACGCGGTCAAACAGCGCGACAAGCGATGCACCCATCGAGTAGGCACTAACAATCAGCGCACCACGAATGAGGTTGACGGCGAGTGACTGGACGCCGAAAAGATAGCGCGTCTCGATGACCAACGTCTCAGGCACAAACCACTGCTTGAACATGAAGACCACAGCAACGAGTCCAATAAGTGCTAGGCCTGCCACAGAAAGTCCCATGACACTGCCGCCGGAGAAGGCGACATTGAGAGCGGCCTTGAATGATTTTTCGGCCGCGTGCGCAGTTCGAGCGTTAGCGTGAGTCGCCGCGTTCATGCCGATGAAGCCTGCTGCCAAAGAGAGCAAGGCTCCAATCCAGAATGCAATCGCAATTTGCCAGAAGAACAGGACCCACAGAATGATGCCGATCACTGCCATCGTGATCAACATGATCTTCGCTTCAGAAATCATGAACGTGAAGGCACCTGAACGGATATAGCCCTGCAGCTCCTTCATCTTCGCTGTTCCCTGGGCTTGCTTGACAACTGAGCGATTGAAAAGAAACGCGCTCAGAAGCGCCAGGACCGAGATAACGCCGGGAATTGCAATCAGTAGACTCATAGCTCTTACAGCACCTCTTCTTTAGTAGCGGGGCCAGCCCCTCATTTTTCGCGGACGATACACGCAAAATCCCTATTCTTGCGGATTTGCGAAAGACCGCAAAATCACGGGGATTTTATCAACTCCTTTGAGCGACCGCAACAGGCTTTTCGGAATTCCATCGCCGCTTACTCGCCGCCGACCCACTTGAGGCGTCGCCAGCTGGAATCGACTGCAGTTAGCCTCGCCGGTTGCGGGACAGATGTCCAGAACCCCTCTGACAAAGGGCCAGGTCGCAAACGGCAGCAGTCCGCCTCCCCAATCGCAGCAAACGCTATTCTCATGCCGTGAATGTAAGAATCAAAGGAGGACGACAATGAAGAGAGCGTTTTCTGTTGCAGGAATCACCGCACTGTCGCTCCTTGTTTTCCTGTTTGCTGGCTATGCCCAGGAGGGATCCGCAACTTCCATTGCGGAGCTTCTCGATCAGGAGCTCGCATCAATGGAGGCGGCTTTCGGAAGCCTGGAAGTCTTCATGGCGGAGCTCATCGGCGAAGTCAAGGGAAACATGGGAGACATCGAGGCCTTCAATGCCAAGGTGGATGATCTTCGCGACATCGTGACGGCCGTCTCCGTCGAGATCAAAACGGCTGAAGGAAAAATCGTCGGGCTACGTGAAGACGTAAATGCCCTCGGGGCAACTCAGCAGGAGCTGAAGGTACGCATCGTCGCACTTGAGGCGGGCCTGTCCGAGCTATCGAAATTCGTCGACGAACTGAATGCGCGCCTGAAGGTAACTGGCGCGGATCTCGGCATGCTTCGCGAAGAATTCGATACCCTGATCGCAGATTACGACGTGTTTAAGGAAGCCTTTGCCGCATTCCAGGTATCGGTCTATGGCGACATCGACTCGCTACGCGACAGCGTCTACGCAGATCTGGATCTGCTTAAAGCTGAAGTGTTCGGCAATATCGACACATTGAGCACAACCGTGTATGGCGAGATTAGCGGCCTGCAAGCGGGCGTGTACGGCGATCTCGATGCATTGAGAACTGGCATGTACGCTGACCTCGATTTGTTCAAGGCCGACGTCTATGGCCAATTGTCAGCTCTTGAGAGCGGCTTCGCAGCCGACATCTCCATGCTGTCAATGACCACCGACGATCTTGCTCTTCGAGTTCAGGCGTTGGAAAACGAAGACGTGGGAACGTTCAAGAAGAAAGTCATCGACATCGAGCGCAACATGGCCGCGTTGGCGATTCGCATCGACAACAATCGTGCCAAGCTTGAAGGTTTCGATCATGCCATCGCGGGCCTTTCAGATGAGATGGCCGGCACCCGCGATTCCGTCATCGCAGCGAATCAAGAAATCTTGGCTGAGTACAACACTCGCCTGATGGCTCTTGAGTCCGTCGATTTGCAATCTCAAATTGATACGCTTTACTTCATCTCAATCGTTGCCCTGCTCGCAGGAGTTGGCGCACTGATTTGGGGATTCCTCGGAAACTAAAAGCAATTGCCGATGAGATGAGGGGACGTTTTCTTGAGAGGGGCCAAGCGCCCCTCTCCTTTTCTTTGCAGCCGAGTGTAACAAAAGTTATATTGGTAAACTGCTGGAGGGGTGGTGGATGGATCAACTCGGGAGAAGGTTGAATAGCTTCCGCATCAGGAACGGGTGGAGCAAGCGGGCAATTGCCATTCAGCTCGGCGTTTCGATTCCCTCCATCATGCGATGGGAGGACGGCACGTCCGAGCCCAATGACTACAACCGCTACAAAATTGAACAATTCCTGGAACAGCAAGCCCCGCTTCCCGACAGATCCCTGGCCCAACTAGACTTATTCCCTCAGCCGCAGCGTGGATCGAGGTCTCGCAGATGACGCGAATATCACGGGTAGAACTCAACGGCTTCAAATCTTTCCGCAAGCAAACGGTCATTCCGTTCTTCCCTGGCATGACGGCAATCGTCGGAGAAAACGGCTCGGGAAAGTCCAATCTGTTCGATGCCGTGAGCTTCGTCATGGGGCGGCGTTCATCTGAGCTTCGCGCCGACCGATTTGAACACCTCATTTTCAACGGCGGTGATCGCTATCCCGCAGCAAAATCGGCTGAAGTCGTCTTGTATCTCGATAACGGCGAGGGCGAGTTCAATGCGTTTCTGGACTCCAATCAACCGATCCCTGAGATCACAATTGGGCGTAAGATTACGCCCAAGTCGTCGACCTACACATTCATGGGGAAGGCCTGCTCTCGTACCGAATTGGAACAGCTTCTCGAATCCGCCAAGATCGACTCCAACGGGCAACAGCTCATCGCCCAAGGTCGCATTACCGAGATCGTTCGTCGAACACCCAAACGCCGCCGCGAAATCATTGACGAAATCAGTGGCATCGCTGCCTATGATGAGAAGCGAGACAAAGCCATTTCAGAACTAAAGGATGTCAAGTCCAAGCTCAACACCCACCGAGTCATTCTCGCTGAGCGTAGAAGACGCTTGGTCGCATTGCAGACCGAGCGTGACGCGGCCATCGAATACCAAAAACTGACCGAGGAGCAGGTACAGATCCGGGACTCCATCGTTCACAAGCAGCGAGAGAAGACCGAGGCTAAGCTCAAGCAAGCCCAGGAAGAGCGCAAGGGCATGGACGAGCGAATTGCTGAATTGGAGACAGAGGTCGCACGCCTTGATCTGGCAGTCGAGAACAAGGAGTGGGAATTGGAAGGGATGCAAGAGAATCTCTCCGGAGACCACCAGATTTCCTTGGTCAAGGAAGTCGAGCGCATTCGATCCGACATCCTGCACAAGCGTGGCGAAGTCAACTTCAAGCGGCAGCAGATCAAGAATCTGGAAGAGATGATCGAAGAGATCACTCGCATGAAAGCACAGGAGATGACGCAAACGGCCACCGCTGGCGGGCAACGCGTCAATCCTGCTGTTCAGGCGTTACTTGAGCGCAAACGAGGCGGCGTGTATGGGACTGT